>Ga0182015_10005568_pt1 | contig 13046 bp, 9 predicted proteins | sample 712P3MmetaG_FD_120478 | JGI IMG/M metagenome (GOLD analysis project Ga0182015, IMG submission 120478) | Permafrost microbial communities from Stordalen Mire, Sweden - 712P3M metaG | ecosystem: Environmental > Terrestrial > Soil > Wetlands > Permafrost | place: Sweden: Stordalen | collected...
CCTCAAGATGTTTCGCGATGCGGCGCGGTATGTGGCCGATCAAGCGGGACAAGGCAAGAGCGTCCTGTTCCTCGGAACGAAACGCCAGGCGCAGGAAGCCATCGCCGAAGAAGCCAATCGCTGCGGAATGTTCTACGTGAACCATCGCTGGCTCGGCGGCACGCTGACCAATTGGGCGACCCTGCAGAAATCCATCAAGCGCCTGAAGCTGCTGAAAGCCATGATTGAAGATGGCCGCATGAACGAGCTTTCCAAGAAAGAAAAAGCGCGCTTGGAGCGTGAACTGAAGCACCTGAACCAGAACCTTCAGGGTATCGAGAACATGGCGCAGCTACCCGACGCGATGTTCGTCATCGACTCGAACGCTGAAGAAATCGCCGTAAAAGAAGCCCGCCGCATGGGCGTGCCGGTCGTTTCTGTCGTGGACACCAACTGCGATCCCGACGTGGTCGACTGGATCATTCCCGGCAACGACGATGCGCTGCGCGCCATTCGTTTGTTCACCTCGAAAATTTCGGAATCGGTGCTCGAAGGCCACAATCTCTACCAGCAATCGCGGGTCGCCGAGCAGAAGTCCGCTCAGGACCAGGCGCTGGTCGATGGCGTCGAGTACGTCGATACCAGCAAGTACGAGCAATACGAAAAGCAGGAAGGCGATTTCGTTGAAGGCGAAGTTCCGGTTGAACCACCCGCGGAAGCGCCGGAAGCCGCCGAACCTGTCGAGACTACCGTTCCTCCCGGTGCGGGCTCACACTAAGCAGCTGGCGCTGGCGAGATTCAGAAGGCCCGGCGCTTTCGTTATTCAAAGGCGCCGGGTCTTTTTGCAAGCAGGCGCTGAACAGATCGAAATTTTAATTCGTGGAAAGATGAAGAGATGAGTACACCACCGCAAGCCGTACAAGTTCCAGCACACCTCGTAAAAGAATTGCGCGAACGCACCGGAGCGGGTTTCAGCGATTGCCGCGCCGCCCTCGTGGAATCGGGAGCCGACGTTGAGAAGGCCATCGACATCCTGCGGAAAAAAGGCCAGGCTGCTGCCGCGAAAAAGGCCCAGCGCCAGGCTTCGGAAGGTCTGGTAGGCCACTACATTCACGCCGGCGGAAAAATCGGCGTGATCGTCGAAGTCAATTGTGAATCCGACTTCGTTGCGCGCACCGATGCCTTTCAACAGTTGTGCCACGACGTCGCCATGCACATCGCCGCGGTCGACCCGCGCTATATGCGCCGCGAAGAAGTCACCCCGGAAATGCTCGCGAAAGAACGCGAGATCTATCGCGAACAGGCGAAAGCCACCGGAAAACCGGAACCCGTGATCGAGCGCATCGTCACCGGCAAAATGGAAAAATTCTACGAAGACAATTGCCTCTACGAACAGCACTACATCAAGGATGAATCGGTGACCATCGGCGAGATGATCACCCAAGCGATCGCCAAGCTCGGCGAAAACGTTTCGGTCCGCCGCTTCGTGCGCTTCAAAGTAGGCGAAGTAGCCAACGCTGGCCCAGCGGAAACGACCACGCCGGTAGCGTAGCGCCCGGTCTTTATTCCGGTTAGCAGCAGCACGGCACGCTACTCATTAAGGCGTCCCCCTCATACGGGACGCCTTTTTCACGTTGACGCCCACAATTTTCCCGTCACCTGTTGCCGCGGTCTTCAAGACCGCGGGGTTTCGATCCGCCGTAGCCCAGTCGCCCGTGACGCCCACCAACTGAAACCTCGACGTCTTCCGCAATCGTGCGACGGCGCCAATTGTTTGTTACAATTCCGAGGATTTTTAGATAGCGGACCCCGGAGACTCATGGCTGCGAAAAAGACTGTAACCAAGCAAAACAAGAGCGGCGTAATTGGCAAGCTCGCAGCCGGCCGGGTAGTCGTCACCCGCGTCGCCGCCAGTCATGCCGCTGCCAATCAGCTTCAGCCAAAGTACAAGCGCATCGTTCTCAAACTTTCTGGCGAATCGCTCCAAGGAGCGCAGGGATTTGGCATCAGCGGCGAAACCGTTCACGAAATCGCCAAGGAATTAAAGGAAGTTCACGAGTTGGGCATTCAGATCGCCATTGTGGTAGGCGGCGGAAATATTTTTCGCGGCGGCCGGCAAAAAGGCTTTGAGATCGATCGCGCCACCGGGGACTACATGGGCATGCTGGCGACGATGATCAACTCGCTTGCGCTCCAGGATGCTCTCGAGAAACTGGGCGTGCATACGCGAGTGCAGAGCGCCATCGAAATGCACCAGGTCGCCGAGCCGTTCATTCGGCGGCGCGCTTACCGGCATCTGGAAAAGGGCCGCGTGGTGATTTTTGGAGCAGGCACGGGCAATCCTTATTTTTCGACCGATACCGCGGCAGCGCTGCGTGCCATGGAAATCAAGGCCGACGTGATTTTGAAAGCTACCCGTGTAGACGGAATCTACGACGCCGACCCCGAACATGTTGCCGACGCCAAGTTCTTCGCGCAGATCACGTATCGCGAGGTCTTGCACCAGAATTTGAAGGTCATGGACGCCACGGCAATTTCGCTGTGTATGGACAATGGAATGCCGATCGTGGTGTTCAATATGAACCAGCACGGGAACATCAAGCGAGTGGTGATGGGCGAGCAGGTGGGCTCCACGGTCACTCCCGCATAGGAAAGCGGCGAAACTCGAAAAGCGAAAAGCGATTTTGGTGTTTAGCGTTGTTTACGTTAGCCACGTAGTGGTTTGAATCTAAGGTGTGGATTCCAATTTTTAGTCAATTTCGAGGCGAAAAATCATGAGTTTTCCGACACCCAAGGAAGCGATTGCGGCCGGCAGAACGCGCATGGAAAAGGCCGTCGACGATTTCCGCAAGGAAGTGGCCACCCTGCGTACCGGGCGCGCCAACGCCACGCTGCTTGACTCCATCCGCGTGGACTACCACGGCACACCGATGCCGGTAAACCAGCTGGGCACGATGACCACTCCGGATGCCACCATGATCGTGATCGCGCCGTGGGATCCCAGTGCCGTGGCGCTGATCGACAAAGCCATTCGGACTTCGGACCTGGGCTTAAATCCTACCAACGATGGCAAAGTAGTCCGCGTACCCATCCCGATGCTCACCGAAGACCGCCGCAAGGACATGGTCAAAACCCTTCACAAGGTGCTCGAGAATCACCGTACCGCGGTGCGCAACGTGCGCCGCGACGTCAAAGAGAACATCGATAAGCTCGAGAAAGACAAGAAAATCAGCCAGGACGAGCAGAAGAGGTCGCTGGATGAGATGGAAAAGGTGTCGCATTCGGAGACCAAGAAGATTGAGGACCTTTGCGCCATGAAGGAAAAGGAGATCATGGGTCTTTAGTCGTCGCCGGATCTGAGGCCCCCGGCCGATGTTCGCTGTTTTTAGATTTCGGGGTTAATCTCGGTCCTGGAGCGATTGGTTTCAGATTCTGTTCATACCGTTCACCTGATCTCGTTTCGGCTTTTCGACGATCTATGTAACTATTTCTCCCTTGACAAAAAGTAATTTCAAGCGTATAGTACGTGTCAGTAAGAATCTCGTTCCGCCGCCTCCCCTAAAATAACGACTCAATCACCGTTGAAGACGCTCTTTTGCTCTTTGAGTGGAATTTGCCAAAAAGATATCCCCTTTGCAATCAATATCTTACGCACTCAGCAGTCCGTAAGTCCTTTGTTTGCCACTCTTACGAAAACAGCCGGGTGTACCCCTCCAAAGTAGAAACGCCACCCTGGGAACGCGGCTGCGCCCGACAGCGCCTGGCGCTTCGATCTGTTGGCCTGGGTGGTGGTCCGACTTCCGTAGGGACGGGGCTCTGCTCCGCCCGGCGTCAGCACGGCCGTCACGCCAGTGGGCTCGAGACAGACGTTACGGGAGGAGGCCACCGGTCGCGGGTTTAGTCTTCGGAGCTGGCTGCTGAGGAGTTGTCGTCGTATCGGACCGGCTCAGCGTGAAGCGCTGGGCTTGATCGGTTTGCACCGCGTGGAGGAAGGCCGCGTAGTCGCGGGTGCGGTCGGCGGGGACTTGGCGGTGGAGAAAGTTGAGGTGGCGCGTCGCAGTGATCACACCCGCCTGGGTGTTGTAGCGCGAGGCGAACGTGGCGTAGTCGCGGTCGACTACCGTTCCGGTAGGTACCTCCACGCTGGTGCCTGCGGGCAGGCGCAGCGTTGAGCGGGTATCGACTTCTAACGGTGTGCCGAGTTCGATGGGAGACGCGGCACCGCCCGTTTCCGATGGCCCCGGCAGGTCGGGGATGCCGAGCAGGGGAAGAAATGGGGGGATACGCACCGGTTTGTTTGACCAATCCACGAACTTGGGTTGGGTGATTTCGTATTCGACGGTGAACGGCTGCTTCGTGGCGTAAGGATCCGAGGCGCTGGCGGAAATCACTTTTCCGCGGAAGCCGTCGGAAAGAGCCAGAAGCTGAGCGACGTCTTTCCATTTGTCGCGAGGAGATTGGTGAAACGCGACGCGAAGTAGCAGCTCGTTGTCTCCGCGCATGGAGTATTTCACTTTTGCATTGAGCGTGCCGTCCGGCGCGAGCGTGGCGTTGATGCGAACCGTTTGGAGCGCCGCAAAGGGAAGGGACTCGTCGACTTCCCGCCAAAGGCTGCTGACCGCCGGCCCGACTACAAGGGCACGTTTTTTCCAGAGTTGCGAAGGAATCATGCGAGGCGGCGCTACTTCCAAATTCAGATCCAGCCAGAAGTTGGTCGAGGGATACCCGGTCAACGTCAGCAGATGATCGAACCCGTCGGGCCGGGGTGCCCACTGGCTCAAGTCAGGAGCCGATGAGGAGACAAGCCCGGCGCGTGCGGGGCCAAAGAATGCATTTCCGAGCGCCGCGAACAGGGCGTGTTTGTCTTCCGGTGTGCCGTAGCCGGAAGACAATATTTCCGAGACGTCGCGAATCCTGTAGCCGGTCGAGCCGACGGGCAAGTCGACGGTCCGGATTTTTTGCGACACGAAAGTGTAGATGGCGGTGATGCGATCGTCCGGGCGCGTGATTCCGCGCAGTATCTCGCCGGCTTTTGCGGACACGTCTTTCGGGGGATCGCCGAAGGGCTCGAGCAGCATCTTCAGTCGGTCCGCAAGTTGTTGCCAGGTGGAAAAGGTGGTCAGCACTACGTCTGGCTCTGTAGCGGTGGTGGATTCCTTCGAGCGCGTTTCTTCTTTCTCCGGTGTCCACTTCCAGGAATACGCAGCGCGAGCGGCATCGCCTTCCCCGGATTTTTCGATAGTGGGTTGAGGACTCGCCGGCGCCGTGCGGACCTGCACCGCGCGCGAAGAAGGAAGGTCCAACTCGAAACTTTCCCGGGAAACGACGCCGGTGCGGTCGAAGGAGTGGTACAGCCAGAAGTCGGGCGCTAACGGATAGTGCGATGTGTTGGTGATCACGCGATATTCGAGAATGTCGCCGGGCTCGAGGCCCAGGATGCGGACGGATTTTACGCGGACGTCCTGGTATGCGGGTGCGTCGGTTACGGCTGAATTTGGCTGGTCGGTGATGGCGCTGGGAAGGATGTCGGCGGATCCGCCGCTTTTGTGCGTGATGTGAACCAGTGGGATTTCTACTTGCTCGTAAGAGCGATTGAAGTCGAAGGTCAGGCGCGAGAATTGGCGGACCCCTAGCTCGCTGTTGATGCGGACGCGGGCGTGGACTTCTTTGCGGGAGTCGCCGTTGGAGTCGAAGCGGACTTTGGTTTCGAGGAGTTCAATTTGGGCCGGAGTTTCAGGGGTGGCGGGTTTGTCGGTTGCGGGCGCGGGCGCGGGTTCTTGGGCACGCGACGGCCAGCCGGCTGACAGCAGGGCGAAAGCCACGAAAACCAGCTGCATCTTGAGAGGGATTAACTTGCGAGTCACCCTTTCAGTTTAGGATGCACGGGGAACGGGCGTAAAGGTTGGGTTGCGAAGTGGTTGCGAGGGTTGCACGTCTTGGGATCGCCGGACGATTACCGTGGGCATTGAAACCGATTGGACTTGCGTGCGTCTCAGTGGATGATGTGGTGTGCGCGCCAATTGCGCCGGACTTTTACGGGAGACCGAGGATGACGAAGGCGTTTGTGGCGGCGATGGCGGGAATCCTGGCTGGGGCGATAGGGTTGCGGGCGGACGATCGCGCGCCGAAGGGGCCCGCTGACGATGGGACACTGCCGGCGCTAGTTAAGATTGCCGGCGAAGGGGAAATGAATTCGCACGCGTTTGAATTTTTGACGGAACTGAGCGACGACATCGGCGCGCGCGTCACGGGTTCCGCCGCGGAGCACAAAGCCGAGGATTGGGGCGTCGCGAAAATGCAGGCGATCGGCTTGACCAATGTCCATAAAGAGAAATATACGATCTGGAAGGGCTGGACGCGCGGAACGGCGGAAGCCGAATTGTTGACGCCGGTGCGACACAAGCTGCACGTGGACTCCATGGGCTGGACGGGATCGACCGTGGCAGGCGGGGTGGAAGCGGATGTTGTGCCGGTAAATTTGTACGATCTGGATAACGAAATTAAGAATGTTTCGCGATTGAAGGGCAAAGTTGTTTTGGTCGTCGCTAAGGGAAAACCGAACCGGGACGGATTGCAGTTGTTCATTCATCTGGGTGATTTGATCAAGGCGGCGGGCCCGGCTGGAGCGGTGGCCATTATCGGCGGCCAGGGCGGCGGAAAAGCGGAGGGGTCGAATTTGACGCACACGGGAATTTTGGGATTTGACGCTGATTTTTCGATTCCGGTGGTGTCGATGACCGCGGAAGATCAAGGACAACTGGAAAGATTTATCGATCGTGGGATCACGCCGCGGGTGCGATTCAACATTCAAAATACATTCACGAATGGGCCGGCAGAGACGGCCAACGTGGTCGGCGACATTCGCGGCACCGAGCATCCGGAACAAATTTTCGTGGTGGGCGGACATTTGGATTCGTGGGATTTGTCGGAAGGGACGACCGACAACGGATCGGGCACGGCGACCACGCTGGGAGCGGCGGATGCGATTATGCGTTCGGGTGAAAAGCCGCGGCGGACGATTCGATTCGTGTTGTTTACAGGCGAAGAGCAGGGCCTGGATGGATCCGCGGCATACATCAAGCAGCACCAATCGGAATTGGCGAATCATTTGGGCGATTTAATTCTGGACGCGGGGCAAGGTGCGGTGAAGGGATTTCAATTGGGTGGGCGCACCGATCTGCTTGCGGACTTTCAACCGTTCGCAAATTCTCTGGCGAACATGGGACCCATGACGGTGGACGACAAAATCGAATCGGGCACGGATACGCTTCCGTTTTCGATTGCCGGTTTGCCGGGAATCAACATGGACCAGGAAACGACGGAATATAAATTCACGCATCACTCCGCGGCGGATGCGTTGGAAGCGCAAAAGCCGGAGGTGTTGACGAAAAATGCGACGCTGATGGCGCTGGCCGCGTTCTGGATTGCGGATCGCCCGGAGCGGTTCGCTTCGCCGTGGAATGCGAAACGCACCGCGAAAATGCTGCGCGACCAGCATGAGTATGAGGAGTTGAAGGCGTTTAATTTGTGGCCCTACGGAAATTTGGGAACAGATGATAAGGACGACGCGCCGCAGAATTAGTGATTGGCGGCGCGCGATTTTTGAATTGGACAAAAGGCGGCCCATGAGGATCGCATTTTTTTAGTGCCGTCGGCAATAAACGCTCGGGGGCCAAAACCGCGGGTCGGCGGCGTTGTCAGCCGCCGGCTCGCAGGATACGGAAAAACGGCGGAAATTATGGTTCGACGCCCGCAGCGTGCCGGGTTAACATTTGGCGGCGCAAACCCGCCCGCGACAATTGGAGAGGAGCGGTTTATAATAACATACTGTATTATCAAATACTTACAGGGTGTTTCCGTTCGAGAAACCGATTGGGCAGCGGCGAACCGACGGGAATCTGCGACCGGGAGCCCTCTCGGCGAGCCCGAAGGAACGGCATCTTGGTAAACCATCTTGGTAAACCATCTTGGTAAACCATCTTGGTAAACCATCTTGGTAAACCATCTTGGTGTACAATGGGCGATGTGGGACCAGACGTTTTGGGAGCAGGACTGAGGCCAAAGGTCGACCCTCCTTAAAGTTTTCCACTGCCTGGTGTCGAATGTGATTTGACAGGGCACGTCGTTATCCATATACTTCATTGTTTGTTAGGGGTAGTTTGTACCTGTCGGTGGGGGATCGCGTAGTTGGTTTTCGTTCGCGATCGAGTAGTTGGAAGGAATATCTTCGGTCCCGGAACAAAGTAAGACGGAATGGGACAGAAGAGCGGCCGGAATGGGGCGCCAGCCCCGCAAAGCCGAGTGAGCGTCTCCGAGTCGAAGCCAGAAGAAAAATTCTTCCTTCTGGAGTGCGTACGGAGTTTCTTGCTTGTTGTCTCCGGATTCGCAGTAGACCTTTCAGCACTATTGTGCGCTCTCGCGCATTTTGTATGCGCGCCTGCGAGAGCCACGCACCTCGGTGTGTTCTTCGGAATACATTGAGGGGCAAAATTTTTGCGCGCGGATGAGGGAAGAACTGTGCCGACGTTTTCGCAGCTAGTACGCATGGGACGTGAGAAGGTCGTGGTAAAGACGAAGTCGCCGGCGCTGGCGGGATGCCCGGAAAAGCGCGGCGTTTGCATTCGCGTTTACACACAGACCCCGAAGAAACCGAACTCGGCGTTGCGCAAAGTGGCGCGTGTGCGTTTGACGAATTCGATTGAAGTGACGACGTACATTCCTGGTGTCGGACACAACTTGCAGGAGCACTCGATCGTGCTGGTTCGTGGCGGCCGTGTGAAAGATTTGCCGGGCGTGCGCTATCACATCGTGCGCGGAACTTTGGACGCTGCAGGCGTTGAGAATCGCAAGCAGGGGCGCTCGAAATATGGGGCGAAGCGGCCGAAGGCAGCGCAGGCCAAGTAATACGAAAGATAAAGAAGTGAAGTAAGGAAGTAACGAAGTATAAGGGTTCGGCGTACGAGATTTAGAGGGGGCGAGACACAGAAATGCCACGCAAAGGACTTGTTTTCCGGCGACCACAGGCGACCGATCCGGTCTACGCCAGCGATATCGTGGAGAAGTTTATCTGTTCGATGATGTACGAAGGCAAGAAGTCGACGGCACAGCGCGTGTTTTACGGCGCGATGGACCAGGTTGCCAAGAAGACGAACGACGAACCACTGAAAGTTTTTAAGAAGGCCATCGAAAACGTCAAGCCGCTGCTGGAAGTGAAAACGCGGCGCGTCGGCGGCGCGAACTACCAGGTGCCGGTGGAAGTGAATCCGTTCCGGCGGCAATCGCTGGCGATTCGCTGGTTGTTGCAGTATTCGCGGGAACGCGCGGGCAAGACGATGGTCGACAAGTTGGCGGATGAGTTGATCGATGCATCGAATGCGCGCGGTGGGGCCATGAAGAAGAAGGAAGATGTGCACCGCATGGCGGAAGCGAACAAGGCTTTTGCGCATTACCGCTGGTAACTGTTGGTTGGAACTGTCGGTTGTGCTGCAGGGATTCAGGGAGAAAAGGTAACTAGGAAAAATGCCCCGGGTATTCAAACTCGAAGACACGCGCAACATCGGGATCATGGCGCACATCGACGCCGGCAAGACCACGTCGACCGAGCGCATCCTGTTCTATACGGGTGTGACCTACAAGATCGGTTCGGTGGATGAAGGCACGGCCACCATGGACTGGATGGAGCAGGAGCGCGAGCGCGGCATCACGATTACCAGCGCGGCGACGACGGCTTCGTGGGATCGCAACGACAAGAAATATCGCGTCAATATTATCGATACGCCCGGCCACGTGGACTTCACGGTGGAAGTGGAGCGTTCGCTGCGCGTGCTGGACGGCGCGGTTTGCGTGTTCGACTCCGTTGCCGGCGTGCAGCCGCAATCGGAAACGGTGTGGCGCCAGGCCGACAAGTATCGCGTGCCGCGCATCTGCTTCGTGAACAAGATGGACCGCATGGGCGCGGATTTCGATCACGTGATTCGTACCATTCGCCAGCGTTTGGGCGCGCATCCGGTGCCGCTGCAATTTCCGCTGGGGCGCGAAGACAATTTCATCGGCATCATCGATTTCATCGAGCAGAAGGTCATCGTGTGGCTCGAAGAAACGCTGGGCGCGAAATTTGAGATTTTTGAAGTTGAGAAGTTGTGGGACAAGGCGTTCGTGGATTCGCGGCCGGATGTGGCTGCAGCGCTGAAGGGTTCCGCAATCGACAAGGCGTTTTACGACGAACACCGCGCCAAGATGGTTGACTACATCGCCGAACACGACGATGAAGTGATCGACAAATATTTGAACGAAGGCACGCTGAGCATCGAAGAGATGCGCAAGTCGGTGCGTAAATCGACTCTGGCGTTGAAGATTGTCCCGGTGCTGGCGGGTTCGGCGTTCAAGAACAAAGGGATTCAGCCGTTGCTGGACGCGGTGGTGGATTATCTGCCGTCGCCAACCGATGTGCTGCCGGTCGAAGGCACCGATCCGGAAACCGACGAGACCATATTGCGGCGCCCGTCGGACGATCAGCCGTTCTCGGCTCTGGCGTTCAAGATTATGTCTGACCCGTTCGTCGGACACGTGACCTACATTCGCGTTTATTCCGGCGTGCTGAAGTCGGGCAGCTACGTTATCAATTCCGGCAAAGGTTCCCGCGAGCGCATCAGCCGTTTGCTGCAGATGCATGCCAACAAGCGCGAAGAAATCGACGAAATTTATGCCGGCGATATTTGCGCTTGCGTTGGATTGAAGAGCGTCAACACCGGCGACACGCTGTGCGACGAAGAGAAGCCCATCATTCTCGAGTCGATCGAATTTCCGGCGCCGGTTATTTCCGTGGCCATCGAGCCGAAGACCAAGGCCGACCAGGACAAGCTGGGCGTGGCCATGCAGCGGCTGGCTCAGGAAGATCCGACATTCCGCGTTTCCACCGAGCCCGATACCGGACAGACGTTGATCTCCGGAATGGGCGAACTGCACCTGGAAATTATCGTGGACCGCATGCTGCGCGAATATAACGTGCAGGCCAACGTGGGCCGCCCGCAGGTCGCGTATCGCGAGACGATTCGCAAGAAGGCGATTGCGGAAGGCAAATACATCAAGCAGACCGGCGGTAAAGGTCAATACGGCCACTGCAAAATCGAACTGCATCCGATTCCGAGTTCCAGCCACGAGAGCATGAAAGAGATGTCCACGGACGATCTGGACGCGCTCGCGAAGGAAGTTGTCGGCGGGTCGGCCGGCAAATGGAAATTCGACAAGGAACATCGGTTCCTGTTCATCGACAAGATTGTCGGCGGATCGATTCCGCGCGAGTTCATCGCGCCGGTGGAAGCGGGCATTCGCGAAGCGCTGGATAACGGCATTCTGGCCGGCTTTCCGATGGTGGATGTCGCGGCCGTGCTGATCGATGGCAGCTACCACGACGTCGACAGCAACGAAATGGCGTTCAAGATTGCCGGGTCGATGGCGTTCAAAGAAGCTTGCGCGCGCGCGAAAGCAGTTTTGCTCGAGCCCATCATGAAAGTGGAAGTGGTCGTGCCGGAAGAATACATGGCGGCGGTGTTCGGCGATTTGAACGCACGGCGGTCGGCGATTCAGGGCACGGAAAATCGCGCGGGCAGCAACGTGATCCGCGTGGAAGTGCCGCTGGCGCAGATGTTTGGTTACGCCACGGATTTGCGCAGCCGCACGCAGGGCCGCGCAACGTTCACGATGCATTTCTCGCACTACGCGGAAGCGCCGAATTCGGTGTCGGAAGAAGTGATTGCGAAGTCGACAGGCAGGTCGCTGCGGTAGCGCGTATCGAAGAGTTTGGTAGTAAGGATTTGCAACGAATTATGAGTCACCTCGGCAGGGCCGGGGTCAACTTCGAGTAAGGAGCAAAGGACGAAATGGCCAAGGAGAAATTCGAACGCAATAAGCCGCACTGTAACATCGGGACGATTGGTCACATTGACCATGGCAAGACGACGTTGACGGCGGCGATTACGAAAGTGTTGTCGAAGCACAACCCGAAGGTGCAGTTCCGGGCGTTCGATACGATTGATAACGCGCCGGAAGAGCGCGAGCGCGGAATCACCATTGCGGTATCGCACGTGGAGTATGAAACGGCGAATCGGCATTACGCGCACATGGATTGCCCGGGACACGCCGACTACATCAAGAACATGATCACCGGAGCGGCGCAGATGGATGGCGCGATTCTGGTGGTGGCGGCGACGGATGGACCGATGCCGCAGACGCGGGAACATATTTTGCTGGCGCGGCAGGTTGGTGTGCCGGCGGTTGTGGTGTTTTTGAACAAGTGCGACATGGTGGAAGACGCGGAACTTCTGGAACTCGTGGAGTTGGAAGTACGTGAGTTGCTGAAGACCTACCAGTTTCCTGGCGACACGATTGCGATGGTGCGTGGTTCGGCGCTGCAAGCGTTGAACGGCGACGCGAAGTGGGAAAAAGCGATTGACGATTTGATGGATGCGGTGGACAAGAACGTACCGCAGCCGGTGCGCGACATCGATAAACCGTTTGCGATGCCGATCGAAGATATTTTTTCGATTTCTGGCCGCGGCACGGTGGTCACCGGCAGAGTGGAGCGCGGCAAAGTAAAGGTTGGCGAAGAAATCGAGATCGTAGGTTTCCGTCCGACGCAGAAGAAGGTGGTAACCGGCGTGGAAATGTTCCGCAAGCTGCTGGATGAAGGCTTGGCGGGCGACAACGTAGGATTGCTGCTGCGCGGCACGGAAAAAGAAGACGTGGAACGCGGGCAGGTGGTGTGCAAGCCGGGTTCGATTACGCCGCACACGAAGTTCAAAGCGGAAGCGTACGTGTTGACGAAGGAAGAAGGCGGACGGCACACGCCGTTTTTCACGGGCTACCGGCCACAGTTTTATTTCCGGACGACGGACGTAACGGGCGATGTGAGTTTGCCGGCAGGCGTTGAGATGGTGATGCCCGGGGATAACGTGAGCTGCGAAGTGGCGTTGATCACGCCGGTCGCGCTGGAGAAGGGCTTGCGATTCGCGATTCGCGAAGGCGGCCACACGGTGGGAGCAGGCGCGGTTACCGAAATCATTGAGTAA
>Ga0182015_10005570_pt1 | contig 13042 bp, 5 predicted proteins | sample 712P3MmetaG_FD_120478 | JGI IMG/M metagenome (GOLD analysis project Ga0182015, IMG submission 120478) | Permafrost microbial communities from Stordalen Mire, Sweden - 712P3M metaG | ecosystem: Environmental > Terrestrial > Soil > Wetlands > Permafrost | place: Sweden: Stordalen | collected...
CATCCAGTCCGATGTAATACATATCGTCTCTGAGGAGCCTCCGAGGTTGTTCTCTGAATCAGCTTGCCGCTGAGTTCAGCTTGTGCAACACCTCGCGCTCCTCCTCGACTTAGCATTCAAACATCCCGGAACATTCGGGGCTGGTCGCCAAATGTCCGGATTGCCGGTGATACGTCAACAACCCGAACGCCGAGATCGCCAATCGGCAAACATCGTTGACTATTGAGCTGAGTCGCACGTTAGGTGAGGGCAGGATCGCCGCGGTCCACTATCTGATTTTTCGTTCGGCTGATTTCGTGAATTTGGCAAATGTAACCAACGTGGTTCATTTTTCCGCAAGCTGTTTAGCTCCGAAGAGCTATCGCACCACGATGGTGGCTGGGTTTCCATCATCCGGAATGGAAAGTCCTGTTCCCCGACCGATGCGGCCGATCTGCGTCGTGGCCACTGCCCCGTTGACCAGCACTTCGTTCTTCGACGGTGTCCAGCCGTAGATTTCGAGACGAATCTGCTTCCACCAGGCGGGGTATGTGCCTTCACGTTTGCCGATCGTCACCTGCATCCCGTCGCTGCTTACCTTGCAGGCGAAGCGTTCACGAAGGAAGGCGCCTTTTTCAAAGGCAAAGCTCCTGCCATCGTCCTGATAGAGCTGACCGGAGCAGTTGTTACCGGTGTAGACGCGCAGCGTGAGCGGGCCATTGGGCGTTTCGTTGGTGCTTTCAATCAGCGGTTCGATGGGCAGGATCGTGCCGGCGCGCACGTAGACAGGGAGTTGCGCGAGACTTGGCGTGACGCGAATCGAATAGCGCACGGTTCGATCCGGTGCGCCAGGCTCCGGAGGATCAGGAGGAAGAAGATTGACCTTGTCGCCGGTCCAGAAGTCGTACCAGTCAGGTGTGGGAAATTCGATGGAATAATCGTCGATCTCGTCGGGAAATTGTGGTGGCGCCACGAGCAAATCGGGACCGAGCAGGAACTCGCTGGAGGCGCCGGAGTCGAGGTCGATGGGGTGGCCGTCGGCGGTGGCGTCGGGGAACTCGAGAAAGAGTGGACGCACCAGGGGAAGCCCGGTGCGCGACGCTTCTTCGGCGAGTGTATAGAGGTAAGGAAGCAGCTGATAGCGTGTCTCGATGAAGTGACGCCGGATGGCCTCATGCTCAGGTCCGCCGACCCACGGCTCCTGATCGCCCGTTCCCTTCTCGGTGTGATCGCGATCGATCGGCTGAAAGGCCCCCACCTCAAACCATTTCGTAAGCAGATCCGTTGAAGGTGTCCCCGCATAGCCGCCGACGTCGGCCCCGCTGAAGGCAAAGCCGCTGAGGCCCAGGTTTTCCAGCATGGGCGTTGTCATGCGCAGCTGGTTCCAGCTGCTGGAATTGTCCCCGGTCCAGGTGATCGCGTAGCGTTGACCTCCCGCATAGGTGGCGCGGGTGAGCACGAAGGGTCGCATATCCGGGTCGAGCTTCAGCAGACCGTCGTAAGTGGCGCGTGAATTCTCCATGCCGTAGAGGTTGTGAATCTCGGCGTGGGTTGCCGTGCGCGAAGCGAAGCCCGGCTCATCGATGTGATGCACCACATTCAGGGGCATCGTCCAAGTAGGTGGGTCAAAGACCGACGGCTCATTCATGTCGTTCCAGAATCCGGTGGCGCCATCGTGCAGAAATTCGGCGTATAACGAGCCCCACCAGGCGCGCGTTTGCCGGCGGGTGAAGTCGGGAAAGACGCTGGGGCCGGGCCAGACCTTTCCGGAATAGACGGAGCCGTCGGGATTTTTGACGAAATGGTCGCCGGCGATACCGCTGTCGTAAGGCAGGTAGTTTTGCCCGGGGAGCCGAGCGAGGTGGAGGTCGGTGATCATCACGACGTGGAAGTTTTCCGCTTTTAGCTGCGCGATCATGCCGGCGAGGTCGGGAAACGTGTCGCGATTGACGCTGAACGGGCGGTTGTGGTCCTGAAAGTCGATATCGAGGTAGACGGCGTCGGCGGGAATGCGATCGCTCCGCAGACGAGCGGCAACTTCCAGCACGCGCGCGGCGTTCATGTAGCTGTAGCGGGATTGCTGGAAGCCCAGGGACCAAAGCGGCGGCAGGGGCGGCGTCCCAGTCAGCCATGCGTAGGTTTCGACGACTTGTTTGGGAGTGGGACCGTAGAAGACGTAGTAATCGATTGGACCCGCGGCTGCGCCGAAGGAATACGCATCTGGCGACTCCTTGCCGAAATCGAAGCTGCCGCGCCAGGTGTTGTCGAGCAGCACGCCGAGAGCATGGCCGGCGCGAAAGGCCATGAAGTAGGGAATGCTTTTGTAGAGCGGGTCGGTGGATTCCTGATAGCGATAGGCATCGGTGTTCCACAGAGTGAAAGCCTCGTTGCGGCGATCGAGGGGTCCGGTCTTATCGCCGAGGCCGAAGTAATGCTCATCGAGCGGCATGGTCTTGCGGATACGGAAGGCATCTCCTTCGAAAGCGATCGGCCGCGCGTCCTGCTGCAGAATGTTTCCGGCGCGATCGCGCAGGGTGATTTCCAGAGTCTGCTCGTTGACGTCGACGGCTAGGTTCGCGGTTGCGAAGCCGGCGTGATCCACGGAGTTTGCGGGCGTGATGGGAACGGATGCATGCCGCGCGGAGTCGAGGACTGCCCACGATGCATCTTCCGGAGCCTTGTCGTCACGCCAGGCACGAATCCGAAGGACGTCATCGCGCAAAGCCAGGATTTGCTCGTGCAATTCGCCACGAGTTATCTCGATTCCGTTGGAGAGCGCAGTGACATGGCTGGTGATGGCAGGAATTTGGGACGGCTGGGCCCAGAGACTTGCAGCGAGCAAAGGGACCAAAATTGCGATATGAAGACGGTTCAAACGCATCACGACTCCCGGTACGAAAGCATTGACATTTTGTTTGCGAAAAGGTGCAGGAGGGTTGGCGGCGGTTAAGGCGCGGCCGCGTGTGCGAGTGTTGGCTCGATGGGAGAAAGATCGGGATCCTCGATGCGCTTCACTCCTCGCGCCTCGCGCTGCTGCTTGATGGTCTGCATGCGGGCCAGCGCGGCCTGTGCGTCTTTGGTGTCGTCGAGCTTGCGGTAGAGCTGGAAAAGCAGGTACTGGACGGAACCGTCTTCATCGCTCGACGCGCCAAGATTCAGCTCTTCGATGGCTTCTCTGGTTCTTCCAGTTTCGGCGTAGGCCTTGCCAATCAGAGCATGAATGCGAGGCAGCATTTGCGGCTTGGCTTTGAGGCTCTTTTGCAGATACGGTTCCGCTTCCGCGTATTGGCGCTGATCGAGCAGGGACTGCGCCATGACGAGGTTGAGTTCGGGATCATTGGGGGCATCGGCCAGGGCCTTTTGCGCGAGGCTCAGCGCGCCCTTCGAGTTGTAGTTGTTGAGATAAGCCGATGCCAGACCCAGCATTGCGGCGTGATCGGAAGGAGAGACGGCGAGCGCCTTCTGATACTCGGCCTCGGCGTCGTCGAACCGCTCCAGTTGCTGACAGATGTCGCCGAGAAGGACGTGGCTGCGGACGGAGTCCGGATCCAGCTGCTGGAAGCGCGCCAGAGACTGGAAGGCCATGCGCTGGTTGACCTGAATGGACCAATACAGCGCCTCAGGAGAATGAGGCTCGCGCGTGCGCCAGGCCGCCGCGGCTCGAGCGGCGCTCTGATTGTCGCCGGTGAAGAAGGAGCAGGCGGCAAGCAGCCGGAGCAGTTCGGGGCTTTGCGGCGCCGGCTGCGACCGCACGGTTCGGGCGCAGGAAGCGAATTGTCCGGATGCCCAGGCCGTGGTAGCGGACGGCGCTGGAGTCGTGGATGTGCCGGAATCGGACGCTGCAGCGGAGCATTCGCCGTCGGCGTTGAACGCCGCCATGAGCGCCTGGCGCAGGTCCGGATCCCTGGCGTTGTTGTCTAACTGCGCCAGGAAGCTGGATTGTTCGTCGCTTAGCATGCCGTCGAGGACGGCGGCCGCATTGCATGCGAAGTATCCGCTGTCGCGGTTCCACAATTGTCCGAGCAGGCTGAACGCCTGATCCGGGTTTCCGTTATCGACGGCAACGCGGGCCTGACCAAGGAGGGCGAGGCTGCATTCAGGATGCCCCGCGCGCTCGGCGGCGAAAGCATCGGCCGCCTGGGATTCGTTGTGGTCACGGATGAGAGCGAAGCCCAGCTCGGAGTGCAGACAAGGCGGCTGCGGTTTGGAGTCGATGATCGATCTGTAGAGGCTGGCGGCCTCACCGAATCGACCCTGCTTAACGAGCGACTGGGCGTAGAGGGCGCCGGCAAAGGGCGATTGCTTGTTCTCCATTGAGATGGTGCGCGCATCGCTTTCCACCTGGTCAAGCTGAGCGATGCCCAGGTCGAACCAGGCGGTGCTGAGTTTTGGGTTGAGATGCAGCGCGCGGTCCAGCTCCGGAATGGCCCGGCTGTATTCGCGAGCCGAGATCCAGGCGCGGCCGAGAGCGAGCGGCGCCTGCGCATCGGACGGGTTGGTTTTCTTCGCTTTGATCAGGAAAGGGACCGCCTGCTGCGCTTTGCCGGAGTGCGCGTAGTCGATCCCGAGGAAGAGGTTAGGAACGTAGAGGGATGGATCCAGCCGATTGGCGCGCTGGAAGGCATCGATGGCAGCCGGAATGTTTCCGGCTGCCTGCAGCGTGAGGCCGAGGTTAGCCCAGACCACCGGCATATCGGGGCGCATCTTCGCCGCCTGTGTGTAGTCGTTGACCGCAGTGGTGTAGTCGCCGCTGGCCTGCGCCTGCTGAGCGGCCCGGAATAACGACTCCAGCGAGGCCGGTTGCTGCTGGGCGAATCCGAGGATGGACCCGCCCAGCACAACCGACAGCAGCGATTTGGAGATCGTCGCCACGCGCATCTACCAGTAGAACTTGCCTGCCCACTGAACGTTGCGCGGTGCGAAGGTCTGCGTGATAGTACCTAAACTACTGGAACAGCCGGAGCCGCCATTGGGGTCACAACCCTGCCAGACGGTGGCGCCCGCCTCCGGCGCATAGAAGTTCGGATGGTTGAAAGTGTTGAAGGTTTCGAAACGGAACTGAACGCGCATCGACTCGCCAAAGCGCCAGTTCTTTTCGAGCGCGGTGTCCCAGTTCTGATAGTGAGGACCACGCAGATCGGAGAAGTAACGGGGTGCATTGCCGAAGCTGCCGTACGGCGCGTAGGCGAAGGCTCCGGTATTGAACCACTCGTGGTCTGTGGGATGAGATACGTGGACGTTGCCGATGACATCGGGTCTGGGATTGCCACCGTAAGTAGGCTGATCGTTGCCGAAGATGCCGATGGGAATGCCGGCCTTGAAGGCTACGATGCCGGAGAGTTCCCATCCGCCGACAACGGCGTCGGCGGCTCGACCCAGGCCTGAGCCGAGCGGCTTACCGCGGCCTACGGGCAGCTGATAGATGTAGCTGGCCACGAGCGCCTGCGGGATATCTCCCGCGTCAACGCTCTTATCTGCCGCGATGTTGTAGTTGTTCGCGGGAGTTACACCCCAGTTGGTCGGGCCATTGTAGGACCAGCCATTGTTCCCTTCAACGTTATCCAGAAACTTGGAGTATGTGTAGGAGACCAGTGCTGTGAGTCCTTTGCTGACCCGGTGGTTGTAAGTGACCTGCAACGCGTTGTAGAGCGACTGACCGACAGGAGCGTCGGCTTGGCTCACACCGCCGTTGCAATACTGCGGATAGGGTGACATCAGCTGAGCGTTCGTCACGCTGGAGTTGTCGAGGTTGCAGGAGCTGGGCGCGATGGTGCCGGATTTTTCGAGGGCCGTCAACGGCGCCGCAAACGGATTGGAAGCGGCTTTGCCGCCCAGGATGTTGGCTCCCTGGGAGAGATACTGCGGGTTGAGCTGGTTGGAGTTGTAACTGCCAATCATGCGCACGCCGCGGTTGCCCACGTAGTCGACTTCGAGCTGATCGTTGTGGGTGAGGGCGTACTGCACGCCGAACATCCACTGCTGCACGTAAGGCGAGGGACGGCTGCGGAAGACCCCGCCGACGCCGTTGCCCACTTGCTGGAATTCGCCGTTGGCGTTGCCGGTAGTCTGTGCGTAGACTCCACCCCACGGGCTGGAGGTGCTGATGCCGGGGTTGGGAGTGATTCCTCCATCCAGCGTGACATCGGAGTAGGTGGCGGAGGAGAAGCCATCCTGATCTCCCGCGCCGGAACTCGTGACGGACTCCGGATAGAAGATGCCGTAACCTCCATGCAGCACGGCCCTGGGCATCGGTGTATACGAGAATCCGAAGCGCGGCGCCCAGTTCTTCCAGTTGGGGTTGTAGACGTAGCGATTGCCAGGCCCGAGGAACTGGAGGGCGCCCATCAGCGGCCTGCCTACCAGAGAGCTGAGCGGGTTCAGCTCGTTCGGGTTAAAAATCGACGCTGCGTTGTGACGGTAGGTGTACGGCGTCTGGATCTCATAACGCATCCCGAGGTTGAGGGTGAGGTTGTGCGTCGGTCTCCAGTCGTCCTGGAAATACTCGCCGAAGAGATGGTTCGATTCGAGCGGGCTGTCGGAATAGCCGGCAGTGGTTCCGGAATCGATGACACCGAGGAGCATTTCAGCAACACCGTTGCCGCTGGCGACTCCGGATCCGGTGAGAGGATTCGGTCCGGCGGTGAACGTGCCGTTGAAGTTCATCTCGTCCTGATAGTACGGGTGCTGACTGAAGACCTGTTCGACGCCGGTAGCACCGAAGTTCAGCGTGTGTTTGCCGCTGACCTTGATGAAATCACCCGACAGGGTACCGATGGGGCCGTGATTGGTGACGGCCTGCTGATCGTTGGCCCCCGGGCCCAGCGGCGACTGCCCTCCGATGTTGACCATCGGAAAGATCGGGTCGTTTTGCTTCAGGTACGAGGGAAGTCCGATGGAGGTGGGATCGAATCCGAAGGACTGGTTGTCGGAGGTCTCGTGCCAGATGGTCACACCCGAGGTGAGGTTCATGGTGAAGGTGGGGTTGAAGACGTAGGAGTATCCCGCCCACATGCCCCAGCGGTTATTCGGCCGGGCATTGCCCGGGCCAGCCGGATCGGTTCCCCAGTCGTTCGCGGCCCCGGTCTTGAACTCCTCCTTATACGCGTAGCGGAAGTAAGCCCGGGAGTTGGAATTGATGTTGTGGTCAACGCGGACATCGAACTCGTTGGAATGCGCGGGTGCGGTGCCGGAGACGATCAGGTTGTTGGCCAGACCGGTGCCCTTGGCTGCAGGGTAGTAACTTAGCAGCTTGGCGCCAACCGCGTCGGGCGCGTAGCCGGCAAGATTGGAGAGGATGTTGCCCGGAATCGGGTTGCGGATGTAACCGGTCTGCGTGGCCACAAGCCCGGTTCCGTAGGGGTTGGACGCTGTTTTTGCGTCGGCCTGGCCGGCAGTGATGGTGTGGCCGCTGCGCGGGTCGTAAATCTGGCCGACGTAGATAGGCCGCCCGAGGCTGTCAGTGCCAACCTGCGTTGTTCCGAGAATCTCAGAGAAGTTGCCGTTGCGGAAGTTACTGTCGGGAACGGTGTAGGTATCGACAGTGGGACTCGATATGGACAGATGCTCGTAAAGTCCGAAGATGAAGGTCTTTTCCTTTTGTCGGTAGACCCTGGGGATATACAACGGACCGCCAGCGGAGAAGCCACCCTCCTCCCGGGAGAGCGTCTGGTTAGAAGTTGAGAAGTAGGGGACGGCGTTGAAATCCTGGTTCTGATAGAACATCCAGCCATCGCCATGGAAGGCATTGGTTCCGGACTTCGTGACGACATTGATGACGTTGCCGGTACTCCATCCATACTGAGCGGTGAAGGAGTTGTTCTGGACCTTGAATTCCTGGACCGCGTCGACGGAGGGAACGAAGATGACGGCGCCCCACTCGGTGTCTGTATCCCATGCACCATCGAGCATGAAGCCGGTGCTTCCGAAGAAGCCGCCGGCGAAGTTCATAAAGGAAATGTCCTGGTCGGCATCGTCGGTGGTGTTGGTCCCGCCGCCGAGGAGCATCTGGCCCTCCGAGGTGTTGCTGACCGACGCGTTGAGAGTGGCAAGGCTATAGACGTTGCGGATATTGAGCGGGTACTCGGTGATGTCTTTCCCGGGAATATCCGCCGCCACGTTGGAGTTGTCGGTGTTCAGCTGGGAAGCATTGGCGGTGACCATGACACTTTGGGTCTCCGCACCGACGGTGAGGGTCACGTCCTGGGTGGCGGCCTGGGTGGCATTCAGGACAATGCCCGTCTGCTCATAGGCTTTGAAGCCTTTTGCTTTGATATTCAGCACGTACGCAGAGGGCGGCAGTTGCGAGAAGACATAGCGCCCGGAGTTGTCGGTGGTGTCGGTTCGCGTGATGCCGTTTTCGGTACTGACGAGGGTGACGGCTGCTTTCGGCAGGACTGCTCCGGTTGGGTCCATGACGGTGCCGGAGATGGTCGCGGTGGTGGTTGCGATTTGCGCGTGCATGGGTGGCGCGATTCCCGTCCATACTGCGAACAGGACCGGGATTGCCCCCAACCGAAGGAACCGTTGTATCCAGCTATTCCTTGTTATCAATGTGTAGCCTCCTCATGCGTGTGGCGTGGCATGTAGGATTTTCCAAGTCTGGATCGCGAAACGGCTGGCGGGGCGGGCCTTGAAAATCCAGCGATCCTTTTAGCCACGTTAAGAGACAACTGATAAGTCCCTTACGGCATCGCGCACGGGTCCTTACGGTAAGTCTTAACCGGATAAGCGGTGGAACCTCTTGTTTTTCAGTGACTTGGAATGCGTTATCGGCGGGGGTAAAGAATGCGGCAGGGGTATAATCGCATCGATTCCGGCGGGATCGAACGAAGCCGGGCCAACAGGTCGTGATCCAGGAACCGGGGGAGCGGCGGTCCGCGATGAGCTGGATCGGTTGCTGGCGAGTCCTCTTTTCATTCACAGCCGGCGCCTCACGTACTTCCTTCGGTTCGTGGTTGCGCAGACGCTGGCAGGCGACTTCGAGAAAATCAAAGAGCGGACGCTGGGGACCAAGATTTTGGCCACGACGCCAACAACGATACGGCGACCGATCCGATCGTTCGTGTCGCTGCAGCGGAAATCCGGAAACGCGTCGCGCAGTATTATCAGGATCCGGCGCATCACCACGAACTGCACCTTACGCTGTCGTTCGGATCGTAGGTCCCGCAGTTTGACTGGCCGTCAGCCGAAGCGCCGCGCGCCGGCCAGGAGTCGGACGCGTCGGCGCTGCGGCAGGTTGAACCCAGTCGCCGGAGTGTGTTTGCTTTTCCCGAAGAACTGGATACTTGGACGCGGACCCGGATCAAGGGTCCTGGCGCGTCCCTGTTGGATTCTCTGAGTCGAGAAATAGTGGCTCTCCGAGGAAACCTCGGCATTGAGCAGCCTATGCAACACCTCGTGCTCCTCCTCGACTTAGCATTCAAACAATACGGAAATTACGCATTGGTCAACATCGCGCCCGAAGCGTTAACGCACTCGTTACTTCCGTATTGGCGACAATCCACCCGGATTGCCGTCACCGAAGATTTGAGACCCACACAACCTGCTCCCTTGCGTCTCCCCTGATGGCCTGAAATCATCAGGTCGAACATGTCGGAACTTGTACAGATCGCTGTTCAGCCGTCGAAGCCCGCCGCCGCTCGATCTCGGAAGCCCCACGTTGCAGTGCTGTGGTTGCAGGGTGTCACTCTGGCATGGATGCTGGTGGAATTCGGCGTCTCGGCCTATGCGGCTGTTACGGCTCACAGCCCCGCGATGCTGGCCTTCGGCTCCGACAGCCTGGTAGAGCTGCTGTCCGCAACTGTTGTGCTCTTGCAGTGGGTTCCGAGCATGTCTATCTCGGAACGGCGGGCAAGCCGAACAGCCGGAGTTCTGCTCTTCGTGCTTGCCTTCATGGTTGTGGCGATTGCCGTTGGATCATTAGCTTTGAGGCTGAGGCCTGAAACAAGTCGTGCCGGTATAGGAATCACTATTGCGGCACTGGTCGCAATGCCTGTCCTGGCCTCGCTGAAGCGGCGTGAAGCTCGCCGCAGCAGAAATGCAGCCTTGGCGGCCGATGCAGTGCAATCGGCGACATGCGCCTATATTGCGCTCATCACGTTGGCCGGCCTCGCGGCCAATGCGGCGTTCCATATCGCATGGTTCGATTCGATTGCCGCTTTGTTGGCGGTTCCCATTCTCACAAATGAGGGCTGGTCGGCATGGAAAAACCGTGGGCGCGGATGCTGCTGAGAGCTTGATTTTCAAACCGCCGCCGCTGCCCGCTGGTTTGGGCGTTTTGCGGGCGGAGACCGATTCGGGTTCGTTAAGCCCCGCCCGCCGATCCGCACGTACCGATTCCATTAGCTCTTTGCCTTGCCGCCTTTCTTTGCCGGAGCCGGTTTGCTCTCCGTTGGCGGAGCCGTTGGCGCGTGCTCTACAGGAGCCGGAGCCGTTGCCGCCACGTCTGCCAACACCCTCCGACCATCCTTAGTGGTAAGGAAATCGCGGGAGTTGTTGCCCTTCTCATCAAACGCAGGCCCGATAACCTTCTTCCATGCTTCCTTGAACCAAGATTCACTTTCAACCGCGTTGCCGGTTGTATTACGATCCTTCGCCAGCGCCTTGGCGAATGCCTTGCGGACACTCTGAGCGGGTTTAGGCTTACCTGCGCCGTTGCCCGCGCCGTTGGCTGGCTTGTCCTCGGTGCCCTCATACGCGGCCGTAATCCGCTCTATGATTGTTTCCTTTGAAGCGCCCAGAGATTTCAGCGCCTTCACCGCTGTACGAATCTTGGCTAGCTCTTTGTCCTGTTCTCCAACCTTGAGCGTGCCAATTAACACCTCCAGTTTTTCCCTATCTGCAATGGCCTGTTCGAGTTCTGTGAGTTCTTTCTGCGCTTCCATAACGTTCCTCCCTCTCTGTGCGGATCAGCCCCGCGTTGCTGGGCATGCTTGAGCGGCTATTCGCGGAACTGGCTGACGAGATTGCCTGCCGTGTGCGGGAGCTAAATTTCTCCAACCGCATCCAGAGAGCCTGCATGTAATGGCTAAAGTCGAGGTTGCTCACGCCTTTGAGGGCCTGCCGTACAAAGGGCAGAATCCACTCAAGCGTGTAATCAGGCTGGCTCATGGCAATCCGAGTTTAAGATTCAAAAGCGTTGGGCAGAACCGAAGCCCTGCCCCGGTCCCACGCGTATCGAATTTCGCTTCACGCCAGAGAGATTCCTCACGTCCGGCATCTCTCGTGAGACGCTGTATACGTATGCGCCAGTGAACGGGTAGAAGTGCCTCCCGTCACCGGCCACGCCGGGTCCCGACGCAGCGAAACTTCCGTATAGCCGACAACCCACGAACAATCGACAGGCGTCCGCCTCATCGGTGTGATCGCGATGCTATACCCCCCCGATCCCTCAGGAAAAGATCATTTGTCTCAATGTCCAGGCCTGCGTGGCTAAAGCGTACACGGTTGGGAAAAGGACTTGATGCAACAGGCGCCATGGCACGAGCTTGTTGAATGTTGAGAGCATGTTTTTCACTCGTATGTACTCCTCCTCCGTCGCTAGTTCCCGGTGCTTCGGCGGCTCAATGGGCAATTTTGGGGATCCTATTTCGCTTTGTTTTCCGCTCGGAACCTCTCTACCTCAGACATCAAGCTCCGTATCCGCGCGGTGGCGTGAGAACAGGACCCAGCCTCAATCCTGGGGAATGAGCATCGTGACCTGCGGGGCCCAGTAGACTTTTTATCCGCCAAAGCCGCCCACAAAACGTCCGTGGGTCCGGCGAGCGAGGAATCTATTCAAAGCGGATCCGCGCGCTAGTTGATCTCAGCCCACGCCACTTCGGACTCACTCTCGTGCTCGTCGTCAGGCAATCGTTGGTGGAGCGCAAGGGATCGTGGTAGTCTGCAGTTCCCGATCCGGCTTGCCTCCCCCTGGGCTCCTGCATCATTCCTGGCTTTCAGAAGAGGGAGACCTTCGTCATGCGTTATCCGTTGAGGTTCATAGCCAGTTCCATCATCCTCATCACCGGCTGCTCGGTGGCGACCCAACCCGCGAAATCGCCCGTTTCGGAGCCTGTTGGGGCGACCGCAGGAAACAGTTTCCTCAAAGGCCTCGTTCACGGGGGGCAGCAGCCCATCCAGACCTCGTTTGTGTATCTATACGCCGCAAGCACCAGCGGATACGGCGGAGCCTCGGTTTCTCTGCTCAACAGCAACGCCGGAAACGTGGACGGCAACGGCAACTACTACGTGGTCACTAATGCGAACGGCCAGTTCACAATTGCGGCAGACGCCTACTCCTGCACTATGGGCCAGCAGGTGTATCTGTACTCGGTGGGCGGGAATGCCAGTTTTGGTTCCAATACCGGCATCGGACTCATGGCGGTGCTCGGCCAATGTGGGTCCGACAACAGTTTCCCCAACCTGCCGGCGGTAGTGCAAATGGATGAGGTTACGACCATCGCCGCAGCCTATGCTCTGGCGGGCTTCGCCGCCGACGCGGTGCACGTGGGAAGTTCCTCCACCAATACCACGGGGCTGGCCACTGCCTTCGCCACCGCAGCCAACCTCGGCAGCCTGAGCACAGGCCTGGCTCTCAAGACCACCCCCGCCGGGAATGGGTCGCCTGCGTACGAGCAGGTCAACATGCTGGCCAACATTATCGCTGCCTGCATCAATTCAGCCAGCTCCACAAGTCCAGGGTGCACTGAACTTTTCGACAACGCCGAACAGGGCAGCGCCAAGCCGGCCGACACAGCGACGGCCGCGATGAACATAGCGCACAACCCGGAGAATAACGTCACCGCTTTGGCTGCACTGGCAACGCCGACCTCACCTTTCCAGCCGACGTACACCTCCGCCGACTCCCCCCAGGACCTGACTATCGGAATTGAATTTACCGGTGGCGGACTCAATACCTCCGCTGGCATCGCCATCGACGGCTCAGGCGACATCTGGGTGGCTAACTCGGGAAATAACTCCATCAGCGAGTTCAACCCGCTCGGTGCCGCGCTCTCCGGCTCGGGCTTCACCGGCGGCGGCCTCGACAATCCCTGGGGCATTGCCATCGACAGCTCCGGCAACG
>Ga0182015_10005571_pt1 | contig 13042 bp, 12 predicted proteins | sample 712P3MmetaG_FD_120478 | JGI IMG/M metagenome (GOLD analysis project Ga0182015, IMG submission 120478) | Permafrost microbial communities from Stordalen Mire, Sweden - 712P3M metaG | ecosystem: Environmental > Terrestrial > Soil > Wetlands > Permafrost | place: Sweden: Stordalen | collected...
CGAAGTTGATCCCCACCCGGAAATTCCAGACGGCCGGCAGGATCGCCCCGCCCGGCGTCGACCAGGGGAAGGTCGGGATCGCCAGCCCGGCAAAGCTGTGGCGCATGACGGCGGCGATCGCCAGCTGCAGGAAGAGCATCTTGACGCAGAACGTCCCGGCCCGCTCGACCCCATTCCCGACGGGGACCCGCCGGCCGATCCAGGCGCGCGTGCAGGAGACGGCGACCGCGATCAGCACGCAGGCGAGCGCCTGGGCGAGGCACGCGTGCAGCATGGCGAAGACCCTCCCCAGGCTCGTCTCCAGCTCCTTGAGCTGGACATGGTCGAAGAGCACCCGGAGTCCGCCCACGACGCCCTGGGCGACCACGAGGGCGAAGGCGCAGAGCGAGAGCTTCCTCAGCCAGCGGCGCGCCTCGGTCGCCCACAGCCAGACGGCGAGGACCGCGGTCAGGATCCCCATGATGATCGCGCTCAGCCGGTGCGAGTGCTCCGCGAACATCGAGAGGTTGCTGAGCCAGCCCGAGGGGTTCAGGGAGCCGTTGGAGAGCGGCCAGTCCGGAAACGCCATCCCGGCCCCGATGCTGGTCGTGAAGGCGCCGAGGGCCACCAGCACGAAGACCCAGGCCGCGGCCACCGCCGCGAACGCCGCCAGGGCCGGCTTGTGGGCGGCTGTCCGGGGGAGGGTGTCTGTGAGGGCCATGGGCGTCGGGAATGGGACGGAGAGGGGACCATCGTGCCCGCCTCAAACGCTTTGACAATTTTTTCCTCCGGCGGATTGGTGGTACCATGAGAACCAATGCCGCCCGCCGCCTTGCCGCATGGGCGGCGCTGGGGGCGCTCCTCGCCGGGGGCTGCGGCCGGCCGGGGGGGGACGGCGCCGCCCCGGCAGGGGCGGTCCGTGGCGAGCGGGAGTTCGCGCTGACGGGCGAAGTCGTCTCGGCCGACCGGACGAGGAAGGTCCTCGTCGTCCGCCACAACGCCGTCCTCGGCTACATGCCCGCGATGACCATGGAGTTCGCGGTCTCGGCGGGCGACGCGGCCGCCGCGTCGGCCGGCGAGAGGATCCGCGCCCGCCTGTTCGTCGACGCGGCCGGCAACCCCCGGCTGGAGGACATCTGGCCGGACGACAAGGTCTCCCTCGACTCGATCGACGCCGGCTCCCGCATGCTCCACCAGGACACGATCGAGAAGGGGAAGGAGGCCTACCGCGAGGTCGGGGACACCGTGCCGGACTTCGTCCTCCTCGACCAGAACGGGCGCGTCGCCAACAGCGCGCGCTTCCGGGGGAAGCAGGTCATGCTGAACTTCATCTACTCGCGCTGCCCGGTCGCCGACATGTGCCCCCTCTCGACGGCGAAGATGATGCAGGCGCAGAAGCTGGCCAAGGCCGCCGGGATCAGGGACGTCGAGTTCGTCTCGATCACGCTCGACCCCGCCCACGACACGCCCGGGGTCCTCAGGGAGTACGCCGACGAGCGCGGGATCGACACCTCCAACTTCTCCTTCCTGACGGGGCCCGAGTCCGCGATCCGCGACCTCCTGACCCAGTTCGGCGTCATCGCCGAGTTCAGGGGCGACATCCTCGACCACACGCTCGCGACCCTCCTGATCGACGGGAAGGGCAGGATCACCTGGAGGGCGGACGGGAGCCAGTGGCAGCCCTCGGAATTCGTGGGGCGGATGACCCGATGACGGGCCAGGAGCTCAGCACCTCGCAGTGGCGGCGGATCTGGGCCATCACGGCCGGGGCGGCCGCGCTCTTCGTCATCGTCCGCGAGCTTCCGACCGGCACCAACCTGAGCCACATGGACTTCAGGGTCCAGGGCCCGAACGTGATCGAGTTCTGCGACCCGGCGAACCCGCAGTTCCTCCCGGTGGTCGCCGTCCGCTCGCCGGTGACGCTCTCCGTCACGACCCCAGGCCCCCCCGCGGCGGGATCCGACGTCCGGGCGACCCTCGTCCTCACGACCTTCAGCGGGAAGCCGATCGCGCCCGAGGACCTCCAGGTCGTCCAGACGAGGCGGATACACCTTCTGATCGTCGACCCGTCCCTTGACGACTACCAGCACGTCCATCCCGTGCCGGGCCGGAAGCCCGGCGAGTGGACCTTCCAGTTCCGCCCGAGGTTCGGCGGTGCCTACCGGGTCTTCGCGGACTTCACCCCGGTGGCGACGAACCGCGGGCTCTACTCGGAGACGGAGATCGAGGTCGACGGCGCGCCGAACCCGGTCGCGGCGGGGACGCAGGCGCCGTCCTGGACCGCGTCCTCGGGCGGCTACGACTTCGCCCTGGCGCCCGCCTCCCTCCCGATCCGCGCCGGCGTCGCCGCGACGCTCAGGCTTTCCGTGACGCGGCCGGGCGGCGGGACGGTGCCGCTCCTGCCGGTCATGGACGCCTACGCCCACCTGGTCGCCTTCGACACGAAGCGCAGCGGCTTCGCGCACATCCACCCCAACGAGACGGACCTGTCGAGGCACCCCGACTCCGCCAGCCCGGCCTTCACCTTCCGGGTCACGATCCCGAGCCCCGGCCGCTATGTCATCTGGAGCCAGGTGAACCTGGCCGGCACGGAGACGTTCGCCCCCTTCTGGTTCGACGTCGCGAGGGTGCCCTAGAACTTCAAGTGCTTGACGGTCAGGCCCTTGTTGATCAGCTGGTTCAGCGAGTCGGTGCCGATCGTCAGGTGCATGCCGACGAAGTCATCATCCACCTTGCGGTCGCTCTGCGTCGTCTTCACCCCCTCGGGCACCATCGGCTGGTCCGAGACGAGGAGGAGGGCGCCGGTCGGGATCTCGTTCGCGAAGCCGACCATGAAGATCGTCGCCGTCTCCATGTCGACCGCCATGACCCGGATCTTCCTCAGGTACTTCTTGAACTCGTCGTGGTGCTCCCAGACGCGGCGGTTCGTGGTGTACACCGTGCCGGTCCAGTAATCCAGGGCGTGGTCGCGGATCGTCGTCGAGATCGCCTTCTGCAGCGCGAACGAGGGAAGCGCCGGGACCTCGGGCGGGAAATAGTCGTTGCTCGTGCCCTCGCCGCGGATCGCCGCGATCGGGAGGATCAGGTCACCCACCTCGGCCCGGTGCTTGATGCCGCCGCACTTGCCGAGGAAGAGGACCGCCTTCGGCTTGATCGCGCTCAGGAGGTCCATGACGGTCGCCGCGTTCGCGCTCCCCATGCCGAAGTTGACGATCGTGATCTGCCCCGCCGTCGCGGTCGGCATCGGCTTGTCGCGGCCGTGGACCGGCACCTTGTGCGCCTTCGCGAACAGGTCCACGTACCTCTGGAAATTGGTCAGGAGGATGTAGTCCCCGAACTTCTTCAGCGGGACGCCCGTGTAGCGCGGGAGCCAGTTCTCGACGATCTCCTTCCTGGAACTGAGCGCGCACATGGGGAACGGGGGGCCGGGCTCAGGCGCTCGCGAGCGCGTTCCTCGTGTTCAGGTGCTCCTCGCCGGTGTACCTGAGCGACTGCTCGTCGGCATGGTAGCTCGAGCGGACGAGGGCGCCGCTCTCCACGACCCCGAAGCCGATCGAGAGCCCGAACGCCTTCCACTGGAGGAACTCCTCGGGCGTCACCCAGCGCTCGACCGGCAGGTGCTGCTTCGTCGGCTGGAGGTACTGGCCGATCGTCAGAATGTTCATCCCGTCGGCGGCGAGGTCGCGCAGCGTCCGCTCAATCTCGTCCTGGCGCTCGCCGAGGCCCAGCATGATCCCCGTCTTCACCGTGAACCCCCGGCCCTTCGCATGGCGGAGCACGCTGCGCGAGCGGTCGTAGCGGGCCTGCACCCGGACGGGTTTCTGAAGCCGCTCGACCGTCTCGACGTTGTGGTTGAAGATGTCGGGCCGCGCGTCGAGCACCGTGTCGACGTCGTTCAGCCGCCCCTTGAAGTCGGGCACGAGGACCTCGATCGCGGTGGCCGGGTTGCGGCTGCGGATCGCGCGGATCGTCGCCGCCCAGACGGCGGCGCCGCCGTCGGCGAGCTCGTCGCGGGCGACGCTCGTGATGACGCAGTGGCGAAGGCCCATCGTCGCGACCGCCTCGGCGACGCGCGGGGGCTCGCCGAGGTCGAGCTCGGTCGGCCGCCCCGTCTGGACCGCGCAGAAGTTGCACGACCGGGTGCAGATGTTGCCGAGGATCATCAGCGTCGCGGTCCCCCGCGACCAGCACTCGCCCAGGTTGGGGCACTGCGCGCTCTGGCAGACCGTGTGGAGCTTGTGCTCGTCGACCAGGCTGCGCACAGCCGAATAGGCCGGCCCCGAGGGGAGCTTCGCCCTCAGCCAGGCCGGCTTGCGCGTCGTGTCCATCGGCGAATTTCGTTCCGGATTGATGCCTTTAAATTCACACGGCCGCCCGCGGATCACAAGCAAGGAACCCGCGGAAGTTTCCGTTTGCCCCGTGGGCGGCCCAGGGGCAGGATGACCCGCTCACATGAGCGAAATCCCGGCCGACATCACCCACGACCAGCACGCTGTGCGGCGCCAGAAGCTGGCCGAGCTGCGGGCGGCCGGGACGGACCCCTTCAGGGCAGAGTTTGCGACCACCCATTTCTCGGCGGAGGCCCTCGGGGCCCACGTCGAGGGGCAGGACAACACGGTCGGGGTGGCCGTCGCCGGCCGCCTCGTGACGATCCGCGACATGGGCAAGAGCCAGTTCGTCAAGATCCTGGACCAGCAGGGCGAGCTGCAGCTCTACATAAAGAAGGACGTCGTCGGCGACGACGCCTACGCGGCGTTCAAGAAGCTCGACCTGGGCGACATCATCGGCGCCCGGGGCACCCTCTTCAAGACGAAGACGGGCGAGATCACCGTGCGCGCCGAGTCATTCGTCCTCGTCGCCAAGGCGCTCAGGCCGCTGCCCGAGAAGTGGCACGGGCTCGCCGACCCGGAGACCGTGTACCGCCAGCGCTACCTGGACCTGGTCGTCAACCGGGAGTCGCGCCACCGGCTCCTCCTGCGCTCGCGGGTCGTCTCGGTCATCCGGAGGTTCCTCGAGGGGCGCAAGTACATCGAGGTCGAGACCCCCGTCCTCCAGACGGTCGCGGGCGGCGCGGCCGCGAAGCCCTTCACGACGCACCACAACGCCCTCGGGGTGGACTTCTTCCTGAGGATCTCCCTCGAGCTCTACCTGAAGCGGATGCTGGTCGGCGGCTTTGACCGCGTCTTCGAGATGGGGCGCATCTTCAGGAACGAGGGGATCTCCCGGAAGCACAACCCCGAGTTCACCATGCTGGAGCTCTACGAGGCCTACAGCGACCACCGCGGGATGATGGTCCTCATACGGGACATGCTGACGACGGTGTGCCGCGAGGTGCTGGGGACGGACAGGATCCTCCACCCGGCGAGCGGCCAGACGATCGACTTCGGCGGGGACTGGCGCGAGGTCACCTACAAGGACCTGATCCGCGCCGAGACGGGGGACCCGCAGTGGTTTGACAGGGGGAAGGCGGAGCACATCGCGGCGGCCGAGAGGCTCGGCCTCAGGGTCGAGGCGGGGTGGGAGGACTTCGAGGTCACGAACGAGGTCTTCTCCAAGAGGATCGAGCCGGGCCTCATCCAGCCGACATTCGTCCTCAACCTGCCGAGGGAGCTCTGCCCGCTGGCGAAGATCAACCGCGAGGACCCGTCGACGCTCGATGTCTTCGAGCTCTGCATCGGCGGGATGGAGATCGCGCCGGCGTATTCCGAGCAGAACGACCCCGACGTCCAGCGCGAGATGTTCGAGAGGCAGGCCGGCGGCGAGCCCCAGAGCGTCGACAACGACTTCCTCTTCGCGCTCGAGCACGGCATGCCCCCGGCTGGCGGCATGGGCGTCGGCATAGACCGTCTCTGCATGCTCCTGACGGGCGCCGAGAGCATCCGGGACGTGATCCTCTTCCCGCAGCTGCGGCCCGCCGAGGCGAAGCCCGCGGACGGGGCCTGAACCCGTGCCCTGGTACATCCACCTCGCGCTGCGCCAGCTTTTCCCGACCGGCCGGCGGTTCCCGTTCTTCACCGTGATCTCGACCCTCGGGGTCACGCTTGGGGTCGCGCTCCTCATCATCGTCATGGGGGTCATGGGCGGCTTCGCCTACGAGATCCGCCACAAGATCGTCGACACCGAGGGCGACGTGCAGGTCAAGGCGCGCGGGTGGATCCAGGACTACCCGTCGGTCGTGAAGCGCGTCGAGTCGGTGCCCGGAGTCGCCGCGGCCACCCCCTACGCCCTCGACAACGTCATGATCAAGTTCGGCTCGAAGAGCGCCTACCCCGTGCTCCGCGGCCTCGATCTCGCGAGCGTCGAGAGCGTGACGCCCCTCAACAGCTACATGGTGGTCGGCACCCTGGACGACCTGGACGACGACTCGATCATCCTCTCCGCCCAGCTCGCGCAGTCCATCGGGGCGAACGTCGGCGACACGATCGAGGTCTACTCGACCCTCATCATCCAGAAGTTCAGCGAGGACGCGGTCTTCCTTCCGAGGCAGGTCAAGATCGTGGGGATCCTCGAGATCGGCCACCAGCAGCTGGACAGCAGCACGGTCTACGGGACCCTCCGCCTTGCCCAGGACCTCTACGGCCTCGGGTCGACGGTCCACGGGATCAACGTGCGCCTCAGCCCCGGCGTGAACGAGGACGACGCGGCCGCCCGGATAAACGCGGTCCTTCCCGAGGACATCCGGGCGTTCTCCTGGGAGGACAGCTTCTCCGACTTCCTCTGGGTCCTGAACCTGGAGCGCAACATGATCTTCTTCCTCCTCCTCTTCATCGTGATCGTGGCGGCGTTCTCCGTCATGAGCTCGCTCCTCATCTCCGTCGTGCGCAAGACCCGCGAGATCGGCCTCCTCGGCGCCCTAGGGGGGAAGCCGCTGGAGGTGGCCGCCTGCTTCTGCGCCCAGGGGCTCCTCATCGGGATCCTCGGGACCGGGGCGGGCCTCGCCCTCGGCTTCACGGCCCTCGCGTTCCGCAACGACGTCGTCCTCTGGATCACGCGGGTCACCCAGCGCCAGGAGGTCATGCGCCGCTTCTACCAGTTCAGCGAGCTGCCCTCGCACACCACCGGCTCGACCGTCGCCTTGATCGTCGTGATGACGATCGTGATCTCGACCCTGGCGGGCCTCCTGCCGGCCTGGAAGGCCGCCCGCCTCAAACCCGTGGAGGCCCTCCGCAGTGAGTGAGCCCGTCCTGAGCGCCCGGGGCCTGCGGAAGAGCTTCGCGAGCGGGGACGCGACGCTCGAGGTCCTGCGCGGCGTCGACCTGGACGTCGCCGCCGGGGAGAGCGTCAGCATCCGCGGCGAGTCGGGATCGGGGAAGTCGACGCTCCTCAACCTCCTGGCGGGGCTCGACGCCCCGGATTCCGGGACCGTCCTCTGGGACGGGTCCGCCGACACCGGGGCGGGGCGCCGGGCGTCGTACCTCGGCATGGTCTTCCAGTCCTTCTACCTCGTGCCCGAGCTGGACGCGTGCGCCAACGTGCTCCTCGCCCGCCGCATCCAGGGCCGGATCGACGCCGCCGCCCGCAAGCGGGCGCGCGACCTCCTGGCCGACGTCGGGCTCGGCGACCGCGCCCACCACCTGCCGGCGCACCTCTCGGGGGGCGAGCGCCAGCGGGTCGCCCTCGCCCGGGCCCTCATGAACAACCCGAGGCTGATCGTCGCCGACGAGCCCACCGGCAACCTGGACGAGCGAACCGGGGACGGCGTCGTCGACCTCCTCCTCGGCCTCTGCGGCTCCGCGAACACGGCCGTGATCCTCGTCACCCACAACGCGGCGTATGCGGCGAAGACCCGGCGGAGCCTGCTGCTGGCCGCCGGGACGCTCGCCGCCAGCTAGCGGGCGCAAGGGTTTGTGGCTCGCCCCGTGATCAGCCACTAGGTAACGATCTGCGCCATGCCCGCCCCCAAAATCCGCTGCGGCGTCGCCGGAGTAGGCTCCCTGGGCCAGCACCACGCCCGCATCTACGCGTCGCTGCCGGGCGCCGAGCTGGCGGGGGTATTCGACACCTCCGACCCGCGCGCGACCGAGATAAGCGCCAGGCTCGGCTGCAGGAAATTCGCATCGTTGGACGAGCTCGGCGCGGCGTGCGACGCCGTCTCCGTCGTCGTCCCGACCGACCTTCATGAAAAGGTGGCGCTCCTCCTCCTCGCGCGCGGCTGCCACCTCCTGATCGAGAAGCCGATCTGCGCCTCCCTGGACGAGGCCGAGCGCGTGCTGGCGGCGGCCCAGGCGAGGAAGTGCCTCGTCCAGGTGGGCCACGTCGAGCACTTCAACCCCGTCATGACCTTCCTCGAGAAGGAGGCGAGCCGGCCGCAGTACATCACGGCCGAGCGGCTCGCCCCCTACCAGGTCCGGGGCACCGAGGTCGGGGTCGTCCTGGACCTCATGATCCACGACATCGGGATCGTCCTCGCGCTCGTCAAGTCGCCGATCGCGAAGATGGACAGCGTCGGGATAAGCGTCCTCTCGAAGACGGAGGACATCGCCAACTCGCGCATCGAGTTCGAGAACGGCTGCGTCGCGAACCTGAGCGCGAGCCGGATGAGCCTGAAGAAGGCGCGCGAGATCCGCATCTTCCAGGACAACGCGTACCTCTCCCTCGACTTCATGAACCAGTCGGGCCACCTGGTCCGCAAGAGCGACATCATCGCGTTCGGCCTCAAGATGAAGATCGGCCTCGTCAAGGCCGGAGACGCGAGCTCCGTCCCCGTCCACCAGATCCCGATCGAGAAGGGCGAGCCGCTGGCCCTCGAGCTGGCGCACTTCGTCGAGAGCGTGGCCCGCTCGAGGCAGCCCAAGGTCGGTGCCGCGCTCGGCAAGAGCGCCCTCGAGGTCGCGATCGCGATCACGGAGGAGATCCGCCGGAAGAAATGACGGGCGCCTCCCCCTTCCGGCTTCCCCCGCCGCGGGGCGGCGCCCCCGACCTGCTCGTGATCGCCGGGGAGCACTCCGGCGACCAGCACGCGGGGAGGCTCGTCTGCGGCCTCCTCAGGCGCCGGCCCGGGCTGCGCGTGGCGGCCCTCGGGGGGCCGCGTCTCGCCGCGGCCGGGGCGGAGCTCCTCCACGACCGGACGGGCGTCTCCGTGGTCGGCCTCCTCGAGGCGGCCAAGAAATTCCCGTACTTCCGGGCGCTGATCGCCGAGACGGTCCGCTGGGTCGGCGAGCACCGCCCGAGGGCGGTGTGCTTCGTCGACAACTCGGGCGTCAACCTGCGGATCGCCGAGGCCCTGCGCCTGCGCGGCGTGAGCGCGAAGGGCGGGGGAGCCGTCCGGACCCTCTATTACATCAGCCCGCAGATATGGGCCTCGCGCGCCGACCGTCGTTTCGAGATGGCGCGCAACCTGGACGCGCTTGCCGTCATCTTCCCCTTCGAGGTCGCGTGCTACGCTGACACGGGCCTGCCGGTGGACTTTGTCGGGCACCCATTCCTGGCGCCGGACTACGCCCCCCCCGTGAGCCTCGATCCCGCCGGGCCGGTCCTGCTTCTCCCGGGAAGCCGGCCGAAGGCCGTCGGGCTCATCATCCCCGCCCTCCTGGGCGGCTACCGGAAGTTCCGGGGCGGCAGCCGCAGCCGCGGGGCCGTGATCCTCTACCCGAGCGCCGCGATCCGCGCGCAGCTCGAGGCGATCGACCTGCCCGCCGGGGTCGTCCTTAAGCAGGCCGGCAGCCCCGCGGCCGCCGCGGCGGTCCTCACGAGCAGCGGGACGATGTCGATGCACTGCGCCCTGGCCGGGATACCCGGCGCCATCGCCTACCGGACCGACGCCCTCACCTACCTGATGGCGCGCCTGATCGTGCGCGTCCCCTACCTGGGGATCGCCAACATCCTCCTCGGGCAGCCGATGTATCCCGAGTACATCCAGGGCGCGGCGACGCCCTCCGCGCTCGCGGCCGAGCTCGCCGCCTGCGTCGACGACCCCGCCCGCCAGGCGCGCACCGCCGGGCAGTCGGCCGAGCTGCGCTCGATGCTCGCCAACCCCGCGGGCCTCACCGAGGCCGACTGGCTGTCCCGGAACCTGCCCTAGGACCCGCGTCAGGGGGCGGCGGCGTGGCCGGCGGCGCCCGGGGTCCGGCCGCCGGACTCGGGCCCGCGTCCCGAACCCGACGCCAGGTACGGCTGCACGTGGCTCCAGAGCCCGTCGGCCCGGTGGGCGAGGATCGCCCTGCAGCGGGCGATCTCCGCCTCGCGGGCCGTCCGGTTCGCCTCGGCGATCTTCGCCAGGTCATCGAGATTATAGAGGAAGACGTTCTGGAGGTCGGCCGCGGAGGACTCGACGTCCCTCGGGAGCGCCAGGTCGATGACGAGGAGGGGCCGGGCGGGCCGCTTCCTCATCGCCTTCCCGATCGCGGACGCCGAGAGGACCGCCGTCGGGGACGCCGTCGAGCAGACGACGATGTCAAAGTCGGCCAGGCGGGAGTCGCGCTCCTCGAAGTGGACGATGCCCGCGCCGAGCCCGGTCGCCACCTGCGCGGCGCGCTCCTGCCGCCGGCCGGCTACCGCCAGGTCGGCCGCCCCGCGGCTCTTGAACGCGCGCGCGGTGCCCTCGCCGATCTCGCCGGTGCCGAGGATCAGGACCTTCGCGGCCGCCAGGCTCCCGAAGATGTTCGAGGCGAGCTCGACGGCGACATTGGCCACGCTCACCGTCCCCGAGGATATCCCCGTGTGGGTCCGCACGTGCTTCGCGGCCTGGAAGGCCTTCTGGAAGACGCGGTTCAGGACGGCGCCGGCGGTGCCGGACGCCTGCGCCGCGGCGTACGCCTCCTTCACCTGGCCGAAGATCTCGTTCTCGCCGAGAAGCTGGGAATCAAGGCCGCTCGCGACCTCGAAGAGGTGCAGGGCCGCGTCGCGGCCGGTCAGCCGGATCCGGATCCTCTCAAATTCCGCGACGTCGAACCTCTGGCGCGCGCAGTACGCCGCCTGGACCGAGTCCGCGGCCGAGAGGTCGGACGCGACCCCGTAGAACTCGACCCGGTTGCAGGTGCTGAGAACCGCGAGCTCCCTCAAGGCGGCCACCGGGGACAGGTCCTTGCGGATGTCGCCCTCCGAGGCGAGGACCAGCCTCTCGCGGACCTCGAGCGGCGCATTGTGGTGCGTCGCCCCGATCACAAACAGGCACGCCTCGCTCATGGCGCGCCCCTCTCGGAGGCCTGGACGGTCTCGGGGTGCCTGCTGTCGTCCACCGGGATGAGGGAGAGCAGGGCCGCCGCGAAGAGGGCGAGGCAGGTCCAGGCAAAGCGCCTGGCCAGCAGGCGCCCGATGGCCCTCAGGCCGAGTGCCAGGGCCGCCGCGGCCCAGACGGCGATGGTCGCGGCGAGCTTCGCGTGCCCCACGGTCGCCGTGTCCCGGGACCAGTAGACCGACCCGAAGGCGAGCGCGAGGGTCAGGAGCGCGACGCCGGTGCCGAGCAGCCGGAACTCGATGTGGTCCAGGTCGAGGATCGAGGGGAGGAAGGAGAACCAGCCCCCGAGGTGCTTCGACTTGAGCGAGAAGTGGCGCAGGAGGAAGAGCGCCGACGTCAGCGCCGTCAGCCCGAAGACCCCGTAGCTGAAGATGGCCAGGGCGGCATGCAGCTCGATCCAGGGATTTCCGCCGAATATGTGCGCGCGCCGGATCGCGTCCCACGCCGGTATCGACAGCGAGACGAGGGTCAGCGCGGCGCCGAGGCACGACGTGAAGTACCCGAGGACGCTCGAGCGGAACGTGACCCCCACGACGAGGTAGAGCGTGATCGCCGACCATGCCGTGAACTGGAAGATCTCGAAGCGGTTGCCGAGCGGGCAGCCCCCGGTCGCATGCCCGCGTACGCCGAGGCCCACGAACTGGAGCAGGTAGCCGGCCAGGATGGCGCCGTAGATCAGGACGCCCGAGGCCCGCTGGCCGCGAAGGAGGGAGACCGTGCCCATGAGGAGGCCCAGGGTGTAGAAGCCCGCGGCGCACCAAAGCCACTGCCGGTCGGTCAGGTCTGCGAACATGGAGGGGAGACGCTGCCTCAACCCGGGCGTCCGGGCAAGCCTACGGGTGGGCCGGGGGGGCCCACGCGGCCAGGAAGGCGAGGATCTTCGCCGGGCTGTGCCCCTCGCCGTCCTCAAGCTCCCCTGAATCCTTCGTCGTCAACTGCTTGCCATCCGCAGCCAGCACCACGAGGACGGGGATCCCATGCTCGATCGGGTTGCCGTACCTGGCGACGACGTCGGCGTTTCGCTGCTCGCCCTTGCGCGCATTGACGTCGATGTCCACGACGACGAACCCCCGGTCGAGGGCCTGGGCGATCTCGGGATTGGCCTCAAAGGTCGAGTGCAGCCGGTGGCACCAGATGCACCAGTTCGCCCCGAAGACGAGGAGGACCCGCTTGTGCTCCGCGGCCGCCGTGATGATCGCCGCGGAGACCTGGGCCGAGCCGTCGGCGTGGACGTCATAGATGTCCGGCCCCATCTTCGGGTATTCCGGGTCGGCCCGCAGGCCCTGGGCCGGCACGAGGCTGAGCGCGGCCAGGGCCAGTGACAGGTGCAGGATACGGGGCTTCAGTGTCATCCCCCCAAGATTCCCCAATAGCCCGCTGCCGCAAGGGCGATTCCCCGAACAAGGGGATCCTACCGCAGGCGCCGCCAGGCCGCGATGAACATCCCATTCGCGTCGAGGTCCTGCGGCAGGAGGGTGACCCGGGACTCCCCCTTGCCAATCGCGAGGGGGGCGGGCTCAAAGTCGGGATGCGCCGCCTGGAAGCCGTCGGCGACCGCGGCGGTCTCGCTCCCCGTCAGCGTGCACACCGAATACACGAGGCGTCCCCCGGGTTTGACGGACGCGGATGCCCGGGCGAGGAGCCCGGCCTGGACCACGCCCAGCTCCCTCACGTCGGCGATCGAGGTCGTCCAGCGCGCGTGGGGATTGCGCTGCCAGGTGCCGACCCCGCTGCACGGGGCGTCGACCAGCACCCCGTCGCACTTCGTCCTGAACGGCGCGGAGCCGGCCCCTGTCCACACCGCCGGGCGGTAGTTGAACATCCCGGCGCGCGCGGCCCTGCGCTTCAGGAGGGCAAGCCTGCGGACGGACCTGTCCGTGGCCCAGA
>Ga0182015_10005572_pt1 | contig 13041 bp, 12 predicted proteins | sample 712P3MmetaG_FD_120478 | JGI IMG/M metagenome (GOLD analysis project Ga0182015, IMG submission 120478) | Permafrost microbial communities from Stordalen Mire, Sweden - 712P3M metaG | ecosystem: Environmental > Terrestrial > Soil > Wetlands > Permafrost | place: Sweden: Stordalen | collected...
CACCCGATGTTGGTTCCAATGCCCGCGTCATCCCCTGGGCGCGACCAGGCGGTACCGTTCGCCAGAACTCCCACGGCTGCAGAGCGATCATCGGAGGTGTAAGCGTACACTTCGGTCTTCCCGTCGGCGTACATTGCGCGGCCAAAAATGCCGATGCCACGTCCAATGGTCTGCTCTGCGAAGCCGCCAATGCCCTTCTTCACATTTGGTTTTCGAGCCCAGCAAAGATCCGGAGCACCGGCGTTTTGCGATCCATAGTTGAACGTCGTGCAGGTGGTCGCGTTCTCTGCGGGGTCTGCTTGGAACGCTGCGATCGCGTCACTGAAGCGGCCCATGTTCTCGTGGTTGCGGAAGACCAATACACGAGCCATGCCATCCTGCCCGCGAATGGTGTGCTTGTGCTCTGCTTCCATCTGGTCTCCGTAATACTTGAAGAGCCTGAAGTCCACGGGAAGTTGGTTGGGCTGCTTCGGGGGAGTAATGCGACCCGCGCGCACCGCCCAGTCATCCCAATGAAACTCTGCAATGCCTCCGTAGGAGTATCCGCGCGCGTCGGATGCAAAATCATTGGCAGCGTAGGTGATGAACCCCAGACCGAGAAAACCGAGGCGAGGATCAACGTCGAAAGCGTTGGTGTCAAAGAAGTCGAGCACGCTAAAGTTGCCGGCTACAAAGACAAGTCTCCTGCTGTCGTAATGGGTTGCCAGTTGAAGTGGACCTGACTCCTCCACCAGGCTTTTGCCGCCAAGCCCGACCGTTTGTTTGAAGAAAAGCCGGGAACGATAAATCTGTGGCGTCGACGTGCCGCCTTTTTGCAGCTCGAAATTCTGAATGGCTCCGCCCAGTCCTCTGAGCTGAGAGAGCGGACGCTCGGATATGAGTTCGGGAACCAGGTAGGCTTCTCCGCCGTTCCAGAGCCGAAGACCCAGGTAAAGGGTCGCCGTCCCGGTAAAGCTCCTCTCGGCCGTGGGGAGCAGCGAATTGATGCTGCCATTCAAGTTGGTATAGGGGGCAGAGAACGACGACTTCCAGCTGGAGATATAAGTGAATTGTCCGTACGCATTCCAGCTTTCGTTCTCCATGTCATGCAGGCCTTTGTCCGCGAGCAATTGCATGAAGCTGAATTGATCGCTCGGTCGAGGCCCTGGAGCGCCGTCCTGGGCGCAAGCGAGCGATGACACAAGCAAGAAACCTGCCATCAGCGGAGCAGCGAATCTGGCAAGGGCGATCGGCCTCACGAAGTTCGCTTTCGTAAGGCGGTGGGCCCTATTTCTTCCAGGGCTTGCTGCGGACTGTTGGCGTTCGCAAGTGCGTAACACGAACGCAGGGATCAACGGCCAAAAAGGCATCCAACCTCCGCAAGGAAATAGGAGAAGTCTCGAACGAGGGTAATTGACAGGACCGTAACAAACATGACGAATGGTTGAATTCTTGTGTTCCTGGGCGTTGCTTCGATTTTCCAGCCGCCGAAGAGAACCTCACCATGCATGGTGTACCATATCCCCCTAGGGTATAGGCAAGAGGAAAATATGTCTCATATGGAAAAAGAGAAGCAGAAGTTGGTCGCACGGATAAAACGCATACGCGGCCAGGTCGATTCGATCGAACGCTCGCTCTCGACAGGGGACGACTGCGCCGACGTGCTCATGCTGCTGGCAAACGTGCGCGGGGGCATCAACAGCCTGATGGCCGAAGTTCTTGAGGATCACATCCGCCTGCATCTGCTGACACCCGAAAGGACAACGACCCAACCGGCTGAGCTGGCGGAAGACTTGATCGATCTTGTGCGGGCTTACCTAAAGTAGTGAGAGATGGCGCGTTCTTTACTGCGCTGCATAGTGCTTCTTGAAGAGATGTCTGGATATGTCAGGCCAAAATTCGACAAATTCCGCGCCAACAACGCCTTCTGCGGTAACCGTGAGCGCCCCGTCTACTGTTTGCCCAAAGCCTCGATCCGCGGCAGGATAATAAGCGTTTGAAATGCCCCCGGATATGAAATTGCCCAGCACGTTCGCGTAGTTTGGTCCCCATGAACCATCGTCGCGCCTACACCAAATGGTGGTGGCTGCGGAGTAGAGAAAGCGATGGGTGAAGGTACCTGAGCCTAGACGGAAGTAACGCGGATCTTCCTTAAAGACGATGGGGAGGATAGCGTTGCCCCAGAGAGTGCCGTCGGCGGTATCGGCGTAAGCGGCACCAAAGCGCTTGAAGTAGCCCTGGGCTCCCTGCCCGAATCCTGGATTGGTATTGCGCGCCTGACTAAGGCCGGCGACAAACCCGTCTGCAACGAAAACGAATGGATCGACAGAGCTTTTAAACGCCAGGTGCCACTTCTGTTTCGGCGAGAGACTGGCCGCACCAGCAGAGCTCTGGACGGTGTTGAAGTTTGGCACCACCCCTAGAATGCGCTGGTGCTCTTCTTGCTTCAACACCTCCTCTGACGTCACCCCTGCCTTTACTCTCGTTCGGGGAAAGATCGGGCCGTTGCCACTCGGCATTCCGTCCTGTTTTGTAGATGCGTTTCCCTGCGGCGGAACGGGAGCAGCAGGCAAAGGTGGAGCACCCGGCGCCCCTTGAACCTGTGCCCAGCCTTCGGCGGGCAGCATCAATGTTACGGCAAGAGCGGCTATCCTAACCAGACGCAAGGCCGATGGAAAACTTGCATTCCTTGAGGTCTCCGGTCGACGACTGTGACTTACCGAACACGAAGGATTGCCTTTTGGCAGCTGCCGACTGAGATACTTCCACAACTTGAAACAAAGGAGAAATGGGAAGGAGGGACTAAGGTAGAAGGCTCTCACCATTCCGCAGAGTTCAGCCGCAGCCACGAGCAAACCATCGAACTTACGGATCCCCGCCAAACGAGAAGCAAACGATGCCATGGTTCTCCACTGTCACCACGAAACAGACGAATGCGCAGAACCTGGTCTGCTGCGTTAGAGGGGTTAAACGAGGGCGCCGTACAGGCCTCGCCACCGAAATAGACGGAAAGGGGCATGAATGGTTGCACACCAGGGGCACAACTTATAAGAGCGTGTGGCTATCTTTAGATCAAGGCTTATCCTTCGGCCAACTTGCCGGCAGCCTCTTCCGCACCAAAGCTGGCTGGTCAAGGTAATCCCTTATTGGCAAATGCCGATGTGGCGGGCAATCATCGCGAATGCAAACTAAAAATCTCGGCGCATCCGGCTACAAGAGCCCGCGCATCCCACATCTCTCAAAAGCGCCTTTCTGAGAAGTAACACTCCATCCGCCACCACCAATGATCGGGTGCCCCATCCTTCGCGCTCTTGGCGAAGGGTGGGATACCACTGCTCTGCCCCCGAGGCCCTTGCCCCGCAGATTCTGCTTATCCCACCCTTCGCCAAGAGCGCGAAGGATGGGGCACCCGATCATTGGTGGTGGCGGGAGGCAAAAGCGCGTTCGTTCCACCTTAACTTGTAAGCATTTCTCTCTGGAGCTCATGCGGGCGCAAAACTGATCAAAAAGGATCAGTATTGATTTGCGCTGCCTAGTACATTGACTTCCACAACTGCCGGGTGAACATGCTCTGCCGGTTGAGCTCCAGCGACCATTTAGGGCGGCAGATATTTGAGGATTGTGGGTCACAGAGGGGGTCATGCTGACCCACCATGGACGGATTTCACTGCGCAACAGCACCAAACCCGCAAAGACACGGAACAGTCTTCTCACTGTTCTTCCCGTTTGCCGGCGCGGCTGAATGAAGGGAAAAAGATGCCGGCTCTAGAAAGTGAATTGGATATCATGACTGCTCTCAAGGCGGGCACGATCGAACAGCACAGCAGCATCGAGCGGATTATGCCCTTCTTCAAGGATGACTTGTCGCTCGAAGCATACATACGCGTGCTCAAGGCGTTCCTGGGTTTCTTCGAACCTGTGGAACGCGAGCTCAGATCGATCGCAACCCGGGATACATTTGGATTCAATATCGATCGGCGGCAGCGGGCGAAGCTGTTGAGGAGAGATCTGCTGGCTCTGGGCGTAACCCATGCCGACATGGAACTCCTTCCACGATGCGATCATCTGCCAAGACTGGAAAATGTCGATGATGGGCTCGGCTGCCTCTACGTTCTGGAAGGTTCCACGTTGGGCGGCCAGCTGATCGTCCGCGAATTGCACACTCGCTTTGGGGTGGGAGAGAAAACCGGTGCCGGATTCTTCCATGGCTACGGGAGTCAAACGGGGGTAAAGTGGCGGGAGTTCTGCACCAGCGTTCGCATATACGCAGCCGGCGGCAAGAGCCAATCGGCCATCGTTCAGTCGGCTAGAAACACCTTTGAACTGCTGGAGTCCTGGATGCGAAAGGCCAATTTTAGTGAGTAAGGACGCACTTCCGTCGACGTTAAGGTCTTTGCTTTGAGTAAAGAGACCGGTGCGTCGTCTAACGTTTAACATAGATCTCACAGATGACAGCCATCCGCACCGTCAGCCGCAGGTCCTTCGAACGCACCCTTGCCAGCGCCAAGCGCACCATGGTGCTGAGCGAGATCATCAGCCTGGCGGTCGACAGCTTTCGCACCAACAAGGTGCGCGTTATGCTTACATCGCTGGGCATGGTCATCGGATCGGCTTCCCTGATCCTGGTCGTAACCGTAGGGCTAACGGGAAAACAGTACATCCTGCACCTGATCCAGGCCATCGGAACCAACATGGTGGAAGTGGAGTACTCGGGCGGCGGCCCGGGCTCGGCCGCGCAACATGACTTCCGCAATGATTACCTGACGCGCGAGGATGAGACAGCAGTCATTGAACAGGTGCCGTCGGTCGCTTACTCCTCACCGATGCTGCAGATGCAACCGCGCATCAGCTTTGGCAATGGGGTGACAAAAGACATTCTCGTGCTTGGGGTTTCCCCGCAGTACAGGCAGGTTCGGAACCTGATTCTGATCAACGGGCGTTTCTTCGATGAGGAGGACGACGCCGGCCACGCCAAGGTCGCGGTGGTGACAGAGGCTTTTGCCAAGCAGAGATTCGGCACCACCGCAGCGGTGAACCAAACTTTTCTTATCACCGGCATTCCTTTCACCGTGATCGGTACCTTCAAAGAGGCGGTAGACACTCTGGGGCAAACCGAAGTTGCCGATCAAACGATTCTTATTCCCTACTCCGTGGCGCGCTACTTTACCGGCACCAACGACATCAAGAAGATCTTCTTTTCCGTCCGCGACAGCGGCGATGTGGAACTGGCAACCAAACAGATCCTGAAGGTCATTCAGTCGCGGCACCAGCGCAACTCGGTGTACGACGCACAGACCCTGACGGAGCTGCTGAGTACGGCGGCCTCCATCGCCAACGCGCTGACGCTGGTGTTGCTGCTGGTCTCGTCGGTGACGCTGGCTGTCGGCGGCATCGGCATCATGAACATCATGCTGGCGAACGTGCGCTCGCGGATCAGGGAAATCGGCATTCTCAAGGCCATGGGTGCGACCTACCGGGAAATCAAGTTGCAGTTTCTGATCGAGGCAGTTTTCATTTCGTTGAGCGGCGGGGTGGTGGGGACCATTCTCGGCCTGGCCATTCCTTATTCCGTGCGGCTCTTTACTGCCTACCGTATTCCGATTTCAGGATTGTCGGCGATTATCGCGCTGGCGGCGGCGACCGTGGTAGGCGTCGTCTTTGGCACACTGCCGGCTACGCGCGCGGCGCAACTGGATCCGGTCGAGTCTCTGAAGTTCGAGTAGGTGGAGGATTGCGCTCCTAAGGACAAATCCGCCTTCCGTTATGTCTTCAGTTGTGGAAGGTGGAAGGGTGAGATTTGCTTATCCCACCCTTCGATTGGTGACGGGGATAGAGCCCAAAAGCGCGTTCATTCTTCCCTTAATTTTGGAAGCCTTACTCAATGATACGGTTGGCGTCTTTTCTCCTTCTTTCGGCGTTGTACGCGCACGCCGCCTCCGTGCCGCTGCGCGCGGGCTGGAAGTTGCAGTCGGGTTGCATAGTGAAGTCCTCGGGGGACCGAATCTCGTCGGCAGCTTTTCGGACCACGGGCTGGATCGACGCAATCGTTCCTGGCACGGTGCTCGGCTCTCAAGTCGCAGCCGGAGTCTTTCCTGATCCGTTCTTTGGGATGAACCTCAGGAAGATCCCGGGTACCGATTATCCCCTGGGAAGGATTTTCGGCTACCTGCCGATGAGCGAGCAAAGCCCCTATCACTGCTCATGGTGGTATCGGATGGAATTCCCTTCGCCTGGAAAAGCTGGAAGCACTACGTGGCTGCACTTCGATGGCATTAACTATCGCGCGAACATCTGGCTGAATGGAAAACAAATTGCCGGTAGCGACGAGGTTGCCGGCGCCTTCCGGTCCTACGATTTCGACATCTCTAAGTATCTGGCCGGCAGCCAGAAGAATGTGCTGGCGGTGGAGGTGTTCGCCCAGACCGAACACGATCTGGGCATCGACTTCCTGGATTGGAACCCGGCTCCGGCTGACAAGAGCCTTGGACTATGGCGTAGAGTTTCTCTGGCCACTTCCGGGCCAGTCACGATCCGGAACCCTGCGGTGTTCACGCACTTCCTGAACGATGATTTGACCGCGGCCGAACTACGGGTGGTGGCCGATGTGGCTAATCATGGAGAACGGCCTGTCACGGCGACGGTCACTGCCGCAATCGGATCGACCGATCTGAAGCAGGACATCACGCTGGCAGCCAACGAGGCGCGCGTGGTCACTTTGCATACTGTAGTCAAGAATCCAGAGGTTTGGTGGCCCTACCAGTACGGAGAGCCTCACCTGGAACGCTTGCGCGTGGCCGTCGACACGGAGGGCGTGGAGTCAGATGCCAAAAGCATCCGGTTCGGGATCCGGGAGGCGCAGGCCTCGCTTAACGAGAAAGGATTTCTTCAGTTTCGTATCAATCACCGTGACCTTCTCATTCGCGGAGGCGGATGGAATCCAGACCTGTTTTATCGCGAACCAAGCGAGCGACTGCGCCAGGAACTCGCCTATGTGAAACAGATGCACCTGAACACAGTGCGTCTGGAAGGCAAGTTGGGCAGCGAAGAAATGTTCGACCTGGCCGACGAGATGGGCATCCTCATTATGCCCGGGTGGCAATGCTGCGATTTCTGGCAGCACTGGGATAAGTGGACAGTCCAGGACCATGCGATTGCCAACGCTTCGCTCTACAGCCAGATCAGCCGCCTGCGCGCGCATCCGAGTGTTTTTGTATGGCTCAATGGCAGTGACGAAATCCCGGCCCCGGAGGTGGAGAAGGACTACCTGGCCGTATTAACGGAGCGGGACTGGCCCAACCCGGTGCTGAACAACGCGGCTGACCGGACGTCCACGCTCACCGGCCCAAGCGGCGTGAAGATGTCCGGACCCTATGATTACGTGCCCCCGGAATACTGGTACCTGGACAAAGACAAGGCCGGCGGCGCATTCGGCTTCAACACCGAGACTGGCCCGGGCGCGGCCATCCCGGACGTGGAAAGCATCCATCGGACGCTGCCGCGAAAAAGCTGGTGGCCCATCGATGCCCAGTGGAACTATCACTCCGCGTTGGGCAAGTTCGCACAGTACACCCGTTTCAACAGCGCTATGGCGGCGACTTACGGGCCTGCCACCAACCTCGAAAACTACGTCCTCAAGGCCCAGCTCATGGCTTATGACGGGGAGCGGGCGATGTTCGAGGCGTATGGGGCTAACAAATACCAATCGACGGGCGTAATTCAATGGATGCTGAACAACGCCTGGCCATCGTTCTTCTGGCACCTTTACGACTATTACCTGGTTCCCGGGGGCGGATACTTTGGCGCCAGAAAGGCGAATGAGCCGCTGCATATCCAGTACCGTTTTGACGACCGCAACATAGTCGTCGTGAACTCCACGCTTGCAGGTCAGCAAGGATTGGGCGCCACCGCCAGGGTGCTCGATATTGGGGGTAAGTTGCGCTTCACACACCAGGCCGCCCTGAACGTCGCGGCAGATGGGGTGGTCACGGCATTCGTTGTTCCTCCCCAGACTGCTACGACTTTTCTCAGCCTGGAACTGCGCGATTCGACGGGCAGGATGGTAAGTGACAACTTCTACTGGATCCCGGCAAAACTTGCACAGCTCGACTGGAATAAGACCACGTATGTGAACACTCCTGCCATCAGCTACGCTGATATGCGCGACCTGGCGAAGCTGCCAAAGGCATCGGTGCAAGCAACTGCGCGAAAAGCGAACTCACGTGGAGCAGTCGTCGTGGAAATTAAAAACACCGGGAGCTCAGTGGCTTTCTTCATCCATCTTCGGGCGGTTAAAGCGGGAACCGATGAGGAGATCGTGCCGGTTTTCTGGAACGATAATTTCGTCTCCCTTATGCCTGGAGAGGCAAGGACATTCACGGCAGGCGGCCTGGGCGACGCAGCATTGGAAGTCAAGCTTGCTGGTTGGAATGTCGAGCCGCAGACTATACAGGCTGTGGAATAAGTCCTAAACCGCTTTAGAAGCAGCCCTCAGCGGCTAAAGCCGGACCCGTTTTGAGTCGGTTACGTACGGGCTGAAGCCCGTACCCTTCAAAAGCATGGCGCTTTTTCGTGGACCTATAACCACGCGCTGAGAAAGCGGCCGGCGGTGCCGCGGATGGCAAGTTGGTCGGTACGGCCGGCAAAGTAGCGCGCGTTGATCTCCACCGCTCCAAGATCCTCAAGAGCGTGGAAGCGAGAGAGCTCGGCGGCCATCCCGAGTGGGGTAAAGAATAGCCGGAAGGGCTCGCCCGCTTTCTCCACTCGGGAGGCGAGCGAATCATGCGCCAGCCGTTCAAGCAGCGGGAGAACCTCGCGGGGTTGGCTGTAATCGAGCGCCAGTCCGCTTCCTGCAGGTTGATCAGCGATGAAGCTGAGGGTGGCGCGGAAGGCCTCCTCGGTAAGGTAAGGTACGACCCCAAGCCAGGCGAAAAACACCGGCGCAGTTCGATCGAAACCAGCGTCACGAAGCTGTTCTGCGAGGGATTGCCTTTCAAAATCCACGGGGGTGTAGCTGAGGCTTTCCGGAATAGCGATGAGGTTGCGTTGCAACAGCCCGCGCTTCCACTGTTGCGTGGCCGGGTGATCTACCTCAAAGACGCGTAGCCGAGGGTAAGGATTTCTATAGGCGAAGGTGTCGAGCCCAGCGCCCAGCAGGACGTATTGCTTGACGCCGTTCTCGACCGCCCGCTTCAGGTTGTCTTCGGCATAACGGCTGCGGGCAACCAGAAACGCTCGCAGCGCGGTGGAGAAGGGCCGGTCTGGCCGCAAAGGGGTGCGCCGCAGCTGCTCCTCATACTCCGCACCGAGAATCGGAACGGCAACCGGGTCGTTGAAGACGATCGGCGAGTCGTGAAGCTGGTGAGCCGCGCGGCGCAGCGCAACGCTGAGTGCGGTCCTCGACGCTATGGCCGGTTCCATCTACGGATGCACATCTCCAGGGTAATTGTAGCCAGATACGCACCCTCAACGCACACCGAGCCCGCTCCGGTTGGAGCAGGCTCGTTGGTTGGCTTGATATTCGTTTTCCTATCGGCTGCCGGTCAGGATTACACTTGTCGAACTCGCCCACGCGTGACCAGGCGAAGCAGCAGCGTAAGGATCACCGCCCCAATGACCGCGACGATGATGGTATAAATAAGGCCGCCGGAACCGGCATAGCCCAAGCGCGACATAAGGAAACCGCCCAAGAGCGCCCCCAGGATGCCCACGATGATATCCATGATCGGGCCATAACCACCGCCGCTCATGATCTTTCCTGTGAGCCAACCTGCAATCAGGCCCACAATAACCCACCAAATCAATCCGAACATAATTTCCTTCCTTTATCTTGCAATGGAATAATGTTCCCCGGGGTGGGAACAAGGGCCCGAAAAGCACTGCCTATCCTAGACCAATGAGAGGCTATCTGCACAATCTAAGTTGTAATGCTTCGAGCTTAATTTCCCGATCGCGCCTAGATCTCAGGAGCTACGAACTTATGAAGCTTATTTTCTTAGCCGTCGCGACGCTTTGCCTGGCGGCCACCCCTTTGCGAGCCGAATTGCGGCTGACCGGCGTAATTACCGACCATGCGGTACTGCAGCGCGACGTGCCCATTCATGTTTGGGGTGACGATTCACCGGCCGCCCGGATCACGATCAGTTTCCACGGCCAGTCCATTGCCACCACGGCCAACAACCTGGGCCTATGGGAGGCGTGGCTCGCGCCGGAGCCGGCCGGCGGCCCATTCACGCTCACCGTCCATGGCACCTCCGAGCTCACCCGTTCTGACCTGCTGGTGGGCGATGTGTGGTTTGCCTCCGGGCAGTCGAATATGGAAATGCCGCTTTCCGGATTTCCCCCCGGTGCTCATGTAACCAATGCCGAACAGGAAATAGCGCAGGCCGATATGCCCCAGGTCCGCCTGCTTCGCATGGAGCACCAATCTTCTGCCTCTCCTTTGGAGAGCATCTCCGCGGTATGGCAAACGTGTACCCCGGCGACCGCAAGGGATTTCTCTGCCGTCGCCTATTTCTTCGCGCGCGCGATCCATCAGCGCGAACACGTTCCCATCGGAGTCATCGATTCTTCCTGGGGAGGCACGCCGATCGATTCCTGGATCAGTCTCGACGCCCTCTCGGCCGACGCCTCGCTCATGCAAGCTTTCGCCGCGCGCGCCGGTTTCGCAGACAAGCAGACGCACCTGGAGCTTATTGAAGGTGCGGAGAAACGTGCCAATGCGGAAGCGGAGGCGCATCATCAGCCCAAACCGTCGCACCCGTGGCATCCGGACCCGTCTTCCTGGGTCCCGGCAGGCCTGTACAACGGAATGGTCGCGCCGTTCACGCCCTACTCCATTAAAGGCTTCCTCTGGTACCAGGGAGAGACTGACAGCGCGCCCGATCGCGCGAACCTCTACGCCAAGCTCCTGCCTACGCTCATCGCCGATTGGCGGCGGCAGTGGGGACAGGGGAATCTTCCTTTCCTCTTCGTGCAGATCTCGAGCTTCGATTCCCCGCCTGAAAATTGGGGCCTCATTCGCGATAGTCAACGCCGAAGCCTGGATGTGACGAAGACGGGCATGGCCGTGACTCTCGATATTGGCCAGCGTGACAACGTGCACCCGCCGGATAAACAAACCGTAGGTGCTCGCCTGGCCCTTGCCGGACGAACTGTTGCCTACGGCGAGACTGGCCTGGAGTGGAGCGGGCCACTCTACCGCCAGACCACGCGGCAGGAGGGGGCGCTCGAAGTCTGGTTTGATCACGCGGAAGGCTTGCACAGCATGGGGAACGAGCTCAGGGGCTTTGAGGTGGCCGGAGCAGATGGCCGCTTCTTCCCTGCCAGCGCCAGGGTGCAGGGGACATCGGTCCTGGTCTCATCCGCCGAGGTGGCGGAGCCGGTGCAAGTCCGTTATGCCTGGCAGAACTTCACGGACGCCAATCTCTACAACGGCGCTTCTCTGCCTGCATCCACGTTTGTGGCCCAGGTTCCTTAATTTACATCTCGCACAAACGGAGCGAAATACAACTCCGTTTGGCGCGAGAACCAATGTTCGGAGGTTGCAGTTTGATTTTCGACAGAGCAGCGATGCCTAAAGCGCTAGCGGTGGGCGCCGCCACCTGATGCGCCGCTGGGCGCTGACGCATGCGAAGCCCCCATTGAACTCATAGAGCTCTGCGCATTGCTGGAAGACCGGCTGCTTGTCGAAAAACCGCCGGCGGACGCTTCTCTTGCTCCGCCCTCTGCCGCACCCCGCTGGGCGCCATAGTAGACATTCGTGGTGGCCATCCCGTGCTGGCTTGTCTGATTGGCAAAACCATTCAGTTTGCCAAAGTTGCCCCGGGGAACACCTAGTCCGGCTGAATCGTTGCGGAAGACAAACTTGTCATGCGCACTGAGGGTGGAAACCGGCAATGCCTTCAGGTTGACCGGCACCACGGAGGATTGCAAGGCGGCCGGAGCATGAATTGGAGGACGGGGCCTGGTGATTCCCGTACCGCCAGTGGAGTTCAGGAGCGAGTTATTCGCCAGTCCGAGCCAGGTCCCGCCAGGCTGCCAACCCCAGCCCACTCCCTGGCAATAGTTCCAGCTGCCGTAGTGATAGGGCGTCCAACCCCACGGATAAGGAGACACCCAGGAATAGCCGGCGCTCGGGTAGTACGCCCAAGAGCCGCTCCCGAACGGGTCCCAACTGGCGCTGGTAAAGTAGGGCCGCCACATCGAACCGCCGCACCCGGAAGCGTTGATAAAGCTCCCGTAGTAGTTCATGTCGTTAATGCCGTAGGAGTAGGGCGAGTTCCCAAACGAGGTCGCGTTGGCATAGCTCTTGTGATACTGCACGGCGTCGTGGTCCCAGGAATCCAGCGGCTGCTCGACCACACTCTTGGCGATCATTGGCTCACTTTGCCCGGCGCTGAACGTGGCCGTCTTATTCTTGCCGACGATCGTGGTTCCCGATGATTCCTCGACCGCAACTTCACCGTGCATGACCGCCAGGTTCGCTTCCGTCGGTGTCAGTTGCAGGCGAATGTGGCTGTCGGGCGGAAGGTTCACCGTCTGCAGGCCAAATTTCACGGCGAATTCGTTGCCTTTGGTGTTCAGCAGGTTTACGTACACCGTGCCCTGGAGCAAATTGACACTAGATGTTTTAGCCCCCGAGGGCAGCATCTCCAGCCGGGGAAACTCAACCAGGGAGTCTTGCGCCACCCGAATGGTGCTGTTGTCTTCGAATTCCACTTCGGCAACGCCATTGCCCGTTTTGAGCCTGGCGCCCTCCGTGACCGGCAGATTAGCCATGGCCCCTTCAAAACCTTTGCCGGTTAAGCGGTCAAGCTGAACCTCTCCCTTGACCTCGCTAAGGCGGACAATCCGAACCTTGGAATTGGTTGAAACCGGGGGCTCTGCAATGGTGGTCACTGCATCGTTGCTATCGGCAGCAGTCGCGGGAGCAACGGGCTCCTGCGCTCCGGACGATAGTCCAACGAACATCCAGGCCATGAGAGCGGTTGCGCTGACGAGAGAAGTGGTTTTCATGTCCGCCTCCTTTTTCAATGCCGGCAGGGGACTTTTCTTGCGTCTTGA
>Ga0182015_10005573_pt1 | contig 13040 bp, 7 predicted proteins | sample 712P3MmetaG_FD_120478 | JGI IMG/M metagenome (GOLD analysis project Ga0182015, IMG submission 120478) | Permafrost microbial communities from Stordalen Mire, Sweden - 712P3M metaG | ecosystem: Environmental > Terrestrial > Soil > Wetlands > Permafrost | place: Sweden: Stordalen | collected...
TCCTGCCTTGGTTCCTGCGCCATTAGTGCCCTGCGCTCGTCCCGCGCCGTTCCTACAGCTCGACGATTGTTTCTTCTCGGGCGGCCTCTTCCTGTCGCAGACAGGACAGCACCAATTCCACGCGGTTCGAGACGCCCAGCTTTTCAAACACTCGGAACAGATAATTCTTCACCGTATGCTCGGTTAACCCTAACTCTCGAGCAATCTCTCGGTTCGACAGCCCTTCCACGGCCAGTCTCACTACATCGCCTTCCCGCTTGGTCATGCGGTTCTCGACCATCGGGTCTACTTTGCGCTGTCGTGGCGCTCTCGTAAATTCGTCCAAAACGTATCGCAATTCCGCGGAATTGGCCCAAATCTGCCCCTGCGATAGGGCATCCACGGACTTGCACAAAAGCTCGAAAGGACTGTTGCGGCAGAAAACGCCGTCTGCGCCGGCCCGAAAAGCTTCGATTACCAGCTCGCGGTCCGAGGATCCCATTGCGACCAGAATTCGCGTCTCCAGGTTAGCCCGTCGAACTTCCGGCAAAATCCTCAAGCCCGCCAGCGGGCCATCCGCCAGGTTATCGCTGACAATGGCGACCTTCGGTCGATGTTCTTGGACCAGGCTTAGAATCTCGGCAGTACTTGACGCCATTGCGACCACTTCAAAGCGGTCCGGCACGGAAAGGAATGCCTTGCTCAGCAGGTCGCAATACATCTTGCTGGCTTCAGAGATCAGGACCGTCGTGCGGCTCACGCTCCGCAGAGGTTGGAAAGAGGGTTCAGGCGTCATATTCGTCAGGTCCTCGAGACTCCGTAGTCAGAGGCCAGGGCCGGGGCGGGAACCGCGAGACGCGAACAAAGCACCCAAGGCATCGCATCGCGCCAATTCCCAGTACCTTCCACTGTGAGAGCATGTTCCGTGCCAACTTGGCGCCCAGACAACCAGCATCTAAAATACTGATAATAAAATACTTACGCAGGTCGCGTTCCATGGTTCGACCTCAAGCCCATTTTGTGTCTCCATCTATGGACATCTCCCTTCCGGAAGTGTGCAAATATCGAGGTTGCGCCCCGACTCCGAGCAGTCACCTTTCAGCTACGCTCAAACCGGACGAAGCCCAATAGAAGACATATAAACCGGGCGGCACGAGGGGGGCGGCGCGGACAAGCCGAAGTTCTATGCAGTCTATTTAGGCCTTGTTTCCCCTGCGCGGGCAATACAGCGGTTCGTGTAGCACCGACCACCGCTCGGGGTGTGGTGGACAGGGACGAAAACGCCCGAATTTCAAGGTTCCATGCGAGTTGGCTGTGACCCTCGATGCGTTTTCCACAATCCGGCCGCTCGATTTTCCTCAAAGACGATATAACAAACGATACATGCTCGCGTCGAAACCAACCCGTGGCCGCCAGGAATGTCGCAAAATGTATAGGCACCTGAATTGCAACCTGGAGGTAGTTTGGGCTTCCGCAGACCTCTGCGGTGCGCCTTGTCCGCGAAGCACGCAAGGGAGACACGGGATAATGGCGAAAGTGCTGGGCATCAGCGGGTTCGAGAATTCTATTCCGTTCAAGAAGGCGCACTGGCCGGGCCTTGAAGAACGCGAGTATAGAATTTCTCAAGGTCACGATTCTGCGGCCGTCTTGTTAGTCGATGGCGAAGTGGTGGCGGGCGCAGCCGAAGAGCGCTTTAGCCGCAAAAAGCACACCGGCGATTTTCCGATCGGCGCGATTCAATACTGCCTCGACGCCGCCGGAATCAAAGCCAGCGACGTCGACGAAATTGCTCACGGCTTTGACTACACACCCTACCGCGCAGCTTTCCTGCTTGATCGCACCAGCGCCGAGCAATACGAACAAGTTTTTTCTCGCGAGAAATTACTCAAGGAAGTAAATCAATATCTACCGGGTTTTCCTGCCAACAAGGTTCATCAGGTTAACCACCACCTGGCGCACGCCGCGAGCGCGTACTACACCTCGGGTTGGGATGATTGCCTGGTAGTGGTTCTGGACGGCATGGGTGAAGCCCAGAGCGTCACCGCCTATCGCGCGCACGGCAATGAGATCGACAAGTTGCAGGAAATCACCGCAAAAGATTCCATCGGCATCCTCTATTCCGTCATCACTCTGCAGCTAGGTTTCGATTTCAACTCCGATGAATACAAGATCATGGGCTTGGCGCCCTACGGAGATCCTTCGCGCTACCGCCATTTCTTTGAGCAAAACGTCGAGCTCCTCGACAACGGCACCATCAAGATCCCCATCCTGCGGCTGAACGAGCAGCGTGACGATCGCGAAAATTACGGTGCAACCCGCCGCTATCTGGAAGAGCATCTGATCCCAACCCGTACGCCGGATTCGGAAATCACCGACGACCACCGCGATGTCGCGGCGGCGCTCCAGGAATGCCTGGATAAGGTCATGTTGCATATTTGCGGTCACTTCGGGCGCACAACCGGACTGCGCAAACTGGCGATGGCCGGCGGCGTGGCGCTGAATTGCACTGCGAATGGCAGGCTGCTGCAATCGGGTATCTTCGACGAAATTTACGTGCAGCCGGCCGCCGGCGACGATGGCACTGCGCTTGGCGCGGCGTTGTGGCGCGGCTCGCGCAATGGCGGCGTCCGCAATTATCGTTTCCCAGTTCCGTTTTTCGGACCGGCCGCAACACAGGCAGAAATCGACATCGCCATCGAACAAACCGGCGATCGCATCCACGTCACCCGCTTCGCGAATCTGCAGGATGCCTGCGCTGAAGCGGCAAAGCTCATCAAGGATGGTCGCGTGCTCGGCTGGTATCGCGGCCGTATGGAGTTCGGTCCGCGCGCGCTCGGCCACCGCAGCATTCTCGCCGATCCCGGCCACGTGGAGATGCGTGACCGTATTAACGCCATGGTGAAAATGCGCGAAGCGTTCCGCCCCTTCGCTCCTGCCGTTTCGCTCGAACAAGTTCAGGACTGGTTCGAAGTCCCTCGCGGCCTCGAACTTCCCTACATGATCATGACCGCCGACGTTCGCCCGCAATTTCGCGCCGCCCTGCCGGCCATTACCCACGTAAACGGTTCCGCTCGCGTGCAGACCGTATCGCCGAAAGACAATCCCGAATTCCACGCGTTGCTAAAAGCCGTAGGCGAAACAACGGGCCGCGAAATGGTCCTGAACACCAGCTTCAACGTAAAGGGCCAGCCCATCGTAAACACACCTCGCGAAGCGATCGACACATTCCTCGGCACGGGCATCGAATTTCTATTCCTGGAAAACACCCTGGTCCGCCGGGCCGCCCACAAGTAGGATTTTCCTCGATCTGGCACCGAGTACGAAGAAGTCGAACGTACCAGCAAGTAAAATGGGCCCGCCGTCTCGAACGGCAGGCCCATTTGTTTTTAATCGAGTAACTTAATCCACCGTTAGCGATACCGTGGCCGAGCCTTTTAGAGTGCCTGACGTGCCCGTCACCGTTAGAGTGCTCGCGCCCTTAGGAGTGCCGCCAGTGGCGTGGTGCGAGCCGCCGCAGCCGGCGATCACCAGGAATGCGAGAGTCGCGGTCGCGAAACTCAGCCTGCCAGTTAGCTTGCGAGCTCTAACCAAAAAGAACAACAGCGCGCATGCCAGACAGAGCGGAACAGTGCTCCACAGGGGGGGAATGCTCGGCCTCGACGTTGGCGGCGCCACTCGAGCAGGGCTGGTAGTGGCAACCGTCACCATGGCGGTGACTGGAGTTACACCATCCGTTGGGGTCACCGAAGTCGGCGCCACCGTGCATGTAGACATAGTTGGTGCGCCTGCGCACGCCAGCGCTACCGCTAGGTTGAAGCCTCCCGCAGGAGTTACGGTAACTGTGAAGGTGCCGCTGGCACCTTGGGCGACGGTGAGAGTCGTTGGCGACGCGGTGACTGTGAAATTCGCGGCAGTGTTTGTGCCGGTACCACTCAGCGTAACGGTTTGAGGGCTGGTAGGATCCCCGTCGGTGATGACAAGATTGGCCGTCTCCGCGGCCGCAACCGACGGCTTGAAAACCACGCTGATGGTGCAGGGAGTACCCACCACAACGCTTCCAGTGCAGGTGGTGGAGAAACTGAAGTCCGTGTTGGCCGCGGCGGGCGAGCCGCCCGAGACGACGGCGCCGGTAAAGCCAATCGGCGAAGCGGAAGCATTGGTCAACGTGACCACCTTCGTGGCAGTCGCGGTTCCCACCGTTTGCGGGCCAAAAGCAAGACTAGTCGGAGATACGACGAGCGCACTGGTCGAGCCCGTTCCCGAGAGCGTTACCGTCTGCGGACTCGAAGCGTCGCCGTCCATGATCAATAGGTTGGCGGTTTCCACGCCCGCAACGGATGGCGTAAACATAACGCTAATCGTGCAGGAGGCCCCCGCTGCAAGGCTCGAGCCGCACGTGTCGGACGGCGAAGTGAAATCCACGTCTGCGGCCACCGGCGCGCCATTGGAAACACTGACACCACCAAATGAAATGGGGGTAGTCAGATTATTCGTCAGGGTAACTGTTTGTGCGGGTGTTGTACTGCCCACAAGTTGTGGCCCGAACGTAAGACTCGACGGAGTAACCGTGACGGTTGGTAGCAACGTCAGTTCTGCAACGAACCCGTCAGAAGGGCCGTTCAACGTCGGTTGAAATGCACCGGGGTTAGGCGCCACCGGAAAGGTGGTGGCCGAAGAGACCACGTCACCCGCAAGGTACGCGTTGTTGGTGGTCTGATTGACTGCAATGGCGTTGACTTCATCAGCCACCCCACCCGATCCACTGCCTCCGAAATAGGTGGAGTAAATCAAATCGGCCGGACCCTGCCCCGCGGGGTTCAGCTTGGTGATGAAACCGTCCCCAGGCGCGCCGGGCGCCGGGGTAGTCTGAAATGCGCCGTTGGTCACCGGAAAATCGGAGCCTTGCGTTCCACCGGCAACGTACGCAATTCCGAGCGTGTTCGTAGCAATGGCGAACGCTGAATTCGTTTGAGATCCGCCGAGGAACGTCGAATATTTGAGCGAGGCGCTGCTTGTTAAGCCGGTATCGATCAGGCTGACAAAGGTAACGCCAACCGCCTTGCCGGTAGTTTGGAATGCTCCCGACGTCGCCGGGAAAAGAAGCGATTCGGTTGTGCCGGTAACATACGCGACGTTAGAAGGCCCGAGGGCAATCGCGTCGCCGAAATCCTGCGAATCTCCTCCCAGATACGTGGAGTAAAGCAACGAAGCCGCGCCAGCTTTCGTGGTGTCGAACCGCGAGACGAAAACGGTGCCGTTGGCGACCGCCGCGGGTGCCGCGGTCTGAAACGCTGTCGTGGTCGTCGGAAAATTTGTCGAAGCCGTCGCTCCGACGAGATACGAGTTGCCCGCGGAATCCTCAGCAACGCCAAACGCCGCATCCCCGAATCCGGGGCCAGCGGCATCCGCCCCGTTTCCGCCCAGGTAGGTGGAATAAATCAGCGAAGCACTGCCCGACTTCATGGTGTCCAGCTTGGTGAGAAAAGCCGATCCCATGGTGTTGCTGGGGTCCGGCGTGGCCTGAAACGCACCGGTCGTAACCGGAAAGTTCGCCAACGCCGTACCCGGCTGAGACGCCGTCAGCCCGACTACGTACACTGCCCCGGTGGTATCCGTCGCGATCCCGTTTCCGAATTCCGTTATCCCTTGAGTGCCGCCAAGATAGGAGGAATACACGAGAGAGCCCGCACCCGAAATAGTCGGATTGATTTTGAAAACGAAGCTGGTACCGTTCACGTTTCCGGCGTTGGCGCCGGGCTTCAGAGCGTTGGTAGTCGTTGGGAAATCGGTCGAAGCGGTCTCTCCTGTTACATATATATTCCCGGAACCATCAAGAGCTACGGCGAACCCGGAATCGCCCCCCGAGCCACCGACGTACGAGGAATAGAGTTGATGGGTTCCGGTAGGATCCATCTCTGTGACGAAAGCCACGCCATTCACGTTGCTCGCCAGGGGGCTCTGAGTAAAAGCGCCGGCGGTAGTTGGAAACTGCAAAGAGAGCGTGGTGCCCGCAATGGCCGCATCGCCGAGCGAATCCAAGGCAATCGCCGAAGCGCTGTCGTCCGCTTCGCCGCCGAGGTAGGTCGAGTAAATCAGGACCGGATCGACGATCAGCGGCTCGCTCCGATCGTACTTCGCGACCGCGAAGGTTACCCGATGATTTCCCGCGATCTTGTAGGAACCGCCAATTTCGCGACGTTCGCCTGCCCCCTCCTGGTACACGACTGGCCTCTGGAGTTCAACCTCCCCACCACTGATGCTGGCCAGCAGGTCGCCGCGTGAATTCACGCGCAGCTTTTGCGCGCCTTCCACATTCAGCGCGATTGCTTTTGGATCGGCGCCCGGCGCGACGATGAAGTCGTACTCCAGCCGCCGCTGATTGCCGTAGAAAATCAGATCCACCCCGGGATAAACATCGCGATATTTCACGCGCCCATAGGACGGGACATTCGTCCGCCAGTTCGCAGGGTCTTTGCCGAGGAAATAGTCCAATCGGCCCGGCAGGGGTTCGACGCCGGCCATGGTCGGCGCGGGATTGGCGTTCGCCAGGCGCATCCGAAGGACTGACGTTCGGCCTGCTTTGCGGGCGTCGCGCATGGCGCGGAAGTAGGCCACTCGATGGGTCGCCGACAGGTCCAGCCGCCGGGTCGGGTGCAGCGCCAGGACGGCCTCTTGAGGAGTCAAAAAGAGTTCATATCCCGGTCCGTGGGAGACAAATCGGACTTCGCGTGCCGTTTGGCCCTCATTTTCTTCGAATCGGAGCGGCAAATTCGGGCGTGTCACAGCCGTCTGGTGGTTTGCGCTCGCGGACCCTGCGACGTTTTTCGTCGCGCTAAGCGGGCGACCGGAAACCCTTCCAAACAGACGCTTTGCGGTCGGGCTGGTAGAAAGAAAAAGTGCGCCGCAAACAATAACGGCCAAACTAAAACACAAAGCAATCCCAGATCTACCGGATTTTATCTGCACGAAAAACCCTCCTGGATGGTCGACCGCGGCTGGCCCACGGAGCGGGTTGATGGAAGACGATGGCGGGTCTCGCCATTACTGTACTCGAGGGTGGGTGGTCGAGTGCATGGCGCGGAACTCTACCTGTCAACAACCACTATTGAGTAACCGGTGCGAGGAGAACACCTTCAAGAGGATGCTAGCACAGTGTTCCGATACGGGAAAAAATGTTGCTAGCGGAAGATGTTTTGCATCGGATTTGACACGGGCATACCGCGTTCGTTCCAAAACGGAACTCCAACTACGCATTCCGTGATTCGAGGTCGGTACGGATCACCTGGCAAAATTCGTCGAGTCGACCGGGATCGTGACTCGCGTGCACCATTCGGACCGGAACGCTGGAAATCAGGCGGGAGAGGACGGCGAATTCGGCTCCGCGCATGTCGCGATCGATCAGGTTGGTGGCGTAAGTATTGCCGACCAGAGACAAAAGCTGCTTCTGATCGGGGATGGCGACGACTTCCGGGCTGGCCGAGGGGCAGCGCGCTCCCAAGACGTAGACCGCTACAAGCGGAAGTTCGCGGTCTTCAAAGCGGGTGCCCTCCTCACCTAAGATCAGAAGGCGCTTCTCCCAATCGGGAAGCGCCCGTGGAAGGGCATCGGGCGAGCCGAAGAGCATTTGGACGGACTCGGGCCAGAGGCAAACATGCGGATAAGCCGGCGAGAAGCAGGTCTCTGCACCTCTCGGAAGGATGTGGACTGATCGAAGTTAAGCCCGGATAACAGAAAGTCGGCGATTGCGGAATCATTGAGTTCCTCTGAGATGGCGGGGTGCGTCCTGATGCAGTCGAGTGTGTTGCTGAAAAGGAAGAGATTGTTTTGTTGAGCGAAATAAAATGGCTTGATGCCGAAATGATCGCGGCGCAAAACAGTGTTTTCGCGCGCACATCCCAGAGCGCAAACGCGAAGTCGCCGCGGAGATGGTCCAGGCAATTTGGACCCCAGAAGCGATAGCTCTGGAGGATTAATTCTGAATCGGGGGCGAGATCGCTGACCTCGCCACCAGCATCCCGCAACTGTGTGATCAACCCGCTTCGATCATCAAGGTGCGCGTCGGCTGTCAGCCAAAATCCGCCCTCGTGGCTCGCGGGCTGCTTTTCATCGCGCAATTCCCAAGTCGTTTGGAGCAGCGCGTGCCCAAAGCCAACTGGTCCCTTCACCCAGACTCCGTTGCCGTCGGAACTGCGACACGACAAGGACTGGGTAAGCGCATGCAACAGCGGCGCATCAACAGGTGCGTTATTCCGGTGAAACATGCCGACGATACCGCTCAAAAAAGGGTCTCTCCTGAAACTGCCAAATAGGAAACGCCAGGCAGGAGCTAGGATGCTGCTTGTTCGGGACTCTACTCCGCCTCCCGCATCAGGTGATACGCGGAAACGAGACTCCGCAAGGCGTTCCTTTTCGATCCTTTTGATTGGAATCGTAAGCAGGATCAAGAGTTTGATCATTTGGCGCTGCGTATCTCTTACGATTGGATGGAGTGAAAACGATCATCCACTGGAGAATCGTGGCGGGGTTTGCGCTCGCGGTGCTGATTCTGGCGACCGGCGGCGTTTTACTTTATCGAAGCACCCGTGAATTCCGGATCACGCGCATCCAGGTCCGAAATAACAGGGACGTGTTGGACGCGCTGCAGTCCTATTTGTCGTGCGCGCAGGACGCGGAAACCGGAGAGCGAGGGTATCTTCTCACCGGGAACGAAACCTACCTCGAACCTTACAATCGAGCCGTATCCGAGATCGACGCCCGCGTAAATCGTATTGAGACGATGCTGGCCAAAGATCCCTCTCGCCAATCGGCGGTGTCGGAGTTGCGGCGGCGCACTCAGGCCGAAATGGAAGCACTGCGCGAAGGGATTCAACTGCGCGGCGGGCAGGGTCTCGATACATCTCGCGTGACCGCCTTAGCCGCGGCGGGAAAGCAAGAAATGGACGACATCCGCGCTGCGGTGGCGGGCTTGCAGCAATTCGAAACTCAATCGCTCGACCGCAACCGACAGCGATACGAGGCGGGCATCGTGCAACGGGACCGCCTGTTTGCCGGCGGGATCGTATTGCAATTGGTTTTGCTGACCTTGCTTTTTGTCGTGATCTATCGCGACACAGCTCATCGTGCGCGATCGTCTTTCGAAGTTCTCCAGGGAAACCTTCGACTCAGCGCGATTCTCAAGACCATGGGCGAGGGGCTGTATCAGGTCGATCGCAACGGAAAACTTGTGTACTTGAATCCGGCCGGCGAAAAGCTGCTGGGCTATAAGAAAGAGGAAATTCTCGGCTGCAGGATGCACGACCTGATTCACTCGCGCGCGGACGGCGCGGCGCCGTGCTCCGGGGAAGATTGCCCGCTGGTGACCTTTCCAACCAAGGGCAGTTCGTACCATGGTTCGAATGAACGATTCCTCCGCAAAGACGGTTCCGTGCTGGCCGTCGAGTTCACGAGCTCTCCGCTGATCCGTTACGGCGAAAACCACGGAGCGGTGCTCGTCTTTCGAGATACGACTGAGCGCAACCGCATGGAACAGGCCCTGCGGGACAGCGAGGAGCGCTATCGAAATCTCATTCAGAAAAGTCGCGGGCTAATTTGCACCCATGACATGGAAGGCAAACTACTAAGTGTCAACGAAGCCTCCGTCGAGTCCCTGGGTTACACGGCGAGCGAGTTGGAAGGAAAGAATCTTCGAGAACTGCTGGCTCCCGCTTTCCGCGACAAACTCGACTGGTACTTAAAGGCGATTGCCGAGTGGGGCGCGCATAGCGGCTTCATGCGCGTGGTGACGAAAGACGGCAACGAAATCGTATGGTCGTATTCAAATCGCGTGATTCAAGACCCCGGGTCGCCTCCTTACGTGCTTGGGAACGCGCATGACGTCACCGCACAGATTCTTGCCGAAGAAGCGTTGAAAACAAGCGAAGACAGACTGCAACTGGCCTTGGAAATTGAAAAAAATGTTTCGCGGGTGGATTTTCTTACCGGCATTCCGAATCGCAAAACGTTTTACGAAGCCGTGGAGACGGAGGTTCACCGCGCGGTCAGGTACCGGCGTCCCATGACACTGGGCTACATCGACGTAGATAACTTCAAATCTGTTAACGATGTTTTGGGTCACGCAGCCGGAGATGATCTTTTAAAGGTGGTCGCCACCACAATTCAAGTGGCGTTGCGTCGTACCGACACAGTCGGACGGTTGGGCGGGGATGAGTTCGCCATTCTGTTGCCGGAAACCAGCGCGGAAGCAGCTGGTGTGGCAGTGGGCAAAGTACAACGCTCGCTTCAGGAGGCGGTTAGTCGCCATAGCCTGCCGATTACCTTCACCGTCGGTGTGGTGACCTACACGACGCCGCTGGAATCGGTGGAGCAAATGATCAAACGCGCCGACGAATTGATGTACCAAGTAAAACGGAACGGTAAGAGCGCTGTCGTTTGCGAGGTGGTCTAATTTTCCGTCGCGTGGAATTCGTCGCCGGTGACGATCGGTATTGCTCATGTTCCGAACCAGGATGCGCGGCTGCCAAGCAAACCCTCGCCTCGTTACATCACGTTCGGGGCGGCCTCGTTGGCATCGGCTGGATTCGCTCGTGTGTGCCGTCGCCAAGGGCGTCTGCGATTTGCGAATTTCAACCTGATTTCCTGGCCTGGGTGGATTGCTTTATCAACGAGGCGGCACAAATGACTGAGAGTAAGTACGATTTACGAGTGATCGTTTGCGCCGGGACGCTGCCACAGTGAGTGGCGGATCGGACGATCGCAACGGTAAGCGTGAGGGGCCGCACTACGGGCTCCGACGCATCGAAAAGCAGGAATGGTCCTTATGGGCTACGACCATAATCGTCACGCTGCTTCTGACGGCGGGGCTGGCGTCCTTTGTGCCTCGCCTCCTGCACTCCGGTGAAAAATGGGAGACACTTTTCTCCTTTCAGCAGGCGGTTTGGGGGCTCATCGGCCTGGTTCTACTCTTTGATCTGTATAGCATCTACCAACAACTCCAGATCCATCGCATGCGCCGCCGGCTTTTGGAACGAGAAGAGCTGTTTCGCCTGATCAGTGAAAATGCAGCCGACATGATCGCCGTCGTGGATATGGAAGGGCGGCGCATTTACAACAGCCTCGCGTATCAGAAGGTACTGGGGTACTCGGCCGAAGAGCTGAAAAAGTCGTCAGGGTTCGAGCAGATTCATCCGGATGACCGCGCCAGGGTGCAAGAAGCGGCCGCTGAGGCGCGCCGGACGGGCCTGGGTAAGACCCTCGAATACCGAATACGCCATAAGGACGGAACGTGGCGTGTGCTTGAGTCCACTTCCAGCGTCATTCTAAGCACCAAAGGCGAGCCCGGAAGGCTGGTGATCGTCAATCGCGATATTACCGAGCGAAAGAAGACCGTCGAAGCATTGCGGCAATCGGAAATCAGTTTTCGCTCCATGGTGGACGAAGCACCCTACGGGATTTATCGCGTGGGAGAAGATGGCCGCTTCTTGAGAGTGAATCCCGCGCTGCAAAAGATGGTGGGTTATGAAGCGCCGAACGAGTTGCTCAACGCGAATCTGGGAACGGAAGTCTTTCGAAACCCGGTCGACTTTGAACGCTTGGTGGAATTGCTGGGCAGCGTTGGCGAGTTCAAGGACGTGGAAGTCGACTGGAAACGCAAAGACGGTACGCCCATCACCGTAAGGTGCAGCGGCAGACACATTAACGACAGTGAAGGCGGCGGTCCCTATTTTGAGGCCTTCGCTGAAGACGTGACGGAGCGGCGCGTGCTGGAGCGGCAGTTGCGGATGGCGGCAAAGATGGAGGCCATAGGCCGACTGTCCGGGGGTATCGCACACGACTTCAACAATCTTCTGGGAGTGATCATCGGGTATAGCCAGGTACTTCGGCGAAAACTCGGACCAGAAAATCCACTGTACGAGCATGCGGAAGAAGTCGAAAAGGCTGGACAGCGCGCAGTGTCCCTCACCAGGCAATTACTCGCGTTCAGCCGCCAGCAGATCTTGACGCCGGTGGTTCTGGATCCCAATGCACTGGTTTCCGATATGGAGAAGATGCTGCCGCGACTCTTGGGAGAAGACATCGTGGTGAGCATCCACCTGGATCCGGAACTTGGAAGAGTGAAGGCGGATCAAGGACAGATCGAACAGGTGGTGATGAATCTGGCGGTCAACGCCCGAGACGCGATGCCCGGCGGCGGAAAGCTGGTGATCGCAACGTCGAATGTCGAGTTGGATCAAGCCTATGCGCGACAGCATCCGGGGGCGAAGCCCGGACGGTACGTGATGTTGGCGGTTACGGATTCGGGAATGGGAATGAGTTCCGAAACTCTCGCTCATATTTTTGAACCGTTTTTTACGACCAAAGAAGTGGGCAAGGGCACGGGACTTGGCCTCGCCACTGTTTACGGCGTCGTGAAACAGAGCGGCGGTTACGTTTGGGTGGATAGCGAGTTGGGAAAAGGCGCCTCGTTCCAGATTTTCCTGCCTCGTATTGAGGAGACCGTCGCTCCAACGGTGGCGGGTCCGCTACAGATTGAAAACCTACGGGGGACCGAGACGGTATTGTTGGTGGAAGACGCAGACGCGCTGAGAAAGCTCGCGAGGTCGTTTTTATTGGAGCACGGTTTCCAGGTACTTGCCGCCTCGAATGGCGAGGAAGCCGTGGAAGTTGCGCGCAACCATGCCGGTCCGATTCACTTGCTGCTTACAGACGTGGTCATGCCGGGCATGAATGGCAAAGCTCTCGCCGACCGACTGCTTGCCAAATCGCCGAAACTGAAAGTTGTCTACATCTCGGGCTACACCGACAGTTTCATCGCCGGCCACGGAGTGCTTGAGGAGGGCACACACCTGCTGCACAAACCATTCACAGAAGATGCCTTGATTCGGAAGATCCGCGAGGTTCTGGACGCCAAGCGGGAAGATGCTGCGACTCCCGCGATGGAGATGTCACCAGCCAGTGCGCAAGGGCCGCAAAAGCTTTGAGAGGGAGGGCGTGAGTGGCTAAATTATTGGTGGTGGATGACGAAGAGGCTATACGGAAGCTGGTACGGCTAAACCTTGGAGACA
>Ga0182015_10005575_pt1 | contig 13037 bp, 16 predicted proteins | sample 712P3MmetaG_FD_120478 | JGI IMG/M metagenome (GOLD analysis project Ga0182015, IMG submission 120478) | Permafrost microbial communities from Stordalen Mire, Sweden - 712P3M metaG | ecosystem: Environmental > Terrestrial > Soil > Wetlands > Permafrost | place: Sweden: Stordalen | collected...
ACGCACGATTTGAACGGATCGAACGGCAAGCCGTGGTGCGACGTGCCGGGTTCGTAATACATCGCGAGAACCTCGCTCGAGTGGAACTAAGCGGTCGAGGCGGTAGCCTTGATGCGGGTCGGATCGATCTTCACGCCGGGGCCCATCGTGCTCGCGAGCGTGATCGAGCGCAGATAGGTGCCCTTCGATGCGGACGGTTTGGCACGGACGATCGCGTCGATGAGCGTGTCGATGTTTTCCAGCAACGCCTGCTCTTCGAAGTTCGCCTTGCCGACGAGCGTGTGAACGATCGCCGTCTTGTCGAGACGATACTCGACCTTACCGGCCTTGATGTCGCGGATCGCGTTGCCGATGTTCGGCGTCACGGTGCCCGACTTCGGGTTCGGCATCTTCTGTGCCAGGATACGGCCGAGTTCTTTGCCGATCGTCGCCATCATGTCCGGCGTCGCCACCGCAACGTCGAAATCGGTGAAGCCGGCTTTGATCTTCTCGACCAAATCGTTTTCGCCGACGAAATCGGCGCCGGCTGCTTCCGCTTCGCGCAGCTTGTCGCCGCGCGCGAAGGCAATGACGCGCACCGTCCGGCCCGTGCCGTGCGGCAGGCTGACCGTACCGCGAACGTTCTGATCGGACTTCTTGGGGTCGACGCCCAGGCGCACGTGGATCTCGATCGTCTCGTTGAACTTCGCGTTGGCGTTCTTCTTCACGAGTGCGACCGCTTCGTTCGTGGCGTACATCGCTTCGGCGTCGAACGCCGAGGTCAGGGTGCGGAAACGCTTGCCGTGCTTCTTCACGATGCGACCTCGACGCCCATCGAACGGGCGGTACCCGCGATGATCTTCACCGCATGGTCGATATCGTTCGCATTGAGGTCGGCCATCTTGGTGTTGGCGATCTCGCGAATCTGCGCGTTCGTCAGCTTGCCGACCTTATTGCGGTTGGGTTCTTTCGATCCGGATTCGATGCCCAGCGCGCGCTTGATCAAGAACGACGCCGGCGGCGTCTTCGTGATAAACGTGAACGTGCGGTCTTCGAAGACGGTGATTTCGACGGGGATGATCATCCCGGGCTGGCTCGCAGTGCGTTCGTTGTACTGCTTGCAGAAATCCATGATGTTCAGCGAGTATGGCCCGAGTGCGGGCCCCACCGGCGGCGCCGGGGTCGCTTTACCAGCCGGCAAGGCTAAACCAATCTTGCCGACGACTTTCTTCGCCATGTTCTACTCCTAGCGAACCGCTTGCGCGGCTCTGCCCCTGGGGTCGGTCCGGCGGCGGGGTCGCCCTCCGGATCGGTGCGCCGGGTGGCGCACAACCTACGGATTATACCGTAGTCCGGCCCTTGCCGTCCACCACCGGAACCAGCTCGCCTTCGATGGTGAGGTCGTTTGCGTAGCGCGAAGCGGCGCCGACGAACCATCCTGCAAGCAGAGCAAGCAAGGCTACGTCATCGAAGAGGCCCAGGATCGGGATATCGCCGAGGATGTTCAACGGGGAGATGATCACCAGGGCGCCCGCCAGCGCGATCAGCTTGAGGTGCATGGGCACCCCGCGATCGCGGATCAACCGGAACGCGGTGCCGAACGAGCGCCAAGCCCGGAAGAGGCGGAAAAAGCGCAGGATCCTCATTCTCGGCTTGTACCCGTCCGGCGCAAGATTGTTTCAGCGAGGGCTCGGTTAGCTGACTCCGGCGCGCGCCTTCACGCCGTTGAAGGCGGCGATCGCGTTGGCGACGATCAGCTTCTCGTCGAGGTGCGTGAACGCGCCCTTGCGCCGCACGATCGCACCATCGACGATAACGGTATCGACGTTATGCGGCCGCGCCGAACGCACGATCGCCTCGAGCGGATCGGAGACCGGCGCCATGTTGAGGTCGTCGGTGCGCAGCAAGATGATGTCGGCGCGCTTGCCGACGGTCAGCGAGCCCGTCTTGTCGGCGATCCCCAGCGCCTTCGCACCGTTGATCGTTGCAATCTGCAGCAGCTGCATCGGCGTGATGCCGTCTTCGGCTTTGTAGGTCGTGTTTTGGTTGGCATACATCGCCCGGATCTCGGTGAACATATCCATCGCGCCGGTGACGCCCGCCGTGTCGAGCGACATCGCCAGCGTGATGCCGCGCTTCGTGATGTCTTGCAGCGGAATCGGACCGAAGTACATCCGCGTGTCGGTCGTCGGGGCGCTACATGCGGTGGCCAGCGTTTTCGCGACGGCGTCCACGTCGGCCGGCGTCCAGTTGCACGGGTGCACCAGTTGCACGTCGTTGGCCAGCATGCCGAGCCCCTCGAGATTCTCCATCATGCCGGGAATTTGCGAGTGGATCGTGATCGGCAACCCTAATTTGCGCGCGAAGTCCCACTCGGTGCGCAAGGTCTCGATCGTGATCGGACCTTTCGTGGCAAACGCGACGCTGCGCGATGCGACGCCGAGCGTGATGAGCCCGTGGTTGGAATGCGCGTGCCAGTTCGCTGCGAGCCGTGCGATCGCGACGAGGTCGATCGGAACATCGGGCGCCGGGCCGCCTTGATAGGAGCCGTACGAAAAACGGGCGCGGATGCCGGCGTCGCGCAACGCGCGTATGTCGGCGTTGGCATACTCGGGCGTGATGAGGTTGTGCGACCAGCTATTCACGGTCGTCACGCCCGAGCTCAGCAACTCGGCGGCACCCAGCAGGGCGCTGTGGTAGGTATCGCTCGGCATATACTGCTTGCCGAGCGCGAGCGTGATCGGGAAGTAGCCCTTGCCGACGATCGTCTCGCGGATGATGCTGCGCTCCATCGTGTTCCACAAATGATTGTGGGCATCGATGAGGCCGGGCATCGCGATCGTGTGCGACGCGTCGATGACCGTGGCCGCGGGGGCTTGCAGATGCGGGCCGATCGCGACGATCGTACCGTTGCGCACGTGAATGTCGCAGTCGGTCTGGATGCCGACTTGCGGATCCATCGATACGACCGTGGCACGCTTGAGCAGCAGCTCTTGCTGCTCGGGCGGCGAGGTGAGGGCGCCGGCAGCAAACGCCGTGCCACCGTCGCTCGCGGCAAGGATGGCGCCCGCGGCGCCGCTAGCGAGGAGTCCGCGGCGTGAAATCTTCATGCGCGCACCACTAAACGCTGACCAGTTCCCACGGGAAGTCTTCGATGCATTCCTTACCGCTCTCTGTGACGATGAACGTGTGACCCAGAAAGATACCGAACAGGCCGTCGGGCGTGACCGGGTTCGGCTCCGCCATCACGACCATGCCGGGCTTGAGGATCTCCTCAAACGGTTCGACGTCGATGTGATCTTGGAACACGTGCGGTCCGTCGGTGACGAGATCGATGCCGTGGCAATGGATCGGCCGCGACTGCGCGCCGTGCTGGCGGAAATACTGCGCGGCGACCCGCATGTTCTCGACCGGTTTGCCCGGACCGATCTCCGCGGCGATCTTCTCGAAGCCCGGCAACACGATCTCATCCCAAAAGCGCTTCACGCGATCCGTCGGCGGCCCGATGCAAATCGGCGAACCGATCTGCGCGGCGTATCCGCGATAGCCGATCGCGATTTCGTTGATGATGATGTCGCCGCGCTCCAGCACGCGGTCCGAAGGCCGGGGATTCCCGAAAATGACCGACGGATTATCCATCGGCGTCGACTGGAGAATCGTGAAGTCGAGTTCGCCGCCCTTGTCCATCACGGCGCCGGCGATCGCGGCGCGTAACTGCTGGTCGGTCACGCCGGGGCGCGCGCGCTCCATCACGGCTTCGAGCGCAACCTGACAGAGTTTTCCCGACATCCGGATGGCGTCGAGTTCCTCTGCGCTATGCACCGAGAGCAGCTCGTGCATGATGCCGACGGTAAAGATGAACTCCGCATCCGGCAAACCGGCCCGCAGCGTGTTGTATTGGTTGACCGGGAGATAGTCTTCGTGGCGCGGGTCGACTTCGAGTAGACCGATGCGGCCCCGCTCGAGGCCGAGTTCTTTCAAGCGCTCGACCATCACCTCGGCATACTTGCCGCTCCGGCTCGAGCGCACGTCGCTGAGCGCGTTGGACGTTACTCGCCGCACGGCTTCGATGTGCGTGCCGCCCATCGAGTAGATCAGCGTCGGCTCCCCCTCGAGCGGCACGAGCACGTACGCCGCCAGCGCGTGCCATTCCCAATGGCCGCTCAGCCAGAGCATGCCGCCGCCGAAGCTCCAGTGGCTCGGGCCGCCGGGCACGATGGCCGCGTCGAGCGCGAGCTCGCGCATCTTCCCGCGGATGGCGGCATACCGCCGCGCATATTCCTCGCGCGAAAACTGCTGGTACACGGCTTCGCGAAAGTACGGCGTTCCACTCATTGCGTTGAACGCTTTGTTGTTGTCGATGCGGCTCGAGAGCTCGCTCCACGGGAGGGAGCCGCCGGTGCGGGGCGCGGTCGTACTCATGTCGAGTTCCTCGTTTCTAGTCTTTGCAACCGTTGATCGTGACCGGACCACCCAGCGACGCGATCGCATCTTTGCTGACCTTCGTGTCGACGATGTCGTCGTAGTCGAGCTTCCGCGGCGCACCGTTCAGGTCGCCGTCGGCGAGATCGTGGTCGTACGTCCACATCGTGCGTTTGGTTGAGAAACCGGAATTGACGGCCCAGATGCAGCCCTTCGTGAGCACGTCGTAGGCGTACTCGACGGCCTCACGCGGCTTGTGCGTCGCATCCATCATGATCGGAATGACCTTCGCCTTCTCGCGATAGATCGTGCGATCGGCTTCGATCAGCGCCGCGACCGTGTCGGTCAGCAGCTTGGGATCCCGGGCAATGAAGTCTTCCGACGCACCGAACGCGTTGAACGCAAAATCGGGCAACAGCGTCGAGAGTTGGACGAGCACGTGCGCGCCCGGCTTCTGCTGCATGGCGAGATAGGTATCTTCCGGATGCAGCACCACCCCGTCGACTTGCCCCGCGACGAAACCCGGGAGCCGGCCCGCGGTATCCTGCCCGACGAATTCGGCGTCGTTTTCGGTAAGGTTCGCCGACTTGAGCACTTCACGTCCCATCAGCCAGTTGAAGCTCCCCACGCCGCCGCCCGCAGCACTCAAACGGTGTCCCTTGAGGTCTTTCGCCGACTTGATTTCAGCGGGCACGACGTAGGCCTGCGGCGGACGCGGCGCCAGCTGCCAGATCTGCTTCGCCTTCAAACCGCGGGCGATCGCGATGTCCGTGAGGTTGGCGATCGTCCCGCCCTGCTGGATCGCCGCGACGATCGTGCCGACCGTGCCTCCGTTGAACTCGACGATGTTCGCATCGATGCAGCGCTTCTGGAAATAGCCGAGCGCTTTCGCGACATACGGCGACGTGTGCACGACGTTCGGCGGCGAGACGGCGATGCCGACGTCGATTTTGCGCATGACCGCGCATTTGGGCGGTGTCTGCGCCAGCGCGATGTGCGAAGCCGGAACGATTCCTGCCAGCAGCGCGACGAGCGCGGCCCCGGTGATGAGACGACGAAACATGAGTCCTCCGTTGTTAGTCGCGATCGACGGCGCCGGCCCACGGCACGAGGCGCTTTTCGAGTTGAGCGACGATCCCAGTGAAAAGGATTCCGAGAATGCCGAGCGTGACGATCGGGACGAACATGCGATCGACCCGATAGGTGCTCGCGCTGCGCACGATGAGGTAGCCGATTCCCGAGATCGCCGTATACAGATCCGCAAGAACCATCCCGATGAGACCGCGGCCGACGGCAAGCCGCAAGCCGGCAACGATGAACGGCAGTGCCGCCGGTAGCACGATGTGCCGCCACAGCGCTGCCTCCGAACAGCGAAACGCTTTGCCGACTTCGAGCAACTCGCTACTGACGTTCTTGACGCCTTGGTATGTGTTGATCGCCATCGGAAAGAACGCGAACAGGACGAGAATGATCGTCTTGGCCTCGAACTGGTAGCCGAACCAAAGCACGATCAACGGAACGAGGGCGACCGCCGGCGTCGAGTACAGGAACGTCACGTACGGTCCCAGCGCGACGTCGGCGATCCAGTACCGCGCGAGGAGCAGCCCGACGGCGATGCCGCTCGCGACGGAAATCGCGAGACCGACGACCAGCACGACGAGACTGGGTTCGAGATACTTCCAGAGTTCGCCGCTGCCGATCATGTCCACCGCCGCGGCGGCTACCGCGCTCGGCGGCGTAAACAATGCGGGGCTCGAATGAATCCCGATGACCTGCCAAACGGCGAGCACGATCGCAAGCGAGATCAGCTGGATACCGATCATCTTGAGCCGGCGCTTGCGTGCTCGGACGCCGGCGCGCTCTTTCGCGCGATCCTGATCGCCCAGGATATCTTCTTCTTCGTCTTCGTACCCGATCGGCTCGACGACGACGTTGATGTTCATCGCACGCTTCCCGTCGTGGCTTTGCTTTTTGGTGCAGATTGCAGCTGGCGCCAGACGTGCGCGCGCAACTCGGCGAAGCGCGGATCGGCGCGCACCGTCTCGACGTCGCGCGGCCAGCCGAACGGGATCTCCAGCATCTCTTTGACGCGCGCGGGACGCGCCTTCATGATTGCGACGCGATCGCCGAGCAAGATCGCCTCGTCGATCGAGTGCGTGACGAACACCATCGTCTTGCGCTCCTCGGGCAACTGCATGATGCGCAGCAGCTCTTCTTGCAACGTCTCGCGCGTCTGCGCGTCGAGCGCCGCAAAGGGCTCGTCCATCAACAGAACCGACGGGTTCATTGCGAGCGCGCGCACGAGTCCGACGCGCTGCTGCATCCCGCCCGAAAGTTGGTAGGGATAGCGCCGCTCGAACCCTTGCAGACCCACGAGGTTGATGTAGTGCGTCACGCGCTCCTCGATCTTGGCCGCCGGCGTCCCGGCCATCGCGAGACCAAACGCACAGTTCTCAAACACCGTTTTCCAGGGCAGCAAGCCAAAGTGCTGAAACACCATCGCGACGCCGTCGGGCGGTCCGTCGACCGGCTTGCCGTGAACGGTGAGATCGCCTTCGCTGATCCCGGTGAGGCCCGCGACGCAGCGCAGGAAGGTCGTCTTGCCGCAGCCGCTCGGGCCGCCGATGCACAGCACTTCTTGTTCGGCGATCTCAATATTGAGTTCGCGAAACGCGACGACCGCGCCGTCGAGAAAGAGCTTGCTCGCCTTCGTAGCGACGATAACCGGCGTCATCGCAGCGCCTCGACGATCCACGGCATCGTGATTTTCTTGAAGATAACGGGGTCGATCCAACCCTTTGCCTCGCGACCCATGTGGCCGCCGTTGGGGTTGATCCATGCGTGCTTGGGGTTACCGGACTTGAGCAAGAGGTCGATATCGGCGATCGGCACCTGCGTATCGTGCACGCCCGCGACGACGAGCATCGGCTCGACGCTCGGCTGCTCGAGCCAGCCCTGCTCGACGAGCGAATTGCGCTGCGCCGCGGCGAGAAATTGCTCCGGCGTTTCGACGCCGACATACATTGACGCAAGTGCCGGTCCGCGGTCGAACAAATATTCTTTCGTCACAAAAGCCGTATGCAGAAAGTCGGGCTGGAACGCATCGTGCACCGGCGGCGACTGCGCCACGACCGCACACAACCGTTCGCGTTCGGTGACGGCCAGTTTGGCGGCCCAATGCGCGCCGAAGCTGCCGCCGAACACGGCGATCTTCGAGGAGTCGACATCGGCGCGTTCGCGTAAGTAATCGATCGCGCGCGAGAACATGCGCTCCGATCCCGGTGCTAGCGGAACCGGCGCTTCACCGGTGCCGGGCTGATCGAATCCGAAACAGCCGATGCCGTGCGGCAATAGCGCGTCGAAGCGCTCGATCATGTCCTCTTTGCGGCTATCGAGTCCGCCGATCGCGATGATCACCGGCACGGGGCCGCCGGCGTTCGCGGGTAAGCGCAAGTAGCCGACGATCTCGCTGCCTTCGAACGGAATGCGCACGACCTCGACCTTCGGGTCGAGCGATTCCGCCGCGGCCAGAAACGCCTGCATGGCCTTGCCGTACGCGCGTTCTTTGCCGGCCGAGAGCGGAACGGGCCAGCGCGCGAAGGAGTAGTAGCGCCAGGCGGCCATGAACTTCTCGCGCGCTTGCGGCGTGCCGCGCCCGAGCGCTTCACCTGCACCCATATAGCGGTCGCCGATCTGCGACCACGAGGCGGCCCACGCATCGCGATCGAGCGACGTCAGGCGCGCCAACGCTTCGCGCACTTCGGCCGGAACGAGTCCGGAGAGCGGGTAGGCGTTGCGGTCGGCGCGCGCTTGGCACTCCGTCTTTACTTCATCGAGCGTGCGCATCACCGGAAACAGTTCCGGGCGAACGGCACTGCCATGCCGCAGGGTCGTCTGGTTCAAGCGGACGGGCCTTTCGTTGGGGAGAGAACGCGCAACAACCACGGCGTCGTGACCTGCGCGAAAATCACCGGATCGCGCCACGTCACCGCGTCACGGCCCATGTGACCACCGCCTGCATGAATCCAGGCCTCTTTGGGCGTGTCACCCGAGCGTAACCAGAGTTCGACATCGGAGATCGGAACCTGCGTGTCCAGCGCGCCCGCGATGAGGAGCATCGGCGCGGTGGGCTTGCCGACGAAGCCTTGGGCGACCAGCGAATGTTCCGGGGACGTGCGCACGTAGTCGGCGTAGGTTTCCGCGCCGTCGTAGAGCGACATCATCGCGTCGCCCAATTCGAACAGATATTCGGTATTCGTGAAGTTGCCGCGCGCAAACTCCGAGCTGAATGCTTCGTGCACCGGCGGCGCCTGCGCGACGACGCCCACGAGCCGCTCGCGCTCGCTGACGGCAAGCTTACAGGCCCAGTACCCGCCGAAGCTTCCTCCGTAGAGCGCGACGCGCGACGCATCGACATCCGCACGCGCAACGAGCCAGTCGAGCGCGCGCGAGAACATCCGTTCGGCGCCGGGCGCGATCTTGATCGGCGCTTCGCCGGTGCCGGGCATGTCGAAACTCAACGATCCGATGCCGTGTGCCAACAGCGGCGCAAACCGCTCGGCCAGATCTTCTTTGCGGCTATCGAGTCCGCCGATCGAAACCACCATCGGTGCCCGTGCGACGCCGGCCGGCATCTGCAGATAGCCGACGATCTCGTGACCTTCAAACGGGATGCGCACGACCTGCAGCGGCAGCCGTTTGTCGCGGGCGTAGGCAAGGAAGGCATCGACCGCCTTGCGATAGGCGCGCTGCTTGCCGGCCGAGAGCGGAACCGGCCAGCGCGCGAACGAGTACAAACGCCAAGCGCGCACGTGATCGCCCTGTGCGGCGTAGCGGTCGCCGATCGCACTCCAGGCCGCAGCCCATTCGTCGCGATCGGTCGTTACGATCGCCGCCAGCGCCGTCCGCACGTCGGCCGGATCGAGCCCGATCAGCGGATACGAGCCACGCTCCGCCCGCGCTAACGCCTCAGCCTTGACCTCGGCGAGCGTGCGGAGAGGTGCCGGCTGTGCGATCGCGGCTTGCTGCAAGACGAGGGGTGCTGCTAGACTTTTTCGATCTGGTAGAACTCGAGCTCGACCGGCGTTTCACGGCCGAAGATCGAGATGAGCGCGCGAACCTTTTCTTTTTCCGGCTGGATGTCGTCGACGATGCCGGTGAAGTCGAAGAACGGACCGGAGGTGACCTTGATGCGGTCGCCCTTCGCAAAGTCGATCTTGAGCTTGGGCGTCTCGATGCCCATCTGCTTGAGGATCGTCTTTACTTCTTTCTCTTGCAGCGGAACGGGCTTCTCGCCCGACCCCGGCGAGCCGACGAAGCCGGTGACGCCGCTCGTGTTGCGCACGACGTACCAGGACGCGTCGTCCATGTCCATCTCGACGAGCACGTAGCCCGGAAAGACTTTCTTCGGGGTGATCTTGCGCTTGCCGTCCTTGAACTCGACTTCGTCTTCCATCGGGACGAGCACGCGGAAAATCTTGTCCTGCATGTTCATCGAGTGAATGCGGCGTTCGAGGTTCGCCTTCACCTTGTTCTCGTAACCCGAGTAGGTGTGGATGACGAACCAGTTCTTGTTCGTTTTCGCCTTGGTCGCGGGCGCCGACGCGTCGACGGTGTCCACCGCCTCGACGTCTTCGACGGTCTCGGTAGTCTCGACCGTGGTTTGATCCATTAACGTGCTCCGCCCGTGAGAAAGCTGAAGATCGCGCCGAACGCAAGATCGACGACGTAGGTGAAGATGCCGACTCCGACCACGAGGACCACCGTGAGGATCGTTGCAGCGATCCACTCTTCGCGCGACGGCCACGTGACGCGGCGCATTTCGGAGACGATCCCGCGGAAAAACTCTTGCGTCGCGCGCGAGTTCTTGGCGCGGACGGCCGTGGCGGCCGGACGAGCCGGCGCCGGCCGGTTGGTGGACGAAGCCCGCGCCGGGGTGCCCGGGCCTTTAGGTGTCGATTTCATCGTTTCTCATACCGCAAAAATCTGGCAGGGCGGACAGGACTCGAACCTGCAACCGACGGTTTTGGAGACCGCAACTCTACCAATTGAGCTACCACCCTAAGGCTACGCGTCTTATTTGGTTTCCCGGTGGGGCTTGTGACAGCGGCAAAAGCGGCAGTATTTGCTCAGCTCGAGCCGGTCGGTGGTATTCTGTTTGTTCTTGAACGTGTTGTAGTTCCGGCGCTTGCACTCGGTGCACGCCATCGTTACCATCACGCGGTTTTCTTTCTTTGCCATCGTTACATTCCGTGAGGCGCAGAGCGCCGGACATAAAGAAAACGGGGTCGGGCCCGTTCCAGGAAGTCATGATACCACACCGCTCCCGGCCAGGACAAGGGCGTTTGCAGCCTGTGGTACGATAGCTTCGGTTCCTTACGGAACCACGGCGGTGGGGTCCGCCGACGGCCGAGCGCCGTGAACCGCCATCCGGCCGATGACTCCTGGCGTCGCTTTGCGCCGGGATTTTTTACGCCCGGCGTCTCCTGTGAGGAACCCGACCGTGCCCGAGAACCCCGCTCCCGGAACCGAACGCCCCGCCCTCCGTCTACGCGTGCATATCGGCGAGAGCGACCACCACCGGGGTCAGCCCCTCTATACCGCGATCGTCGAGGCCGCCCGCCATGCCGGACTCGGAGGGGCCACCGTCCTCAAGGGCATCGAAGGCTATGGCGCGCACTCGGTCGTCCACGCGGCGCGCATCGTCGACCTCTCGGCGGATCTCCCGATCATCGTCGAGCTGATCGATTCGGCGGACGCCATCCGGCGCTTCTTGCCCGCTCTCACCGCCATGGTGGCCGACGGCCTCATCACCCTCGAGGACGTGCGCATCGTCTACCGCGGGGAAGGGCAGGCGCACTCGTGATCGACGTCCGGGTCATCGCGGCGGTCGGCGTGGGCGCCGCGCTCGGTGGGATCTTCCGCCTCCTGGTCACGCAATTGGTCGTCGCGCGGGCAGGCGCCGGCTTTGGTTTCTATGCGACCCTGTTCATCAACGTGAGTGGTTCGTTCCTGATCGGCATCGTCATCGAGATGGCCCAGACGCGCGCCAACGTCTCCCCGCTCTGGCGCTATTTTATCGCGACCGGGATCCTCGGCGGGTATACGACGTTCTCGACGTTCTCGTATGAGGCGCTCTCGCTGGCAACCGGCGGTTTCGGCCTCACCGCGTTCTGCTACGTCGCCGGCAGCGTCGTACTGGGCATTGCCGGTGCGTTCGGCGGCATCGTCACCGCCCGCGCGCTCGCGCCATAATCCGGTGCCGCTCGACCTCGACGTCCTCTACAGCTGTCCGTCGTGCGGCGAAGAGAACGCGATCGGCGTCGATCCCACCGGCGGGCGGCGCCAGCATGTCGTCGAGGATTGTCCGGTGTGTTGCCGGCCGCTCGTCTTCGATGTGGTCATCGACCGCGACGGCGATGCGATCGTCGAACGGGTCGAATGCGAGTAACGCGAAACGCGTGGTGCGACCGGTCAGAATCGAACTGACAACCTTGGCCTTAGGAGTGCCCTGCTCTATCCAGATTGAGCTACGGCCGCAGACTCCGGTGCAGACGGTTCGCGAACGGGAAGGGGACCTCCCGGAACGAAGCCCACGCCTCCTATGATGCCGACGAAGACGCAGCACATCCCGCCGATGAGCACGACGCCGGCCGGCTTCTCGATCGAGCGCGATCTACCGTCGGGTTTTGCCGCCTTCTACAAGCCGCTGCACGAAGCGTTCACCGCGCGTCAGCAGCACGTCATCGCGAATCGCAAGCAGGCGCTCAAGGCATCGCTCGAGGGCAAGCGCCCGGACTATCTGCCGCCCTCCGAAGCCGGCGGCGACTGGCGCATCGACCTGCCCGCGTGGTGCACCGATCAGCGCAACCAGATGACCGGCCCCGCCGACGATCACGAACTCGTCGTGAAGATGCTCAATTCCGGCGCGCCGGGCGTGATGATCGACCTCGAGGACTCGATGGCGAACATCTTCTCGCACACGCTCAAAGGCATCGATAACGCGGTTGACGCCTACTACGGCGAGCTGACGTACACCGATGCGAAGCGCGGCGGCAATGTCGTGCGCATTAACGAGGGTCCGACGGTACTGTGGACGCGCGTGCGCGGATTGCATCTCTCGCAAGCCGGCGTGTACAAGAAGCTGACGTCGGCCTCGCTCTTCGATCTCGCGCTGCTCGCCTATAAAATCGATTTCACCCGGCTCAAGCACCCGCTCGCGATCTACATTCCGAAAAGCGAGTCGGCCGAAGAGGCGCTGTGGTGGCGCGACGTGCTGGCGGCGGTTGCAACCGCAAAGGGTCAGCCCGCGAATGCGATCAAGTGCATGGCGCTCGTCGAGTCGCACCCGTTTGCCTATCAGATGGAAGAGTTTGCCTACACGCTGCGCGACCATCTGCTGGGCCTGAACCTCGGCCGCTGGGATTACATGGCGAGTTTGATTCACTTCAATCTCGACGATCCCAAGTGGGTGCTGCCGGATCGCAATACGATCCCCACCGACGTCCCGTTCTTCCAGGCGCTGCGCGAGAGCATTCCGGAGGTCTGTCACGCGCACGGGATGCTGGCCATCGGCGGCATGACGGCGATCTTTCCCGATCGCACGAACGCCGAGTTCAACAAACAGGCGATGGAGA
>Ga0182015_10005576_pt1 | contig 13035 bp, 9 predicted proteins | sample 712P3MmetaG_FD_120478 | JGI IMG/M metagenome (GOLD analysis project Ga0182015, IMG submission 120478) | Permafrost microbial communities from Stordalen Mire, Sweden - 712P3M metaG | ecosystem: Environmental > Terrestrial > Soil > Wetlands > Permafrost | place: Sweden: Stordalen | collected...
GCGTTGGCGAACTTCATGCGGCTTTCCTTAACGAAAGCCGCACACGTGGACGTTGGTGAGTGCTGCGTGGCAGGAAATCCGGGTACGCCACGCTCGGCATGACAAGGGGAGGACGGATTGATAACTTGGGTTTGGCTAATTGGGATGGACGAAACAGCCCAGCCTTACAGGGCTTCGCTCAAAGATTCTATTACACCAGTAATGCACACCAAAGGTAATTGCCGGTGGTGACCTCTGGGTAAGATAGTGGCTTAGTTAACAAAGCCGCTCTTACCGCGTGGCATATGAGTGTTGAGCGCCGGCGTTTCCCAGGTGCGTACGCACCACGCGATCAGACCGGACCGTCGCTGTAACAAATCTGAAGTAATGGATGTGCGACGGAAGCGTTCGAAAGCGTGGAGGCTTGACGATGAGCAAATTAGGTGTGCTTCTTCTTTTGAGCATGGGAGTTTCAGCAAACGCCACAACCTATACCATTGCGGCCGGGTCCAACGCGGACGCGATTCAGGCCATCGTGTATACGGCAGCATCATCACCCGGAAATACGGTGTCGTTCGCAGCGGGTACTTATAGCCTCGCGTATGGCCTGGCGCTGCCATGCTCGAACGGCACCGTGTACACCGGGCCGAACGTGGGCCTGGTGACGCAAACGCACCTACCGACCGCGATCCTGACGAGTACTGTCAGCACAAATTATGCCCTGGCCACGAACAGCAACGGTACTTCGTTCACCGGCGCTCAAGGCTGCACAATACAGTACCTTCGGTTCAGTGGCACGCAGGGCGGAATCCTGGTGAATTACCCGGCTTCCGGCATATCTATTCAAGAGAACGCCTTCGACAATAACAATCCTCCCCCCGGCGGCTACTCGTCGGAAGCAAATATCTATGTTGACGGGGAAAACTATACCTTTACTGCCAACTCGGGTGAAACGTACCTGAGTATTACGTGGAATGTGTTCTTCAATAACTGCGCCGACATTCGGGCCGTCGCCTGGCCGGACTCTGGTGGGGGCTGCTCGGCCACCTGGGTAAATGGCTACAACAATCACCTGACCTGGTCGAATAACACCGTCAATCTGACGGAAGAAGGTCTCAAACTTTCCGAGCCAACCGCGATCGGCATCGGGAGCCTGAATGCCGATGTTGTGAATAACAACATGCAGGGAAACTCGCGTATCCTGATCGAATCGCAACAGGACACAAACGGGGTCGGCACTTACAGTCACAACGCGTTTTACCAGCCATTCAATCCCAGTTTCAACACGTTTGAGCTGTCGATACCGGAATGGACAACGTCTGTTTCCCCCACGCACGTTGTGGACGACAACGTATTCATCGCCAACGTGCCTATTACGATCGGTGGTTCGGGAGCTCACTACGGCATAGGGCTGGAATTGTGGGGCGCCGGCAGCATCGCCACCAACAATCTATTTCAAGGCGGCAATGGCCCGGATAGTTGCGCCGCGGGTTGGGGATGCTCGGGCTGGGCGATCACTGTCGGGGAGCCATACACCAACGCGACGATCACCGGCAACTATTTCTCCGGCACCGACTCGTGGGCAGGTAGCGCAACGAACATGGGGATGGCCGTGACGTACGAGGACGGCGGGTCAACGTCGAATCCGGGAATCATCCTGAGTCCAGATACAGTGGTCCAGAGCAGCACGACGATTGCGACGACTGCCCCTGTTATCTCCGTGTCCGGATCGACCGTCACCCTGCAGGAACCGAACTCCGCACACAGTGTTTCCATCTTCTATACGACGGATGGCTCGACGCCGGCGATCTTTGGCCCGGGGCAATCAGCCGGTACGTCTCGTGTCTACACGGCGCCGCTCACGGCGGCGCCTGGGAGCACGATCAAGGCGATCGCCTCATGGGGGCAGGGCGCGAACCAGGGGATCAATTTTCCCTCGTTCGGGTATGTTCCGAGCGGAATTGTAACGTCTGCTGTGTCAGGAACTGCGGCACCGAGCCCGCCGAGCGCATCGGGTACACCAGCCCTGGTCAGCGCATATCTTGCCAGCAAGGGAGGCGCGAACTCGGTGGTAGCAGGCAAGACGCTGCAGTTCAGTGTGTACGGAGTGTACTCGGATGGCTCGACGAAGCTGTTACCTGACCCCGAAGGGAACACCGTAATCCAATGGAACACCACGAATCATGGGGTGGCCAAGGTCAGCAGCCTGGGCAAGATCACGGCGATGAAGGCGGGGACAGTCAATGTGGAAGCCAGTGTCGGCAGCGTTGGCGCTTCTCCCTGGACCGTCACCGTGACCGGAGCCACGCCTGCAGTAGAGACAGCGGCTGCCGATGTCACGGCTGATGTTACAGCTGCTGCTCCTCCTGTTGCGGAAATACAGACAGTGCCTGCGGCGAATGCCAATACGCAGGCTGCTGCTCCTGCTGCTAATGGCGCTGCAGCTGCTGCTGCAGAAACCGCCGACAGTGGTCCTGCAGCAGCTGCTCCGGTCTCCGGGCTGCCGCCGTCTTCCTCGCCAACGTCCTCCTCGCCAACGACTGCGGGACCAGTCGCTGCCGGTCCAATACCCGCAGCGGCGGGCGCGGCACGGCCGGACAGCTTCGTCGGGCCTTTCTGGACAGTGGTTACGCCGTCCGGCGGGTCGGCGTCTATCTCGAACGGGCATCTTTTCCTGGGCGTTCCCGGGGGAAGCAACCATGACCTGCTGCAGCCGTCCAATCAAGCGGTGCGCGTAGTGCAGGCGATTGGGGAGGAAGATTTCGACGTGGCCATCAAGATCGATTCGCCGCTTTATGCCAGCGACGCGAACACCAGCCAGGGTTTGATGGTAGTAGCAGACGACCATGACTACCTGACGTTTGCGCTGACGACGGACGGGACGAGGATCGGCCTCAAGGCCTACACGGTCAGCGGCGGTGTGGCGAGCAACGTTCTCGACGATGCTGCTTTCAACCAATATCAAAACCCGATTTACTTACGGTTAACGAGGGCCGGCAGCGCTTATGTGGCGTTCTACTCGATCGACGGTGTGAGCTGGACGCAGGCAACCAGTTTTACCTATACCACGGCCCCTACGTCCATAGGGCCCTTCGCCAGCAACTATAACGACACACCTGCCAACACCGTTCCGGTGGTGATGTCGGTGAACTGGTTTGACGTGCAGCAATGAGTTTCTGCGTTGCCTTTCTCAGCCGTTGCGAGTTGTAACTTCAGTAATACACAGCATTGGGAATTGTTACTTAGAGTGGCCAGGGAGATAGTCCCTATACCAGGCAAGAATGTCCATGCATCCGCAGGGGTTATAACTATGTGGATGGAATGATAAGAAGAAGTAAGTTCGGAGGTACTGGCGATGTACGGAAACAGGTCATACTCTCTTTATGCCGCGGTTCTCTCGCTGGTTGTCTTGTCGGCGGCACACGCTGCCTCTACCGTCACACCGGCGGCGGCGAAAGCGCCGCTCGGGAGCAGCTTTCCCGGGCCGCTCTGGCAACTGGTCAATCCAAATGGTGGAACGGCCTCGGTCTCGAACGGTCATCTATTTCTGAATGTTCCAGGAGGCAGCAACCACGAGGCTCTGCTTTCCCCGAATGAGGCCGTTCAGGTGGTGCAACCGATCGGCAATGTCGACTTCGACATCTCTATCAAGATCGATTCGGCCCTGGTGGCGACGGATGCCAGTATGAGCGAGGGACTTATGGTGCTCGCCGATAAGAAGGACTTCATCACCTTCGCGGTGGGGACGAACGGAACCGGCATCAGCCTTAGCGCGCATAAAGTTACCGGCGGAGTTGCGGCGACGGTGTTTGAAGATTCGAGCTTCCGCGAATATCAGACGCCCTTGTACCTGCGGCTTAGCAGAACCGGCGCCGCCTACATGGCCTATTACTCGGTCGATGGGGTGGTGTGGGTAGAAGTTGGTAGTTTTACCAACGTCCCGGTGCCCACATTGATCGGCCCCTTTGCCAGCAATTACAACCCAACTCCCAGCAAAGCAGTTCCCGTGGTCATGGCCATCAACTGGTTCGACATTCTTTGAGCTCCGAGTGGAGCTCGCCATTTTTGCGGAGGGTTCCCCGGGGGTTATTGGGGATGCCGGTTCGCTGCCGGAGTCGCACTCGTTGCTGAGACGCCCGGTCCAGTCATTCAGGTCAGAACTTTCACCCAGGTTTAGAGAGGAAAACAGAGTATGGGTCAGAAGAAGATTCTAGTTGTCGATGACGATCCGGACATGCGATTGGGTCTGCAACAGCGACTCAGCGCCAACCATTACGACGTTATTTCCGCCGGGGATGGCGTAGCAAGTATTTCCGAGGCGCGGAAGCATATGCCGGATCTGATGATCCTGGACCTCGGACTACCTGCTGGGGACGGGTTCAGCGTGCTGGAGCGGTTGAAAGCCAATGCGATTCTCTCGTCGATTCCGGTGATCGTGTTATCCGGACGGGATCGCGTGGGCAATCGGGAGCGCGCCATCAAGGCGGGGGCGAAGACATTTTTGCAGAAGCCGATCGCGAACGACAAGCTGCTGGCGATCATTCGGTTAATCCTGGGCGAAGAGGAAAATGCGGTAAAGACGGTCTACGATATAGGGGCCTCGGGGTCGTTTACCGGATTGCCCAGCTAGTCTGATTGGGTTTGTTGCTCCGGCTCTTCCCGCAAGGGATCCGTGCGCGCTTCGGGCAGGACAAATCCGAGGACGAGTAGCGTTTCTCGATGCGCCGCGGTGGTTGTAGGGCTCAATGCCCTTTATGTAGTCGTAACAGTGGCGTGATCTCTTGCGAAGAAACCTGGGAGAGCCCGTCCCCCACGGCTCCCCTGGGTTTCGAGCGCCCGATTGCCTTTCCCAGGAAAGCCGGGGTATGCGGCCGCCGTTTGTTCCAGCGGTGGAGGGACTGTTTCTTTTTCACGGGCTCTCGCACACCCTCTTCACCCCGTCGTTCCGGGCAGGGTACGCTGGTGCGGATCTGGGCACCCGTCCTGTGATTCCGTCAGGATTTCGGCTCATCCATCTTGACTCAATCTGGGTTCGAGGTTCGGCGCAGCGAGTTCTGTTTTATCCCTCCAGTTACAATTGCCGGTGCGGTCGTGTTGGGAGGTGTACGTGGCTCGTCGGCTTTGCTGGTGGATTGGTCTGTTTCTATTTTTGGCCCTGGGGGCGCCGGCGCAGGAGACGCGGATGGTTTTGGACCGCGGCGGTAGCACCATCGTGCTCGAGCCCTACGCGCCGAACATCCTTCGGGTTACGCTTAGCCTGCTGAAACAGCCGGCCCTGGCCCCACCGGGCTATGGGATTACGGCCACGCCTTCGGCGGCGGGGTGGAGCCACCAGCATAGCGAGGCGGGAGATACATACCGGTCTGATCGGCTGAGCGTGACGGTTGCAGCCAACAAGGTGGGAAACAAGCCGGGGAAGCCGGCCCTGCTTTCCGAAGCGGATATCGCCAGGTACTTTAACGGCTCCGCGCCGGGTGCGCACATTACCTTCGACACAGGGGAAGGACATACGCTGCTTGATATGCAGGGCTGGGCGATGGCGGAGCCTAACCACAAGGATGGCACGGCGGGCGTGCTGAGCGATAAACGGCCCGGGGATGCGGCGTTTTACCAGGTCGGCGCCACCTTCGCCTCTCCGGACGATGAGCACTACTACGGACTGGGCCAGAACCAGGAGGGCTTTCTCGATCACCGCGGGCATACGATCGAATGCTGGAATAACTACACCGCGACGGGGGGGCCCACGTTTTGCGTGCCGTTCCTGGTGACCAACAAAGGCTACGGCGTGATCTGGGATAATCCCTCGCAGACTACGATTCAACCTGGCTTCAACGAGCAGACACGATGGACTTCGCAAGTCGGCGATCGCGTCTCCTTCTTCGTGATCGCGGGCAGCAAGACGGACGAGATCTACTCTGGGTATCGGCTGCTTACTGGTTCGACGCCGATGCTGCCCAAGGCGGCTTACGGATTTATTCAATGCAAGCAGCGCTACCGCACGCAGGAGGAAGTGCTGGCCGTGGCCAAAGGCTACCGCGAGCGGCATCTGCCCGCCGATGTGCTGGTGGTCGACTGGTTTTACTACAGCAAAATGGGACAGATGGATATGGTGCCGGCGAATTGGCCTGACCCGGTAGCCATGAATAAGCAACTGCACGACATGGGCTTTGAGACCATGATCAGCGTGTGGCCACGCTTTGAAAAGGGTACGCGTTTCTACGACCTGGTGCTCAAGAAGGGTTGGTTTGAGCATCTCGCCGATGGCACGCCCATCGATGGGCTGCCGTATGACCGTGCGGGCTCGGATATCGATACGACCAATCCCGAAGCAGCGCGCTGGTTCTGGGATACGATTCGCGACAACATTATCAGTAAGGGATTCGATTCTATCTGGGCGGATGAGACCGAGCCGGATCTGCCGCCCAACGGCGGTTACTTTTCGATCGGGCCAGGGACGCGGTATTTCGATGTCTATCCTTTCTTTCACACCAAGGCTTTGTATGACGGTTTCCGCCGGGATACGAATCATCGTGCGCTGATTCTGTCGCGCGACGCCTACCTGGGAGCGCAGCACAACGGGACCATCTTCTGGTCTTCGGATATTTATCCCACATGGGATACGCTGCGGCGACAGATCCCTACCGGGCTCGATGTGACGGCTTCCGGCATCGCGTATTGGGGAAATGACGTCGGGGGTTGGCAGTATCTGCCGGCAGTGCATCATCCTGCACACCCTCCGCTGATTGACCCATCGGATGCTCGGGATAACGTTGGCGGCTATGATGACTACCCGGAGTTGTATACCCGGTGGTTTGAGTATGGAGCGTTCGAACCTAACTTCCGCACCCATGGCAGTCGCCGGTATAACGAAGTGTGGTCGTATGGGAAGCAGGCGGAGCCGATCCTGGAGAAGTATCTTCGGCTGCGGTACCAGTTGATGCCGTATATCTATTCCCTGGGCTATCAAACTCATGAGACGGGCGCTCCGTATATGCGGGCTCTGTTTATGGATTTTCCCGGGGATGACAAGGTGCGGGACATCGGCGATGAGTATATGTTCGGGCCGGCGTTCCTGGTGGCCCCGGTTACAGAGCAAGGGGCGACCAGCCGTATGGTGTACCTGCCGGCAGGCACGGATTGGTATAACTACTGGACGAAGGAACGGGTGAAGGGTGGACAGTCGATCGAAGCGGTTGCCCCGATCGATACGATTCCGTTGTTTGTTCGTGCCGGCTCGATCGTGCCGCTGGGTGCGGAGGTGGAGAACACCGGCCAGGTGCAGAAGTTGGCTAAGGTGCGGGTGTACCCCGGGGCGAGTGGGGACTTCACGATGTACCAGGATGACGGGAAAACGTATGACTACGAGAAGGGGAGTAGCCAGATCACCTCACTGCATTGGGATGATGCGGCGGGGAAGCTTACGATGCAGGGGTCTCCGGTTGGTACGGAAAGTGAGTTGTTGGAGGTTGTGGGACGGTAGTGGGGGTGGGTGCCCATCCGGCCGTGTGCTTCGAGGCATTGTGACGGCTGGATGACAAAATTTTTAAGAGAGAGAGGATTGGATTCCAAGTGTCGGCTACAGTTGCGGAATTGAATCAGCGGTTCGGTGTTTCAGGTGTCGCGCAGATCAGCGAGGGGAAGGGCGGGTTGCCGCGCATAGAGATCACGACACCGGCGGCGACGGCGGAGATCTATCTCCATGGCGCACACCTTACTTCCTGGTGCCCGGCGGGTGCGGAGGAAGTGATCTTTGTCAGTGGGCAATCCTCGTGGGCGGCGGGCCATGCGATTCGTGGGGGAATCCCGGTCTGCTTTCCGTGGTTTCGTAATAAATTGGATGATCCTAAGGCGCCTTCCCATGGGTTCGTGCGGACCAAGGCCTGGACGCTGGACGAAATCGCCGCAGACGGTAAGGTGGTGACGGTCAGCCTGTCGACGGCAAGCGACGACGCCACGCGGGCGTGGTGGCCATTTGATTTCCACTTGACCCATCGGCTGAGTGTCGGCGCTGTGCTGGTGCAGGAATTAGTGATGCGCAACACCGGCACCAAGGCACTGCGCTTTGAGGAAGCCCTGCATACCTACTACCGGGTGGGCGGGGCCGAGAATGTTGTGATCACCGGGCTGGATGGCGTCACGTATCTCGACAATACCGACGGGAACAAGGAGAAGCGGCAGGAGGGCGATATCGTCTTCAGCGCGCAGACCGATCGCGCTTACATGGATACGACGCATGCGGTCGAGATCCTGGACCCGGTGCTGCGCCGGCATATTCGAGTGGAAAAGAAAGATTCCCGGAGCACCGTGGTTTGGAATCCGTGGAGTACCGGGGCTAAAACCATGGCAGATCTGGGCGACGACGAATGGCAGACGATGGGGTGTGTGGAGGCCAGCAATATGCGTGCCTGCGGTGTTGATCTTTCGCCGGGGGAGCAGCACACCATGAAGACGAGCATCCAGGTGACCGCTGCTGCCAGCGACGGGTTCTAGCGGAGTGTCGCGGAGAGAGGATTACTAAGAGTATCGTTTTCTCTGCGACGGGCCACTACAGCATTTTCACTTCTGGTGTATACAAGGCAACCGCTCTCGACGCGGCTTTTCCTCAAGAAAAGCCGCACTTCCCTGTACCCGACTGTGCAGAGTAGAAGTGAAAATGCTCTAGAGCTGTTTGGCAATGACCGTGGCCGGATAAGGATCGGTCATTTCGTCCTGCGTTACTCTTCCTGGCAATTCAGATCGAGGGCATCGATCAGGGGAGCTTCCCACCGCCGGGCAGAAAACATGTAAGGCTGCTTGCCGGTAGAGAGGCGCACATCGGCGCCATCCAGCTCCTTCGCGTTGGCCAATCCAAAGACGCGCAAACGCTCGCGAAGGTAGCTCCAGGAAGCGAAGCAAAAGGTTTGCTCCGCGTCTTCGACGAGGGGCTGCGTAAGCACCAGGACAACCCCGGGCCGGGTTCGTGAACCGGTGCGCGCGAGTCTCGGTTTAACAATCGCGGTATATTCGGCGGCAGGAATTCTGGTTGCTGTTTGGGTCATGGAGCGGTCTCGTAACAGGTATCGGCGTAACCGCGGAAGGACTTAAATATGTCTGCTGCAGGACAAAGGCGGTGATCGTGATTCGCGATCGTTATTGGTGAGGACCGGCGGGCTGCAGCCGGGAGACGATGGCGTCGACATCGTAGACACATCCACCCCAGACACCACCGCTGGCCTGAACCAGGGCTGCCCACAGTCGGGTATCGTCTGGAAGCGCAGGGTGGGGGCGTAAATCGGGGCGGGAAGGCCGTGTGCTTAACCGGCGGGCACCCTCTTCGGCGCCAAACGTTTCCTGCAGATCGCCGACCAGGTTCACCGATCCGACCAGTTTCTGCCGGTCGATGTGGATCTCGATCTGATCCCCATCCAGCAGCTTGCCAATGGCGCCGCCGGCAAGGGCTTCAGGGGAGATGTGGCCGATGCAGGCGCCGGTGGAGACGCCGCTGAAGCGGGCATCGGTCAGCAGCGCTACGTGCTTGCCGGCAGGCAGCCATTTGAGGGCCGAGGTGACCTGGTAGATCTCTTCCATGCCGGCGCCCGCTGGGCCGCCGCAGACCAGGACCACGACATCGTGCTCGCGGATGTCGCCATTCTTGATTGCCTGGATGGCCGACGACTCGGAGACGAAGACCCGCGCCGGGCCGAGATGGTGAAAGATGCCGTCGGCCCCAATCAACGACGGATCGATGGCCGTACTTTTGACCACGGATCCCTCCGGGGCAAGGTTGCCAACGGGGAAACAAACGGTGGCGGTCAAGCCGCGCGACCGGGCGCGATCGGGATTCATGATCACGTCATCGGGGTCGATGCCGTCACGCTGCTGCAGGTTCTTGCGCAGCGCGTGCCGGCGGGGGCTGTTCTCCCACCAGTCGAGACAACTGTCGAGGGATTGTCCGGAGACCGTTGTAGCCTTTGTATTTAACAACCCAGCGCGTCGAAGGTGAAGCATTACTTCAGGTAATCCGCCGGCCAAAAAAACCTGGACGGTAGCAAAGTTGCGCGGTCCGTTGGGGAGCGCGTCGACCAGGCGAGGTACCTCGCGGTTGACTTCTGCCCAGTCCGCGGCCACCGGCCGCTTAAGGCCGGCGGAGTACGCGATCGCAGGCAAATGCAGAAGCAGGTTGGTGGAGCCGCCAAAGGCCGCGTGGGCGACCATCGCGTTTTCCACCGAGGCCTGGGTCAGAATATCGCGAGTGCCTAACTTCAATTGATGAAGGCGCAGGATGGCGCTGGCGGAGCGGCGCGCTGCATCGAGCCAGATGGGCGCGCCGGAGGGAGCGAGCGCGGTGTGGGGCAGGGCGAGGCCCAGGGCTTCTGCGACTACCTGTGCGGTCGCGGCAGTTCCGAGAAACTGGCAGCCGCCGCCGGGAGTGGCGCAGGCGCGGCAGCCCATCTCGGCCGCGGCTTCGAGGGTGATCTGCTTTTGGGCGTAGCGGGCGCCGATGGTTTGGACCTTGCCTGCATCTTCGCCCGACTCGGGTAAGAGTGTGACGCCGCCCGGGATCAGGATGGTGGGCAGCTCGCCGGCGGAGGCGAGGGCCATCATCATGGCCGGGAGCCCTTTGTCGCACGTGGCGATGCCGATGACTCCCATCCTCGTGGGCAGGGAACGCATCAGGCGGCGGAGGACGATGGCGGCATCGTTGCGAAATGGAAGAGAGTCGAGCATGCCGGTGGTGCCCTGGGTGCGTCCGTCGCAGGGATCGGTGCAGGCGCCGGCGAAGGGCACCGCATCGAGAGACTTCAACGTGATCGCGGCTTCGGCGACGAGTGCGCCCAGTTCCCAATGGCCGGTATGAAAGCCGAGGGCGATGGGGGTTCCGTCAGGAGCTCGCAGACCGCCGTGGGTGCTGAGGATGAGAACTTCTGAGCCCAGCAACTTTTGCGGTTCCCACCCCATGCCGGCGTTCTGGCTTAGTCCGAAGAGGTTGCCTGAGGGCGCGGTGAGCAGCATTTCCGGCGTGATCGGCAGCAGGCCGCGCGGGCCGGGCGCGTGGGTCGCCACGTCGTCGAGCTTGAGCGTGGTGGTCTCCAGAACAGAGGCTAGGGTGATGGTGGGAATGGGTGTCTCCTCTTCAGTTGATTGTAGTGCGGCGGGGGAGGGTTAATATGCCGACATGGTATCCGGACTTGAACGGTATCAGGAAGACGGGGATCTGCATTTCGTTACGTTCAGTTGCTGGCATCGGTTGGGGTATTTGGGGGCGCCTGCGGCGCGGGATCTGTTCGAGGATGCACTGCAGAAAACGCACGTTCGCTATCGATTCGAGGTGATCGGGTATGTGGTGATGCCAGAACATGTCCATTTACTGGTGAGCGAACCCAAGAATGAGTTGCTCGAAGTGGGTCTGCAGGCGTTGAAGCTTTCGGTGACCCGACGTGCTAACCAGCGTCCGTTCTGGCAGGCTCGGTACTATGACTTCAACGTGCGAACAGAAGCTAAGCGGGTGGAGAAGCTCAACTACATACATTGGAACCCGATGAAGCGGGGATTGGTTGATCGGCCTGAGGATTGGCGTTGGTCGAGTTGCCACTATTACCAGACTGGGGAACGAGGTCGAGTCAAAATCGACGACTCGTGGAGGACCCCTTGAAACCAACACCATTTTTCAGGAAATGGACGGGTGCCCCATGTTCGCCCCGGCGTACATGGGCCGATAATGATTTGTTTTTTCGAATGTTTTTTCTCTACTCGCTTGAGATAGGTAATTGATGGGCTTGAAGGCATTGGAGGGGCTTCGCCCCGTCTTTTTCGGCCCACGTACGCTGGGGCGAACGTGGGGCACCCGTCCAGATAACTGACATTGGTTTGGGGTAAGACTTTGTCTCGACAACAGTTGGTTCGGCGGCGAATTGTGCGAGGGGTTGGGTATTTTGGCGTCGCTTTGACCAGTGTTTGGGCTTTGATGGCGCTACTCATTGACTTGCCTTTTGCCGGGTGGCGCATCATCGCTGCATTGGGTTATGGGTTGTTGGTTTTGGGGATTTTGTTCTCGGTTAGGGGTTGGCGGCGGTTCGTGGCTTGCCTGGGTTGCTTTGCCGTGGTGTTGGGCTGGTGGCTCACGCTGAAGCCTTCGAATGAGGGGCGGTGGCAGGACGATGTATCCAGGACGGCGTGGGCTGAGGTGCAGGGGAATACGGCGACGATTCATAACCTGCGCAATTGCGTTTACCGCGCGGAGTTGGATTACACCTGTCAATGGCTCACGTGGACGGTCGACTTGAACCAGATCGAAGGCCTGGACCTGTTTATGGATTATTGGGGATCTCCGCTGGTCGCTCATACCATCCTCAGCTTTGACGTGCATGATGCAGACCATGTGGCCTTCTCGATCGAAACCCGGAAGCAGACGGGACAAACGTATTCCACGTTGCTGGGATTCTTTCGTCAGTACACACTCATCTCGGTGGTCAGTGACGAGCGTGATCTGGTTCGGCTGCGCACGAATTATCGCCACGGAGAAGACCTGTACCTGTTCCACACCTCAGCTACGCCGGCGTTCGCACGCTCTTTGTTTCTGAACTATATCGGGATGACTAACGAGCTATATCAACACCCGGCCTGGTATAACGCGCTGACACACAACTGCACCACGGAGATTTATACCCTCGAAAGCATGAAGAGCCAGCACTGGGACTGGCGGATCCTCCTCAATGGCAAGGGCGACGAAATGGCTTATGAACATGGGATGCTGGCCACCGGCGGGCTGCCCTTCAAGGTGCTGAAGCAACGGGCCTGGATCAACCCGGCGGCGCGCGCGGCGAATGACGACCCTGATTTTTCAGCGCGCATTCGGCAAGACCGGCCGGGGTTTTAAAAGGAGCAGACGATGAACGATGTGGATCCGTTGGCGCTGGTGTGCACGCTGCCTGCAGCGGTTCGATCGGAAAGGCGCGTGGAGATACAGGCTCTGCTCGAGACCCGGACGTCGTTTACCCTTCACCCGGACGGCATCGAACTGGCTTTCAGGTTCACAGAAGAAACCGCGCGCACCTTACTCGACTTCATTCTCTTCGA
>Ga0182015_10005577_pt1 | contig 13032 bp, 8 predicted proteins | sample 712P3MmetaG_FD_120478 | JGI IMG/M metagenome (GOLD analysis project Ga0182015, IMG submission 120478) | Permafrost microbial communities from Stordalen Mire, Sweden - 712P3M metaG | ecosystem: Environmental > Terrestrial > Soil > Wetlands > Permafrost | place: Sweden: Stordalen | collected...
ACAAGGCTGTGGCGGCGCCGCGTTTGAACATGGTGGTGGTAATGGCGTTTGCGGGGATTGCGCTGGTGCTCGCGTGTGTGGGGATTTACGGCGTGGTGGCGTTTTTTGTGGCGCAGCGGACGCGGGAGATCGGCGTGAGGATGGCACTGGGTGCGACGCGCCTGGAAATTGCGCTGCTGTTTGTGAGGCGGGCAGTGACGCCGGCGGCGGTGGGATTGGTGATGGGGACTTGCGTGTCACTGGGTCTGACGCAGTTGTTGCGGAGCCAGCTGTATGGAGTGCGGGCGAATGATCCCCTGGTGTATGCGGCGTCAATTTTGGTGCTGGTGGCGCCGGTGTTGGTGGCGACGCTGCGGCCTGCGCTGGTGGCGGCTTCGGTGAATCCTGTGGAGGCTCTGCGGGCGGAGTGAAATCAGGGTACAGGTTGCAGGGTACAGGGATGGTGCGGGGAATGGTAGGCTCATGGAGGACCGGCCGGTTCGGGGCCTGTAGCTCAACGGTTAGAGCAGGGGACTCATAATCCCTTGGTTGGGGGTTCAAATCCCTCCGGGCCCACCATTCAATCGGACGATGGATCCTTCGCTGCGCCCAGGATTTCGCCAGCGGGCTCAGACGCCCGCTAATCGGCTCAAACTCCCACCGGTCTTAGCTGTCCTTCTCGCATTTTGCTGACGTAGTTCTGCCAGTGGAGCGAGGAAGTCTGGAAGGCTTTGGCGCCGGCTTCTTTGAACCTCTTCGGAAAGTCGGGGTCGCCGGCAAGAGTTGCTACCTGCACCCACAGGTTCGCTTCGAACATGTCTCTCTGCGCCTGCTGGATCAGATGGAAGACGATCTCGGGGCCGGAGTGGCGTGCGTGTTTTTCGAGTTCCATCCTGCGGTCGAAGCCGTCGCCGGATGCGTTCTTTTCGACGATGGCCAGGATGTACTCGCGGTCCTCGACCATGGTTTCGAAGGGGCCGTTGGCCTCCATGGCGGCGCGGATATCGAGACAGCGGGTGAGCTTTGAGGCGGCTTGGGCGATGGCCCACTTCTGGATCTCCTCGGTGATGGAGCCGTTGGAGTCGGGGGTGTTGGGGAGGGTGGGGGACTCGCCGGTATGCACCGACCAGGCGTGGTCGCAGATGGCGTTCACCTGATCGAGAAGTTTGCGGTTGAATTTTTCGGGGTCGGTGGAAGCGCCTGCGTCGCGGAGGAAGGCGGCGTGGGCGGTCTGCGATGACGAAGAGAGCCAGTGGGTGACACCGGCTGCAATGCGGGCCTTGAGCGTGATGAGGTCGAGTTCTGGTTCTGGCTCTGGGTCGGGGTCTGGCTCGGGTTCCTGCTCCGGTTTGGGTTCGGGCTCTTGTTGCAGTTCGAAATTGAGTTCGGGTTCTGGCCCGAGGTTGAACTCGGGTTCGGGATTGAGGTCGGGCTCTGGTTCGGATTTGAACGCTGGTTCGGAGTCGAGGCTGGGTTCTGGCTCGGAGATGAACTCGGGGTCCATTGTGAACTTCAGTTCGGACTTGATCTGGGTTGCAGCTTCCAATTTGAGCTCCGGTTCTGGCTCTAATCCGGCGTTGGATTCGAGATTGGGTTCGAGGTTGGGCTTGAACCCAAGTCTGAGGGCGAGATCGATTTTTGGTTCGGGGCGGAACTCTGTTTCGTGTGCGAACTCGGGCTCCAGGTCGAGGTCGGGCTCGGGTTCGGGGCAGGGCGTCGGCTGCGTGGCGGGGCGGAATTCTTCCCAGGCGCCTACGCGGAGTCGGCTGACATCGGGCGCTTCGAGAACGGGATCTGGGTCGGGTTCGGGCTCTCCGGAGTAAGTGTTGGCGACGCGCCGGGAGCCGAATAGATAGCCGAGGCAGAGGACGGAGGAGAGGAGATAGCCGGCCGGCTTAACCCAGGCGGGGAGCGAGTCGGCGACCGCGGGTGCCGTCGAGAGGAGCACGATGAACAGGGACGCGATGTAATAACCGATCTCGAGGAAGAAAAGGATCTTCGCGACGATCGGCCCTTTGGGGTTTTTGCGTACGAGGAGAAAGCCGGTGACGGCGCCGGTGACGCCCGCCAGGACGCCGACCGCGGCGGGGAGGGGGCCATGGGCGGCAGGAACCAAGGGGGCGTGGCTGCCGCGGAACACGACGAGCAGTGTGGAGATTCCGGAAGCGAGTCGCGCGGCGGCGATGATCCAGAGATCGAGCAGCAGCAGGATCAGCCAGCCGCCGATCCCTCGCGGTGGTCTGTGCTGCGATGGTTCCCTATCGTTCAGGACACTCAACCGTTAGGCCTCCCAGTTCGTCCGTCGGGGGCAGCCGGAGCGAGGGTGACTTCCGTAACTTCACTGGACTCCGCTTGTGCCCGGAGCATAGCCGAGCGGGTGTTGGCAGAGCAATCCCCTATTCGTGGCGGGTGGGCCCGGGTGGGTTGGCCCCGAGGGCTGGGCGGAGGGGCTGCGCGGGCAGAAATGCGATGTTTGCGGCTGGCGATATTAACATTTCTCTTTTAGAATGAGGAGTTCTCGGCAATTTCTGGATGCCATTCGAGGAATGGATGGCCGGATTTCTGTGGAAATCATCGACCTGCGGTAACGGGTCGTCCCTCAGTGGTTTCCCGATCTGACCCGGCTGTGGAGGGGTAACGCCAAAGTACCACAAGTGCCTTACCAAGGTAATTTTATTAGGTGACTTTGCGTGCTAATGTTGGCACCAGACTAGTAACGGGGGCTGACTGGACCGGGAACAGTGATCGGCCGATAAGTCAGCGACTTTCCCTGGTGCCCTCTGCCAAATTCGCCATCCCGCCTGCGAACCTGGACAGAGAAATCACAACGAGGAATCTGTATGGCTTTGCTTTGTTCCTGCCTGGCTTCAAGACGCACTTTGTCGGCTCTGTTTACGAAAATGATATTTGCCGTCCTGATGACCGCCACGGCATTGGGATGGACAAGTGCGCGCGTGGAGGCTCAGACCATTTTTGCCGCGACGGCAGTAGGGACCTCCACGCCGGCTACGCAGGCCGTGACCGTGAACCTGCAGACGGCCGGGACGGTGGCGAAGGTGGAAGTGCTGACGGTGGGCGCGGCGAACCTGGATTTCACCGAGTCGGGTACGGACAACTGCGTGGGGATCAGCTCGGGCAGCTGCCAGGTAACGGTAGCGTTTGCGCCGAAGTTCCCTGGGATGCGGAACGGCGCGGTGGTGCTGGTGGATGCGGGCAACAACACGCTGGGAACGGCATACGTGACGGGCATTGGGCAGGGCTCGTTGGCGGTGATGGTGCCGGGGGCGGTGAGCGTTGTCGCGGGGCAGAACGGCGAGTGGACGAAAGTGAACGACGGTGCTCCGGCGACGCAGGCGGATGTTTATCTGCCATCGGGCGTGGCGGTGGACGGGGCAGGGAATTTGTATATCGCGGACTCGCACCACAACCGGGTGCGCGAGGTGTTTGCAACAGGCGCGAATGCCGGAACGATTACGACGGTTGCGGGCGATGGCAGCGCGGGCTACGACGGAACGGCGACGGTGGCCACGAGCACATCGTTGAATCAGCCGGGTGCCGTGGCGGTGGATGGCGCGGGGAACTTGTATATCGCGGACACGAACAACAATGTGATCCGCAAAGTGAATTTAACGACCGGGGCGATTTCGACGGTAGCGGGCGATGGCGCGCCGGGATACACGGGGGATGGCGCATTGGCGACGGCGGCGACTCTGAATTCGCCGGAAGGTATTGCAGTGGATGCGGCAGGCGATTTGATTATCGCCGATACCAATAATGATGCGGTGCGGGAAGTGGCCGCGGCGACGGGCGATATTTCGACGATCGCGGGCGATGGGACGGGCGCGCCGGGGTTCTCGGGCGATGGGGCGCTGGCCATCCACGCGAAGCTGGATGCGCCATACGGGATTGCGCTGGATTACGCGGGGAACTTGTACATTGCGGACTCGGGCAACAACCGGGTGCGGGTGGTGAACACGAGCGGGAACATCGCAACCTATGCTGGCAACGGAACGCCGGCGTATCTGGGTGATGGTGGCGCGGCTACGTCGGCGGAGTTGTATTCGCCGCTGGGAGTCGCATGCGATCCGGCGGGGAACGTGTACATTGCGGACGCGCGCAACTATGTGGTGCGTAAAGTGAATGCGGTTTCTGGGGCGATTTCGACGATCGCGGGGACTGTAGCGGACGACACTTATGTAGATGGAAAGTCCGACTACAGTTATGGCAACGGGCAAAGCGGCGACGCGTTCTCAGGCGGCGGCATTGCGACGGGCGCGGGGATTTATGCGCCGTATGGAATTGCGATGGACGCGAGCGGGAACTTGCTGATCGCGGAGTATTTCGATCACCTGGTTCGCAAGGTGAGCGCGAATTCGGCGACGTTGTTCTTCCAGCCGGAGCTTTGGACGAACCAAGTGAGTTCGCCAGAGAATCAGACGATTGAAAACGACGGCAATGCGGCGCTGACGTTCCTGGCGGTTGCGCCGGATGCAAACGCGGCTGTGGGTTCGAGTGCGACGACCTGCACAGCGACGAGCAGCATTGCGGTGGATGCGAGCTGCGTGGTGGCGACGGAATTTGCGCCGACGAGCACGACGAATCCTTTGCCGAACCCGCTGGTGGGGAATGTGAATTTGACCGCGAACTCGGCGGATTCACCACTGGATATTTCGGTGGTGGGCGAGGCGCTGGGACTAAATGGCGCGATCGTGACGCTGAGCTCGAGCCTGAATCCGGCTCCGTACGGGCAGACGGTGACGCTGAACGTTTCCGTGAAGCAGGATCCGAGCTCGACACAGGGGACGCCGACGGGGACGGTGACGTTCTCGGATACGTTCCAGGGGACGACGACTCCGCTGGGCACGGTACAGACGCTGAACGGCAGCGGCAATGCGAGCCTGCAGCTGACGACGCTGGCCGTAGGAACGCACGTGATCACCGCGAATTACGGGGGGGATACGTTCTACAACCCATCGGCTTCGAATCCGCTGTCGCAGGTGGTGCAGGAACAGGTAACGGTGACGGTTGCTAATACCGCTGGCCGTAATCCTTCGGCCTACGGGACGACGGTGACGTTTACGGCGACGGTGACGGTGTCGGGAGGGATTCCGGTATCGGGTCCGGTCTCGTTCTATAACGGGGCAACGTACCTGGGGAGCGGAACGCTGAACGGCAATGTTGCAACCTATTCAACGGCGAATCTGCCGGTAGGCAACAGCTACATCACCGCGAGCTACACGGATTCCAACAACGTCAGTTCGACCTCGTCGCCGCTGACGCAGCTTGTGGAGCAGAACACAGGTACGACGGTTGCATCGAGCTTGAATCCGTCGGTCCACGGGGCCGCAGTGACGTTTACGGCAGTGGTGACGGCGACGGGCACGACTGTACCGACGGGGACGGTGGCGTTCTACGACGGTGCGACACAATTTGGCACCGGAACGCTGAAGGCGGCGGGGACAACCAGCGCGGTGGCGACGTTCCAGACCGCATCGCTGGCGGCGGGGACGCATTCGATCACGGCGGCTTATGGCGGGGACGGAGATGACTTCGCGAGCACGTCCGCGGCGTTGTCGGATACGGTGAACATCGCTACGTCGACGACGACGGTGGCGGCGAGCGCGAATCCGGCAGTTGCGGGCACGGCGTTGACACTGACCGCGACGGTAACGACTAACGGTGGAACGGCTGCGGGGACAGTAAATTTCTACAACGGGACTGCACTGCTGGGCACGGGCACGCTGAACGGGGTGGGCGCCGCGACGTTTAATTCGTCGATACTGCCGGCGGGCGCGTACTCGATCACGGCGGTTTATGTCGGGGATTCGAATGATACGGGGAGCACGTCGGCGGCGCTGGCTCTGACGATTGTTCAGGCGACGACGAGCGTGAAGCTGGTGACGAGCAGTCCGACGGTGCAGGTGACCAACACGGTGAGCTTTACCGCGACGGTGAGCGGCAACGGCGGGGTGGCAACGGGCAACGTGACGTTCATGGATGGCGCGAACACGCTGGGTTCGGTGGCCCTGAATGCGGGGGTGGCGACGTACAGCACATCTTCGCTGGCGGTGGGGACGCACAACATTACCGCTGTGTATGGCGGCGATACGAATGACGCGGGCAGCACGTCGGCCGGATTGACGGAGACGGTGACGGCGTACGCGACGCAGACGTCGCTGGCGGCTTCAGCGACGAGCCTGAACACGGACCAGGAGCTGACACTGCTGACGACGACCACGTCGTCGAGCGGCGGTACGGTTTCGGGCACGATCACTTACATGAGCGGAACGACGACGCTGGGGACGGCGACGGTAGGCGTGAACGGGACGGCTACGCTGAACATCAATCCGGCGGCGGGATCGTACAGCATCACGGCACACTACAGCGGCGACGCTTTGAATGCGCCGTCGGTGTCGAATGTAGTGACGGTGGCGGTGTCGCAGGCGACGGAGTTTACGATCGCGCTGAACCCGACTACGCTGAGCATTCCAACGAGCCAGTCGGCGCAGCTGACGATCAATCTGGGATCGCAGGACGGATTCACAGACAAGATGGCGCTGGGCTGCGACTCACTGCCTTACTCGGTGACGTGCAACTTTGGGAGCAACGATGTCACGCTGAACGCGAATGGCACGGCGTCGGTGACGCTGACGGTGGATACGAATTCACCGCTGGCGTCGGGATCGCAGGCGGAAAACGAGAATCCATTCGGCGGCAGCGGCATGCTGGCGGCGTGTGTGTTCCCGGGAGCGGCGTTGTTCGGGTTTGCGTTCTGGCGGTTCCGGAAGAATGCGATGGTGCTGCGGGCGCTAGTGGTGGTTGCGGTGCTGGCGGGCACGACGTTCCTGATGACGGGATGCGGCGGGTTCTCGCTGAATAGCGCGAAGCCGGGGAATTATGTGATCCAGGTGACGGCGACGGGCCAACAGACAGGCGTAACGCACGTGGCCAACCTCACGGTGACGGTGACCCAGTGAGCGGAGTTGGAAACATGAGGAATCGCAGGTGGGTTCGCTGGGCTCTGCTGATGGCCGGATTCGCGATCGGCCTGGGGAGTGCGCAGGCGCAGTCTCCGGAGGCGGCGGTTGGGGACTGGTCGACGCTGGCAGTGGGCGGGAGCTTTAACGCTTCGCGATTGCAGTATGGGCAACACTGGCTGCTGGGTGGGACGGCGTTTGTGGATGCCAATTTCACGTGGCGGTATGGGATCGAAGGCGAGACGAACTGGGAAGTACTGCGGCAGGTGGAACAGACGCATGCGACGACTTATCTGATTGGTCCTCGATATCAGCTGGCGGGGATGGGGCAGAACGCGCAGTGGCGGCCGTATGTGAAGTTTCTGGTGGGCGATGGGTATTTTAACTTTCCCTATCACTATGCGTGGGGGAACTACTTTGTGATGGCGCCGGGAGCGGGGATCGATTATCGGGTGAACTCGCGGATCCGGCTGCGGCTGATCGATGCGGAGTATCAGTACTGGCCAGGGTTCACGTATGGGTCGATGACAAACCTCAGCGTGAGCACGGGTGTGCGGTATCGGATTCGGTAAGGACAACTGGAAGACTGCAGTGAGAGAGGTTTTATGCCAAGGTTCTTAGCACGTGTTTACTTTCCTGCTGTTTTTGGTGGGGTAGTTTGCATCCTGGGGACGACTGCTTCGGTTCAGGCGCAGGACACGACAACGACTGCGGAGCGGAGTCGGAGCGAGGCGGTGCTGTCGACGAACGTAGGTTCGTTTGCTTCGAGGCCGAGCCGCGTGGATACGTTTGCCGCGTTCGTGCGGGAGATCGGCGCTGACGATCTTGCGGCGCGCAAAGAAGCGATCACCGGCGAAAAGTATTCGCGCGTGGACTGGAAGACGGTGAATCGTACGTTCATCGGTCTTACGGACGATGAATGGAACAGCACTTACTCGATTCTTCTCGACGGCAGCCAACGGGTCGCGGACTGGGGCGACGAGATGCAGGAGTCGCTGGGCTGGAAGGATGGGCGCTTCGAGGCCGATCACACGCAACCGGCGGCGAAGCGAATGGCGCGGTTCGATGCGCTGAACGATCGGGGCGACTCGATTGTGGACGACACGATGGCCCGGCTGCAGGAGAAGCTTGGGGCCGATGCTTTCGGCCGGCTGGATGCTTTTGTCTATCAGCGTGAGGGCGGAGAGCGGAATGTGAATCGGGGTCCGATCCGGAGGGGGCCGATTCAGACGGCGAAGGCGATGCCGGTGGCTTTGATCGCTACGCGGAAATAGCTACTGGGCTGTCGCAGAAGGGCCGTTCTTAGCAGGGGTTCCATCAGACCCACGTCTCAAAAGCGAGACGCGGGGCACCCATTTCATGGGACCGGTAAAGATTAGTCCGAAGGCGGCTGGGGCGGATTATCACTCGGCGGGATTTCGTCGGATGCTTGTGCTTCTTTGGGGACTGAGTTGGGTTCCCATGCGGGCGCGGCGGTTTGGACGGGAAGAATCTGGACAAGTGAGGGTGGTTGGGGCTCGGCTGAGCCCATGGCGGCTTCGTGCTGGGCGCGGGCGGCTGCGTCGATGTCGACGGGAATTCCCCCGGGAATAATTTCCGCGTAGCCGTATTTGTGTTTCAGGTCGCTGGTGAGGCGGACCATCCAGAAAAGCAACAGGAGCGAGACGAGGACAGCGAAGGCCGAGCCTTCGGGACCCTGACCTCCGCCGCTGATCCATGCCGGGCCGCTGGCGTTGGCGGCGATGATGGGCGAGTAGCTCATGGAGCCGGAGACGGGCAGGCCGAAGAGCATGCTCATGGTGGCGACCCAGGCGAAGTGGAATCCCCAACCGACCCAGAGCGCGCGGGTGCGCAGGACTGCGATGGCGAGGACTAATCCCAGGAAAAAAGAGACGAGGACGGAGGCGGTGGTGGTGGGTGCGGCGTGGGTGCGCCAGATGGTATAGATGATCGCCATGAATACGGAGGCGAGGCCTGGGCCCATGGCTTCGACGAGGCGCAGGAAGGGATAGCCGCGGAAGGCGATCTCGATAGCGAGTGTGCCAGCGGCGAGCGCGATGAGGTCGAGGAACGCGACGAAGTATTGATGGGTGTTGGTGAAGGTGGTGATAACGAGTCCGCCGATGAGGGCGGCGGGCAGGACGCAGGCGAGGACGCCGGCCCAGCCGAGCGCGGCGCCGAGGGCGAATTCGCGTCCCCAGCCAGGACGGGGAACGAGGGCGGTGGCTTGGGGGGAGTGCATACGGCGCTGGCCGGTACGGCTCATCGCCCAGTAGCCGGTGATCAACAGAAAGAGGAGAAAGATGCGGTAGAGGGGTTCCTGGAAATCGCCGGAGTCCAGGCCGCTGGCGGAACGGGAGGCGACGAGGTCGGAGAAAAGAAACCAAGCGGCGGCGATGAGGAACCAGACCAGCGCGGAGAGGCGCGAGAGAAAACTCACGCTATGGCTCCGGAAAATGAGGCGCGGCGGATGTGGATCATCAGGGCGATTTCGATGCCTGCCTGGGATCAGACTGTGTAGAACTGGGCGATGTTGCGGAACTTGTCGTAGCGGCGGCGGAGGAGCTCGTCGAGAGGTAGCGCTGTGAGCTGGTTCAGGTGCCAGCGGAGTTTTTCGGCGAGGAGGTCGGCGGCTCCGGAGGGATCGGCGTGGGCGCCGCCCGGGGGCTCGGGAACGATATCGTCGACGCAGCCGAGCGAGTGGACGTCGGAGGCGGAGATGCGCATGGCTGCTGCGGCTTCGGCCTTGAATGCAGCGTCGCGCCAGAGGATGGCGGCGCATCCTTCGGGAGGAATGACGGAATAGATGGCGCTGTCGAGGATGAGGACGCGGTCGCCGACGGCGAGGCCGAGCGCGCCACCGGAACCGCCTTCGCCGGTGATGACGGCGACGATGGGCACACGAAGGCGGGACATTTCAAGCATATTGCGGGCGATGGCTTCGGCCTGGCCGCGCTCTTCGGCACCGACGCCGGGATAGGCGGCGGGTACGTCGATGATGGAAATGACGGGGCGGGAGAATTTCTCTGCGATCTTCATGCAGCGGAGGGCTTTGCGGTAGCCCTCAGGGTTGGGCATGCCGAAGCGGCGGCTGACTTTCTCTTTGGTGGAACGGCCTTTGATGCTGGCGAGGACCATAATTTCCTGGCCGTCGAAGCGGGCCATGCCACAAGCCATCGCGGGATCGTCTCCAAAGGAGCGGTCGCCGTGAATCTCGCTGAAATCGGTACAAATCCGCTCGATGAAGTCCATGGGATGAGGCCGTTGGGGATGACGTGCCAACTCGGTTTTTGCCCACTCCGGAGAAACCGGCGGCGAATTTGTTTCTGGCTGATCGGTCATACAGGGAGGAGGTCCGAATTCGATTGTATGGATGTGGCGGGGGTGGGGCAAATGCGCGGCTCCTACCACAGAAGTTGCAGGGGAGACGTGGCTTTCTGGATGCGACCGGGAGGCATTGGGCGGGGTTTAGGCCGTGCTTTTCCAAAATGGTCCTGGACAGTACTTTTGGGGGAAACAGGGTCGAATTGCATTGATGTTCGGTTGGCAGGGGATCAAGCTTCTTGCTGTGGGGTGAACCTGGCCTTTCGCCGCTTTTGGGGGTTGTTGGGGCTTTTTTCTGCGAGATCCTGTCAGATCCTGCCAGATCCAGGGGGTTCGGCGGGGAGGGGGATGAATGCGGGCTCGGGTCCGTACCGACGGCATCGTGTCCCTGGCGGGGCCCGGCGCCGGAGGTGATCGCATTTGAAGAAGACGGAGGAGCGTATGCGATACAAGCTGGTCGAGGAAACGCCGAGGACTTACGTCCTGATTTTCGACACGGGGGATGAACTGGCGGCGGGGCTGAAGAAGTTTGCTAAGGAACAGTCGCTGGCGGGGTCGAGCTTTAAGGCGATTGGGGCGCTGAACTCGGTGAAGCTGGGTTGGTTCAACTGGGAGACGAAGAAGTATCAGACTGCGGTTGGACTGGAGGAGCAGGTGGAACTGCTTTCGCTTATCGGCGACATTGCTCTGAAGGATGGTGACCCGCAGGTGCACGCGCATGTAGTGATTGGCCGACGGGATGGGACGGCGCATGGCGGGCATCTGCTGGAGGCGAAGGTGCGGCCGACGTGCGAGGTGGTGCTGACGGAGAGTCCGGAGCATTTGCGGAAGGAGATGGATGAGGAGTCGGGGATTGCGCTGATTCGCGTTTAGCTCATTCGGCTTTATTGGTCGCGGTGGTGGCGCATGTAGACTGACGCGCTCGATACTTCCGTGGAGCGGACGACACATCGAGAATCAGGAAGAGACTTGCTGAGCTGCCACTGGAAGAGTAATTCGAGTTGTCAATTCTCGCCGTAATCGCTCCTGGGCGAAGCATCTCCGAGCCTCCGGGCAACGGCCTATCGCCTATAATGGTCCGTCCATCGGTCTGGCGGTTTCGCATGCGTCAACTCGCCGTCCTCTCGCTATTCCTGCTCGCGACCCTGCCGCCCGCCTTTGCCGCTCGCCAGCTCACTGTCGCCCAATTCGAGCAGCTACTACTCGCGGATCACGGTGACTCCGACGCGAAGCTCGCGGGCCAACTTGCCGGTGTCGAATTGAGCGAACGTGCCAGCGCCTCCCGCCTCGCTCGATGGGAATCCGATTTCCCCGGACCCCGCACCCGCGAAGCTCTCATCGAATTGGCTGACACGTCGTCCTTTCTCGATCTCCCGCCCGCCGACATTCCTCCGACTGCGCCTCCCGATCGGGAAGCGGAGCGCCAGATGTTATCCCGCACCATCGACTACGCCAGCAAGACCATCCAGGCGCTGCCTAATTTCATGGCAACGCGCGAAACAATCCACTTCGAAGACACGCCCTCGCACCCGGTCAGCGATCAATTTCAAGTGGGCCGATTGAATTCCGTGGCGGCCGGTGACCAAACCGACTATCGGCCGATTCACGTCGCCGGCAAATCCGCCGTCGCGGTTGCCTATCGCGACGGTCACGAGGTAGTGGACGCGACAACGACCAAAGCGCGAAGCCGCGAGCCAGACGTCGGCCTCACGACCTTCGGCGAGTTCGGCCCCATCCTCTCCGTCGTACTTGCCGACGCTGTTCGCAGTCATATGGAGTGGGGCTATTGGGAGCAGCGCGCAGACGGACTGACAGCGGTTTTCCGCTATCAGGTAGCCCAGCCACAGTCGCGTTATCTGGTCAGTTTCATCGGTGGTCCTGACAACGGTCACACTTATCCCGCTTACCACGACGAAATTGCCATCGATCCTGCGACCGGCAGCGTCCTCCGCCTCACCGTGGTCTCAGATCTGGCACCGCTCTTTCAGATGATCGACACTGCCATCCTGGTCGGATACGCGCCCGTCGTCATCGGCGACAGAACCTATATCTGCCCGGTGAGAGGCGTTGCTCTTTCCAAAATGCCTGCCTCCGGAAGCACGCAGACTTCGCCGTCTCTGCAGACGCGCCTGAATGACGTCACCTTCACCGAATATCACCTCTTCCGCGCTGACGTCCGCATCATCCCTTCGAACTAAGTGACCACCCCTGCGGCGCGTTCCCGATCAGGCACGACAGCTCTGGCGTTAGCACGAAACAAGCACGGGTCAGTGTGAAGGCGGAGAATCCCCCTGTTAGCGTGGGTTTGCTCCTTACCTCTGGTCAATCGCTCGTTTTATTGAGATTTGCTGTGGTTCCTGCAAAACGCGAGGTCCCCTTCGACAAGCTCAGGGCAGGCTATTCGCTTCGCTCAGGATGACAGAGTCCTTTAGTTGTCGCGGTGGCGGCGCATGTAGACTTCGAATTTTTTGGCGGCTCGGCGGCGTTTCCAGCGGTAGTAGCGGTTGCGGAGGCCGTAGACGGTTTCGCTGCCGGCGCGGGCGAATCCTCGGCGCGGGGAGAATTTGATGTAGATGAATCCGAAGAGCGCGCCGCCGAGTTGGGCGAAGGCGAAGGCTCGCTGCGCGGAGAAGAGCATGGCGAGCGCGATGAGCATGTAGACGGCGACGAGGTATTTGGCCTTGATGGTGATGGGGAAGGGAAACATCATGAAGGGCGTGTCGGCGTAGAGGACGCCGATGGCGATGAGCAG
>Ga0182015_10005579_pt1 | contig 13030 bp, 12 predicted proteins | sample 712P3MmetaG_FD_120478 | JGI IMG/M metagenome (GOLD analysis project Ga0182015, IMG submission 120478) | Permafrost microbial communities from Stordalen Mire, Sweden - 712P3M metaG | ecosystem: Environmental > Terrestrial > Soil > Wetlands > Permafrost | place: Sweden: Stordalen | collected...
GCAACGCCGCCGATCGCGAGCCTTGCCGTCCGCGCATCCACCATCGCCGCGCAGGCAACGATGGCAAAATCGCCATGCCGCCTTCCGATCTCGCGGAACGCGTATCCGGCGCCGGCGCGAGCATCCGGGAAGCTCACGGCTTCGATCAGCTCGTCATCCTTGCGATCGGTCGACATCATGCCGATGAAGAACGCCGCCGCCTGCACCCGTCGTGACCGCCGCCTCGACCGCAGCTCGATCTCGCCACCGAGCGCGACCAGAACGAGCGGCAGCTCGGCGCTCGGATCGGCATGCGCTATGGAGCCGCAAACGGTGCCGCGACTGCGCGTTTGCGCATGACCGACCCGGGGGAGGGCCGCCGCAAGAAGCGGCTGTTTCGACGCGAGATCGTTTTGGCGTTCGAGCTCGCGCTGGCGAACCGCGGCGCCGACGCGGATCGTTCCACCCGTGCGCTCGATGCGTTTGAGTTCCGGCAACTGCATGATGTCGATCACGACACGCGGTCTCGCCAAGCGCATGCTGAGCATCGGGACCAGCGTCTGTCCGCCGGCGAGAACGCGCGCGTCCGGTCCTTCCTGAGAAAGCACGTCGAGCGCCTCGGCGACGCTCTCGGCGCGCACGTAGTCGAACGCCGCGGGCTTCACGAATTCCTCCGCAACGTCCGCAGCAAGCGGCCGATGAGGCTAGCGCGTTCGCGGCCGCCGCCCGCATGCGCGGCCAATGCCGCGAAAAATTGCCCGATGACGAACTTGGCTGCGCCGTCCAACAATCGGCCGCCGACCGCCGCCACCTTGCCGCCGATGGCAGCCTGGTAACGGTAGGTCACGACCGTGCCGTTCTCGCCATCCGGTTCGAGTATCACCCGTCCGCCGCCGCGCGCGAGGCCCAAAGCGCCGTCCGCCAATCCCGTCAACGTGACGGCGTGCGGCGGATCGAGATCCGACAGCTCGATGTCGGCGCGATATTTTCCCTTCACCGGCCCGATGCCAAGCGTGACCTGCGCCCGGAAGTGCGTATCGGATATTTTCTCGATGCCGTGCGCGCCCGGCACTACGGCCGCGAGCGTGGCGGGATCGAGCAGCATGCGCCACACTTGATCGGGCGGAGCGTTCACCTTGGCACGGCCTTCGCCGAACAGTCGCCGCTCGCCCCTGGCCGGCGGCGAGACCGGTATCGTGTGGCCGGGGCGCGCCGGCTCCGGACCGTGAATATAGGCAGCAAGCTTGGCGGGCGTTGCTGGCAGATCGATCGTGTCGAGTTGCAGCGCATCGGCGATCGCGTTGGCGATGCAGACCGGCGTTGACATGCAATTGCCTTCGCCGACGCCTTTGGCGCCGAGCGGAGTAAGCGGCGACGGCGACTCGTGGTGCAAGATGATCGGCTCCGGCACTTCCATCGCGGTCGGAACCAGATAATCGGCAAACGTCCCCGAGAGAAAGCCGCCGTCGGGGGCGTAAGCATATTCTTCGTAGAGCGCCGCGCCGAGCGCTTGGGCAAAGCCGCCGCTGATCTGCCCCGCCACCATTGCCGGATGCAGGATGCGTCCGCAGTCGTGCATGGTGACGTAACGGTCGATGCTCACCGCGCCGGAGGTTTTGTCGATCTCGACGCCGCAGAAATCGAAAATGAAGCCGTGGCAAAGCGAACTGTTCACCTCATCGGCCTCATTCGGCGCCGTGAGTTCCGGTGGCGTCCAGAAAACGGTCTCGCGGATCGTCTGACCAAGCTCCGCGGGAATCGTGCCGGGCGCCCAATGTCCGCTGGCGGCGAGGCGCGAGAAGGAAACGGAATTGTCGGGATTTGCCCGCGCCGCGACGCGGCCGCCGGCGAACACGATCTCCGAAGGCGAAACATTGAGCTGCGTCGCCGCCACGCGCGCGAGCCGGTCGCGCAAATTCACCGCCGCGATCCGCGCGGCGCCGGCTACGGCCGGCGCAAACCGGCTGGAATAATTGCCCGAGGCGATGGACCAGCCATCCTTGGCGGTGTCCACATCGGCCGTTACCCGCACATCCTGCGGCTTTATTCCGAGCGCATCGGCGATCACCTGCGCCAGCACGGTTCGATGGCCTTGGCCTTGCGGCGTCGAGGCCACCTGCACCGACACCGTGCCGAGCGGATCGAGACTAACTGTGGCGGTCGACTGAGCGCCATTCTTCGGCCCGGCGCGGCGTCGTTCTTCGGGCGTCAGCGCGGTCGTGATGTAGCCCATATTGGAAACGCTCGGCTCGATGACGGCGGCAAAGCCGATGCCATAATGCTTGCCTTGTGCGCGCGCCGCGTCGCGCCGCGCCCGTAATTCGTCGAGCCTGCCGTCGCGGACAGCCGCCTCAAGCGTCGTGCCGAAATCTCCGGAATCAAGCGATGCGCCGGTCGCGGTCCGATACGGCATGGCGTTTGCGGGCACGAGGTTGCGGCGAATGACCTCCAGCGGATCGAGCTTCAGCTCGATCGCGATCCGCTGCATCAGCCGCTCGAGCGGATAATAGGATTGCGGCCCGCCGAAACCGCGATTGAGTCCCGTCGGCGTCTTATTGGTGAGAACAACGCGGTTATGCACCTTGACGTGGCGGATGTCGTAGGCGCCGGTCAGGTTGCCGTGCATGCGATAGAGCGTAGCGGGCTCCGGCGCGCGCAGGTGCGCGCCGCAATCCTCGAGCTGATCGAAGGCAAGCGCGGTAATGCGGCCGTCGTGATCGACCGCAGCCTCCAGCGTCGTGACGCGGTTTGTCGCCGAGACTGAAGCGGAAAGGTGCTCCAGGCGGTCTTCGATCCATTTCACCGGCTGCCCGGCGATCCGTGCGGCAACGGCGATCAGCACGATGTATGGAAAGATTGCTTGCTTGACGCCGAAGCTGCCGCCGGAGTCCGGCGGTGTTCGCAACCGGAAACGATTGCCGGGGACTTTCAGCGCCCGGGCCATCACCGGATGCAGGCTGAACGGCCCCTGGAAATTGGCAAGCACGTCGTAAGCGTCTTCCGTGGGATCGTATTCAGCGACGATCCCGTAAGTCTCAATCGGCGTGCACGAGTTGCGTGGGTAACGGACGTCGACGCGAATGCAGTGCGGCGCGGCGGCGAACGCGCCCTCGGGATCGCCGTAGCGGAAGCTGCGCTCGCCAACGACGTTGCTCTTTGTTTCCGGGTGGAGGATCGGCGCGTCTGGTGCAGTCGCTGCCAGCGGATCAACCACCGCCGGCAATGGGCGATAGCGGACCTCGATGAGATCGAGCGCATCCTCGGCGCGATAGCGATCGGCCGCGACCACAATGGCGACCGGCTCGCCGACATAACGCACTCGATCGACGGCGATGGGCCAACACTCGATCGGAGCTTTCACGCCAACCACAAGGCTCGACGTCAGCGCCTTGACGTCGGTGCCGGTAACCACCGCGGCGACGCCGTCGGCCGCTCGCGCCGCCCTGCAATCGATCGCCTCGATTTCCGCGTGCGGGTGTGGCGAGCGCAGGATCGCCGCTTGCAGCGTCCCGGGTCGTACGCCGAGATCGTCGAGATAGTGCCCGCGCCCGGTGAGCAGCGCTGCGTCTTCGAATCGCAGAATCGAGCGGCCAACCCAGCCTTCTGCCGCAGGCGCGATTTCGACGTCCTCGGTTCGGATGCCCATGAGGTATTATCGGCCGGCTGAGGCAATGCTCCAAACCAGGCTCGCGGCTGGGCTGGGGACGTGGCGTCTATACTAGCTCCTACTCGCCGACCGGCATGGGCGGACGTGGGGCTTCGCCGGGCGGGTCGGGACGCAGCAGGTTCGGGATCTTCTTGAGGGTGGCGAATATGCCCTTATCCTCCTCCGCCGGAGGCGCCGTCTTGGCCGCGGGCACCGCCCCAACAGTGGCAACTGGCCGCGATTCAATCTCGACCGAGCTGAGCGGACCGGGCTGAACTGGAGCTTGCTGCTGCGCTGGCTGCGGCTGAAGGTCGGCGGCGCGTGGCGGCACGGCCGCGGTGGCCGTGCTGGGCGGACCATCGAGCGGCCGCGGCAGTGCCCCAACGGCGGCGGGTCCCGGCGGAGCATCGGCCGGACGTGGCGGCACGTCGGGCGGTGCAGGCCGATTGGCGTCGATATTCGCAAGCGCGGCCCGGACCCGAGCTTCGACTGATTCCTCGTCGCTTGGCTTGCTGTCGGGCGCGCTCGTGTCGGCCTTGTCGGCCTTCGCGTGCTTGGGCGAAACCGCCGACTTTGTGGCATTCACAGTCTTCCGCGCCGGCTGCGCGGCGGGGGCATTGGCATCCTGCTGAGGTGCGAGGCGCTGCTCGTTGGTGTCGGCAGAAACCGGCGCAGCCGGCTGGCTCTTCGACACCGCGCTGGCGCTCGGAACGACCTGAACAGCGGCTGGCACCGGCGCCGAAGAGGACCAAAGCCCGCCAAGATGCGCGATGAGGTAGCCGCCGACCGCGGTGGCGACGCCTGCGGCAAAGATCTCGACGAGTTTCACGAAGAAACGCGAGAAGTAAGAAACCTTGTCCGGCACGGACATCTCCCAGAAAGTCAGCTCGTTCCGACACATACTCAAACGAGCAGTATCAGGCGAATTAAGTCCGAAAAAATGACGATAGCGCGGAAAATGAACGCGAGACAGGCGCCACCAGCATGATTTGGCTCCCCGGGCCGGGCAGCCCTGCTCGAATAAAACCAGCCGCTTACGGTGTCAAACCGCCCTATGCGCGCCCACTGGCGCTAAAGGCTTTTCCGGGTCGTTGGCAAACCAGGGGGCACCCGACGGTCGTCGATCGAAGGCACGTGGCACCGGTACCGGCGAATCACAAAGACGAAAATCTTCACCGGCAGTTGGCGGACGCGGAGGAGGGGGCAACAGACGCCGACGGAAGGAGCCTACTCGCCGCCATCTCGCCGTTTCCCACGGCCGTGAAGGTGTGGGCTACATCGAACAGATCGCGAGGGAGTTCATCGCGAAGGACCTTGATGGGCGTACCTTAGGCGCCTTTCCCAGCCTTCCGGCGGCCGCTGATGCTGTGTCCACAGCCCACCAGAGGGGCCGGCCCATGACCGCCTCTACGGACATCCCCATTAGCGCCGAACTCGAAGCGAGGGTCAGGCGTGCGACGAAGCGGCGGCTCGACGGAAACGGTCCCGTATACCTGAAATACAACAGCAGGCGCGTGGCCTACGACGTCAGCGACCTTGAAACCTGGGCGGCCGGCACCAGACGGCGGCACACAGCAGAGAATCGCAACGCACGCCAAGGAGGCTAACATGCTGACAGAATCCAGCATGCGGCAGCTCAAGGAAGAAGAACGGCGCCGTCACCCGGACCGCATTGACCGGCACCTAACCGCAAAAATTTTGGGGGTTACGACGCGGACGCTCCAGCGCTGGAACGAGTCAGGCTTTGGCCCGCAGCGGATTAACTGGCCCGAAAAAAAGCCGATCCGGTACAGCCGAACGGAGGTGGAGCAGTGGGGCGCGGCAAATGGCTATCGCTCGGTGACCTCATCCCACCTGGAAACAGAAATTTTGGAAGTAGATCACGAGCAGACCACTGCAAACGGACATTACGAGATTACCTGATGCAGCGAAGTGCAAACAGACATTTTCCTTGCGCCTCCCCAACCTAAATTACCGGCATGATGAACATACAGCCCACAAAAGAAGAAGAGCACGTAGCTAAGCTCTTGATGCGGATTCGGATCGCAAAGGAGCTTGGCAGGGCTAAGGAGTTTCGGCATTGGACAGGCACCTACCTTAATTCGTTCGATGCCAGGCTTGCGGCAGTTCAAAGAGCCAATCGGCGCAGAAAACTTGGTGACCGTCTTGATACGGCAACTGTTCGGACTATCGCCGCTGGACTTGACGCATGGAAGGGTACGGACGAACCGATGCTCGTGCACCAGAAGCCGAAGACTTCAAATCCCGGTTCCTTTCGCACCTACATGGCGTTCGGAATCCAAAACAGGGCGCTTCAATACTTAGTCCTGCGGCTGCTTGAACAGGTGGCTTGCATCGCCCCATACCAATACACAGTGAGAGGCGGCTTACACGCCTCCATCAAACACGTCGCGAAAGTGATGAGCGCCGGCCCGATCTGGGCCGTCGAGGTTGACGTCGTCGATTGTTATCAGAGCTTCGACGGGGAGAAGTTGAAGGACCTACTTCCCGTGCCGAAGGTGGTGAGTGCACAAGTACTCATTGCAGAACACCTCAATCTGAAAGGAGGTCATATAGTAGATATTACTAAATCGGGTCCTTTCGGCCCTGCAGGCGACCCAAAATCGTCAACGATGGCGATAGAGGGAACGCTTGCAGCAGCCCGACGGGGAATTCCCCAGGGGTCGGCCGCGTCGCCTTTCATAGCCGAGACAATGTTGGCGATCGCCCTACGTAAAGTTCCCGATCTAGGGGACAAGGTAGGCTACGGCGACAACTGTTTGTTGATGGCTAAAGAGGAAAGCGACGTGGTGACGATGCTAGAAGCCCTGGAGACCGCCTTTCATACCCACCCTGTCGGGCTGTTAACGCCGAAAAAAAAGCTGTTTCATCCAGGGCAACCAGTGCAGTTCTTGGGTCACAGTCTGACCCCTCAGTCGGGCGGGCACATTCTTATCGAACCTGACCTGAAAAATCGCAAAAAGTTCGAAAGGATTATGGGGAGGAAAGTGAACCACCTGAAATACGAAAAACTATCGGCAGCCGTACGCATTCGGGCGCAGCGAAAAGCAAGACGTTACGTCCAATCCTGGACTGCCACCTTCAAACTCTGTGATGACATCGGTGCTGTGCGTGCACAGTGGCTGATGAAGATCGCGAAGGCGAGTTAAGGTAGTGATCGAGGCGCCGACCGCTCGGTGAACATCGAGGTGCAAGCTATTGCGGACCCGCATCATCGAGCTGAGGCGGGGGAAGGGCGCCGCGTTGGCCTGACATGACGGGGGCCGCCGCTCGCACCAGCACGATAAATGTTGGACAGTCTTCCTAAACTAATGCGCGGACGCATAGAGGGTAGTATGATACAGGACCTGATAGACGAAGCCGTTCTCAGAACCTTCGCCGACTACGACACGTCGCAAGTTATTGACGACCTCGTTGTTGGTATCCTTCACAGCAGGGGCCGTGCAGCCGTGACACTGACGTTTCCACGGGTGCCGCTCGAGATGTTATTCAATGACGCGGTCAAAACTCTCGAAGAGATGAATGCTCAAAGTGGCTATGGGCTGTTCTATCTGCGACAGAATGGACGCGAGCTTATTTTCCTTCTTGGTGTCGACGGCAATGAAAAGGGCATTTGTGCTCTCGAATTAAGGCGGGGCACTGAAGACCCCCTGCGCGACCTGATACCCATTCCCGAGATGTGCACTGATCCTGATTGCGCCCCGATTGAGGCGCTTGGGTGGGGTGGATCAAGGCGCAGAGTGGATGTGGCAGCTCGCGATTACGTCATGATCTAAGGGCAGACACTACGAAGCGTTGACTCGCCTGGGGGGCCGGCAAGGCGCCAATGACGCCGCGATTAACCTCGAGACATTGTCGTATAGGGCTTCATCTGCAACTGTTTCCCGGGTCCTCGTGACATTGCCAATTCCTTCGAAAACGCTATGCAATGAAGGGATTTCACAAAAAGTGCGTGTCGCGATTTCTATCGATTTAGGTGAAAAGAGAGATAGACATGGGCGGCTGGGGCAGCGGTTGGCAGGGCACGAAGAAGGATGTGGTGGATGATTGCATCCTGCTCTCCATCAAGGAGCTTGTTCGCGAACGCGTGCTTGTTCCGGGCAGCTACAGGCGCGGCTCGCTGACTTGGCAATGCGGCGGCGGTAATTCGTCCGCAAGGTTCGAGTACGAGTCGGAGCTACGCCAAGATGGAACCGGCTCTCTATTTCTCCGATACGTGGGTGCTGGCCAGCAATTTTGTCACTGGGTTTCGCTGCGCTCCACCGTGCCCTTTTACGGCGGCCGGCGCTGGTGGTTCCTGTGCCCGCTGAGGAGCATTCGTGCGGCGAAGCTCTATTTGCCGCCCGGAGCTACCTCCTTCGCCAGCCGTCGAGCCTATGACCTGACCTATACATCTTGCCAAGAGAGCGGGAGCGTCGATCGGCTTTGCCGTAAGCTAGCTCGACGACTGGGCCGAGACGAGGCCGAATTGCGGGCTTTGTTTAAGTAGTGGCAAAGCCAATGTCGGAAAAAATAAGGAATTCTTCTACAGGGACAAGGACGGTAAGCCGAGGACGTTGCCCCGCACGAGGAGATTCTCGCCGGCATTGACCGCGATGCCGAGGCGCGGGTCAGGAACATCGGCAAGGAACAGGCCCGCAAAGCCGGTCTCACCGAAGCCGAGATTCAAAAGTTGTACGCCGACGGTTGAAACAAGGCGACGCTGGATACAGACGGAGGTGGTGACGTGCCGGAAAAGATGAGAATTGTTCGGCAGACCGATCCGGACTTCAAAGAGCTTCTGGAATCTGGCCGACTTGTTTCCGGTGCTGACATCCAGGCGCTGTGGCACGCGTGGAACGTTGGCTACGTCCCTGGGCTTGACGACGAAGTCGCAGTCGAAGAGCCGCAACGCTAGATGTGATTTCCGGCGACAAGAAAGCGCTCAATTGCGGTTTGGTACGAGCGCTAAACCGCTCCAATGGTGAGAGATGCGGCGGTGCTAAGAGACGACAGCGGGAATGGAGGCAGGAGACCGACTTCGGCCCGCAACGTGCTCGGCGAGCCGCTGGAGATTTGCTCCTTCAAGCCGATGACAGGTTTTTATCGGGACGGCTGCTGCAACACCGGCCGAGAGGACATTGGCAGCCATACCGTCTGCGTCGTCATGACGGCCGAGTTTCTCGAATATTCCAAATCGCGCGGCAATGATCTGTCAACGCCGGTGCCGGAATTCGGCTTTGCCGGTCTGAAACCTGGCGACCGTTGGTGCCTCTGTGCACCTCGCTGGCAGGAAGCGCTCGACGCGGGACATGCACCTCGCGTGGTCCTGCGCGCTACCCACGAGGGAGCTCTGTCCCACTGCTCGCTCTCCGATCTCAAGCGGTTCGCAATCGACTTGGCGTAACTGTGATGCCGAGAAAGTCCATGACACGCTTTTAGACATCGGCGAGCTTGGCGAAATTCTCATTGAACCCCCGCTAACTTATTGATGAAGCAGGGCCTCCCGGACAGGGCCGTCGACCGGTTCAAAATGTTCAAAAATGGGAAAAACAGATTAGGACATGGTTCAGAAGATCGTTGGCGCCATTTCCTCGCTCCATCATTTATTTTTGCCCGCTGCCGGCTGTGCCGCAGTTCGCTTTCCCCCCAAAAGCCGAGCTTTTTCTGCACCGCACCAAGTGGAGCGATGGGCCCAAGCGGCGCCCCTAATTGACCAACCGCAACGCCAGCCACACAACTATCACCCAGCCTGCCGCCCAACATGCTGTCGTGAGCGCAATGACCGGCAGGAAATCGACAAACGTTGCGACCTTTGCAGACAAGCCTTCGCGGGTATTCGCATATGCGGCAAGGTTCGCGATCTGGCGGGCCGGCAACGCCAGATGGTAAAATACTCTGGGTTTCCGGTGGTTAGCGTCCGGGTCTAAAGTTGCGCTGCAGGGCGCAAATCGCCCTGCGAAAGGATGCGCCCGATGACCCTGCTGACATTGGTCGTGGATGACACCTGTCCAAAATGCTGCAAGCCGGTAAGGCTTGCCGTCATAGAGCTGCACCCTGGTCGCCGCGACCTTGCGGTCCACCACTACAAGTGCGCCAATTGCGGACCGGTGCGGGCCAGGATCGTTCCGCTGACTGTCTCCACGCCGATATTTGGCCTGAAAACGTAAAAAAAAATCGATCCCGACTGCACCAAAAAAGGGTGAGTGAACGGACCAATCTTCGCTGCACCGCACATGTCGCAATCTGGCCCTGCTAAATGTCTGCTCTGGGAGGGATCGTGTTGCAAAAGTGAAAAGTTGCCGCTCTACGAGTTTTCGCGAAAACACGAAACGGGAAGTAATCGCCGATTCGTATAACCTCAATCGCGTTACCGAGGTCGCCTGTGAGTTTAACGTGAGGCGATGAAGTCGCTCACATCTTTAAACGAAACACGTGCCTGTAGCCCGCGGAATTTTTGATCATCAATGCAAAACGACTTTTGCAACACAATCGGAGGAAGAGCGAACATAATAGTGGGCGTGCCACATCTGAGCAAAGCGGGACATTCTGGGACGGACGCATTTCAATCAGTCAATCGTTTTCTCACTGCGGAACTACACAAATTATTTGCTTCTCGCCCGGCCAAAGCTAGCGTCTCTAAATACGCACAATATTCGGAGACGACATGGCGGACGCTCTGCCCTCTTAACCGGTCGCGGGGCTGCCGAACGGTCTCCCCTTCGCTCCCGGCCCATACGCCTTTTCCATTTTGATCGACAGCCTGCGGCTGACTTCGTGTGTTTGAAGTCGTCATCTACGACCCCTAGCTGTCAAGGCCAAGCCCCGCGGACAAAAACGGTTCCCGGTTCTTTGGCTGTAACAGCCCATCCCCGCTCATTGCCGCGTGGCCAGTCGGGTTCATTGCAAACCTCAAGAGGGAGGTATTGAAACGAAGACCACCGCGGTGTTGTTGTGCATTCACCCGTAAATGGGCTTGTGTCATACTCAAGGGACAACGGCTTGTCGGCGTTGCTAAGCGAGGGCACCGTGATCGAGACCCTAGAAAAATCTAGACGCAAAGCAGAAGGCAAAGCAATTCTGGACCGGTTGACCGGTACTGCGGCTAAAATAACAGCTTTGCTCATCGGTCTCACTGTTCTTTTGACCCAAGTACCGTTGTTTAAAAATGCGGCAATTTCCGCGTACTGCTCATTTGCTTCATGCACATATGTCTTGACGTATCCCGACATCGTTGCCGTGGACGGCAGTCACTCAAAATCAGGGACCTTGAGAAATATACGGTTTTCGGTAGTTGATAATAACGGAAAGCATCCTGATACTTATGTCGCAGAATGGACTTGGTCGGGCTCCGGAGGCACACAGAAAGGAAGCCAAACCGTAGTGATCGATTTGAAATCCGGATCGGGTGCGACGGTTCAGTCGATTCGGATCGGGCTCGATCGCTCTGGTTGTTACTATCCTGGGCACGAAGAGCGTCACGACGGCACTCTCGCGATTTCCGGGAGGTTGATTGCAAGCATTAATGTGGCAGTGACGCCGGTCGAGGGAGTACAAGGCCCTTGCTAATTGCACGTCTCATGCAGGCAGCGCGATCGCGATCCTTTTCTGACCGGTGGCGCCTCGTCTTCGCTTTTGAGGGTATGACCGCGAATTAGTGTCAGGCATGCTTCGGTCGCACCTGCCAAAGGCCGCTGCGGGCGGGGACCATTTCCGCTGTTCTGATCCTGCCAGGATGCTGCGACCAAACATGTGGTGATCGGTCAGCCGGGGACAGGCGACGCCGCGACTTTCATTTGTGTCCAGGGAAATCGAAGCCAAAAAAGGACGATCCCGAGCCGCCCCACTAGTTTTTTTCCATTTGCCTTGGGACCGTCTTATTGGTTTTTGCGTTAACACCCACCTAAAACGGCTGACGCCAGCCGTGCCGGAAGCGTTCAATATTATGCCAACGGAGGTTCTTGCGTTGCTTGTCCGCCCGAGAAATAAGGTAATCCATTAGCTTTTCGAACGTTGAGTTACTTTGGAAAACTTTGGTCGTTTTGCAAAACTCAAATCCATCCCTGTATTTCTCAAATCGTGCCGTTTGTCCGGCCTTGGATGGAAAATCAGGATTCAAACCAAATCTCTGTACGCGGAACTCCGACCAAATGGTAAAAAGCTCGCGTGATATCAGGCCACGGCGCCACCAGTTGTACTCATAGACTTGGAGCGTCCAATACGCCCGGACTGCTCCTTCCATTTTTACAGCACTGTCGGCATCCTCCAACCGCTTCTCGATAGCGACGTAGTCTCGCACGCAGGCTGCCTCAACATCGTGTTGCTTGAATTTACGGTTCTGACGAAGGGTCCAAGCTCCAACGACGCTTGCAAGTAAGAGCAGTAGGGTTTGAATGGGGAGTGAAAGTACGTTGACGGCATAATATTCATTCGCATGTTCGGTGTCTTTCCAGTTTCTGGTGAGGAGACTGGTCAGGGCGTCATATCGCCAAAGCAACCAGCAAAACGCCGCGATGCTTGCCAACACCAAAATACAAAGCGCCAAAAAACCATAGCGGTAAAAGAGCGCTAGCGTCATCCGTCCGCTCCGCGTCGTTCCTGCCTTCGCCAAAATATATATGGCCAAGTTCCTATCGTTGCTGCGTCTTGCATACTTGCGAGCGCCTTCGACCATGCCCGTGAGCTTCCGTTCTGCTTCACTCCTTTTGCGGGCCGCCCAAGACCGGAATGACTGCATCGCCGTGATCATGCGTGCGGTGAAAGCTGTCCGTAGACTCCGGACGAAGTCCGTCACTCGGGCGATGATCCTCCGGAATGGCATGCGGTTGCTCTCGCCGGGCGCAGACTATTGGTATTTGTATATTGATCGCTGGGTGTTTTCTACGAGAAGCATATTCCTGTGGACTGGGGCGGCGGTCGCGTTGTCGGCTCCTGGATAGAACGCCGAGCCGGGCAGGGGCCACCTCCGGGAGGCCGGATCACTCACGATAATCTTCCATTATCAGAGCCAATCCGGCTTGATCGGATATCGTTCGCTCTCGACTTCGCGGGCAGACACTGACATCGGGAGCGTCGTTTCGAAACGTGCAGGAAGGGCTCTAGGTCGACTTGGATAAGCCGCCGATCGATGTCCGCTCATGCGGTTAAAGCAGACATCACGAATTGACCGCGTCACGTCCGCAAATGACCGATACTGTTGAAAAGTCGATTTTTTCAAATGGACAAAATTTTCCAGAGGCGCTGGTGCGTTCGTCGGAAAATTATATGGGGGGACACATGAGAAGTCCCATTCCCAACCGGTAGGCCTCGTAAACTCATTACAAGGCATTCGAGCGCCAACTGCCGGGTTCGACGGGAGCGCAGCGAGATTTTGTCGCCACTCCCTTTTTTAGTTTTTCAACAGTA
>Ga0182015_10005580_pt1 | contig 13025 bp, 16 predicted proteins | sample 712P3MmetaG_FD_120478 | JGI IMG/M metagenome (GOLD analysis project Ga0182015, IMG submission 120478) | Permafrost microbial communities from Stordalen Mire, Sweden - 712P3M metaG | ecosystem: Environmental > Terrestrial > Soil > Wetlands > Permafrost | place: Sweden: Stordalen | collected...
GGGGTGACGCCCGGCGTCGTTGTCGACGGCAAGCTGGTCACCAACGACCTCGTTGCCATCAACCTTGGCATCCGGATCCTGCTCGGCCACTCGTTCTACGACGACTGGGAAGGCCAGGAGATGTTCGTCACCCGCGACCCGCTCGGCAACCCCGTCGACCGCCGCCACCCGTGGAACCAGCACACGAACCCCCAGCCCCAAAAGCGGGATTTCGACGGCAACTACAGCTGGGTCATGTCCCCTCGTTGGTTCGACGGCAAGGACCACCTTGCGCTCGATACCGGCGGCGGCCCTTTGGCCCGCCTCTGGTCGACAGCCCTGTCGGGCCTCGTGAACACCGACCATTTGAAGGCAACAGGCAACAGCGTGGTGATCCACCTCCCCAAGACCGTGCTCAAGCCTCCAGTGACGCTCGAGTGGAAGATCCCGCAATGGTCCAACACGATCGAGCGCGACCGCGCACGGACGTACTTCCAGGCGTACGCTGCGGCCGCCGCCCTCGACTTCATCGAGAAGGCCCTGGCCGACGTGCGGGCAGGGAAGACCAAGACCTGGGAGCCGTTCGAGGTACCCGATGAGGGGATCGGCTGCGGCTTCACCGAAGCGGTGCGTGGCGTCCTTTCCCACCACATGGTCATCAAGGGCGGGAAGATCGCGAATTACCACCCGTACCCGCCGACTCCCTGGAACGCCAACCCGCGCGATATCTACGGCACACCCGGACCGTACGAGGACGCCGTGATCGACTCACCGATATTCGAGGAGAACGACCTGGAGCATTTCAAGGGGATCGACATCATGCGTTCGGTCCGGAGCTTCGACCCGTGCCTGCCTTGCGGGGTCCACATGTACCTGGGGAAGGGCAAGGTACTGAAGCGGCTCCATTCGCCAACCCAGGTAGCGAACCCCGAACTGGCCGACTGAGGGCACGGCCGATGTCGGCACCACAGAACCTCCGGGCAACCGGCGACCGCATTGAGCAGCTAGTCGAAGAGCTGCGAGCGACCGCCGAACCGCGTACCTGCGCCCGGGCAGAGGAACTGCTCCGCCTGGTGACGGAGCTCTACGGCGCAGGCTTGGCTCGCGTCGTAGAGCTGGCCGCTGCCAGCGCCCCGAGCCTCGTCGACGTGCTGGTGGCCGACGACCTAGTCGCAAGCCTGCTGCTGGTCCACGGGCTCCATCCCGAGTCGCTGGCCCAGCGGGTGGAGGTGGCGTTGGCCAAGGTCCGCCCCCTGTTGTCGTCTCACGGCGGCGATGTGGAGCTCCTCGACCTCGACGAAGCGGCCGGCGCGGTGCGGCTTCGCCTGCTCGGTAGTTGTGACGGTTGCCCGTCGTCCGCAGTCACGCTCCAGTCAGCTGTCGAAAGGGCGATCTTGGAGGCCGCCCCGGAGATCGTCTGCATCGACGTCGATGAGCCAGCGCGGCCCGTCCCCGGCGTCCCGGTGCTACTTGGGACCAAGCCCGTTTACGAGGAATGTCCGAGCGAAATGGTCAGCCGTTGACCGAGGACCCTTTGGCTGTGCTGCGGCGGATCCGCCACACCCGCCCCCGGCAGGTCCCACGACCAGGTGAGCGCTGCGAGTTGTGCGGGGACGGCATCGGCGACGATCACCGGCACCTCGTCGACACCAAGGCGCGCAACCTGATGTGCGCATGCCGGGGCTGCTACCTGTTGTTCGTCTCGGAAGGCGCCGGCGGCGGTCATTACCGGGCGGTACCGGACCGCTACGTGGCGTTCCCGGGCTTCCAGCTATCACGGGCCGAGTGGGACGCTATGCAGATCCCAGTCAGTGTGGCGTTCTTTTTCTTCAACTCGGAGCTGGGCCGGGTGGCAGCGTTCTACCCCAGCCCGGCAGGCGCCACGGAATCCGAGCTCCCCTTGGACAAATGGGCGGAAATAGTTGCGGTAAACCCGGAGCTAGGAACTCTGCAGCCGGACGTCGAGGCGTTCCTGGTGAGGGCCAGCCCCGAACGCGGAAAGCCTGAACGCGGAGAGGCGGCGTGTTACCTGGTCCCGATCGACGTGTGTTACGAACTGGTTGGGCACCTCCGTCGATTGTGGCGCGGTTTCGATGGGGGGAGCGAAGCCCACGAACAACTCGACAGGTTTTTCGCCACGGTGCGTGCCCGCTGCGGGGCCACGGCCAGATGACCCGCCTGGCTTTCGACGTGGTGGGCGCCCGACCGGAGCCGCACGCCGCTGTGCCGACCCTAATGATGCGGTTGCGCGTGTCGGAGACCGGTGGGGGCGATGTCCACGCGCTTGCTCTGCGTTGCCAGATCCGTATCGAACCGCAACGACGGCGCTACAGCGCCGAGGAGGAAGAGCGGCTGTACGAGCTCTTCGGGGAGGCTCCGCAGTGGGGCGATTCACTTCGCCCGTTCCTTTGGGCCCATGTATCGACGGTGTTGCCGCGGTTCTCGGAGCCCATCGAGTTCGACCTGCCCGTCGTGTGCAGCTATGACTTCGAGGTGGCCGCGGCCAAGTACATGCATGCTCTAGCCGGTGGGGACATCCCCCTGCTCTTGCTTTTCTCTGGCACAGTTTTCGTCCCCGGAGGCTCGGGGTTCTCGGCCGAACCTGTGGGCTGGGACCAGGAGGCGTCCTTCCGGTTGCCGGTCCAGGTTTGGCGGGCCGTGATGGACTTGTACTTTCCCAACAGCGGGTGGCTGCGGGTCGGTCGAGACACCCTCGACGCCCTCCAGCGGTTCAAGGCATCGCGGGCGCTGCCCACTTGGGACCAGGCGCTCGAACGTCTCTTGAAGGAGGCCGGCCAGTGAGCGGGAAGATCGCGGGCCAAGCGGGTAAATGGGGCAGCGTGGACCGGTTTGATCGGGCTCGGGCGATCGCAGAAGCCGTCCTTTACGAGGGTTACGTGCTGTACCCGTACCGGGCGTCTTCGGCCAAGAACCAGCTCCGATGGCAGTTCGGCGTACTGGTCCCCTGGGCTTTCAGTGAAAGCGACAGTTCCGAGCGCTCGGCGGTGTGCACCGAGTGCCTGGTACGGCCCGAGGTCGAGGCGGTGCTCCGTGTGCGGGCCCGTTTCCTTCAGGTGCAGCACCGATTTGTGGAGGCGTCCGATGGCCTGGGTGAGTTCGCACGCGTCGACCAGCTCGAGGTCGACGGCACGCGCTACGTCACATGGGACGAGGCGATCGACCGGGTTGTGGACCTCCCGCCGCGACGGCTCGAGCGACTGGCCCAACGGGGTTACGTAGCGACTTTTGGCTGGAGCGGTGGGACCGAGGCCGAGCCGCTCCGCCGCGCCGATGGCGTTATAGGCGGGCGGCTGGTCCGCCGCTCGGAACCGGTCCAGGGGCGGGTTATCGTCACGGCGAACGAGGTGGACGGCGACGGGCCACTGGTGAAGGTCACGGTCACGGTCGAGAACACCACCGCATGGGCCGGGACCAACGCGCGGCGCGAAAGCGTGATGGACCGGTCCCTCGTGGCGGTCCACACCATGCTGGCGGTCGACAAAGGCCGTTTCGTCTCGCTTCTAGACCCTCCGGCCGATGCCCGCGATGCTGCGGGCAGCTGTCAAAACGACGGGGCGTTCCCTGTTTTGGTCGGGGACGATGACATCATCCTCTCCTCGCCGATCATTCTCTACGACCATCCAGAAGTGGCCCCGGAGAGCCCAGGGGACCTCTACGACGGGACCGAGATCGACGAGATCCTGGCCCTACGGGTGTTGACCTTGACCGAAGAGGAGCGGTCCGAAGCGCGTGGTACTGACCCCAGAGCCGCGGCCATCATCGACCGCGTGGACGGCTTCGCCCCGGAGACCTGGGACAGGCTGCATGGCGCGGTCCGCTCGAGCGACATGGCTCGCCCACTGGGCACGGGGCCCGCGGGGGCGGAGGCCCCGCTGGCGGTCCCGTGGTGGGGCCCGGAAGCCGATGCGTCGTTCGACCCCTGGGAAAGCTCGCTCGTAATTGCTGGGACCAAGGTGAGCAAAGGGAGCCGTGTCCGCCTGCACCCATCGCACCGCGCTGACGCGCAAGACCTTTTCCTCGATTCGCTTACAGCCACCGTTGCAGGGATTTTCACCGATGTCGACGGGGCAGAGCACGTGGCCGTGAGCATCGACGACGCTGGGAGCGAGGAGCTGAGCTGGCAGGGGCGGTACCTCTTCTTCTATCCGGACGAAGTAGAGCCGCTCTCGAGACAGGACGCGTCCGGATGAGCCCGGGAGTGCTTGTGGCCGGGATCGGCAATATTTTCCTGAGCGACGACGGGTTTGGCGTCGAGGTCGCGAACCGCCTGGCGGCCGTGCCAATGCCGGCTGGCGTCCGCGTGGCCGACTTCGGCGTGCGCGGCGTGCACCTCGCTTACGAACTGCTCGACGGTTACGACCGGCTGGTCCTGGTCGATGCTGTGCCGATGGGCGAGGCACCCGGCACCTTGGCCGTCATACAGCCCATCAGCGCAGGAATACCCGGCGCCGATGGGGACATCCCTGTCGTCGATGCCCACAGTATGAGCCCCGATGTCGTCCTTGCCACGCTGTCCCGGCTGGGAGGCAGCGTTGAGGAGATCTACATCGTGGGCTGCCAGCCGGCCAGTCTCGACGAGGGCATTGGCCTGAGCCCGTCCGTCGCCTCGGCCGTTGAGGGCGCCATGGACCTGTGCCGCCAGCTCGCTGATGGCCCAGTTCAACTAGAGCCCCTTGTCGACATTCCCCACGAAGCACTCGTTGCTGTAGACAGCCCACCAGTCCGAAAGGGAACAACAAAATGATCCTCCGTTTCGTCTTCACCTTGTTGGTCGCGTTGGTGGCCGCATTGGTGCTGAAATCGCTGCCCGATATTGCCAGGTACCTCAAGATGCGGGCGATGTAACAGGGCAGTGCCCCGCTACAGGATCGTCCCCGAGCGCTCGCACGTATGGATCGACGCCCAGTCGAACGTGCACCCGGTCCACTCGAGCACGGACGGCCTCGAAGGGTTCGTGGAGATGGAGATGGCGCCAGACGGCGGTGTCGACCTGACCGTGAACCCCTCCGGCCAGCTTTCCTTGTCGGTGAGCCGACTTTCGTCCGGGAGCCGCCTCGAAGATCGCGAAATGCAGAAGCGGATCGACGCAAGACGCTACCCGACCATCGACGGTTCCCTGGAAAAGATGGAACAGTCGAGTAACGACGGCAGCTACAGGGTCCGCGGCGACATCACCTTCCGCGGTGTCGCGCACAGTTATGAGGACGAGATGACTGTCCACGCCGTCGACGACCAGACCATCGAACTTGCCGGGAAGTCCCGGTTCGACATACGGGACTTTGGGATGGAGCCGCCTCGGGTCCTGATGCTCCGGGTCGAGCCCGAGGTTGACGTACGTGTCGAGATCGTTGCCGTAAAGGGAGAACTAGGTGCATGAGCTAGGGCTGTGCAGCTCGATTGTCGATGCCGTAGAGCGACGGGCAGGGGAGCGCCCCGTCGCGCACATCCGGGTACGGGTCGGGCGGTTGCACCATGTGCATGAGGATGCTTTCGAATTCTCCTTTGCCGTCGCAGCCCAGGGCACAGTTGCCGAAGGGGCCGCCGCGGAGCTGGTGCTCCTGCCGGTGGTAGCTCGCTGCGGCTCTTGCCATGCCAACTGGGAAGGCGACGAAATGCCCTTGGCCTGCCCTTTGTGCGGCGCCGTAGATATTGCGCTACTGGGCGGAGACGAACTGGTACTCGAGTCGATCGAGTACCGAGGCTGAAAGGAAAATGTAAAATGTGCCTCGGGATCCCGGGCCAGTTGGTGGAGCTCGCCACCGGCCACGAGCATCTGGCGCGCGTCGACGTCTCGGGCGTGACGCGCGTGGTCAACATCGGGCTGCTAGAAGACGAACACCTCCAGGCGGGCGACTGGGTGCTTATCCATGTCGGGTTCGCTATGTCGAAGATCGACGAGGAAGAAGCCAGCCTTGCCCTGGAGTCCCTAAAGATGATGGGCCAGGCGTTCGGCGACGAGCTCGAGGCGTTCCGGCTGTCCAAGATCAGCGGCAATATGAGCAGCAATATGAACGGAGGATAAATGGGAGTAATCATTGGGGTCGTCGTCGGTTACGCGTTTGGGGCTCGGGCCGGGGAAGAGGGTTGGTCAGAGGTCAGCGAAGCCTGGAAGGTCATCCGGAGCAGTGAGGAAGTACGGGACCTGGTCGTCGGAGGCCTATCAGTCGCCGGCGAGGTCCTCAAGGGGAGCGGCAGGTTCGTGGCTGCGCCTGGTACTCGGACGAGCCTGCGCCCGGTCGCGTAGGTCCTGAGACCATGCGTTTCGTCGACGAATATCGCGACCCGGCCGCAGCACGTGCGTTGGTAGCCCAGATCACGGCTCTGGCTGGTGATGGCCATTTCAAGTTCATGGAGGTGTGCGGCGGTCACACGCACACGATTTACCGCCACGGCATCGAGCATGTGCTGCCGCCGTCCATCGAGTTGGTACATGGCCCGGGCTGCCCGGTCTGCGTTATCCCAATGGGCCGGGTCGACGACGCTATGTGGGTGGCGAGGCAGCCGGGCGTTATCTTCACCTCTTTCGGCGACATGATGCGGGTCCCCGGCAGCCAGGGGAACCTCTTGAAAGCCAAGGCCGAGGGTGCAGATATACGGTTCGTTTACTCGCCTCTCGACGCGTTGCGGGTAGCGGCCGACAACCCGGAACGAGAAGTCGTGTTCTTCGCGGTTGGTTTCGAGACAACGGCCCCATCGACCGCACTGACTTTGCTCCAAGCTCGGGACCGCGGGATCCGTAACTTCCGGGTGTTCTCGAACCATGTGACAATCGTCCCGCCGTTGAAGGCCATCCTTGAGTCGCCGGACCTTCGGCTGGACGGGTTCCTCGGGCCTGGCCACGTTTCAACAGTTATCGGCCAACGGCCCTACCGGTTCGTTCCAGCCCAGTACGGAAAACCACTCGTTACCGCTGGGTTCGAGCCCCTCGACATCCTCCAGACGATCTTCATGCTGCTACGGCAGATCAACGAGGGCCGCTGCGAGGTCGAGAACCAGTACTCCCGAGTGGTCCGCGAGGAGGGTAACCCGAAGGCTTTGGCGGTCCTCGGAGAGGTGTTCGAGCTGCGACCGCATTTCGAGTGGCGGGGGCTCGGTTTCATCTCCCAGAGCGCCCTGAAGCTCCGCCAGGAGTTCGCGGCGTTCGATGCCGAGGTGCGCTACGAGCTGCCCGGTATCCGGGTTGCCGACCCGAAGGCATGCCAGTGCGGGGAGGTGCTCAAAGGAGTCATTAAACCTTGGGAGTGCAAGGTCTTCGGCACGGCCTGCACCCCCGAGACGCCTATCGGGACATGCATGGTCTCATCGGAGGGGGCGTGCGCGGCGTACTACAACTTCGGGAGGATGCACCGGGAAGCCGCAGTCACCCTAGGCAGGATGCGCCCGGTCCCGGCATGAACGGCGTGGTGGGCGCTCCGGCCGCGGTCCGGCACCGGTTACGCGTGACAGGTGTGGTCCAGGGTGTCGGTTTTCGGCCGTTCGTCCACCGCCTGGCCACGGAGCTTGCACTGGGTGGCCATGTCGGCAACGACTCCGGAGGTGTTTTCGTGGAGGTCGAGGGCCCGCAGCCGGAGGTGGCTTGTTTCGAGCACCGCCTTGTGGTCGACGCCCCGCCGATGGCCCGCGTCACCACTGTCGACACGACCGCGGTCCACCCGCTCGGCGAGGACCGGTTCCGGATCCTGGAGAGCCGCTCGCTCGCGACGGCGCGCACGTTCGTGCCTCCCGACGTGGCGGTGTGCGAAGACTGCCTGGCCGAGCTGTTCGACCCCTCAGACCGGAGGTACCGCTACCCGTTCATAAACTGCACCAACTGCGGCCCCCGCTTCACCATCACGGTGCGGCTGCCGTACGACCGGCCCAATACGACAATGCGCGGGTTCGAGCTGTGCGAGGCCTGTGCCCGCGAGTACCGTGACCCGGCCGACCGGAGGTTCCATGCCCAGCCGGTGGCGTGTGCTGCATGTGGGCCCCGGATCCAGTTTTACTCCCGTGCCTGCGGCGCCGGCGGCGATGTGGTCGGGGACGTCGTAGAGGGTACCGACAATGCGATAGCGGCGGCCCAAGCCGCTCTTCGCGTGGGCCAGGTGCTTGCTGTCAAAGGCCTCGGCGGTTACCACCTCGTGTGCGACGCCGCTTCTGACGCTGCAGTCGCCACGCTGCGGTCCCGCAAAGCGCGCCCCGACAAGCCTTTTGCAGTAATGGCCCGTGATCTTGCTGGTGCGCAAGTCCTTGCTCATATCGATGCCGCGGAGGCTGCGGTGTTGAGCAGTCCGGCACGGCCGATCGTACTGCTGTCCCGTCGGGCTGGCACCCGGCTCAGCGAGCTGGTGGCGCCGGGCAACCCTTACGTCGGCGCCCTCCTTCCTTACACCCCCCTTCACCATCTTCTGTTCTGGCCCGTTCCCGGTTATGACGCCCCACCGCCGCAAGTGCTGGTGATGACCAGTGGCAATTTGAGCGACGAGCCGATCTGCTACAAGGACGCGGACGCGAGGGAACGCCTCAGCCACCTGGTCGACGGCTGGCTGGTACACGACCGCCCGGTGCACGTGCCCTGCGACGACTCGGTCGTCCGGGTCGAAGGGGGCCGTGAGCTTCCCGTGCGGCGCTCAAGGGGTTACGCCCCCCTGCCCGTGCGGTTGCCCTTCGAGTCGGTGCCATTGGTGGCGGCCGGCGGTGAGCTCAAGAACACCTTCTGCTTAGCGGCGGGTCGCGACGCCTGGATGAGCCAGCACATCGGCGACATGGGCAGCATCCACACCCTCACGGCGTTCACGCGGTCGGTCCGGCAGTTCGCGGCCATGTACCGGGTTAATCCGGAGCTGGTTGTCGCTGACGCGCACCCTGGCTATCAGACCCGCCGCTGGGCCGAGGAAGATGCGAACTGCCCGGTAGAGCTGGTCCAGCACCATCACGCCCATATCGCAGCGGTCATGGTGGAAAATGGCATCCCAGCCGACGAGCGAGTGATCGGTTTTGCCTTTGACGGCACGGGCTACGGTCCTGACGGGGCTATCTGGGGCGGCGAGGCGCTCGTTGCTGGTTATGCCTCGTTCGAGCGGCGCGCGCATCTTCGCTATGTGCCTTTGCCGGGCGGTGACGCCACCATCCATAAGCCCTACCGGGCCGCCCTGGCCCACCTGTGGGCGGCAGGCATTGAATGGGGCACAGACCTATTGCCTGTACGGGCTGCGCCATCGGTTGAGCTCTCCGTACTCCGCCGCCAACTCGAGCGGGGCGTACATTGCGTTCCGACTTCGAGCATGGGCCGCCTGTTCGACGCCGTGAGCTCGCTGATCGGGGCCCGCCACACGGTCTCGTACGAAGCTCAAGCTGCGATAGAGCTCGAGACGGTCGCAGGTTCCCATCTCGGGCCGGTGCCGCAATACAGCTTCGAGACAATAGACGACGAGGTCGACAGTTCGGCGCTGTTAACGGCCATCGTGGAAGACATTCGCCAAGGTTGCGCGCCGGGGGCAGTGGCCGCAGGCTTCCACGAGGCGGTCGCCCGGTTGATTGCTGAAACTGCCGATCGCCTCCGCCGGGAGACCGGGATCGCCACGGTGGCCTTGAGCGGTGGGGTGTTCCAGAACGTGCTGCTCGTTCGCTTGGCCCGTGCTGAGCTCTCCCGGTTGCACCTGCGAGTGCTGGCCCACCGCGTAGTCCCGCCCAACGACGGCGGCTTGGCTCTCGGGCAGGCCGCTATTGCCGCCAGTCGGCGGTCGTCCAATCGTCCGGAGGTGCTCTGTTGACAAGTGTTGAAGCCGTCCCGACGGCGACGTCAGACGACGTCTCGGTAGCCGACAACTTGGCTGCTGCGGCGGTCTCCCTGGCCAGACGGTTCGCGGCCGGGGCGACAATGTGGTGCGCGGCACCGCAGTGGCAGTCCCACGGCCGGCATGTGGCCGTCGAGTTCGTCCACCCCGTCATTGTGGGCAAGCGGGCGCTCCCAGCCGTCCAGCTCGAGGGCCCGGACCTTGTCGGCGCCTTGCGACTGCTTTCCCAACCGGGCGACGTCCTCCTGGTAGTGAGCTCGGCCGCTGATCCGGCCGCTCGGGAAGCCCTGCGGCGCTCAGAGGCTTGGGGTTTGACGCGGATCTGGCTCGGGGCGGGCCCCCGCCCCCCGAGCTCGGCGGCAGAGCACATCGTGTGGTGGGAGGCGCTCGACCCGGAGCGTGCGGCCCGGTCTGGCGACCTCGTACTGCTCTACCACCTGCTGTGGGAGCTGAGCCACGTGGTCTTCGAGCATCCCGGCCTGCTTGCCGCCGACCCAGTTTGCACCGACGACGTTTGCATCACCTGTTCCGACGAGGGGCGGGTAGCCGAGGTCACGGCGGTGTACGGAGATGGGCGAGCGGACGTCCTTGTCGGAGGGCGGCCCGCGGTCGTCGATGCCAGCCTCGTCGACGCCGGGCCCGGCGACCTGCTCCTCGTCCACGCCGGCGTCGCGGTTACTCTGATCGACGGTGTTCCGGGTACCAACGGGGAGCAGCCATGACCAGCGAGCCCACGGGTTTTCTGTACCCCTTCATCGATGCTGATGAACGCGATAGTTCGGCCCTGGTTGCCGACCTCACCGCTTCAGCCAAAGCGCAGATCGCGCAGAGCCGGGCGCTCCGCACGGCCACATTGGAACGCTGCTCCGACGTCGTTACGCAGGCAGGCGAAGAAATGGCGAAGTGCTTTCGTGAACGCGGCCGCCTTTTTGCTTTTGGCAACGGTGGTAGCGCAACGGACGCTGAGGGCATGGTGGCCCTCTTCTGTCACCCTCCAAGCGGTCGCGGGCTACCGGCCCTGTCACTGGTGGAGGACCGGGCGGTGCTCACCGCGCTGGCCAATGACATCGGGTTTGACGTCGTTTTCTCCCGCCAGGTGATCGCCCATGGGCGTGCGGGAGATATCGCTGTTGGGTTCTCGACCAGTGGTGATTCCCGCAACGTACTCCGCGCCCTCGAGGAGGCCTCCCGGAGAGGTCTGCTCACGATCGGGCTCGCTGGCTACGAAGGTGGGGGAATGGCGGCGAGCGAGGCCGTGGCACACTGCTTGGTGGTGCATTCGGACAGTGTCCACAGGATCCAAGAAGCCCAGGACGCGCTCGTGTTGCGGCTGTGGTCGATCGTTCAAGAGGCTGTGGCACAACCGGAGTGGCTATGACCGACGTCGCTCACGAGACCGCTCCGCCACGCAGGGAAGAAGCGGTGTTCGATCGCATCGAGGCGTTCCGCCGCCGCCGGCCCCGTTTACTCGACGACGTCGTGACCCTGGCGCACGGCGCTGGGGGTAAGGCGTCGGCAGCCCTGCTCGATTCCGTGTTCCTTCCCGCCCTGGCTTCGCAGGACGCGGGCCTACAGACGGATGCTGCGGTTGTGGCCCTGCCCTCAGGTGAGCGGCTCGCGTTCAGCACGGACTCTTTCGTAGTCAAGCCACTGCGCTTCCCCGGAGGATCCGTTGGCCGTCTGGCGGTCCACGGGACGGTGAACGATCTGGCCATGATGGGTGCCCGTCCCGTCGCCCTGTCGGCGGCCTTCGTGCTCGAAGAGGGTTTTTCGATCGAGACGCTGCGTGAGATCGTCGCAGACATGGCCGTTGCAGCCGCCGAGGTCGGGGTGCCGATCGTCACCGGGGACACCAAGGTCGTCAACCACGGGGCCGCAGAAGGCGTGTACATCTCGACCTCGGGTATCGGCATCATCCCTCCGGGACGGTCCCTTTCCGCTGAAAGAGTGAGCGTGGGGGACGCCGTCATCGTGTCGGGGACCATCGCGGACCACGGCATGGCGGTGATGCTCGCGCGTGGCGACCTGATGCTCGAGTCTGACATTGCGTCCGACAGCGCCCCCCTTTACGAGCTGATGGAACGCTTGATGGCTGCTGCCCCCTCGACGCGCTGGCTGCGCGACGCCACTCGGGGCGGCGTCGGGACCGTCTGCAACGAGCTGGCCCGCGATTCCAATTTGACCGTGGTGCTGGACGAAACGGCCCTACCGGTCCGCCCGGCCGTAGCGGCCGCGTGCGAACTACTCGGGATCGACCCGCTTTACGTCGCCAATGAGGGAAAGTTCATCGCAGTTGTGGCATCTGACGAGGTAGCCGCGGGCCTTGCCGCCCTTCGGGGCAACGACCTGGGTGCCGAGGCCGTTCAGATCGGCGAAATCCGCTCCGATCCCCCCGGGATCGTGGTGCTACGCACCCAGCTTGGAGGGACGCGGATCGTGGACATGCTCGTGGGAGATCCCCTACCCCGGATTTGCTGAGCCGGCGGCGTATAGGATCCGCATCGTGAAGACGCTGGCGGCCGTTGCCATCGGGTACATCGTCGGGGCCAAGAGCGGGGCCAAAGAGCTCGATCGCTTAAGCCGGTCGGTGCAGGCATTGTTCGAGACCGACGAGTTCGCGGACCTTGTCGGGGCTGCCCGTGCTCATGTGGGGTCGGGCTTGCGGCATATTGCTGCGCTCGTCGACGGTCAGCAACCGGCGCCCGACGGGGCGGTCGATATCGTCGGCAAGGTGCGCAATCTGGTGGAGCACAAGGTGAACAGACCTCGAGCACCTTGACAGCCCTGTCACCCTCACGGACCGCCGGCACCCGTCGCGGCTTGGAGGGCCAGGCGAACGGCACCAGCCACCGGGGGACCGCTCAATACACGGACGTTGGCGTCAGGGAGCGAGGACTTGACCGCTCGGACTGTACGCTCAGCGATTTCCCGATGCTTTGTCAGCAAGCCGCCGGCCAGCAGCACCGGGAACCCTTGGGGCCCCCCGAGCTGAGCATGCACCGATGAGATGCTCGCTGCCAGAGCATGCGCCGTCCGTTCGCTAATTTCCTCGCCGAAAGGGTCCCCGCAGTCGATGACCAACGGCGCAAGCGCCGCCCAGTCGTCCGGTGCTGGGCGGTCGTACCACCGCTGTAGCAACGAAGCCATGTCCCGGCAGCGAGCCGCCACGATGACAGCCGAGCCGAGCGGGCCAAGGGGGGAGTGAGTGTCCTGGCGCAAAGCGAGCTCGCGGAGGGCTTCACGCACAAC
>Ga0182015_10005582_pt1 | contig 13023 bp, 11 predicted proteins | sample 712P3MmetaG_FD_120478 | JGI IMG/M metagenome (GOLD analysis project Ga0182015, IMG submission 120478) | Permafrost microbial communities from Stordalen Mire, Sweden - 712P3M metaG | ecosystem: Environmental > Terrestrial > Soil > Wetlands > Permafrost | place: Sweden: Stordalen | collected...
CATGGCGTGCCGCAGCAGAGCATTCACCCTTGTCTGATACCCGCGCCCGTGGCTCTTTAGCCATTTGATGATGTCGATGTCCAGGCGCATCGTTACCGGCTTTTTCGGAGGCCGGTAGAATTTCCCGATTTCCACGCCGCTCCAGTCCACCACTTCCGGAGCGTCTGACAAATCAATGTCGGCGTCGGTTTTGGCGGCGATGACGGCGGCTTGCCGCTTCTGTTCTTTTGTGAGCTTCTTCATAGGTTTTCCTCTCCTTACTGGTTGCGGCTCGGGCCGAGATCAACCGGATCACTTCTCCGCCCTTTTCATCGGCGAACAATGTGTGAACAACAAAGAGAATCGAGCCTGGGCTAAATTCGCCAACAGTGTTGTACCGTTCATCATCCTCATCGTGAAGAACGTCCGGAATCGTCATAGCGTATGGATCATCGAAGATCAGGGCGGCGGTTGCGAAATCAACGCCGTGTCTCGCAAGGTTGTATTCGTTCTTTTGCTTGTCGAATTCGAATCGCATCCAGTGACCCAGGATGCCACAGCGTACATACACATGTCAATATAGTGCTTCGGAGCAATAGGGATAGGGGACGGTCGCCCGTCCTGCCCGTCGGCCCGTCCTGTTCGTTCAGAAATATGACTCGCGGAACGCGAACCAACTCCAGAGGTTTCCCGAATTTTGGATCCATCGACAACGTCCTACATTACTTTCAGCCGAGCATCCTTTTCTGTTCGATAGAGCTCTGCCCATGCGACCGACTTGAACTCGTATTCCTGCAGTTGCATGAGACGCTCCGGATCATCGACTAGGAGCCGGGCCACGTGCACATACACTGGCCATCTAGTAATGGGAAAAAGCGAAGCGGCCTGATGCCTTGTGGCGACGAGTACGACATCGATGTCTCGCCCCTGCAGTCCGTATTTCTGTCCCGGCAAGGGGGGATCGATTTTCACCAACAAAATGTCCTTACGCTTGGCAGTTGCCAACCGCCTTATTCGCCAGCAACGACGAGGCTCCTCCATCCCGTAGCCTTCAGTTGAAGCCATATAAAAATCGGGTTCGTTCACTCCGCTCCTTAGAATGGAGGATCAAGGAAAATAACAGGATCCTGAATTTCGATTTGCGCTTCTGGATCTGGAACTATCAGTTCGCGCATTCCCCTTCTGTTGCCATCCAGTCGTAGCGAATCACGCTGGATTACGCCGTCTGAGTTCTTCAGGCGGCCCACGGTAAGGTACTGCCCGCCGTTTTCATCAGGTAACCCAGCACGATCGCGGTAGTTCGGTATGGTTCGGCGATCTCTGACTGCCCATGATCCCCCGTTATTTGGCGAGTCGTTGCCCCAGACTCGATAAACAGGCGAACCCGTGTATTACATCAGGGTAAGCCTTTGGTTGAGAGCAGAGGTAATGTCTTGCCAGAGGCCGAAGACAATTGCGTTGCTTTGAGGAATCCCGGTCACTCCCAAAAGGGAATGGTGGATGTACGCTCGCCATCTGTTGCTTGCATCGAAATGGTGTAGCCCTTGCTGACCGTTCGCATCACTCGAGGAGGATGTTGAGACGTTCCCTCATTCCGGCTCGCCAACGCCCTGCCAGAATCAGATTCCCGGCCTTACTTGCGGAATCGTTTTGTCATCTTGAAGTTCACGTCAACAGCGGGAAAAATCGGCAACGTAACGGTTCCCCAGTGCTTTTCTGCCCGCATGGACCAGTGCCCAGGCTCGGTGTACTTTGGCTGCTTGTTTGCTTTCGCGGATGCGTCCGCCTGGAGAATGTAGTCCGGTGCGAACTCGGAGGGTATCCACAGCTGATCGAAACTAATCCCATTCTCTGCCCAGAGCCATTCCCCCGAGCGGCTGTCTACCTTCCCATTGGGCCAAAAGATCGTTTCGGAAAAGCTTTTGTCGGGAGATACTTTAAGCGCTATCCTCCCGTTTCCCACTTTGAGTTCATATTCCCCCAACACATCGGACTCTGACTTGACCATCGAACATCCAGTCGCAAGAATCAGGGCCGCTGAGAGAGCTAGCATTACAGTTGCGGGGAGTCGAAACGGCCTCGTCCTCTTCATTCCTTTAGCCTCGCGCTTTAGTTGCTGCTACTGATACGGATCCGGGGCCGTGATTTGAACTTGTTGGTTCACCGTTCCAAAATCCCCGCTAGTGGGATTCGGGATTCCCATGCCTACCTCCCACCGATCATGGTATTGGGTGTGTTCAGGCACTGGACGAACATTTTGAACCTTGCCGACTGGGTCAAGACGGTTCGTTAGACAAACGGGGGCGTTTTCTCCTGGAGGAGTTTGAGTCTCAAAGTACGTCGTAACCTGTATGCTGTCCATTCCCACAGGCGCCTGGCCCTGACGTGCAGCGGAATCAGCGCGACTAGAGGAACCACAAGCCCAACAACCCAGCAAGATCTCTTCCAGCGCAACAACTTGAGTACTCCTCGATTACCAAGGATACGCAGTCAGCCTTTCAAGACTCGCCGAAAAAATGGCAGACCAGACCATAAGCTCATGGCAATAGCGGAACGGACGATCCAATCGCTGGAACAATCGCAATGCGGGCACTAAAGAGAACAGCGCGATGGGCGTAAGGGCCCCGATACCAATTGTGCTGAAGAGCTGGTGGCCAACAAAGGACGCAATTGCCCTCGCGATTCTCACAATATCCGCCCTCCCGCGTCAGAGGATAAGCTCAATAGTTTGATGAATCATCGCCGTGGCGTGGGCCGCCAAAGGCGGACAATGAGGTAAATCAGAATAGCCGGCACCAGTCCCGCTAGAAACAAATATGTCAACGAAGCGAGAACAGGTGATTCCAGCCACACTTCTCGGATGTTCACAAAGCCGACCTTCGCTATCATCCCCAAACCCGCCAGAGGTAGCAACAAGCATGCAGTTTCCCCCTTATCTATTCTTGGCGTTGATCCCCCGACCATCCAAAACCAGACCCTTCCGGCGGCGAAAACGACGACAGGGAATCCTAATACCATGCCCAAAGCATCCACGAGTTTTGAAATGTCTGCATGCATCTCAGCGGGCACACTGATAGCCGACGTTATTGATCAGTCGTGGGGTCAGGGGTGGCAGGGCCAAGACACCGCTCGTGCCAAATGCCGGGAACACCTCGCAGCCAGTAACGCACGTCTCCTCCGTGATAGTAGCCAATCCTTTCGACCTCGCCGATCTCCCCGGCGTAATTGAGTTGTTCGGGCCTGAGTTTGTGGTGGAACTTCCAGGTTCGTTGAAACTCCTGAAGCTGCCCCGCATCCGCGATGCGAACTCTTGAACCGATGGGAAAGTTTGCTTGGTACATGATGGCCGATCATTCTAAGGCTTTTCGTACCGCTACGGCGTGGGAACGAACGGTCCCACAAGCATCGAACTGTCACCTGAAATCGCGGCACTTGACCGCTTGTAAGAGGGTTCGCGCCCGGAGTGATCGGGTCGCACTCGGATGTTTGGAATGTACTGGACATTGCCCCACTACCAGATTCGATTTCGAGAATTGATTCCACTTCGCCGCGGTTGCGCGTCCCTCGATCTTACATGGCCAACCCCTCTGCGGTATGAGAAGAACTCATAACGTTCTACCGAAAACTCATTGGACGAGATCGGCGTCGAACCGCTAATGTGTTCGACCAACCAGCAAATCTTGGTGGTCGCTCGCTCCCGGAGGTTCCGATGTTGCATCTTGCTCCCAGCCAGGCCCGTCCCCGCCGCCATTTTCACAAGTGTTACACAGGAAAGATTGTTTGATTCCAGTGCTCACGAAGGAGATCGAATATGCCACTGCTTCAGATCAACCAGACCCGCCACATCATTGCCTCGGTTCGCCTGGATGAAGCCACCGCCACGCAGGTCGATCAGTATGCCGCTTTCATCCACGCATCTCCCGATGACGTCGTCAACCAGGCGCTCAACTATGTGTTCTCGAAGGACCGTGATTTCCAGAAGTTTCTCGAGACGCCCCAGGCCAAGGAAGTCGCTTCGACGTTGCGCGTCCGTAAAGGCCGGCGCAGTGCTGCGGCGGAGCAGCCCGCCAAGAAGCTTGCCGCTGGCGTAGAGTCCACGACTTCTGTGCGAGCGGTGAAGGCATGATCCAGTATTCAATTTCGTGGCGGAGCGAAAACGGTGCTACGCACCGGGAGAATTTTGACACATCACCCCCAAACGGGAGCTGCGGAGCTAGCGGAAACGGTTCGCTGGTTTACCGCGGTCAACCAGTTTGGCATGAGCGCTTTGACTTTCCTATGCGTCCACACGATTGCAATGCGTTTACATATGTAAACCAAAATATCGTTCTGGAGCGTCCATCGCGTAAACACGTTGACCCTGCAGTGATTGCCGCTTTCGGTTTGAAACCGGCGCTTGACGGTAAAACTGGTCTGCGTGCAGGCAGGTTTTCGATGGCGGCGTTCCGATGAGCGCTCACCGCATCCCGGCGCCGCAGAACTTTCCATCTCGTCCAGGCGATGAAGCGCGACGGGCTCTGCGCGCTAAAACTGTCGCTACCAGGCTAACTCTCGAGGAATTGCAGGAGGTTGAAGCAGCCGCCGAACGCGAGGGGAAATTACTCGCCGAGTGGCTGCGTGATCAAGCCCTGCGCTCGGCCCGGCTGCGGCCGGCGGATCCTATCGAACTGCTGCTAGCCGAGCAGTTGGCGACCCAATACACTCTGTTGAATCTGTTTCACGCGACCGCTCTCGCGAGCATGGAAGGGAAGCCATTGTTCGCAGAATCCGTGCTCAAAATCCGCGATCAGGCTAACGCCCTGAAACTCCAAAAAGCCCGCAAGCTGCTCCAGGATTTCTTTGCCCAAGAGGGAGAAAGCGAGAGCACCAAACCATGAGGCCCATGCGGTTTCCCCGACCGTTTCCATGGCTGATTGCGTTTGTTCTGCTGCTTTTTTCCGGGGTAGCTTTTCTGCCTCTGGGATTCTGGTATTGGCTGACCTGTCCGCCTGTCCAGCACTACTACCTGGGAGCCTATTTCGAGAGCTCTTGGATGGACAACGATTCGGCGGTCCCGGTTCAGTGGCTATACAAGACGGCACCGGGCAAGAACAAGAAGCGCGAACTGGCGATGGTCGAGGACCTGGTCCCGGACTCCTCCGGGGGCAGCCTCCATCTGTTCATGAAGCTGTCGCCGACGGCCCGCGCCGCGGGCTGGAACGGCCTAGTGCAGGGACCGCGGCAACGCATCGCCGCGGCCAAACTGGAGCCGTATCTCCAGGCGACTTTCTTCGCCGACGAAAGTGCGTGGAGTTTGCTGGTGCGACCTCTGCTGTGGGGTGCGGCGGCGGTCCTGTTTTTGCTTGCCGTGCGGAACCTGTGGCTCAGCCAGGACCGGCACGAAGAGCGCCACGGACGGCGCACCAGAGGCTCCGAGTTGCTGTCGGCCTTACTCTCGAGGCGTCGCGCCAAGGCCGACGGCATCCGCTTCCGGTTGCGCTTTGAGAACGAGTGGTTGGGCAGGCTTTCCTTCGGTCCGAGCTACCGGATTCCGCGCAAGCTGGAGTCCAGCCACATCCTGCTGGTGGGCGACACCGGCAGCGGTAAATCGACAGCCATCCGGCAGATCTTGCGCCAGATCGAGGAGCGCGGCGAAAGCGCGATCGTCTACGACCCGGCCATGGATTTTGTGGGCGAGTTCTATGACCCAAAGCGCGGCGATTTGATCCTCAATCCGCTCGATGCGCGCTGCCCGTATTGGAGTCTGGGCGACGAGCTTGTTCGGGAGGAAACGGCTACGACCATCGCCGCCGCGTTCCTTCCCGAGAACGAGTACGAGCGGGAGTTTTTTACCGATGGACCGCGCCGGATACTGGCCCATCTGCTCAAACGGAAACCGCAGCCCAGGGACCTCCTGCAGTGGATGGCTCAGCCAGAAATGATGGCTGCGATGGTCAAAGCAACGCCGCTTGCCGCCCTGCTCGATCCCGCCGCACCGCCGCAGCGGGCGGGCGTCATCGCCAGCGTGAACATGGTCGCCGACAGTCTGGAATTGCTGCCCGAATACGGCGAAACCCAAGGCAAGACTTTCTCTACGGCCGAGTGGTATACGGAGCGCAAGCGCTGGGTGTTCCTAACCTCAAGCGCCGAATATCGCGAGAAGATCTTGCCGTTGCATAGCGTGTGGCTCGACTTGTTCATCCTGCGCATGATGGGCCACTGCCAAGACCGCGCAGCGAAGCCGGTGTGGTTCGTGCTCGACGAGTTGGCATCGTTGCACAAGCTGCCCCAGCTGCACACCGCCGTCACCGAGAACCGCAAGTATGGCAACCCGGTTGTGCTGGGATTCCAAGGCCGCAGCCAGCTCGAGAAACGCTACGGCCAGGATGCCGACGCCATGCTCTCGCAGCCCGCCACCAAAGTCTTTTTCAAAACCAGCGAGCCGCGTGCGGCCCAGTGGATCTCCGATGCCATCGGGGAAATCGAAGTCGAGCGGCTGAAGGAGTCGCGCAGCGTTGGTTGGCTGCTCAGCAGGAAATCGTATGCCATGGAGATCGCCACCAAGGCGCTCGTGATGGCTTCTGAAATCTCGGGACTTGAGCCGTTGCGCGGCTTCATCAAGCAGCAGAATCGGGTCGTGCCGGTCCGCTTTGCACTGGCCAAAAAGCGCGGCCACCAACCGGAGTTTATCGGCCGCAAGCAGCCGGAAGCTGTGCTTAGGCCGATAGAGACGACGCCGACATCGCCGAAAAAGCCGGCAGCATCGTTCCCGTTCCCCCAGGCTGCGCTTCCTCTATTCCGTGCTGTCGGGACCAAGTTTCAAGACAATGCCAGTGCCAAAGAGGCCTTCGTCTGGGATGAGTCGAAGGGGATCGAGTGAGCCATCAGAACGTCCAGCCGCATCCCGGCCAGCATCCCCTGGGCGCGGTATGTTGACCATTTCGAAACCGTTGTCGGCCGCCCAGGCGCGGACCTACCACGCGCGGGAGTTCGCCTCGCAGGAGCAGAACTACTGGAGCCGCGATCAGCAAGGGCATAGCGAATGGCAGGGCAGGCTCGCCCGGGAGTGGGGTTTCGCAGGGGAGGTTGGCTCTGAACACTTCGCGCGATTGAGCGAAGGCCGGCACCCGGAAACCGAGGAGCAACTGGTACGCCATCAGACCTCCAAAACCTACGAAGGCAAGTACGGTCGGGAAGTTACTAGCGTCGAGCATCGGGCGGGATGGGATGCGACCTTCTCCGCTCCCAAGTCGGTTTCAGTGACCGCCCTGGTGGGCGGCGATGAGCGCGTGAGACAGGCGCACCGGGAGAGCGTTCGAGTGGCGCTGGGGGAGCTGGAGCGCTACACGCAGGCGCGGATCGGCAACGTGCATGCGCCGGAAACCACGGGAAAATTCATCGCCGCAACCTTCGAGCACGACACGGCGCGTCCGGTCGAAGGCTACGCCGCGCCGCAGCTTCATACCCATGCCGTGATCTTCAATGTCACCGATCGTGACAGCGGACCCGAGAACAAAAAAGAGACGCGCTCCCTGCAACCGCGGGAGCTATTTGCTTCCCAGCACTATGCAACCGGCGTCTACCGCGCCGAGCTGGCGGTGCGGCTGCAGGAGTTGGGTTATGAGCTGGAGCGTGGCAAGCATGGGCAGCCGGAGATTAAGGGTTATACGAAGGAGTACCTGGAGGCGTCGAGCCCGCGCCGAGAGCAGATCAAAGACCATCTGCGTGCTTTGGGGATCGATGGAGCGGGAGCCGCTCAGGTAGCGGCCCACCGGACGCGGGACCGCAAGAATCTGCTGTCGCCCGAAGAAGTATTGCAGAAGCACCGCGATCTGGCCGCGCAGCATGGGAATCAGGCCGACAAGATAGTAGCCGAGGCGCGGGAGCATGCACAGAGACCGCGGCACGCCTACGACCCCGACCCTGCGGCGCAGCGAGCCGTGACTTATGCCCGCGATCATGTTTTCGAGCGTTCGGCGGTCGAAGACCGGCGCGACATAGTCGAAGCTGCACTCAACCGTGGGATGGGACAGATCACGGTTGCTCAGGCGCAGCAGGAGTTCGAGCGCAGGGTGCAGGCGGGAGACTTCCGCGCCGTCGAGCACGTCGGGGCGGCGGGTGAGCAGTACACGACCGCCGCCATGCTGCGCATGGAGCGCGAGACCATCGGCCACATGCAGGACGGCAACCGGCGCGGCTATGACGATCCCATGCTGGTGCGGGCAGATATTCGCATCGAAACCGAAGACCGGCACCCGGAGCTGAAGGCCGGGCAGCGCCAAGCGGTCGAGGATGTCTTTCTCTCGCGCGAGAAGATCGTTGGCCTGGACGGCATTGCGGGGGCTGGCAAGACCCGAACCCTGGCCGTGGTGCGCGAAGGCGCGGAGGCCGCCGGGTACAAGGTGGAAGGGTTTGCGCCCACATCCCGCGCGGCACAGGCGCTGGCAAATGCCGGGATCGAGACGACGACTTTACAGGCGCATCTTGCCCGAGGCCAGCGCGTGGATACGGGAGAGCGCCGGCTCTATGTGGTCGATGAGAGTTCGCTTGCGTCTACCAAACAGATGCACGAGTTTGTGGACCGCCTGCATTCGAAAGACCGGGTTCTGTTGGTCGGCGACATCCGCCAGCATGAATCGGTCGAAGCCGGCCGCATCTTCGCGCAGCTCCAGGACGCGGGCATGAAGACGGTGAAGCTCGAAGAGATCGTGCGCCAGAAGGATCCAGAGCTGAAACAGACTGTCGAACAACTGGCACGCGGCGAGGTCGGAGAGGCCGTCGCGGGACTCGAGCGGCAGGGCCGCATCCATGAGTTCAAAGGCCATGAGGAACGGATCGCGGCGATCGCCAAGGAGTATGCGAAGTCGCCTGAGAACACGCTGGTCGTCTCGCCCGACAACCGCTCCCGAGCGGAGCTCAACCAGGCGATCCACGCTGAATTGCAGGCGAAGGGCGCAGTCGCGAGCGCTGAACATCGCACTCGGGTGCTTGTGCCCCGTCAGGACCTTACCGGAGCGGACCGCACCTGGGCCGAGCGCTACGAAGTGGGCGATGTGCTGCGCTACAGCCGCAGCTCCCGGGAGACCGGCATCGGAAAAGGCGAGTACGCGCGGGTGAAGAGCGTCGAGGGTCCCAGCAACCGGCTGACCGTCGAGCTGAAGGACGGCACGGAGAGGAGCTACGATCCACGGCGGCAGCAGGGCGTCTCTGTCTATCGGGACGAGGAGCGGGCGTTCTCCACCCGTGACCGGGTGCAGCTTACCGCGCCCGTGCGCGAGCTGAAGGCGGCGAACCGTGAGCTGGGAACGGTGGAGGGTATCGGCCCGGATGGACGGCTCAGTCTGAGGATGGACGGAGGGCGCGAGGTGCAGCTCGATCCGCGCCAGCATCCCCATCTCGATCATGGCTATGCCGTCACCAGTCATTCTAGCCAGGGGCAGACGGCGGACCGCGTATTGATCCACGTCGATACCGAGTTGGCAGCAAAAGACCTGCTCAACAACCGCATGGCTTATGTTGCCGTCTCACGCGGCGCTTTCGATGCGCAGTTGTTCACCAACAACCGCGAAAAGCTTGGGACAGCGCTCGGGCACGATGTTTCCCACCAAAGCGCACATGCGCCGGAGATTAAACCCAATCAGAGTATTGCGTCGCAGCCGGAAGTCTCCCGAGGTCAACAAGAGGACCGCGGCATAGGTCTCGGAATCGGTCGTTAGAACCCTGCCGCCCGCGATGATGGCAACGTAGCGCAGGCGCGAACCATTAGCGGAGTCGAGATTGCCCCTCAGCCGGTTCGCGATCTCTGAGAACTCGCGGGTGAACCTGGATTTCACTGATCCTTGAGGTCGGTCCTCAGCACCCGCAGGCCGGCTCACGACACTTACAGTCGCGACAGCGCCGTTCTTCGAGATGGTTACTTTGAGCAGAACCTTGCCCTGCAGTCGCGTGGCTTTCCCGAGTGGCGGATATTCAGAATCGATCTTTTTCAGGATGTGCTCGTTTGCGTTTGCCCATGATTCTTCCACTGTCACGATCTGAGATGCGCCACTCCAAGCAGTAAGTGCAACGCAATTAAGAGATGAAGGCGGCGTCGCACTTAGTTTGTCTCCGCACTGAGAGTCAGCCATTCATGTGTAGGCTCTAACACTCGAAAGAACTCAGGATCGTGGAGATGGTAGAGGATGTGGCGAAATTCCTCTGAAATATCCAGAAGCAAGTCCTCTAGCTGCTCGCCCTGGAGTGACGAGTCTGCCAGCTTGGGAAGCTGCTGATCCAAAAACTTCCGTAGTGATTCCTCAATATCAGAGAACGCATGTGCCAGTGTTTCCGGCTCCTCGGGTCCATACTTCGCGATTACGGGACAAGTGGCGAGCCGCTGTACCAACCCCTTGAAAGCGTCCTTCGTCTGTAAAAGTCCACTCATTTGAGAACGTCCTTGTAGGCCTGAGCTGTTTGAAGTCTTGACTTCTGCCTCTCCCTTGAGCCGGTGAGCCCGGTTGCACGAGCGCCGATTCTCTCAAGCTGTTTGGTGACGAGCTGCCCGGCCACAAATTCCACTCCAGTCCGGGTTGCGTATTCCTCCGGCCCAAGCTCTTGCCGGGTCTTATTGTGGGCACTCTTGACCGCGCAGGATTTGCACTATCCACCGGTCGGCGGCGTCAACATTACCCGCAATTATGATCCCAAATGCCATCCAGGTCGCGGTCGGCATCCTCGCTGAGGATATAACGCGTCAAGCCTTGGCTTTGCGGGGCTGCTCGGATTTACGCTTGAGCCGGGCGCGCGCTGCCGCCGGGGAGACATGCTGGCCGCGATCAAGTGTGTCCAGACGACGGCAAAGCTCCTGGTTGAACTCGGCAAGCTGGACAGACCGCGCCTGGTCGCGCTCCTCAAGTAGCCGGAGCGCTTCCCTGACCACTTCGCTTGCGGAGTTGTAGCGGCCCGAGCCCACTTTGGCGCTAACGAATTTCTCAAGCTCGGCAGTAAGAGAGACGTTCACGGGTTATGCTCCTAACTTTCCCACTTTGGCGCCGATAACAAAGATTGTCAATGCTTGGTATTTGGGAATATTCGGCCCCTCATGGTGCTGTAAAGGGATTTCGTGAACGCGGAGCGCCCTGCCCTGGGAACCAGTGCAGGGTGTCCGCTAAATCGTTTTGTCCGTTAGTAACGGACATGCTATATTAGCGGACATATGCGGCAGGGTACCGAGTACGAAGGCGATCTGGAACGCTACCTGGAACCCATCCGGGCGCTACCGTTCGTGACGGCGCTCGACTGGAGGGTTGCGCCGCGGGGCGCCGGAGGCCGGGGAATCGACGCTGAGATCAAGATCACGACGCCACGGCGCAAATTCAAATTGGCCGCCGAGTTCAAGCGCACCTATCTGGACCGGACGACCTTGAATGCGCTGATCGCCCACCAAGTTCAAGTTCGCGAGCAGCTGAAAATGCCGTTACTGCTGATCGCCCGCTATATTCCCGCTCCGATGGGCGAGCGATTGGCCGAAGCCGGCATCAATTTTGTGGATGGGGTCGGGAATCTGCACCTGAATTTAGCGGGCGACTACTACGTCTTCACCGTTGGGCGCAAAGAAATCAAGCCCAATGTCGGCGAACGCAAAATCACCGCCGCCATGGTCCAAGCCGCATTCGCTTTGCTGGTGGACGGGAACGCAGTCCATTGGCCGGTACGGAAGTTGGCGGAAGTGGCGGGGATCGGGAAGACGGCGGCAGCGGAGGCCCGGCAGCGATTGACGGAAACGGGCGTGCTGCACGCAACGGCCACTAGCCTACAAATCGCGGATTGGAAAGCGCTCGAAGAGGACTTCCTCGGCGGGTACGAGCGTGTGCTTCGTCCGGAGCTTTTGATGGGAAGGTTTCGCGCCCTGGAGCGCAACCCGGACACGTTTCTGGAGAAGTTCCAACAATGGGCCGGACTGAACCATGTTCAATGGGCAGTGACCGGCGCGCCAGCTGCCTTCCGCCTTCAGCGGTTTTACCGGGGAGCACAGATCCCCGTTTTCGTCGGAGGGGCCCCGGATCGTCTTGCCCGCGACTTGAAATTGTTGCCAGACAAGAATGGAGCGGTAATCCTGCTGCGTAAGTTCGGCACGCTGCTCCCGTGGAGAGTAGAGCGCGGTCTGGCGCTGGCGCATCCCTGGCTCATCTATGCTGAACTATTGCATGAAGGCGGTGCGCGCGCCATCGAAGCGGCCACCGAAATTAGAGAGAAATTTCTATTGCCATGATCGAGCTATTGCCGGAGCAAGTCGAAGCCCTGCGCCAACTGAAGGGGGCCTACCAGGAAGTTGGCGTCGATGCCGTCATTATTGGTGCCACCGCCTACCGCGTGTGGATTGACGACGATCGCCGAACCCAGGATGTGGATGTTGCTCGTCGAGAGATACTTTTTCTTTCGCTCGCTCCGGACTCAGCCGGGCAGCTTCGATCGACACTAAGCAGGTATTGCCCTCAGCAGCCGCTTGCGGACCAGGAACAGGTTCACCAGAGCGCACGTCACAAACAACCGGTTCGCGTTCTTGTCCAGTCCGCGATAGCGCACCTTGACGAATCCAAACTTCAGCTTCATCACCGCGAACACGTGTTCCACCTTGGATCGTACGCTGCTCTTGCGGCGGTTCTTCTCTCGTTCTATTTCATCGATATAGTACTTGTAGCGATAGCGCCGGTGGGTGAAGTCCAGGGAGTGCGGAGCGTGTTCCCGCAGGACCTCGCTTTGCCCGCGATAGGCTTGATCGCCCCACACCCGCGTCTCTTCGCCGTGGAGTAGGTGCGGTAGCATCGTGCAATCGGCTGCGTTCGCTGCCGTCGCCGCCACCGAGTGAATCAGCTTGGTCTGACTATCTACGCCCACATGCGCCTTCATCCCGAAAAACCACTGCTTGCCTTTGCGCGTCTGGTGCATCTCTGGGTCCCGCTCTTGGCGTGCGTTCTTGGTCGAACTCGGAGCGTTGATAATCGTGGCATCCACGATCGTCCCTGTACTCAGGCGTAGTCCTTTCTGTTGCAGGTGCTCGCCTACCCGCTCGAACACCTGCTCTCC
>Ga0182015_10005583_pt1 | contig 13021 bp, 11 predicted proteins | sample 712P3MmetaG_FD_120478 | JGI IMG/M metagenome (GOLD analysis project Ga0182015, IMG submission 120478) | Permafrost microbial communities from Stordalen Mire, Sweden - 712P3M metaG | ecosystem: Environmental > Terrestrial > Soil > Wetlands > Permafrost | place: Sweden: Stordalen | collected...
ACCACAGCGCCGTAAGTGATCACGGTCAAGTCGGTTCCCGGTTGCACAATCCTGGCCTTGCCGAACGGAATCATGTAATCCGGCCCGGGATAGGGAGCGCGACCGTAGGTCTCACGGTACAAACGCTTGTGCTCGAGAAACAGCACGGGATCGTCGCAGCGAATGGCGGTGCGCAACAGTCCGGCCGCATCCAGAGCGTTCGACGGAAATACGACACGCAGACCTGGAATATGCGTGAACACGCTCTCCCCGCACTGCGAGTGGTAGATGGCGCCGCCGGTAAGGTAGCCGCCGATGGCCACTCGAATCACCACCGGACAGGAGAACATATTGTTCGAGCGCCAGCGGATCACAGAGAGCTCGTCGCGAATCTGCATCATCGCCGGCCAGATGTAGTCGAAGAACTGGATCTCCACCACCGGCTTGAGCCCGCGCGTGGCCATGCCGGTGGCGCGGCCCACAATGGCGGCCTCGGCGAGAGGCGAATTGAATACGCGGTCGTTGCCAAACTCGTTCTGCAAACCAAACGTGAGCTTGAAGACTCCGCCCTTGCCTTTCACCAGCTTGCGCTTCAGGTACTCTTCGCGGCTGCAATCGGCCACGTCTTCGCCGAAGATCACCATGCGTTCGTCGCGCTTCATTTCGTCGCGGAGCGTCGCATTGATCAAATCGGCCATGGTCTTCGCCACCGGCTTTTTGCCGTCGGCGGAATCGGGTCCGACCACCGGCTGTGTGTCGAATGCCGCCGAAGTTGGATCGAGATTGGGCGAATACACATACTGCAGCACGCTCTCGGGCGCGGGCGGCAAAGCGGCAAGCGCCAGGTCCACCGCAACCTGCAGTTCTTCGTCGACCTTCTTTTCCAGTTCGTTGATGCCCTTCTCGTCGAGAATTCCCTCGCGCAGCAAAAACATTTGCGTGCGTGAAACCGGATCGCGGGCGGCATCGCGCTCCCGCTCGGAATCCGGACGGTACAAACGTTCGTCATCGGAGAGCGAGTGCGAATAGGGACGGATCACGTGGGCATGCACAAAGGCGGGCCCATGGCCTTCGCGGCAATACTTCACAGCGCGCTGAAACGCGGCCGAGCTGGCCACGGGATCGGTGCCATCGATTCTTCAAAATGGAAATTCGGGAAGCCCGAGACCAGCCGCGAAATACTGCCTCCGGCGGTCTGTATTTCCACCGGCACAGAGATCGCGTAGCCATTATCCTGCACGCAGAAAATCACAGGCAGCTTGCCGAGTGCAGAGGCGTTCATGGCCTCCCAGAACTCGCCCTCGCTGGTGGTGCCGTCTCCGAGAGAAACGTAGGAGATTTCGTCGCCGTGGAAGGTCACCTGTTTGAACTGGCGATAATCCAGTGCCCCAATTCCAGAAGTGGGTGCCCCATTTCTCGCGTCTTTTGCGAGAAGTGGGATCTCGGCAGCCTTGGGATGCCGCGCAAAATAGCGCCCGGCCTCGGCGCATCCCACGGCCTGCAGAATCTGCGATCCCGTAGGGGACGATTGCGTCACGATATTCAGGCGCTTGTAGCCCCAGTGCGAAGGCATCTGGCGTCCGCCAGAACTGGGATCGTCGGCCGCGCCCACAGCCTGCAGAAACATCTCCAGCGGCTTGGCGCCCAACGCGAGGCACAAAGCGCGGTCGCGATAATAAGGATAGAACCAGTCGTAGCCCGGCTTCAGCGCCATTCCGGCTGCCATGCCGATGGCCTCATGCCCGGCTCCCGACATCTGGAAGAAAATCTTCTGCTGCCGCTTGAGCGTGATTTCCCGGTCGTCGATGCGCCGGGAGGTGTACATGATGCGGTAGGCCTCGATCAGTTGCTCGCGAGTGAGTCCCTCGTAGGTCTGGGACTTCTTGCCGCTACTGCCTGCGATGGACAGTTTGGGGTCGGTTTTTGTCGTCGCCATCCGGTTCCCTAGATGAGTGCTCTATAAATACCCCGGCTTCAAGTACGGTGCGGATTATAAAGGGGCAGGTTGCATTGTAAATCGGAATCGGGGATTGGAAAACATGCAAGTTCGCGCGTGTGGGAACTGCAGGCTGTCAGTAATCGTCGACAAAGACCGGGTGGAAACGGTTAAAATCACCGCCGGGCACCCGATTTTGACCAAAGCGCGAGCGAGACTAGCCCAACTTGATGAGTTGTCCGCGCTGTATGGAGCCCAGAACTTTGAGAATCTCGGGTGTGTGAGGCAGTAAGTCATCAAGTCTGCTCGACGTGGCCAGTATCACGATTATTGCGATCTTGCGGTGCTGCAGATTTTGCTCGTATTCGATTCCGCGGTCGACTGTGAGGAACACCCCAAAGCCAGCCTCTTCCGCGCGGGACAACAATTCCCCGTTCTTCTTGCCCGCCAGACCCGCTTCGGGCACTGTTTGACACTCAACCAAAGGCAGATGATTCTTCAATTTTCGGGGAACACATTCATCCAGAAGCAACTTCATCACAATTCGCTAAACACGAGCGACTTGGCATGCTCGAGGGCATGAACTGCTGCGTCGCGTGTGACCGTAGGAAAATCGTCAAGAAACTGGTCCAATGTCTGTCCGCCTTCGAGGTAGTCCAGGAGTGCCTGGAAAGGAACACGCGTCCCTCGAAAAACCGGAGTTCCCCCGAGCAGTTCCGGGTCTCTGGTGATCACGCCGTTTAATGAGGCCATTGACATCACCCTCGCAACATTCCAAGTTTACTCCGAAGGTCGGACGAAAGCACCGACGAAACGTGTCAGCCCCGTCAACCGCCCCACACTTGGGCCAGGCAGTGCTCCAGGTCTTCCAGCAGGTCTTCGGTATCTTCGAGTCCGATGTTAAGCCGCACGATGCGGTGCCCGTAGTTCGGCCGTCCCTTAGATCCGTGGAAGTCGTAGGCCACCGCTAGACTGGTCACACCTGCCCAGCTGTAGCCGATCTCAAATAACTCCAGCCCGTCGACAAATTGCAGCACCTGAGCCTTGGTGGCTTGAGGTTTGAAGACGATGGAGAAAACGCCGGCCGATCCGGTGAAGTCACGCTTCCAGAATTCGTGTCCCGGGGAGTTTTCGAGCGCGGGATGCAGCACGCGCTCAATCTCCGGCCGAGCGGCCAGCCAGCGCGCGATGCGCAGTGCAGAGGCCTCGATGTGCTTCAAGCGCACTGCCATGGTCCGCATGCCACGCAAGGCCAGGCTGCAATCGTCCGGCGACGACGCACAGCCCAAAAGTTGATGCGTCGCGCCCAATTTTTGATATAGGCCCTTGTCTTTCACTGTGACCGAACCAAGCAGCACGTCGCTATGCCCCGCTATATATTTCGTCAGCGCCTGCATGGTGATATCGACGCCGTGCGCGAACGCGTCGAAGAACACTCCCGCGGACCACGTGTTATCGAGCGCCACCAGCGCTCCGCGCGCATGCGCAGCCTCGGCGATCGCGGGCACGTCCTGCACTTCCATGGTGATCGAGCCTGGACTCTCGCACCAGACCAGCCGGGTGTTCTCGCGCAGCAGGTCTTTTATGCGCAGATCGTTGATGCCGGCGCCAACTTCCGGTGGATAAAAGCTGGCCTCGACGCCGAAACGGCGCAGCACATGAGATGCCAGCTTTCGATTGGGAGTGTAGACGCTCTCCGGAATCAAAATGTGATCGCCACTCTTCAGCAGCGCCAGGTTGATCAGCGCAATCGCGCCTTGTCCGCCGGGCGTGACGAGCGTCCGGTAACCCTTTTCCAGTTCGCAAATCTTTCCCGCGAGTTCCAGCGTGGTGGGAGTTCCGTAAAGGCCATAGGTGTAGCCGGCTTCGTGCTGATCCCAAGTGTCATTGACCGAAGCAGCGTCGGGAAACAACGTGGTCGAGCCACGGTAGACCGGACTTGCCAGCGAGCGGTAGCCCTCTGGAACTTTCACATCGGAATGAATCAGACGCGTCTTCCAGCTCTTCGCCATGGCCGGATTATACGAGCGCGGGGGCATCGGCAGCGGAGCACTCAACCCTGTCGAGATGGTGCAAGCAACGCCTCTACGGCTTCCATCATTTATGCTGAGAGTAGATGATCCACACGCGCCACGCCTTCGACCCACATTCGATCAAACTGGTGATCTTCGATCTCGATGGCACGCTGATCGATTCGAGACTTGATCTGGTGCACTCCGTGAACGCCGCGCTGCGGCACATTGGACGGCCTGAATTGCCCGATGACGTGATTGCCAGCTACGTGGGCGACGGCGCGCCGATTCTGATCCAGCGCGCACTCGGCGGAGAAGCTACCGACGAAGCGCTGGTGCGCAAAGGGTTGGCGTTCTTTCTCTCTTATTACCGGGAGCACAAACTCGACCACACCACGGTCTACGAAGGTGTGAAGGAAGCTCTTGCCACCGTTCAACTTGCGTCCAACGGAACGCGGCGCAAGCTGGCCGTGCTCTCGAACAAACCAGTCGTCCCTTCGCGAGCCATCGTCGAAGCGCTCGGACTGGGCCCGTTCTTCACCCAAATCTATGGCGGGAACAGTTTCGCGACCAAGAAGCCCGATCCCGAAGGCGCGCGCAAGTTGCTGGAAGAAAGCGGCGTGCGTGCGAAAGAAGCGGTGATCGTCGGCGATTCGCACGTCGATATTGAAACCGGCCGCAACGCCGGCCTGTGGACTGTGGGCGTAAGCTACGGCTTTGCCCCGCACACGTTGGTGGGGAATCCGCCGGATGTGCTTGTGGATACAGCTCGGGAACTGGCCGAAGTATTCGGCTGAGGGTGTGCCTAAGAGCTGTGTTAAATAGCTCGGCGCTTAAGTAGCGCTCGTGAGGCTGTTCTTTCGCCCCTTCGGGGCTTGGTTGTTGTTGCACTTAATCACCCACGGCTTGCGCTGTGGGCTGCATTCTTGCGCCGCTTCGCGGCTGAAGTCCGGACGAAACCGGAAGGCTGTCATGTAAACTCGACCGACGATGAGCAATTCAACGGGTAGTTTCACTGCTTCGGAACGGCGCAAGCTGCGCAGCATGAAGGATCCGCACGGCATTCAGAAATTTCTCGACGATGCTCCGTATCACCTGGAGGATACGGCATGGTCTCCGCGGCGCGTGCTGGCCGAGCAGACGGCGCACTGCCTTGAAGGCGCGATATTTGCCGCGGCGGCACTGCGGGCCAACGGATATCCTCCGCTGCTGCTTGATTTTGAAGCCGAACACGACACCGACCACGTCATCGCGATTTTTCGCGAAAACGGATGCTGGGGCGCAGTGGCCAAATCGAATTTTTCCGGATGCCGCTGGCGCGAGCCCATCCATCGCACGCTGCGCGAACTGGCGCTCACTTATTTCAACGGGTATTTCAACCTGCGGCGCGAGCGCACGTTGCGGCGCTTTTCGGTCCCGGTCAACCTGAAACGCTTCGACCGCCAGAACTGGATGACCACCGATCAGCCGGTGTGGTTCATCGTGTATCACCTGTTTGAGGTCAAGCATTACCCGCTGATCACTCCAGCTATGGCGAAGAATCTGCATCGGCTGGATGAGCGGCTGTTCCAGGCGGAGTGTTTAGGCAAGGCCTTGAAGCCGCGAAGTTAGCGCGGGGGTTGGGGTTCATGATCGCCAATGCGGCATTTTGCTGACCGCGGCGGGACGACTCGTTGAGCGAATCGTCCCGCACCGCGAAAACGGACTGACTACTCGGGCGCGATTACTCCGAACGTTCCCGCCAGGTTGTTGTCAGGACCGGCAGTGAAGAAGAGGTGGTTCGTCGGGCCGTTGTTTGCGGTTCCGCCGCCAAACTCAATTCCCCAAAGCTGGTCGATATGGATTGCCTTACCGCCTTCCTTTACAGCGCCTACGAACTGGCCGGTTACGCTATTGAAGCCGTTGATGATGCCGCCATTCGTGTTGTTTGAGATCAACAGGGCATTGCTCAAGGGTCCGAAATTCTTGGGGGCCACCGCAAAGCCCCAAGGCTGGTTCAGAGGTGCGCCCGAGGCGAGGCGCTTCAGGAGTATTCCCGTTTCGCTGTAGACGTCGATATACCCGCCCGCGGCGCCCGAGGAACTGGCATACGAGACGTAGACCAGGCCACCGAAGTCCTGGATTCCAAAGGGTGCGAAGCCTGCGGGAATCGTAGCGTCGGTGAACGAGGTCACGAGGTTGAAGTTCGCATCATAGACATCCACCTTGTTGTTAGCATTGTCGGCGGCAAACAGAAAATTGCCGGACGGGTTGCTGGTGATGGCCAAGCCGGTATAGACAGCGCCGGGGGTGGTGACCGCAACGATCGACTGGTTGGGGTTCGACTGCGGCGCCCAGCCACTTATGGTGCCGTCCAAGGTCGCGAACAGGAAGATCGAAGCCCATCCCTGGACCGGGAAATCTTGCGATCCATTGAAAACAATCCCCGTGGGCGAGCCTGGGCCGTCGCCCCCCGCAGTGGGAACCAACACCTGCAAGCCTTGTTTGACTCCGGCAGCGGTGTAAAGCGTTGACCAACCTGAGCCTTCATCGCTGATCCAGAAAGGGCCGGTGGGTCCATAGGCTAATCCCCAGGCATTCACCAGCAAGGGATCCGTGTGGTTTGCAGCTCCTACTTGATTTGAAACCAGGTTGGCGAGTTGGTATTGTGCCGCAGCTGTGCTGGAAACAAGCATCAGCATAACTCCGAGGAGCGATGTTAGCGCCAGAACGCGAGTAAATAGGGGCGAGTTCGAATGGGGCATGGTCAGTTCTCCTTAACGTCGAGATTGTGGGCTGTCCAACGCAGGCTTAGGCTGCGCTTTCTTATCTGCGACGAAAGAAAGGTTAGGACTGACACTATTTGACCGTGTCAGCGCCGCGTAATCAGTTTGTCAAATATTTGTCTTTTGGCGCAGCAGCCTCCCGGCTTTTAGACGATGACCCTGGTACCGCCTAAGATAAAATGTGCGCGTGAGTCATCGCGTCCTTTTTGTCCTCTTGTTTTTTGCTTCCGGGTTGGCGTGCGCTCAGCAGGATCAGCCTCCACTCGTGGCGGCTCAGCCTGAGAACACCGTCAAAGAGACGACGCATACCGCTTCCCTGCCCGACTTGAAACCCGATGCCAACGGTAAGCTCTCTCAGGAACAGATGCAGCAGTTGTTTCGCGTGGTCGCCGACAAGGACATTGAAAACGATAAGCGCCTTCGCGACTACACCTACATTGAACGCGATGAGGAGCACAAGCTCGATGGCAAAGGTCAGGTAAAGTCCACTGAGGTGAAGACCTACGAAGTGATGGAGCTCTACGGCGAGCAGGTGCAGCGACTGATTGAGAAAGACGATAAGGCACTCGACGCCAAGGATGCCGCCAAGGAAGAAGAAAAAGTTCAGAAGATCGTCGACAAGCGCAAGAACGAATCGGAAGCCGACCGGAAAAAAGCGCGCGGAAAAAGAAGAGAAAGATCGCGAGGAAGGGCGCAAATTTGTGCGCGAGATCGCCGACGCCTACAACTTCACGTTGGTGGGAACGGAACTTGTCGGCGGACGCGAGGCCTGGGTAATTGATGGCGAACCGCGCCCCGGCTTTGTGCCGCAGATGAAAGAATCGAAGTTTCTGCCGAAGTTCCGCGGGCGCGTCTGGATCGACAAGAGCGATCTGCAACTCTCCAAGCTGGACGTGGAGTGCCTGGACACGATTTCCTGGGGATTGTTCCTGGCACGCTTTCACAAAGGTTCACGTTTCATGCTGGAACAAATTCGTGTGAACGAAGAAGTGTGGCTGCCGCGCCAGCTTACTGCAAAAATCGACGTGCGTCTTGCCTTGCTCAAGAACTTCAACGTCGATGTGGAGCAAACCTTCCGCGATTACAAGAAGTTTCGCGCCACGGCGAGGATTGTGGGCGTGGGGGAAGTGAAGCCGTAGGCCGGCATAGAGGCACAGAGTCGAGATTTAGACGGATTATTGCTTTCGACTGGCCGGTTTGAACCCGAACCGGGATTGGCGTCATCTACTACTCTCAACCTTTGTTCATCTTGCCGGTGCCGGGAGAAACTATGTCTTCCCAGTTAACGCCTCTTGCGGCTGACATTCGTGGTGACGCCTTTCCCTTGCTGACTGCCGAGCAGATCAGCCGTGTCCGTCCTTCGAGCAAAGTACGAAAAGTGGAAGTGGGCGAAATTCTGTTTGAGCCGGGCGACAGCGACGTCCCCTTTTTCGTGTTGCTCTCGGGAGCCATGGAGATCGTGCAACCGGACCGCCAGGGCGAGCGCCCGATCGTTAAGCATGAAGCCGGGGGCTTCACGGGGGAGATCACGATGATCTCCGGCCGCCTCTGCCTGGTCCGCGGCCGCGTCACGGTCGCCGGCGAATTCCTCGAGATGAGCAATCAGGATCTGCGGACGCTGGTGGCTCGAGACGCGGAGCTGAGCGAGATATTCATGCGCGCCTTCATTTTGCGGCGCGTGGAACTGATCAATCGTGGCGCGGGTAATGTGATTCTGCTGGGATCGCGCCACTCGGCCCAGACATTGCGTTTGCGCGAGTTTCTCACCCGCAACGGACATCCGCACACCTACGTGGATCTCGACACGGACGCTACTTACCAGGATCTGCTCGACCACTTCCACGTCACGATCGAGGAAATTCCTGTTGTTATTTGCAACAACCGCACGGTGCTGCGTGGCCCGTCGATTCAGGAGCTGGCGAGGTGTCTCGGCCTCAACGCTCACATCACGGCTGCGGAAGTGCGGGATTTGGTGATCATAGGCGCCGGACCGGCCGGCCTGGCCGCGGCGGTTTATGGCGCGTCTGAAGGTCTGGACGTTCTGGTGATCGAAGCCGAGTCTCCCGGCGGACAAGCCGGGTCGAGTTCGAAGATCGAAAACTATCTAGGTTTTCCCATGGGAATTTCAGGAAACGAACTGGCTGGCCGTGCCGCCGCGCAGGCGCAAAAATTTGGCGCCAAGATGCTGATCGCCAACAACGTGACGAAATTGAATTGCGAGCGGCGTCCCTACGAGTTGAGCGTGGACTGCGGGCAAACAATTCGCGCGCGCACCGTGGTGATTGCCAGCGGCGCACAATACAACAAGCCCAATATCGACAACCTGAAGAAGTTTGAAGGCCAGGGCGTTTATTACGGAGCCACATATATTGAGGCGCAGTTGTGCGGGAAAGAAGACGCAATTGTAGTGGGCGGCGGCAACTCAGCCGGCCAGGCGGCAGTTTATTTGTCGCAAACGGTGGGCAAAGTTCACATGCTGGTGCGGGCGAGCCAGTTGTCGGACACCATGTCCCGCTATCTGATCCAGCGCATCGAAGAGAATCCCGCGATCGAGATGCACTACCGCACGGAGATTGTGGGTCTCGACGGAGATACGCAACTGGAACGAGTAACCTGGCGGGATAAGAACACAGGCGAGGACTCAACCCATGACATCCGGCACTTGTTCGTCATGGCGGGAGCTTCTCCGCGCACCGACTGGCTGCAAGGGTGTCTGGCTCTCGACAGCAAGGGCTTCGTCCTCACCGGGCGCGACCTGGATCCGGTTATACAGGCCTTCCATTGGCCGCTTCCGCGCGTGCCGCTGATGCTGGAGACGAGCTTGCCGGGAGTATTTGCCGTGGGCGATGTTCGCAGCGGAAATGTGAAGCGCGTGGCTGCCGCTGTGGGAGAAGGATCGATCTCCATCTATCTGGTGCATCGGGTGCTGGCGGAATTGTAGGGGCGGTGGAATGATCCCAATCGGCGCTGTTTTTGGCCGCGTTATAATAGAGAGATTCTCATGCGGCGAAATTGCCTACTGTGTGGGCAGCACCTAAGTTGGCGAAGAAACCCAGCCGAGCTTTGCTCGGCATGGACAGCCGGGGGCGGCTGTCCCCACCTAGGCCCAACTGCCTTGCACAGTTCGGGTTCAAGCTGATGGCTAAGAGCTGACAGCTAAGAGCTACTTTCATGGACTTCAAACTCGTTTCCGATTACAAACCGCAGGGCGACCAAGGGCGCGCGATTGAGTCGCTGCTGCGCGGGGTGTATGACCGCGAGCAGCATCAGGTTTTGCTGGGGGTCACCGGCTCGGGCAAGACTTACACCATGGCCAAGGTGATCGAGGCGGTGAACCGTCCCGCGCTGGTGATGGCGCATAACAAAACTCTCGCCGCGCAGCTTTATCACGAGTTCAAGAATTTCTTTCCGCACAACGCGGTTGAGTACTTCGTTTCTTATTACGACTATTACCAGCCTGAGGCGTATGTTCCCGCCGCCGATTTGTTCATCGAAAAAGAGGCGACCATCAACGATGAACTCGACAAGCTGCGGCTTTCGGCGACCAAGTCTTTGTTCGAGCGGCGCGACGCGCTGATTGTGGCTTCGGTGAGCTGCATTTATGGCCTGGGATCGCCCGAGGCTTACTACGGCATGATGCTGTTTCTCGAAAAAGGCCAGAAGATTACACGCGACGACATCACGCGCAAGCTGGTCGACATTCTTTACGAGCGCACCAACGGCGAGTTCAAGCGCGGAACGTTCCGCGTGCGTGGCGACGTGATCGAGGTCTTCCCAACTTATGACGACATGGCTTATCGCATCGAGCTGTGGGGAGATCAAGTGGAATCGCTGGCGCAGGTCGATCCGCTGTTTAGCACGGTGAAACAGAAGTATATGCGGTTGCCGATTTATCCCAAGACGCATTACGTGATGAAGGATGAAACCCGGGCGTCGGCGGTGGAGTCGATCAAGAAAGAGCTGGCGTGGTGGGAAGTGGAACTGGAGAAGCAAGGGCGCGTAGTCGAGGCACAGCGTATTCACCAGCGGGTGAAGTTTGATCTGGAAATGATCAAGGTAATGGGCTACTGCCACGGCATCGAAAATTATTCGCGGCATTTTACGGGACGGATGCCGGGAGAGCCTCCACCAACACTGCTGGATTATTTTCCGCGGGATTTCCTGATGTTCATCGACGAGTCGCACCAGACCGTGCCGCAGTTGCGCGGCATGTATGCCGGGGACCGCTCGCGCAAGGAGACGCTGGTGGAATACGGCTTCCGCATGCCCTCGGCGCTGGATAATCGGCCGCTGACGTTCACCGAGTTCGAGCATCGCACCAACCAACTGGTTTATGTCTCTGCGACGCCGGGGCCGTATGAGTTAACGAAATCGGCCGGGGTGGTGGTGGAGCAGATCATCCGGCCGACGGGACTGATTGATCCGGAGGTTGAAGTGCGTCCGGTCAAGGGGCAGATTGACGACCTGCTGCACGAGATTCGCGCGCGGGTAGAGAAGGGCGAGCGCGTTCTGGTGACGACGCTGACCAAGCGTATGTCCGAAGACTTGGCCGAGTATTACGCCGAGGTGGGCGTGAAGTGCCGCTACATGCACTCGGAGATTGAGACGCTGGAGCGGGTGAAGATTCTGCGCGACCTGCGCAAGGGTGAGTTCGACGTATTGATTGGCATCAATCTACTGCGCGAGGGCCTGGATTTGCCGGAAGTTTCGCTGGTGGCCATTCTTGATGCGGATAAAGAAGGCTTCCTGCGGTCGTGGGGATCTTTGATCCAGACGATTGGACGCTGCGCGCGGCATCTGCACGGGCGCGCCATTCTCTACGCCGACCGCATGACCGATTCGATGAAGCGCGCCATGGATGAAACCTTGCGACGGCGTGAGATTCAAACTGCCTACAATCTGGAGAACGGAATCACGCCGGAATCGATCATTCGTCCGCTGGATATGACGCTGGCGGGGATTATCGCCGCCGACTATACCGACCTGACCGGCGGCGAAGCCGAGGGCATGCCTGAGTTTAAGTCGCAGCCGGAGTTGGACGCGTATGTCGTCAAGCTCGAAAGCGACATGCGCGAAGCGGCCAAGCGGTTTGAGTTTGAAAAGGCGGCGAAGTTAAGGGATACGATTAAGGAGTTGCGGACGAAGGAGTTTTTGTTCGCGTGACGTGAGGGGCAGGCGTCGATTGCGTATGGATTGGAAACCCGCCACTATCGAAAGTGTTAAACGGATCGTAGAAAGCGACCTGGCGAACTGTACTAATGAGCAGACCGCCGCATTCAAGGCGTATCGCGTTGAGCCGCATTTCACTCCGATTGTCCAGTACGGAAATCCGGAAAAAGTTGTCGTCGTTGCCAGAAAAGCAAACGAGGTTATCTATTGGGAAGATGTCGAGGAAGGCTTTGGAGTCTCCGCGGTCGGTGCTGAAGGCAACATTCTCGAACATGACTGCAATCAGAACAGTTTAGGTCTGGCGCTCAACTATTGGATTGAGGGGCGGAGCGGTAGACCAGAAATCGTTGATAGAGAATCTCAATCTAATTTTTAGCATGGCCGATCGTCGTCAGAACGGTCGATAAGTCTCCCCAATTCGTCATCGCTGATGCCGAGCATCCGTTTGTATTTATCGAGCGAGATAATCACGGCTACGTCTCGATTCTGTCTGCGGATAAGCACTGGCTCGCGCAGAGCGGCCTTGAGCACGGCGCCAAAAAGTTGTCTCGCAGCGGAGGCAGACACAATCTTCACTTATCGATCATCGGCAAAACAGCCAATTTGTGGAATTTATCTTCCGTACGCAGCACTGGCTGCTAGCGGCTTGCGATGGAAGGTATAGCCGTCGAAGGTTTCGGAGCGGAAGTTCAGGTTGGGAGCGAGGAGCTTTTCGGTTTGGCTCAGGAAAAGATATCCGCCGGGTTCGAGATAAAGATGCAAGCGCTCCACCAACGCGATGCGCTGGGCGCGGGAGAAGTGGGGCAGCACGTCCATGCAGAAGATGCAGTCGAAACGTCCAATGTAGCCGGGGCGAGCCAGGTTCATGCAATTGAAGGTGACCAGGCTGCGCAGGCGCGGCTTCACCAGCAGATGCGCGGCGCTGACGGAGGCGTTCTGAGACACGCCAGAAAATGCATTCTTGGTTTGGTTCCGAACTTCGCTCTCGGCGTCGTTCTGTGAGCTCGGCACAACCGCGGGCGAACCGATCTTCGAAAAATAGTTGCGGATGGTGGTGGGCGGCAGACCGTCCAAAGAAGATTGCGGATACACACCGCGGTCCGCGACTTCGACACTGCACGGCAGCAAGTCGCTGCCTACGATGTGAATCGAGCATCCCG
>Ga0182015_10005584_pt1 | contig 13016 bp, 13 predicted proteins | sample 712P3MmetaG_FD_120478 | JGI IMG/M metagenome (GOLD analysis project Ga0182015, IMG submission 120478) | Permafrost microbial communities from Stordalen Mire, Sweden - 712P3M metaG | ecosystem: Environmental > Terrestrial > Soil > Wetlands > Permafrost | place: Sweden: Stordalen | collected...
GACCGAGATGGTTCCGGGTCTCAAACGTGTGGCCGTTATGATGAACCCGTCAGACCTAGGCCAGGTCTTCCAACTCAAGGAAGCGCAAATCGCGGCACAATCACTGGGTGTTGAACTTCACGTCGGAGAGGCTTCAACGCCGGACAAATTCGACAGCGCGTTTGCCGCCATCAGCGAGTCTCATGCTCAAGCGTTGTTTGTGTTGCAGACCCCGATGTTCTTCAATCAGCATCCACGCATCGTTGCGTTTGCGATGGCCTCCCGCCTGCCGGCGCTGTTTGCGGAGAGGCAGGTCGCCGAGGCCGGAGGACTAATGGCCTACGGTCCGAGCATCCCAGCCCTTTTCCGGCGGGCGGCCGTCTACGTGGATAAAATTTTTCACGGAGCCAACCCGGCCGAGCTTCCAGTCGAGCTGTCAACGACATTTGAGTTCGTCATCAACCTAAAAACCGCAAAGGCGCTCGGTCTGACGGTTCCAGACAAGCTACTCTCGATCGCCGACGAGGTGATCGAATGAATGCGCGCGATGTCGCTTTTGATGTGGTGGACGGCGCCCGCTCCCGGCCCTTCGCGACAGATAGTGCATTGCAGCGATACTTCCGCAATTGGGAGCTAAGCGGACGTTGCGCGGAACTGTCGTGAATTGTGCGGCTGCAACCTCGTCACGCCTCGCTTATCAGCGGACGCCGCAGCATCTCCGGCAGCTTGGCGAAATTGCTCGCCAGCCGCCGCGCCTCGTCCTTTGTGAGCAAGTTCGCCGCAGAGCGTCGCCCCGGTTCATCCTCGAAATAGAAATAGCCGAGCGCCTGCCCGTTCTTGTCTCGGACGATGAAGCAGGCGTTGTTATGCTCCTCGATGATCCAAGGCGGCGGGAAGCGGCGAGCGGCGGGCATGGCGGTCCTAGTCAAATGCGCCGATCTGGGGTACCGTTTGTGAAACTGCTCTACACTGAGAGGATGCGACCATGAAGAAGCTCGTCGTTCTCGCGGCTCTGGCGTTCGCACTTGGCACGGTTCATCAAGCATCAGCATGCGACTTCGGCGCTCATGCAGCTAACGCGACGCCGGTTGTAGTGGCCAGCGCGACTGACCAGTCGAATACCCAACCGGCTGCCGCAAAGCCGGATGAGGCCACCGCGCCGCAAGTCACCACCACTGACAAGTCGCTTGCTCCGCCCGCTTCTGTGGCGGATAGCAACTGAGGCAACTGCTAGGCAGGTCGTAGACCGCGAGCGGCGGCCTCCCAAGTTTCTGATCGTGGGGGCGGGAGGCGTTTTCTGCCTCAGCAACTCCGGCAGCTTGGCGAAGTTAGCCGTCATGCGACGCGCCTCGCGTGCGTCGACCCTAGAGATGCGCCTTCTTTGCGGTTCCGTGACCTTCCATCTCGCCCCCGCAGTCCTGGCCTTTGAATGACCAACTTACCGCGTTGTCAGCGAACTTGAATGACGCATCGTATGAGCCAGGGCAACCTGGAGCCGTACTTTCCAATGTCATTGAGGCGACACGACCGTCTGCGAACGTGCCGGTTCCTTTGCCTTCTCCGCCGGGCGCTGCTTGGAAGCTCACTTTCACATTGCTTTCAGTCTGCTCTACAGAAATAACTATGTGTTGCTCTCCCTGCCCTCCTGACTTGTATGTTGCGTAGTTTATTCCTTCGTAGCGGCCACCTACATTCGGACCACAGACCGCATCGAGCACCATTGCAAAAAGCGATCCGTCCTTAACATCCATGGGCTGAATAGGCGGCAATGCGAGGTATATTAAATTGTTTTCCTGATCCAAATACTCCATCTTATGAATTCGTTGTTTTCTTTCAGAGCAATTTATTTGAAGAAGTTCTGCAAAAATATAATACCCCGTAGGTAGGCCCACAATGTTACTTATTGCAGGGAAAACGTCCGAAAAGTTATGTTCCTTGAAAGATTTAACAACAAACCACGTCTCGGTCTGGTAAGGCGAGCCTGCAATCGTTTTCTTCGGCCCATAAAACACATCACCGTCCCCGCTAGGCGCGGGAGACAGATACGTAAGCTTCATCTTTGCTAATTGCGACGGCACTGACGCCCTTATCTGCTCATCGCACATTATTGTTTGGGCGGTTGACAGGATCGTATCGCGTTTGACGGGCTCGCCAAGGGAGAAATCTAACGTTTCAGGATCACCGCGTTTAAAATGAGATATGATCTCGCCAGCGCTGTTAAAAATGGTTCTTTCTGCGAGTAGCATTGTGGATTTTTTACAATCCAGTACAGTTATGTTCTCCTCGTACGCTCCCCGCGCAGACGTTTTTTCCTGCGGTGCAGGAGGGGCGTGCGAATTCACCGGCCACCGAGCAGCATACGCAACGCGATCTCCAAAGACTTTTATGGAACTAGGTTTGAAGTAATAAGCAACTGGATTATTGTCGATCGCGTACATGACCCATTCGCCGGGCCGGCTGCTCCAAATTAGGTCCTGCGTTCCGGTCTTCGAGATTTGCGAAGATAGCGTAAGCCGAATGCGTTCAATCACGTTTGTAAATACAGCAGACCAAGCCAGCCCCAACACCGTTAGCAACAATAAAAGTCCCGCCGCGATCGCTCCGAACCGTCGCCACGGCTTAGGGCTTGGGATTGATCGGATATCGCGGACAAGCCCCGACATTTCATTGCGAAAGCCAGCCAATGTGACCGACACGGCCTGATGATCAAGCAAGCCACGAATGTCTTCCGGCAGAGCCCCCCTTAGCGGTAATGTTGCTCCGTTGACGCGCACGGGGATCACGGTGATCTTTTGCTTCAATGCACGTGCGATTTCCAGCCGCACCCAGTCATCGGGAAAGTCTAAGCGACGATTACCTTGCTCATCCCGTGCATTGAGCCACTCTGGCCCAATTAAAACCAGCATGACCTTGCATTCTGCTAACCGCTGCTGAAGCACCGCAGGAAAATTGGTCCCCGCGCGCATGTCGACATCAATAAATACGTTCTTTCGTCCGAACCCGTGCTCCAGATACTGGCTGATACCCAGCGCATTCGCGCCTGCATCCTCGCGCCGATAGCTGATAAAAATCTTCTGAGGCATGATGGAGGGCTATTAAACGGGTTCACACCAACGGTCCGACTTCCCACAGATTACCCGGAAGGGCGATCCCGCGCTGACAAAACGACTTGTCCCCGCGTGGCTTGGCTAGCTAGCGCAACACTGGTGACAGTAGCTCCGTCGCGCAGCGTGTTCAGTCATGCTTCCGCGACAACTCCGGCAGCTTGGCGAAGTTCGCCGCCATCCGCCGCGCCTCGTCGTTGGTCAGCCGATTGGTCGGAATCGGGGGATAAGCGGAAGTGCGCGGCTCGCGCTTGAAACGACGTTGATGACCCAAACATGCCGCGCCGCCACACGAATGGCTTCAGGTGCCGCGTTTCGCTCGCCCAATTCGGCCTTAGCGCCATGTGACTGCTTATAGCTATATGGCCTTCGGCATCATAAACTCCCGTCGCCGCTGCTCGATTGGACAAGAATGAGCGGACGTAAGGGCACATAGGCAAATGCCAGACCTCAGTCCAATTCAGCGATTATTGGAGCACTCATAACGGCGACGGTATCTGTGGCGGTGACATATTTCGTTGTCGTCAAGCGGAAATCAGTGGCATTTTGGGTGAGTGACGGCGAAGACGTGACATTGCCGTTGCGGCGGCATCACAAAGACATTGTTTTCAAAGTCAGTGGGCGCGAGTTTTTAAATCTAAACAGAGCAAACGTGTTTGTGAAAAACACCGGTAATACGTCAATCGCTGGTTTCAAATTTGATATCGAGATTCCTGGAACGCATCAGCAATATTTAGCCGAACTAATTGTAGATGACGCTGCGTTGCGCAATGCAATTAATATAACTTGGGACGAGCCGCCGTTGACGGCGGACCCAATGTTTCACATCGCCGTCGCACCATTTTTCAATAAAAGAGAATGGTTTAAAGTGCTGGTCTATTCAGACGGGGAGACGACAAAATGCAAAATTCACTGTCGGGTCGAGGATGTAAAACAAAGATCAAGAGCGGGCCACACATATCCATCGCAGATCTTAAGCGGGAGCACTGGAAAATAGTTCTGGCAATTGGTTTTGTGGCAGTCATTTTTGTAACCGGCGCGCTTGTAGTGTCGCACTTTGTGGCCGAGACTTCGGTGATGGCGGTGAAACAAATTATTCTGTTATTCAGGTAAGATGGTTCACGCGGCTGCTACCCGCTTATTCGGAAACCATTCTCGTAGAAACGATGGCGCGCACCACGGGCCTTTGCTGACTCGCTGCCATGCCATCTCCCGCCGTTTCCCGCAGCCCTGGACGCTCGACGAGCATCCGCAATCTTTTCATCGTCGTTTGGCGGCGTTGCCGGAGCGGCGCGCAGCTCGTAGACGCCACATCGGCGGCCCTTCAACACCACGGCTAAAATTGGCCCCCAAGGATAGCAACAACTGGCCATCATAAGGATCGATCATGCCTACAATCGAGGCGCCGCAGCCGCGACATTCCAATTCGCAACACTCGAAGCCGGAGGCATCGAGCCGCGACGTCAAGGCCGAATGATATGATAGAAATGCAGCGCACTGCGGACACTCGACTGTGATAGGTGCCGCGCTAACTCCGGGCAGGAGGTGCTTAGCCATCAAACGTCCGCTTAGAAGAATGGCGTAGTTCACAACAAGTGCAATAACAGCCATACTAGTAGAACCGCGCCGCCATACGAAGCGATTACGCCGAGCGAAATGACCCCGGAGCGGCCGCGACTGGACCGGTCGGCGCAACATCTTATTGATGCCCATTCCCGCTGATCGGCAACAACGCTACCGGTGTTGTGCGAATCGGCAATGTGACAAGAAGCACAATCCACAGCTATTTTGATGATGAGCTAAACCGGCGATAAGCAGCCAAGCGCTTACGGGAACAGATGCCGGTGATAAGAATGCTAGAACAGATAAGATTGATTGCGCGCCTCTCCGGCTCGAATAGGTCGAGGAAAGTCGCGGCGTGCCGTTTGGGAATTACAAGCGCATGCAGTTCAGTCACTGGATGTTTGTCGCGGTTTCGCAATGCGAGCGTGAAAGCGATGACCCTCTCATGCGAAATTTCACAGAAAATGCAATCCGATTTGGCGCTTAGCTAACCTCCGAGGTCCATGATAGCGCTCAAACTCCGCCCGGTAGGTATGATCATCTAGGCGAAACAGTGTGTCTAGGGCACTGCTCTTGAGCGCTCATGCGGCGCGTTCAACCCGCATATCGATTTCACTGCGGAGTGTCCCGAAGTCGATCGGCTTGGTCAGAAGCGCCTCAGCGCCGTCCTCCAGCGCCTTGCGCTTCGTCTCCGCATCGCCGTAGGCGGTAATCATGATGATTGGAACATCCGGCCGCATGGCCTTTGCTTTGGGCAGGAGTTCAAGGCCGCTCATCCCCGGCATGTTGATGTCCGACAGGATCAGGATGAGAGACTGCCCCCCTGCATCGGCGATGCGCTGAAGTGCCATGGGGGCGGATTGTGCAAATTCCATCGTGAAGCGGCCTGCGCGAAGGTCGCGACGGAACTGCTGGCGGAACAGAACCTCCACGTCGGGCTCATCATCGACCACGAGAATGAGGGTGTTCATGCGCGTTCTCCCGACTTGATAAGGGACGCACCCGTACGCGGCAGAACGATCCGAAATTCGGTGAACTCGCCGGGCTGGGTATCTACCTCTATAGACCCGCCATGTTGCTTGACGATGATGTCGTGACTGATGGACAGACCAAGGCCAGTCCCTTCACCGGCAGGCTTTGTTGTGAAGAAGGGGTTGAACATCTTGTCCTTCACCTCAGGGGGTATGCCGGTGCCGTTGTCGCGGATGCTGATTTCGACGCTGTCGCCAAGGCTTTTGGTCGTGGCGGAGAGGATGGGTTCGTAGCCGCCGCCCTTAGCGTCGGCATTACGCTTCGTTGCCGCGTAGAAGCCGTTGGAGATCAGGTTGAGCAGCACCCGCGTAATTTCCTGCGGGAAAAGATCGACCTCGCCAGCGGCTGGGTCAAAGGACCGCTCTAGGGTGATATTGAAGCCCTGCTTTTCGGCCCTCGCCCCGTGATAGGCCAGATTGAGGCTCTCCTCGACGAGAGCGTTGATGTCGACCGGCCGATGCTCGCCGGACCCCTGTCGCGAATGCAACAGCATGTTCTTGACGATTGCGTCGGCGCGCTGGCCGTGCTGCACCACCTTGTCGAGATTGCCTTGCAGCATATCGGCGATCTCGCTGATCTCCCTGCGTTGCTTGTCATCGAGATGCACGCCGCCAAGCGCCTCGCGCAATTCGTCGATCAGTTCGACCGAGACCGCCGAGAAATTGTTGACGAAGTTGAGCGGATTTTTGATCTCGTGCGCGATCCCCGCCGTCAGTTGGCCGAGCGAGGCGAGTTTCTCGGTCTGCACCAGACGGTCTTGTGCGGTCCGAAGGTCCTCCAGCGACTTCGTTAATTCGCGTGTGCGGGCCTCCACGCTTTCGAACAGCCGCACGTTCTCGATCGCAATCGCCGCTTGGTCGGCAAAGGTCGAAACCAGTTCAATTTGTTTTTCGGTGAATGGCCTGACTTCGGACCGTGTCAATGCCAGAATGCCGATTGGAATGCCCTCGCGCAACATCGGAACCCCTAGAACAGTACGAAAATCGCCCATTCTCTGCGCCTCGGCAAAGGTGTATTCGGGATCAGCTTGCACGTCGGGAATATGAACCACTTTGCCTTCGAGCAAAGCGCGTCCGAGGGCCGAGCCTCGTTCCGGCACGACCGGAATACTTCGGACGTAGTCCAAGAACTCGGCGGAGAACCCGTAGGTTTCCGCACGATAGAACGCCTCGCCCCTTTGACGTGTAATGGTGGCCTTGTCGGCATCGCAAAGGCGGGCCGCCGATTCAACGAGGATTTGCAACACAGTTTGTAGGTCAAATGTCGAGCGGCTGATGACCTTAAGCACGTCGGCGGTGGCCGTCTGCTGCTGAAGCGCCTCGCGCAGTTCATTTAGCAGGCGCGCATTCTCGACGGCAATGACAGCCTGGTCAGCAAAGGTTGCGACCAACTCGATCTGCTTGTCTGTAAACGGCTGCGGTTTAGTTCTTGCGAGGAAGATCACGCCGATAACATTTCCTTCCCGCAGCAGCGGGGCGCCGAGTACCGCCCGGAAGCCAGAAATCTTTTGTGAGTCACGTCGGGTGTAATCCGGATCGGCCAGCACGTCGGAAATGTGAATAAGTCGCCCCTCGATCGCGGTCCGCCCGACCACACTGCCTCGATCAATTGCTACCGGGTTAGAGTCAATGAAGTCATGAAATTCACGTGTAAATCCATAACGTGCAGCCGCACGGTAGACGTTGCCACTTGGTAGAAAAATAAAAGAATCCTGGGCTTCACAGAGGCGAGTTGCGGACTCGACCAGGGTGTCGAGCACCGACTGCAGGTTAAAGGTTGAGCGGCTGATCGCTTTGAGTACTTCGCCAGTCGCCGTCTGTTGCTGGAGCGATTCGCGCAATTCGTTGAGCAGCCGCGTGTTCTCGATGGCGATGACGGCTTGGGCGGCGAAATTCTGCAACAGCTCGATCTGCTTGTCGGTAAACGGCCGAACCTCTTGACGGTAGATCGCGATGATACCGATCACCTCGCGGTCCTTTAGCATCGGTACTGCGACCAAGCTACGTGCTTTCGCTATCTCTATAGTTGCGATACGCATTCTCATGCCGTAGGTCGGCGCTTTGCTTATGTCATCGATCTGAACCGCTTCCCCGGTGCTGGCGACACGGCCCATGGCGCTTTGCGCATCAGGAATGACGAGCGGTTCGGCGAAAACATATTCATGGTACTCGCGGGTACCGCCATGAATTGCGACGATGCGAAATTTGTCGCCCTCGCGTAGCCATAGATTGCCAAACTTGGCCTCGCAGATGCGCGTGGCATTCTCCAGCGCCGCGCCAAAAACTGGTTGCAAGTCTCCGGGCGAGGAACTGATGACGCGCAGCACATCCGCCGTGGCCTTCTGCTGCTCTAGCGCCTCAGTGAGGTCAGTGGTGCGCTGACGGAGTTCGTTGAGCAGCCGCGTGTTCTCGATGGCGATGATGGCCTGGTCGGCGAAGTTCGTGACCAGCGCGATCTGCTTGTCGGTGAAGGGACGAACCTCTTGCCGGTAAAGCGTGAACGAACCGACCAGTTCGTTATCTTTGAACATCGGGACGGCCAGAACCGTTCGCACGCCCCCGAGCTCGACCGCGGCGACATTTCCGGCATCGCTGCGGTCGCGATACCCCGGCTGGTCGGCGATATCGGGGATCTGGATCGCGGACCTCGTCTCCAGCATCAGCCGGATGAGCCGGTTCGGCTTTGACGGATCGTGCGGCGTGTGTCTGCGCGCCTCGACGAAGGCCGGCGGCGTGTTGTGCGCCGTTACGAGATGCAGCAGCGCGCCATCCCAGCGGTAGATGTTGCCGAACTTGGCGTCGCAGATGCGGACCGCATTAGCGAGCATTGTTGCGAACACCGGCTCGAGATCGCCGGGCGAGCTTGAGATGACCTGCAGCACTTCCGACGTCGCCGTCTGCTGCTCCAGCGCCTCGTCGCGCTCGCGGGTAAGCTGCGCGATCTCCGCTTCATGGCCGGCGGCGGACGAAGGGCGACTACGCGCGACCTTTGGCGCTTTGCCGCGCTTAGCCGTTACCGTCTTGCGGCGTCGCGTCTTGACTAACTTGCCGCCTGCTGTGGAGCGCCGCTTCATTGCCTCCCCCTAGGCTCAGGACGTGGCATCGTAGCGGGTCAAACTAGCACGGCCGAACGAGCCGGCTGTGAGTTTGGGCACAGGCGCTTGGGCGGCTCCCCAATGTCTCAAAAGGGTCCAATCGCGTCGGTCAGGCCATCTCCGCGAAATGTCCCGTTGGCGGCCAACTTCGGAAATGCGTGGTGGACCGCCCTCGGGGGCGCACGGGAACTAGGCGCGCTCTCCTTGCCACCACCGCGGGCCACGGTAATTTTCGAGCGCCTTAGCCTCCCGCTCTGCGGCTTCCCGCACCTGTTGCTCGCGAAGAACGCGAGCTTCATCTTCCTTCGCTTTCGCCCAATCAGCGGAATAGCGCGGATTGAACGGTCGCGGCGCCACGGCGGCGGCCATTGCGGCATTGAACGGCTTTGACACCGGCCATTCCGGCCCGCCCGCCTCCCACATCGGCAAGCGAAGCTCGTCAAGGTTCGAGGGCGCGGCCCGCGAGAACCGATCAAGGTTGCGACCCTGTAATTCGACCACGCGAAGGCGACGTGATTCGCCTGAAGGTGCCGAGCTATTGACGCGTGCGACTTGCTTGTCGGCTTCGGCGATCCGGCCCATGAGATCGTCTATCTCCAGCCCGAGGAAAAAGCCTTCATGCAGACGCTAAAGCATAAGAAATAACGGACGCCGCCGGCATGCGGTTTTCGCTGCCGGCGGCCTCGATCAGCTACCGGCCGCCGCCGACTGGGCGTAAAGCTCCGGCTTGAATCCGACCAGCAATTTGCCGCCGCCAAGGTCGAGAACCGGCCGTTTGATCATGGAAGGCTGTGCCAGCATCAACGCCAGGGCTTTCTTGGCGTCGAGGCTGGTCTTGTCCTTGTCCGGCAGCTTGCGGAAGGTCGTGCCGGCGCGATTGAGCAAAGGTTCCCAGCCGACCTGCTTGCACCACCGCTCCAGCCGCTCGCGGTCGATCCCGGCGGTCTTGTAGTCGTGAAACGAGTAGGCGACGCCGTGCTTGTCCAGCCAGGTGCGCGCCTTCTTCATCGTATCGCAGTTCTTGATGCCGTAAATGATGATCGATCCCGCCATGCGCGTCCCTGTCTACCGGTTGGCGTATAACACAGAACGGCGATAGCCCCGTCGCCCGGCGAAGCGGCAATTTGCGAGAAAAAGCCATAGCTTCATGTCTTTTTACTTTTGTGTACTTTCGCGCGCGTACCCGCGGGCGCTTTCTTCTTCGATTTGCTCTGATTGTAATCGACAGCGGCACGGACGAGAGCTTTCAGGGCGCGCTCATTGATCTTGTCGCCTTCATGGATATCGATCGCGCGTCTCATGTTGCCTTCAAGGCTGGAGTTGAAGAGGCCTGAAGGATCCGCCAACGAGGCGCCGTTGGCGAAGGTCATCTTCACGACGGCCTTGTACGTCTCGCCGGTGCAGATGATGCCCCCGTGCTCCCACACCGGAACCCCTCTCCACTTCCACTCCTCGACCACGTCGGGGCAGGCCTCATTGATGAGACTTCGGACCCGGGCGAGCATCTCGCCCCGCCAATCGCCCAGCTCCTCGATTCTCCCATCGATCAGCCGAGGGGGAGAGTCTTCTCCTGTTCCTTCCTTCGCGCCGGTCTTGCTCTTCTTCATGGTGGTGTCGCTTTCTTCATGGTTGTGGTCGCTTGCCGCCACTTGGCGTCCGCTGGCGCAGCGTTCAGCGCGACATGGCGCGCTTGACGGCAGGCGCATACGGCAGAACGAACAAGTACAGACCGGTAAGCAGGAGCAACGCGAGCGGCAACAGCGCCAGGAGGCCCACCCAGACGGCTTGTTCCTTCTGTACCAAGGCGACGATGTTGACGATGACGGCGACCGTAAAGGCAATGGATAGCCAGCGGTGAATCTGCCGAACCCACGTGTTCCAATTCAATGGGACGTCCTCTGAAGATGAGCCGAAGCGGATCGGGCGACTTGGCGGCAAACTTCAGTCTGTCCGCGCCAGGACCTGCTTCAGCTTCACGAAGAACTGCTGCCACCCAGCCTTGGCGCCTCCGTAGGCCTGCTGCTGATCGGGCCGGAAGCCAGACTGTTCCATGCGCAGGTGGGTCCCGGTGCTCGTTGGGGTGAGCGTAAACGTTACCACGCTCTTCAGATTGTAGGCCGCATCGTCGTGCGCAAAATTCCATGTGTAGGACAGCGTTTTGTTCGGCTCGACGACAAGAACCTCGCAATCCAATACGCCGCCCCAGTCTCCGCGAAGCTTGAAGCGATGGCCTACGACCGAATTGAAGTCGTTCTTCATCAGCCACTCGTCGATCAGGTGTGGTTGCGTGAGCGCGCGCCAGATCTTTTCCGGTGAAAAAGGCAACTCCCGTTCGACAACGACGGAGAGCGTTTCGGTCGCGGGTTTGCTCATTGGTCCATCCTTTTGAGCAGATCTTCGAGGCGATCGAATCGGCTTTGCCAGAAGCCGGCCATTTGGCTTGTCCAGTCGATCAGCGGAGCCAAGGCGCGAACGTTGGGGACCATTTTCTATATGTCTTATCAGCACGCTATGAAGGTTTTCGGGATGCTGTGGGATAGCCCCGGATGGGCCTGAATCATTCCCACTCGATCGTGCCCGGTGGCTTCGAGGTCACGTCGTAAACCACCCGGTTGACGCCCTTGACCTCGTTGACGATACGGGTGGCGACGGCGCCGAGGAAGTTCATATCGAACGGGTAGAAGTCCGCTGTCATGCCGTCGGTCGAGGTGACGGCCCGCAGTCCGACGACGAAATCATACGTGCGGAAATCGCCCATCACGCCCACGGTACGCACCGGCAGCAGCACCGCAAATGCCTGCCAGATGTCGTCGTAAAGGCCGGCGCGGCGGATTTCTTCGATGAAGACGTCGTCGGCGAACCGCAGAATGTCGAGCTTTTCGCGGGTGATCGGCCCGGGACAGCGGATGGCGAGGCCGGGACCCGGGAACGGATGACGACCGACAAACGCCTCGGGCAAGTCGAGCTCGCGGCCGAGCGCACGCACCTCGTCCTTGAACAACCCGCGCAGCGGCTCGACGAGCTGCATGTTCATGCGCGCCGGTAGGCCGCCGACATTGTGGTGCGATTTGATCGTCACCGACGGCCCGCCGGCAAATGACACGCTTTCGATCACGTCTGGATAGAGTGTGCCCTGGGCGAGAAATTCTGCGCCGCCGATTTTTTTGGCTTCTGCCTCGAACACGTCGATGAACAGTTTTCCGATCGTCTTGCGCTTCTCTTCCGGGTCGTCGATGCCGTCGAGCGCATTGAGGAAAAGCTCCTCGGCGGCAACGTGCACCAACGGAATATTGTAGTTATTGCGGAATAAGGCGGTCACGCGTTCGCCTTCACCGAGCCGCAACAGGCCGTGGTCGACGAACACGCAGGTGAGCTGTTCGCCGATCGCTTCGTGGATCAGCACGGCGGCGACGGCGGAATCGACGCCACCCGAAAGCCCGCAAATCACCCTGCCCTTGCCGACCTGGCGGCGGATTTTCTCGATCGCCTCGTCCTTGAACGCCCGCATGGTCCAATCGCCGGCGCAGCCGGCGATGTTGCGCACGAAGTTGCGCAGAATGGCGGCGCCGTGCGGCGTGTGCATGACCTCGAGATGGAATTGCGTGGCGTAGAATTTGCGCTTTTCATCGGCAATCATCGCAATCGGCGCGTTGGGCGAAGTCCCGGTGGCGGCAAAACCCTCGGGCGGCCTGGTGACGCGGTCGCCATGACTCATCCACACCGGATAACGCTGCCCGACCTCCCACACGCCGTCATACAGCGCCGATGGCTTTGTCACCTCGACCTCGGCGCGGCCGAATTCGCGGTGATGGCCGGCCTCGACCGTGCCGCCGAGCTGTTGCGCCATCGCCTGCTCGCCGTAACAAATGCCGAGCACGGGCACGCCCGCCTGGTAGATCGCTATCGGCGCGAGCGGCGCCTCCTTCTCGAGCACCGACGCCGGACCACCCGAGAGGATCACGCCCTTTGGCCGCAAGGTGCGCAAGGCCTCCTCGGCCTTTTGGTAAGGCACGATCTCGCAATAGACAGATTCCTCGCGCACCCGCCGCGCGATCAACTTGGTGACCTGCGAGCCGAAATCGACAATGAGAATGGTGTCGTGCATGGCCGTTGAGGACGGTATGTGCGGCGGCGACATGCCTTGGTCAAGGGTGCGGCCACAGCTCTTCCATCGTTACGCTAAACCCTGCGCATGACGGCGACATAGAAGCCGTCGGTAGCGGTCGCCCGCGGGGTCATCAACA
>Ga0182015_10005585_pt1 | contig 13015 bp, 7 predicted proteins | sample 712P3MmetaG_FD_120478 | JGI IMG/M metagenome (GOLD analysis project Ga0182015, IMG submission 120478) | Permafrost microbial communities from Stordalen Mire, Sweden - 712P3M metaG | ecosystem: Environmental > Terrestrial > Soil > Wetlands > Permafrost | place: Sweden: Stordalen | collected...
AGTTTTCCCAGCCACGGGCCGCAGGCAAAAACGTAGTAGTCGGCTTTGAGACGAGAACCATCGGAGAGCGTTACAAAACGCAGAGGGGGTTGTTCTAATCCATCAGGCAAGACCGCAGCTTCGCGGTAGGCCCCTCCCGCACTTACGAAGGCATTCACTACAGCCTGGCAACTGGCGCGTGCATCAAGATATCCGCATTCTGGTTCGAAGATTCCCCAATGAACGTCCGAGAAGCTGATCTGGGGCCAGCGTTTCTTCATCGCGCTGGCTGAGAGTTCCTGATACGGAATGCCAGCCTGACGCAGCAGGGCGGGCGAACCGCGTTCGAACGTATCGTCGTGGTTGCTGACCATCCAGAGAACGCCCGTGCGATGGAGGAATTTTATTTTCCATCGATTTTCGTACTTCCGCCAGAGTTTCAAGGAGCGCGCAGCAAGGTCGGTATAGGGTTGGTCAGGCCCATAAGTCCCGCGCATGATGCGCGTCTCCCCGCCAGACGAGGATCGCGAGTTGCCCGGCCCCCAGGCGTCGATCAATGTAACTCGGGCACCCTGTTCTAAAAGATGGAGCGCGGTCCAACCCCCGAAGGCTCCGGCACCGACGACGGCGACGTGTGGTTTCGACTTCATAGTGTGGCATCTACTCTAGCAACCATCGGAAAGATTTCGAAATATGCTAATAAGGACGCGGGTTCGAATAAGCAAGGGAGTGCGAACGATCTTGTTTCAACTCTTCGAACAAGAAACGGCAACCTCGTCACAGCCATTCGACTCCTTGACAGGAAGATGGCGCGTTCCTAGAATCCATGCAGGAAGGGCGAGCTGCGACTTTAGCTAAGCTTTTGCATCTAAATTACTTACGAAGATATTGAGTTAACCCCCGGATTATCGAAAAGTAATCGACCAGCTATGCCCTCTGATCCAAATATCGGCAAACGAGAACGCGAGGTGCTCACCGCGATTGTGGAGACTTTTATCTCGACGGGGGAGCCGGTGGGATCGCGTACGTTATCTCGCTCGAATCGCGAGGGCCTCAGCGCGGCGACGATTCGAAACGTGATGGCCGATTTATCGGAGGCTGGATTTTTGGAACAGCCACACACCTCCGCTGGCCGTATTCCGACGACTGAAGCTTACCGCTATTACGTGGAACAGATTTCCGGCGATGCGAAGTTGGCGCCTCAGGAACAGAGTATGATTTCCGACTCCCTCGCCGGTATCAGCGACGTGCAGGAATTCATGGAGCGGACCTCGCATGTGCTGTCGCTGATTTCTCGGAATGTCGGGGTCACCGTCGCTTCCAGCGGCACCAAGAACGCGTTGGAGCATGTGTACTTCTCGCGGCTGGGAGATCAAAAAGTATTAGCCGTGCTGGTGACGCGCTCGGGGTTGGTGCGGGATCGCGTGCTGCGTCTCGATTTGCCACAGGCGGAGTTGGATATGGCGGCGCGCTATATCAACGAGAACTTTCGCGGTTGGACGATCGAATCGATGCGCGCAGAACTGGCCCGGCGGATCGATCAGGAACGCAGCGAGTACGATCGGCTGATGAATTCTATCGAGCAGCTTTACAAGCAAGGCGCTCTGGCGGCGGAAACGGGAACGCAGGTGGTTTTCGTGGAAGGCGCGGCCAATCTGCTCACTGGTCAGGAAGATCGAAAACGTTTACATGAAATGCTGAAGACGCTTGAGGAGAAGGAGAAAGTCGCGAAGCTTCTCGGCGCATATCTCGATGTGAAGCAGGAGGCGGTGAGAGTGGTGATCGGGCTGGATGACGAACTGCCTTCGATGCAAAACTTCGTCCTGATTGGAGCGCCAGCCCGTTCGGGCACGGACATGTTTGGATCGCTGGCAGTGATCGGGCCGACGCGCATGGACTATCAACACACGATGACGGCAGTGTCTTATATAGCGCGTTTATTTGACAAAATTTTGAATGAATCGGAGTAGTTACGGTTTTATATGGTGAAAACGAACGGCAGAGCGCAGGCGGAAAGACAAGCACAAAGTTCGCAAACAGCAAGGTCGGAAGCGGAAAGATTGGAAGCGGCAGAAGTGCGGCTGGATCCCGAGCATGAGTTGCCGCCCGCCGATGGAGGAAGTCGCGGAGCGCAGGGCACGGAATTTTCATCAGGGGATGGCGATCTCCAGAAACTGACTGCGGAGCGGGATTCGCTGCTGGACAGGCTTGCCCGAATGCAGGCGGAATTTGAGAATGTGCGCCGCCGCAACATCAAAGAGCAGCAGGATTTTCGCGACTATGCGGCGGCGGACACAATCAAGTCATTGCTGCCAGTGCTGGACAGTTTTGAGCTCGCGCTCAACTCGAAGGCGGATGCGGCCGAGTTTCGCAACGGAGTAGATCTGATTTACAAGCAGTTGCAGAGCGTGTTCGCAAAGCTTTCGCTGCAGCCGATCGCGGCGAAGGGCGAGCCGTTTAATCCACATCTACACGAGGCCATTGAGATGGTGGAAACCTCTGACGCTCCGGATCATCAAGTCATTGAGGAATTGCAGCGGGGGTACAAACTAAAGGACCGGCTGTTGCGGCCTGCTATGGTGAAGGTCGCGAAAAATCCCGGCAAGTAGTTTGGTCGAGCTGCCTGGACAATTTTCTTTGGAATTTCTTTCAATAATAGGGAAGGGTTTTTATTCTGACCACGAACGCAAAACGCGACTATTACGAGGTACTCGGGGTCACGCGCACCGTCACGGAAGTTGAACTGAAGAGCGCGTATCGCAAACTCGCCATGCAGTGGCATCCGGATCGTAATCCAAACAATCCCGAGGCCGAGGAAAAGTTCAAAGAAGTCACGGAAGCTTACGCGATTCTTGCCGATTCGGATAAACGTTCGCTGTATGACCGCTACGGCCATGCCGGAGTTGGTAACGCCGGTGGCGGGACTGGCTTCGACGGCACTCCGTTCCAGGACTTCGGCGAAATTTTTGGCGAGTTCTTCGGATTTGGAGACGCATTTGGAGGCGGGGGTGGGCGACGCCGGAGCCGCGTGCAGCGTGGCGCGGATTTGCGCGAAGATATCACGATCGAATTTGAAGAAGCGGTATTTGGTACGGAGACACGGGTCATGGTTCGCCGGCACGAAGCTTGTGAAGACTGCCGCGGCAGCGGGGCCGCACCGGGCAAAGGTCCCACCACTTGTAAATCGTGCGCAGGGCGCGGTCAGGTGCGATATCAGCAGGGATTTTTCAGTATTGCCCGCACTTGCGCCGCGTGTCAGGGAACCGGCAATGTGATCACAGATCCATGCCCGAAGTGCAAGGGAGAAGGCCGCCTTCTGAGGCAGCGGTCGGTCGATACGAAGATTCCGGCGGGCGTGGAAGATGGCACGCGGATCCGATTCACCGGGGGCGGCGAGGCGGGACCGTTCGGCGGTCCGGCGGGCGATCTTTATGTGGTATTGCACGTAAAAGAGCATCCGTTTTTTATTCGGGATGGGAATGATTTGCATTGCGTCGTGCCGATTTCAGTGACGCAAGCGGCCATGGGTTCGGAGTTGCAGGTGCCCACGCTGGAAGGCGAGCATACGTTGAAGGTTCCGGATGGAACGCAGCCGGGAACAACGTTTCGCGTTCGCCACAAAGGCGTTCCGGTGCTGAATGGACACGGCAAGGGAGATCTCTACGTGGAAGTTCGCGTCCAGATTCCAACCAAGCTGAATAAACGCCAGAGAGAGCTGCTGCAGGAGTTGGAGCTCACGGCTAAGGTGGACAACCAGCCCGTGGTGAAATCGCTGCTGGGCAAAATGAAAGAGATGTTTGACTAAGAAGTTCTCTCTTAGTCGGTAGCGCACTTCTAGCTTTGATCTGAGCATTTGAGCAAACGCTGCTTGCGGTGAGAAATTACCCGCGATACTCGTCGAACACCTGAGGACATCCTTGTGACCCGCCGCCGCTGGATTGCCGATGAGTTTTCAGGAGATCATGCCGCTCTTCTCGGAGATCATGCCGATCATTTGGCGCGTGTGCTCAGAGCTCGCGTAGGTCAGGAATTTGATATCTCTACCGCAGACGTAGTCCGCCGCGGCCGAATTTCGCTGGTGGAAGACGGCCGGGTCGAATTTGAGTTAGCGGAAGAGGTACCGTTTGCCAAGTCAGCGGAAATCACGCTTCTCGTCGCCGTATTTAAGTTTGACCGTATGGAGTGGGCGATCGAGAAATGTACGGAGCTTGGTGTAGCCCGAATTATTCCAGTAATTTCGCGGCGTACGGACTCGCATTTGGCCGCGGCATCCGGCAAGCGGATTGAACGCTGGCAGCGGGTTGCGCGTCAAGCCGCTGAACAATCCCGCCGCGCCTCACCTCCGGAGGTCGTCGCGCCGCTCAAACTTTCCGCGGCGTTGAATGTTCCGGACGGCTGCCGAATCGTTCTGGCGGAGTCCGAAGAAGAAACGCTGCTTCGAGATGTTGTCGGCAGGTCTTCATCAAACAGTTTGTTTGCGCTCGCCATTGGTCCGGAAGGCGGCTGGGCAGAAGACGAATTATCGTCATTTCGAGAGGCTGGCTGGATTTCGGCTTCGATGGGGAACACGATTCTTCGCGCCGAAACTGCCGCGATCGCGGCGACAGCCGTCGTGGCCTCCGCATTATTTGCTCTTTGATCCCACTCGTCGGCCGCATTGCCTGAGCCAAGTGATATTCTGAGCCGCAAATGGCTGTCGCAAAACTGCAATCTCATTCGTCGCAATTCCTGCCCGATGATCGCCAGCGCCAGGCGATCGAGCACGTGCATGGGCCGATGCTGGTGATCGCGGGCGCTGGCACCGGGAAGACCTCGGTTCTGATACATCGCATCGCGCGCCTGGTGCAACAAGGCCATGCAAAGCCAGAGGAAGTTTTGGCCTTAACTTATACCGTGGCGGCTGCCGGAGAGATGCGCGATCGGGTGACCGCGTTGCTAGGCAAGCAAATTCACGCGACCACCTTCCACGACTATTGCAATGGTCTTCTGAAGCGTGCTGGCAGGGGTTTTGGCGTCCTCGATGACAAAGATCTATGGATCTATCTGCGAAAGCGAATTCATGAATTGAATTTGCAGCATTACGTCAAAGCGGTGAACGTTGGCAAGTTTCTCTTCGATCTGCTGGATTTTCTGAGCCGTTGCCATGACGAACTGGTTCCCCCGGGAAAATACGCAGGATACGTGGCGGGCCTGGAGCGAGGCGAGTCTCTGCTGCATCGAGTGGTGAAATCAAAGGAAAAGTTAAGCGATGCGGAAGTAATTGCGCGTTGCCAGGAAATCTCACGAGTGTTCGCCACTACCGAGCAATGGTTGAGCGAGGCAAACTACGGCACGTTCAGCCACATGATCACCCGGGCGCACGAGTTGCTAACCTGCAATCAAGAAATTCTAGCCGCGGAACGAGACCGGGCGAAGTTTATCTTCGTCGACGAGTTTCAGGATGCCAACTTCGCGCAGATCCAGATTTTGTCGAAGCTCGCTGGGGAGCCGTCGAATATCTTCGGAGTAGGGGATCCTGATCAGTGCATTTATCGCTTTCGGGGAGCATCGAGCGCCGCCTTCCAGCTTTTCAGGCACCACTTTCCGGAGACCCAGTTGGTTGTTCTGGGAAAGAACCGCCGCTCGACCAGTCCGGTTTTGCAATGCGCCTTCGCTATCGTCGATAAAAATCCGGCGGTATTTACATCCAACGGGTCGGGACCAGGTGCAATTGTTTACCGGCGCGCACCTCTGGAATCTGCGCGAGAAGAAGACGCGTTTACAGCGGGAAAAGCATTAGCCACATCTCCCGTGGAGGCGATTTCGTTCGCAGGCAAGACTGCCGAAGCCCCGGATGTAGTCCGCATGATCGAAGAGACGCGACGGCACTCACGATGCAAATGGAAAGACTTTGCCGTGCTGTATCGGTCACACTCCAATCGAGATGAGGTAGCGCAGGAGTTAGCCGATCATGAAATCCCGTTCTCCATTGAAAATTTGGACGTGAGCGATACGCCTGAAGTTCGGGATTTGTTCGCTTGCGTGACAGCGGTTGCCGATTCAAAAGACGATGCGAGCCTTTTCCGAGTCGCGGCATTGCCACAGTTCAGTGTGGACCCGGAACAGCTTCGTTCGGCCTTGAGGACGATCGCGAAAGATTCGCGCGACGGAGTGAACGTACCGCTTGCATCGGTGCTGGGTGGCATCGAGGGCGGCCGTGAGGTTTTGGAATGCGTTCTGCGGGCACGCGAGGAGGTCGCGGGGAAGAATGCGACCGCGTATGCGGCTTTGCGCCTGATTGGAAAACAATTCAAGCTCGACCTTGAGTCCCCCGTGTTGCAGGCCGCTCTGAAATTCGCCCGGGATTGGGAGCAAAAAGCGACCACAAAAACGCGCGAACTGGGCGAGTGGATCGAGTATCTCGGCTTCTTTCGGGAGGCTGGCGGGGCGATTCCTCTGGCAGCGCAAGAGGACGACGACGCCGTGCGTCTTATGTCAGCCCACGCGGCAAAGGGGCTGGAGTTTCGCCACGTTTTTATCTTGCGCGCGAATAGCGGCTCGTTCCCTTGCAGCTACCACGAGACGCTGGTGGAGTTTCCCGGCGAATTGCGTGAAGCCGGTTCAACACTCGAGGTAAGCGACAAAATACTTCATGAGCAGGAAGAGCGGCGGTTGTTCTATGTGGCGATGACCCGAGCCAAAGACACGCTGCATATTTACGCAAAGCAGGGCATCGGTCGCGATAAGACTCCAGCAGGCTACATGCGCGAATTGATCGGCAACGTGGGATTGCGGTCGTGGCTGCGGTCGCGCGAAGCGTACGCTTCCCAGCCGGAGCTGATCGAAATCGCCGCGGGGGCGGACCCGGCACATCCGGCCGGCTCGCGATTACCGGCGTGGTTTACACTCCCGCCGCCTTCTGGACTCGATGCCCGGTTGAGCGCTACAGCAGTTGAGACTTACGAGACCTGCCCGCTGCAGTTCAAGTTCGAGCGCGAATGGAAATTGTCCCGAAAGATCCACGCGGCGATGCAGTATGGCGCCGCCATGCACCGGGTGTTGCGAACTTATTACGACTCCACTCGTATGGGCAGGCCTAAGCGGGATGAAGAGCTGTTGCAGTTGTTCACGGATGATTTGTCCTCTTCCGGCATTCAGGATGACTATCAGCGGAAACTTTATTTGGAACAGGGACTGGAGCAATTGAAGAAGTTTCTGGACGATACGCATTCAACTCCCGCTCCAGAGGTTCTTCACACCGAAGAGTGGTTTGACGTCGAGATCGCCGGATCGAAGCTCACGGGAAGGATCGACAGAATCGATCGGGCAGCGGACGGCAGCGTGGTTGTGGTGGATTACAAGACAGGAAAAGCTCGATCGCAGGAAGATGCGGACGAGAGCTTGCAACTCTCGATTTACGCGATGGCTGCGAAACAGAAGTGGAACTACAAAGTGAGTGGATTAGCGTTTCATAACCTGGAAGGCAACATTCCGATCTCATCGAAGCGAACCGAGTTTCAATTGGAAGAAGCGCGCGACCGGGTGGCGGCGGTGGCTCGCGGCATCTCCGAAGGGAACTTCACAGCAAAACCTAATTACTATTGCAACTTCTGCGCGTTCCGAGGATTATGTCCGGCCAAGGAAAAACCTGCACCAACAATTGGAATGCATACTGCCAAGCGTTCGAGAAGAACGATGGATTGATGGATTGAGAGACTCGACGTAAGCTTGCGAGCAAAAACTTAGGGGACGCTTTCGGCGTCCCCTTTTTACTTCGCACTGAACAAAAGTTAGTGCTTTTTCTTTTTTGCCTTTTTCTTGGTTGCCATGGTTCTATTCTCCCTTTCCATTTTTCATGGATAAATCTGCAACGAATGTTTTGTTGCAACTATTTGATTGTATAGAGTTAATGAAAAATGAAGTCAAGAAAAAAATGTGCGAGGTGTAGCGAGCGACGCTGTACTTAAGTCACACTGAAAAGCGGTGCGGCGAAAATATTTGTGCAAGCATGAGAAAAAATCCGCGCGCGTACGGTTCCACTTCAATCATCATGCCCCGATAAATCCTTTTTTGAAAGTTTGGGGAAACGCAAATAGGAATCGCGAGAATGATCGAGCAACAATCCGCCGCTGCGAATGAAGTTGATCGTCGCGATGGGTTACAGCATCTATAATGAAATTGCGAAATCTTCGCGGGAGCATGATCAATGGCGGCTTTTGACGATGTCGTAATTATTTCCGGATGCCGTACCGCGGTTGGAAAGTTCCAGGGTGGTCTCGCCGACATAAGCGCTCCGCAGTTGGGCGCCGTAGTGGTGCGCGAGGCGGTGAAGCGTGCCGGATTGAATTCCGATCAAGTCGACGAGTGCATCATGGGCAACGTTTTGCCGGCGGGGCTGGGACAAAATCCCGCGCGCCAGGCGGCAATTTTCGCAGGATTGTCTCCCGCGACAGGTGCCATGACAATCAACAAAGTTTGTGGTTCAGGATTGAAAGCGGTGGCGCTCGCAGCGCAAGCGGTGCAAACCGGAAACAGTTCCATCGTGGTCGCAGGGGGCATGGAGTCGATGACGAACGCTCCGTATTTGCTTCCGAATGCGCGCAAGGGGTACCGCCTTGGCAACGGTCAGGTGATCGATTCCATGGTGCACGACGGTCTCTGGGATATTTACAACGACTATCACATGGGGATCACCGGCGAGAACGTCGCGGAAAAATATGGCATCACGCGCGAAGAGCAAGACGAGTTCGCCGTGAACTCCCATCGCAAAGCGATTGCCGCAATGAAGGAGTGCCGCTTCAAGTCACAGATTGTTCCCGTGGAGATTCCCGCGAAAAAGAAAGGCGCAGCGCCGACCGTATTCGACAGAGACGAAGGCCCCCGCGAAGATACAACGGTGGAAACGCTTCGCGCATTGAAGCCTGCGTTCAAGAAAGAAGGCACCGTGACTGCCGGCAACGCTCCTGGAGTGAACGATGGCGCCGCGGCGTTAGTGGTAACGAGCGCACACAAGGCCAGCGAGTTGAAGATTCAGCCGATGGTTCGGATTGTTGCACAGGCTACCAGCGGCGTCGAACCGAAATGGGTAATGATGGCTCCGGTCGATGCGGTGCGAAAGATTTGGGAAAAGACCGGCTGGAAGAATGAAGATGTGGATCTTTACGAGCTCAATGAAGCCTTCTCAGTGCAGGCGCTTGGGGTAATGCGGGAACTGGGTCTGGATCCGAATAAGGTGAATGTGAATGGTGGGGCTGTCGCCATTGGGCACCCGATTGGCGCCAGCGGAGCGCGCGTTCTGGTGACTCTTATTTACGAGATGGCTCGCCGCGACGTGAAGCGGGGAATCGCGGCACTGTGTCTGGGTGGTGGGAACGCCGTCGCCATGGCAGTCGAAAGGAATTGAGTACGAGCGGCTAGCTCGACGGAGCGGCTGCGGGCAGGGTCACGGTGAATACCGCTCCGCCACCGGGTACATTGGCGGCTTCAATCGCGCCGCTGTGTTCCTTCACTACCGATTTGCAGATGCTCAGCCCCAAGCCAGTTCCTCTTCCAGGCCGCTTCGTGGTGTAAAAGGGGTCGAAAATATTAGATAAGATTTCTGGCCGGATTCCAGGACCATCGTCCAAAAAGCTCGCCCACACTCCCTGCCCATTCTGTCCAAGCCTGATCCGCAGTGTTCCTCGGTCGCGCGCTTCGCGAATTGCTTGTTCCGCATTCATGATTAGGTTCAGAAATATCTGCATGAGCTGGTGCGGATCGCCCAGAACGTACGGCAAGCCTGGTTCGCGAACAAAATCTACAGTGATGCTGTTCTTGCGTAATGAGTAAGCATGCAGATTGAGCGTGCGCTCCACGATATCCGCTAATTGGACTCGCGCCTTGCCAGGAGTGGGAGGGGTTGCGAAGTAAGTAAGGTTATGAACGATTTCGGCAGCGCGGCGTGCCTGTTGTTGCAGGATGACAATCTGTTTTCGCGCCGCGTCCGTGGTTTGGCTGTCCTGCAACAATTCACTCACGCCTAAAATGCTGGTAAGGGGATTGTTGAGTTCGTGAGCCACTCCTCCGATCATTGCGCCCATCGCAGCCAACCGTTCGCTCTGCACCACCTGTCGCTCGAACTTTTTTTCCGTGGAAATATCGCGTACAGAAACGATCACACCCGCAAGCTTCGAATCCGCGTCGAAGAACTGGCTGGCGGAGGCCCGCATCGTACTGACGCCGCCATCGCGATGCCGGACGCTGTATTCCGCCGATCCGAATCTGTTTCCACCGGCGACCTCATGATATAGCGCAACCAGTTCCGGGGAATGCGGCTGCGAATCGGATAATCTCTTGCCCAATAGATCGTCGGAGTGGTACCCAAGCAAGTCGCGCACCCGCGAACTGACAAAGGTGTAGCGCTCCTCCAGATCGAAAACCAGAATGAGGTCAGGAAAGCTTTCGAGCAGACTCCGGCGAAATTCCTCCTGCTGCAGTAACTGCCGTTCGAGCTTTCGCCTTTCTGTGACGTCGACCAGCGTTCCCTGGTAGCGGATCAAATTTCCGGAATCGTCCCAGACAGCGCGCGATGACTCCAGGAACACGGCCGGCGCGCCATCTTTTCTGCGAAGCGTGATCTCTCTTGCACGCACTGCTCCGCGATCGTCCGGCCCCCGCCCGAGCGCAGGTGGCTGCGAGGTATCGAAGTTCAGCTTTTCCGGATCAAGTTCCAGTAACTCTGCTTTGCTGGAGTATCCGAGAATGCTCACCAGTGCTGGATTTGCATCGAGCAGCCTACCTTCGGGCGTACTAAAGTATGCGCCTTCTTGCAGGGTTTCGAAGAGTTCCGTGAAGCGAAGTTCCTTCTCGTGTTGGCCGGTTACGTCACGGCCTAGAAGGCTCACGCCCACCACGTCGCCACTCTTGAGGATGGCATTGAGCACGCAGTCGAAATAGAGCCTGCGGGAATTGTTCTTCAAGCGGACGGTCACCGTGCCGGCCCAATGTCGTCTTTCTAAAAAACGGGCAAGTCCGGTTTCCAGGGCGGAACGGCTGGGTTCTTCCAGAAAGTCGAAAACCTTCTGTCCGACGATTGCGGTATAAGGGAGGGCCACGAGCTCGCTGACGGTTTTGTTCACGGTGCGGACGGTACCGTCCAGAGATACGGCGCAGGCTGCATCTTCGAGTGAATCGATCAATTCCTTGAAGCTGCGCTGCGAACGCGCAATTAGATCGTTGAGTTGATCGAGTTGATCTTCGGACGGCGCCGCTCCCACATGTTCCTGCAAATCCTGCAGCAGCAGTTTGAGTTCAACCACTTCCTTCCGCCGCCCATAGGCGTATACCGCAAGAAGAACAGAGAGAACCAAGACCCCAAGCGCTAACGGGCCCAGGTGATAAGGCAAAGTTTCCAGCCGTTCCCAGGCAAGCGCGGCAAAGCCCGCCGCCAATAGGACCATGAACAGGAGGATCCACCGCCAAAGCTGCGATTCTTCATGGTCCAACCTGTGTGGAGCACGTGCAGGGCGCGGTGCGGGTGAAGGGGCCTGACTCATGGAAATCGCGGATTCTCCGCTGTAAAGGGAACGAATACTGGTGCGACTATCCTAATGCCCAATCGCAGGGCGGAACAACTGGTGTTGTTGGAGAAGTAGGTTCACGAGCATGAAAACCTGAAAGTTTTCCTCACATGCCGCGCCCATCCTTGTGACATCTGTCACAGCCGGGAACATACGCCGACGCTTACGCTCAGTAGTTCCCGACCCGGGCCTTCGCGTGCGCATCTGCCATGAGCGCTTTCTGGTCCTGCACTGCTTGCATCTTCAATGCTTTACAAGACTCTCAGCGCGGCGGTGTATGGTATCGACGCCAATATCATTCAAGTGGAAGTCGACTGCTCGGGAATCAAGACCGATCAGGATCACTTCCACACCGTCGGCCTGCCGGACGCGGCTGTGCGGGAGAGTCGGGACCGGGTGCGCGCAGCTCTGAAGAATTGTGGCTATGACATCCCCCCCACTCACATCACGATTAACCTGGCTCCGGCTGATATCAAAAAGGAGGGCTCGGGCTTTGACCTACCGATGGCCCTTGGTATCGTCGGCGCCTATGGTGGTCTTACACGAAAAGAAATTGACGACTGCCTGTTTGTAGGTGAGTTATCGCTGGACGGCGGGGTTCGAGGGATCCGCGGAACATTGCCGATTGCGATCGAGGCTCGCATGCGGAAGATTTCGCGGCTCGTCGTTCCCGAAGCAAACGCCCGCGAAGCCGCCATGGTCAGCGGCGTGGATGTTTACCCGGTTCGCTCTTTGTTGGACGTTATCCAATTCGTAAACTCCGGCAATGGCATCGCGCCGGTAAAGGCCGATGGGGACGCGCTCCTACGAGAGTCACAAGAGTTTCTGGTCGACTTCAAGGATGTTCGCGGCCAGCAGACCGCTAAGCGAGCCATTGAGATCGCTTGCGCGGGAGGGCACAACATCCTGATGATTGGTCCGCCGGGCTCTGGCAAAACCATGCTCGCCAAGCGTATGCCTACCATTCTTCCTCCACTCACTTTCGAGGAAGCATTGGAGACAACGAAGATTCATAGCGTAGCGGGTGTTCTGGACCAAGGCAGCGGATTGGTCGGCAAGCGGCCCTATCGCTCTCCCCATCACACCATTTCAGATGCCGGCTTGATCGGCGGAGGAGCCATTCCACGGCCAGGGGAGGTTTCGCTTTCGCATAACGGGCTGCTATTTCTGGACGAGTTGCCGGAGTTTCCTCGAAATGTCCTGGAAGTTTTGCGGCAGCCGTTGGAGGATGGCACGGTCACCATCTCCCGCGCCGCCATGTCTCTAATGTTTCCGGCGCGCTTTATGCTTGCCGCGGCCATGAACCCTTGTCCTTGTGGCTTTCGCAACGATCGCAGTCGCGAGTGCCAGTGCACGACTCCCATGATTCAGCGCTACATCTCGAAGATTTCGGGACCTCTGATGGATCGCATCGACATTCACATCGACGTGCCTGCGGTGAACTACAAAGAGATGCGATCTACCAACGAGCCGGAATGTTCCGAGAAGATTCGCGAACG
>Ga0182015_10005587_pt1 | contig 13014 bp, 13 predicted proteins | sample 712P3MmetaG_FD_120478 | JGI IMG/M metagenome (GOLD analysis project Ga0182015, IMG submission 120478) | Permafrost microbial communities from Stordalen Mire, Sweden - 712P3M metaG | ecosystem: Environmental > Terrestrial > Soil > Wetlands > Permafrost | place: Sweden: Stordalen | collected...
CCGAGAGCCACAGGTGCGCGTAGCGGATTCCGGCAGAAGAGCTTTGGTAGCGCTACCGGGAATCGAACCCGGGTTTGAAGATTGAGAATCTTCCGTCCTAACCCCTAGACGATAGCGCCATCTATGACTTAGCAGGATCGCTTGTTGTGATTTGCAACGAATTTGCAAGATAAGCGGTTGTTTTCTGCATCGCTTCATGAAGATCATCGCTATCGACTATGTTGTATCGCTTGAACACTGAAGCCGTCTTGTGCCCAGAGATTTTCATAGCAATATCTTCTTGAACCTTTGCACGGCGCAGGTTGCGCACACCGCTCCGTCGCAAATCGTGCAGCGTGAGTCCGTCGTACCCTTTATCGTGGTCTTCTGGGTCGCGCCACTTCCCTAATCCTACAGCAACACACGCGTTCCGAAAAGCCTTCGTAAGGTTTGTCGTATTGAATAACCGCCCAACACGCTTCTCTCTGGGCGTATCTCTCAACGGTGCTGCAAGCTTCTCATCGAGAGCCAACAGAAGCGGCTCTTTATTTTTCACTTGAGCCGCCCTTAGAAGAATCTCAACTTTGTCCCCATCAAATATCACCTGCGGCCACTCAATTTGCTTCGCTGCATTCGTTCGGCAGCCAGTGACGTAGAGATAGTAAAGAACTGGCCGCAGAGCCTCTTGCATGGCGTTTTCGAGTTCTGCATAATTTTTCGGCGCCAGAAATCCTTGACGCGGTTCCGGCTCTTTCAACAGCGGAACCCAAATAATGCTCCGCAGTTTGTTTTTCCGATGCATGAGCTTCAGCATCCGCTTGAGCAACGCGCTGCTTCGGTTGATGATGGCCGGACCGACGCCTTCATCTTGCCGCTGCTTGATGAAGCCTTCGACATCATCGGATGTGATCCCAGCGAGGTGCCGTCCGCCAAAATAGCTGTCAAGCTGCTTGAGACCGCAGATGTCTTTTTTGCCGTCCGCGCGGATCAACAGCGAAGAACGCTTCTCTCGTTCGTAGTCGGCGATCAGTGCGGCGCGAGCGTCTTCGTACGTGAACTTCTTTTGCTCTTGAGCTGGCGGCACACCGTCAGCGGCTTCCGTCACGCGGCGTGCAAGTAGCGCAGCAGCGACCATCTTCGACTCTGAGCGGGTGCTCTCGCGGATAGTCTTTCCCTTACTGCGATACCAGATGTAAAAGTAAGGCGATCCTTTGACACGCCCGATGCTCCCTTTGCTTCGCCTTCGCTTTTTCTTCTCTACGGTTTCCATGCACTCCCAGCATAACTGGGAACGAAATAGGATGGTAGAGCACTTTTGTCATTGCACCATTAACGGTGCTCGTTGTATGATGACCTTGTTCGATGCTCTCGCGTGGAAGCTCCCACGCTTCGGAAGTCTGTCAGGGAGCATCGTTCAGCACTCGGGAAGGTTGAGTCAAGCCTTGTGACTGCGCTCGCAGTCATCGCCCGCTAAGCCAAGACAGGCTCCCAAAACCCAGGAGCCGGAGTTCCTTGAAAAATCAAGTCATCACCTCAGCAGCACAACCTCGTCTTTTGACTGTTCCCCAGGCGGCGACCTATCTTGCATGCACTATCCCAGCAGTTCGTCAGCTTCAGTGGTCGCGCTCTGTTCCTTTTCTGAAGATTGGCAAGCGCATCGTTTTTGATCGCGCTGACCTCGATCACTACGTCGATGCGCAGAAAACCCTCAGCAGTTAATAGCAGAACAACATGCACAAAAGTGAAAAAGAAGTTCAAGACAAACTTGAGCAAGAAGGCTGGGCTATGGCGTCGGCATACGGTTCAGGTCCGCTGTCGCCAGTCAACTACGACTATTTCTACAATCGCTTCACTGGCTGCCTTATCCCATCAGTCACAGGCGAATACACTATCGGCTTGAACTCTGATGACGGCGCTAACCTGTACATCGGTGGTCAACTCGTTGGGTCGGATAATCTCGCTACCCAACGAGCCATGTCTGCTAATCTGACATACTCCTCTGGATCTTCTGCTCAGATTCTTCTGACGGCAAACGTTCCTTAGCAACGCACTATTTAGGACTGACGATTCCCTAACGATCTCCGAACATTCGATATAGTTGGAGGCGTATTATCGTGCTTTGGGAGAATGATTCGGTTGGAACGGCTAAGGTAGGCTCAATTCACAGCAACTCAAAGATTTGAGTGATGAACCAGCAGCCCTCATGAAGCAGCAGTCCGATGCCCGTCTGACCGAAGTTTTCTTTCGCATGCACAGCGCCGTGGTCTCGTTAACTGCTGAGGGGAACCGTTTCTTGTTTCACCAAAAGTTCCAGCAATTAGGGCTAAAATGAGCTAAAGGTCTCTAAGACATTCTCGTTCGTTTTCAATCACTTACGCTAAAACAGCGGCGCAAAATAAGCTTGAGAATCTTCCGTCCTAACCCCTAGACGATAGCGCCATCCGGAGAGCTCCGATTATAGCAAAGCCATCCCTGCCAGCTTCTTCGAGAAAGCAGGTTTCCACAGCCTCCGGAGGTCTATACTAAAGTCAACTCTGCCACAAAAATTCTAAATTTTCTCGAACGTTGCGGGGCATAGTGTATGTGGTTCGCTGAACAACTCAACTCATTCTTAGACTTAGGTATATGTAAGGAGTATCCGAATATGGCGAGATCCAAATCTACCTCAGGCGGCAAGACGAATCGTACAAACAACGAGCAAACCAGCACCGGCCGTCCATCCAACTTACCCGACGTGAAAGCAGTCACGGCCGAGGCGGCAACCACCGGCATCGTGCCCGAAGCCACAATCACGTCAGAAACCGGGAAGTTCGAAGTCAGGAAGCCCGGGCCTCGTATGCCCGAGCCTCGCAAGAACGTCGTTCCCATCAACCTGGACGACGAAATCCGGCGCCGCGCCTATGAACTTTACCAGCAGCGCGGGACCGCATCCGGCAGCGAGGCCGAGGACTGGATGACTGCGGAACGCGAAGTACTACAGCGCTACCATCAGCAGAGCGCTTAGCTCTGTCGCCACCCGTTCAGGAGCAGCGGCGGCCGGATTTGAGTGGCCGCCCCGCTGGGGTTGCACCGGGATTCCGGATTTCCGTAAAGTTTCTGGATTTTTTCGAGCGCGCCCCGTTTCGCCGATATACTACCGAGCATTGCGCCAACAGGCCGTCGCGGTTGCCTCCTGGGTGCATTTCTGAAAAAATAGGCCGGGGTTCCCCCACATGGCGGAAATAGGTAGTTTCGCACTCCTTCTCGCTTTAGCGTTGAGCGTTTACTCGTTCCTCGCCGGGATCATCGCGCTGGTCTTCCAGAATCGGAATTCGCAGCAAGCCTCGCAACCTGTAGGCCACGCTGCTCGACGCGCCGCCGCTTCTTCCGGCAGCGGGACTTCGCTGGTCGCGCTGCTTCGCCGGGGTTCGGAACGCATCGGCGAGACTGCGCGCCGCGCCGGCGTCGTCACCTTCGCCGCGGTCTTGCTCGCATCCGCGGTCCTCGTCATTTGCGCCTTCCGCGATGACTTCTCCATCGCCTACATCTTCCACCACAGTAACCGTGATCTATCCGGTCCTTATAAGTTCGCCGTGCTGTGGTCCGGCCAGGAAGGTTCGCTGCTGTTCTGGTCGCTGCTGCTTGCCGCTTATGGATTCGTCTTGCGCCTGCGCTATAAGACCGATCCGCGACTCTTTGCCTACGCCTCGGTGGTTCTGGCCGGTGTACAGATCTTCTTTCTGTTGCTGGTAAACTTCGCAGCCAATCCTTTTGGCATTCTTGAGGGCCCGCTCCGTCCGGAGGGCAGCGGCCTGAACCCGCTGCTGCAGTATCCCGAGATGGTGATTCACCCACCCATGCTCTATCTCGGTTATGTCGGGTTCACCGTTCCCTTCGCCTTCGCGCTGGGCGCGCTGATCATGAAGTATCCCGGCGAAAAGTGGATTCAGATCACACGCCGCTGGACCATGGTCACCTGGGCCTTTCTCACCTGCGGAGTCTTTCTCGGAGCGCACTGGGCCTACTCCGTGCTGGGCTGGGGCGGCTATTGGGGATGGGACCCCGTCGAGAACGCTTCGCTCATGCCCTGGCTCACAGGTACCGCTTTCCTGCACTCGGTGATGATGCAGGAAAAGCGCGGCATGCTGAAGATGTGGAACATGTGGCTCGTCTTCGCCACGTTCTGGCTGGCGATACTTGGAACTTTCTTGACACGCAGCGGTATCATCAGTTCCGTACACGCCTTTGCTCAGTCTTCGATCGGCGACTGGTTTGCCTGGTTCCTCGCGATCACCTTGATCGTATTCACCTTTTTCTTCGTTAAGAACAAGTCTCACCTGAAGAGCGAGCACAAGCTCGAATCGCTGGTGTCCCGCGAGTCCAGCTTCCTGTTCAACAATCTGCTTTTCGTTCTCTTGTGCTTCACCGTGCTGTGGGGAACCTGGTTCCCGAAAATCTCCGAACTGGTGCAGGGCAATAAAGTCACCGTGGGAGCACCCTTTTACAATCGCGTCGCTATTCCCGTGGCCTTGCTGCTGTTGATACTGACCGCCGTCGGTCCATTGCTGGCTTGGCGCAAGACGTCCCTTGAAAGTCTCAAACGCAACTTTATGTGGCCGGCCATCGGTGCCATCATAGTGGCAGTCTTTCTGATGATCACACCACAAAGTTGGGGCTCGGTTTTTGGTCTCAAACCCTGGCAGGACATCTCTTACTTCTATTCCCTAATAGCCATCGCACTCTCGGTGCTGGTGACCCTCACCGTGGCCAGTGAGTTCTACCGCGGCGGCCGCGTCATCTCCAAACACACCGGCCAGGGCATGTTCGCCTCGATGGTGCAGCTCACCCATCGCAACACCCGCCGCTACGGCGGATACATCGTCCACTTCGGCGTGGTGGTGGTCATCATCGGTTTCGCCGGGGCCGCTTTTAATCAGGACAAAGAGATGGAGATGAAAAACGGTGACAAGATGACCATCGGCGCCTACACCCTCATCTGCCGCTCTTCCACCGAGGACGACAACCCCGACCATTACAGCCAATGGGCGATGCTCGACGTTTACAAGGGCGGCAAGCAGATCGATACCATGACTCCCGAGCGCCGCTTCTACCATGCCAGCCAGCAGACCTCGACCATGCCCGACATCCGCTCCACCCTCAATGAAGACCTCTACGTCGTGTTCGAGGGAGTAAACCAGGATAACGGCCACCCGATTCTGAGGGCGCATCTAAACGCGCTGGTGATGTGGATCTGGATGGGCGTGTGGGTCATGCTGATAGGAACGGTTCTGGCCCTGGTTCCGAACGCGCCCGCGCCAGTCCGCGTTCCCGCGCCCGCGCGGCTCGGGCAATCGACCCCCGCCCCGGTCGCCACTGGAGACTGATGTTAGGGTTTAGGTGTGAAATGTGGGGACAGCCGCCATCGGCTGTCCGCCGGGCGCAGCCCGGCGCTTTTCGATGTCAGCGCTAGCGAAGATGTCCCAAGCGAAGCCTTGATGAAAAACTCGAATCCGAAAGCGAAGCCAGCAAAACCCGGCCGCAAGGCCGCGCAAGCGATTCTGCTTTGCGCCGCCGTCTTCGCCCTTCTTGGCGCCGGAGATCCTGCCACCCGCTTCAACGAGATCGGCCACCAGATGATGTGCATATGCGGGTGCAACCAGATTCTTCTGGAATGCAATCACGTCGGCTGCCCTGACTCCGACGGCATGCGCAACGAACTCATGGCCTCGCTCACTCGCGGGGATAGCGACAGCCTGGTCGAGCAAGGCTTCGTCCAGAAGTACGGACCAACCGTTCTGGCTGCTCCCACCACTCGAGGTTTCGACCGCGCCGCCTATATCATGCCGTTCGCCGCGCTGATCTTCGGCTTCGGCCTGGTTGTGCTCGTGATTCGCGCCTGGAAGAACCGTCCGGCCCCCGCCATCGCAGATGGCCTGCGGCCGGTTCGCGGCGCCGAACGCGAACAGTTCCGAGACCAGGCCGGCAAGGAGACTGACTTATGATCTGGATCGTCTGCGGCCTTATGTTCGTCGCATCTATCCTCTATGTTTTCTACCTGCCCGGAAAAGTCTTCCTTGGCCCGGAGAAGACCCGCGCCGGATATCTGCGCGAGCGCAGAGACGCCGTCTACGAGAACCTGCGCGATCTCAACTTCGAGTACAAAGCCGGTAAAGTTCCCGACGCCGACTTTACCTCGCTGAAGTCTTCCCTGCAGGACGAGGCAGCCACCATCCTCGCCGAAATTGCCCGTCTGGAAAAGAATCCCGCGGTACAAAGAGGAACCAGATCTTGAAAGCAACCCATCCCGCTGTCATCCTGAGCGGAGTGAAAACTTCGCGAAGCGAAGCTCCCACGCAGTCGAAAGACCCCCTGCCCGCCGGCAGCACTGCGCGTCTTAGCAAGGAATCCTCTCCTCGCTCTGTGTTGGCGTTCGCTCGAACAGCCTGCAGAGAAGTGCTTTTAAAATCGGCAGCGGCCTTGGCCGCAGCGCTCTTCCTCACTTGCTTCGCCGCCGCGCAAACTCTCACCGGCACGGTCAAGAATGCCACCACCGGCAAGCCCGCCGCGGGGGACGAAATCGTCCTGCTCAAGCTGGGCCAGGGTATGGAAGAAGCCGGCCGCACCAAAGCCGACGCCAAAGGCCAGTTCAGTTTCAAGCTCGACGACGCGCAGTCCCCGCACCTGGTCCGCGCCATCCATCAGGACGTCACCTACCACCGCATGGCGCCTCCCGGAACCACCTCCGTGGAACTCGATGTTTATGACGTCGGGAAAAAGATAGAGGGGATCGCCGTCATCGCCGACATCATGCGCGTCCAGGCTACGCGGGGTCAGATTGCGGTGACCCGCGAATTTGGAGTGCAAAACACCTCCAACCCGCCGCGCACCCAGATGAATGAGCGCAACCTTGAGTTCTACATTCCAGACGGAGCGCATGTCATCGATGACTCCGCAACCGCTACCACTGAAAACGGCAACCCGCTCAAATCTGCGCCTGTGCCGGAAGGCGAGAAGAATCGCTACTCGTTTATTTTTCCGTTGCGGCCCGGGCTCACCCGATTCGAGGTGACCTACGAAGTTCCCTACAGCGGCAGCGCGAATATCGATCCCAAATCGCTGTACCCCTTGGAGCACTTTGTCGTGATGACTCCCAAGGCGATGCAGTTCGCCGGAGCCAATTCAGCAACCTTTAAGTTGATTAACTATCCAAACGAGCCCGACGCGAACGTGCAGGTAGCTTCCAACACCACGGCTGGCCAGAACCTTGCATTCAAGGTTTCCGGCGAGGGCACGCTTGAAACCGGCCAAGAGAGCGGCGCCCAAGGATCCAGCGCAGGCGAGCAAAGTTCCCCGCCAAACGCAGGCAATGCTCAATCGAATGACCGTCCCGGCGGCGGATTGGGCCCGCCCATCGACGCTCCCGACCCGCTGCAGAAATATCACTGGTGGATTCTCGGAGGCCTCGCTGCAGTATTAGTGATCGGCGGGGTTTACGTGGCATCCCGGCAGCAGTCTGCGGCGCGCGCGCTGGCACGCCAAAAAACCTCCGGACCGGCCACCATGCAGGAAGAAGATGAATACGAGCCCGCCGAAGTTCTCGCCAAGCCCGGTCGGCCTGTCTCGGCGGCACGTCCCTCCTCCATGCTGCTCGAGGGACTAAAAGAAGAACTCTTTCAGCTCGAAGTCGAACGCAACCAAGGCCAAATCTCGCAATCGGAATACGAGAAGGCCAAGTCCGCTCTGGACCAAACCCTCGAGCGCGCGCTGAGGCGCGAAGCCCAGAAAGCGTAAGCCCCGTTTGTCGCCAGCATTCCGGCTCAGTTAAGGATTGTCATTCCGACCGGAGCTTTCCGTTCCCGCAGGGACGGGAAAGCGGAGTGGAGGAACCTGCTGTTTCCCGCCAAACCACAAGCTCATAAAGTGCTCTAATGTCCCATGGCCTACACCTGGTTCATACTCCTGCTCACAATCGCAGGGACGGCTCTCATGTTGTTGCTGGTCCAGGGAACGCCCCTGGGCCAGGTTGTTCACGAGCGCATTCCCGACCGGCCGCGGCGGCGGCTCTTCGTGGCTTCCGTAAGTTTCTTCCTGACGTTCGCCGGAGTGCGCGCCGTAGTCTTTGCCGTTCTGCACAACATCCCGCCCTTTCATTTCATCGAGCACAGTGGACGGCATATTCATCACCTCGTCTTCGGCATCATCATCCTGCTTGCGGTGGGATACGGCTGGCTGGCCGACTTCGGCACCGGCGAGGACGACTCCTCGATTCTTCTCAGCCGCCTGATGTCGATCCTCTACGGCGTAGGCGCGGCTCTTACGCTGGACGAATTCGCCCTCTGGCTGAACCTGAAGGACGTTTACTGGTCTCCCGAAGGCCGCTCCAGCATCGACGCCGTGATTCTCTTCGGCGCATTGCTCGCCGCAAGCGCCTGGGGCTTCCCCCTGTTTCAATCACGCGGCAAGAGCAAAAGAAAGAACCAGAGTTAGCCACATCACCGCGAGTTTCCGCTTGCGGCAGTCCCGAAATCCGCGACCCCAACCTTAACCACCGTGCCGTGCGACTTGGGCGGCTCGGCTACAGACTTAGTCTCCGGCTTATTCGCGGCGTCAGCAACAACTGCCGGCTTCTCGGTCCAGACTCCATAGACGCGGCCGCCGGATGCGGCAATCCCCGAGTAGTCGCCAAAGAAGACTTCGCCCACTTCGAAGGCTTCCGTAGTCCAGGCATAATTCTGAAATGTACGTCCGCCATCGGTTGAACGTGCCAATGTAACCGTCTGCATTCGATTCTTCGGATCTCCGCGCCGGTCATAAAAAATGACATTGGCCGAGCCATCGATCGGATCCACCGCCAGCCATTGAAAAAACTGGTCCGCGCCATCGTGGAGAGGATCGTTATTCACCCGCACCGGCGCGCTCCATCTTTTCCCTCCATCGTCGGAGGTCGAACAGAAAACATCGAGATCCCCGCTGCGGTAGTCGGTCCAGCTCACATAGAGCCGCCGGCTTCGTGGATCGATGGCAATCTGCGGAAAGCCGTTCGCCCGCTCCAGCGTGTCCACGGCAAACATAATGGGAGCCGTGTGGATGATGGGATGCGCCCGCGAGAATGTTTTTCCGCCATCCCGCGAAGCGGTAAGCATAATGTCGTTGTCCTGGCTCCAGACCGCGTACAGCCGACCATCCGGCCCAACCGCGCCCGCAAATCCCTCGGCCGCTCCGTTGTCGTCGCGCGGCAGCCCGGGATGGCGATCGATTTCGATCGGCTTGGACCACGTTTGTCCATCGTCGGTCGAGCGCGACAGCAGTATCTCCGAGCCCGTCGGCGTCCATCGAGTCCAGCCCACGTAGAGATTTCCCGCATAACGGCTCTTCTTACTGCCTGACTTCGTGTCCGGCGTAGGAGTGCCCACCGCGGTGTCCGACACGATGTAGGGTTTGTCTTCAAACGGAATTCCCGGATCACTAGCGTACTCGCTGACCGCGACCTGTTTTGCCTCCCAGGTCTTGCCGCCGTCGAGGGAGCGACGCACGAATATACCGTTGCGCGATGCATTGTGCGCCCAGTAGTTGAACGTGCCCAGTTTGTCGAAAGCGATGTAGCAGACAAAGGCATGCCCCAGGTTGTCGTAGGCCGTAGACACATCGCCGGACACGCGATAATTCTCTGGCGCCACGCCTTCCGCCGCATGCCAGGTGTGCCCCGCGTCTTGAGAATAGGAGGCATGAACGTTGTCCTGAAAAACCGCAACAACTTGCTGGGAATTCGCGGGATTGACCGCAATCGCCGGTTCCGTAAAAGGTCCAGGCGTTGGAGTCAACGAAAACACTTCGGCGCCAGGAGCCTTGGGCAGAACTTGACCGTGCAGCAATGTGGCCAGACCGGCAACCACAGCCAAGGCAGGCAGTAATCCAATCCGGCGGCCAAGTTGTCGGGAGAACGGCGTTTGCAGTACGCAGGACATGTGCCGGGATAGCGCTTTCGATTGATTGTTCTGACGCAACCAGCTAATTGTCCCACGTCTGGAGAGATTTGGCCGCAGCCCGGCGTTTAAGGAACTCAGGCAAGGAAAAGCGGCGGTGATTCGTTCTAAGCAACTCGATCCGAAGCACTTAGAGTGCGTCTGGCGACAGTTCGTCCGAGCGTTGCCAGCCGTTCGCAGCCAGATGCATCCCCCCAGACGGCGTAACATCCAATAAGCTGAGACCGAATCTATGGGAAACACATTCAAGACTGCGTTTCTGCTGACCGCGCTTACGCTGCTGCTGATGTTCTTTGGCCGCTACTTTGGCGGCGAGAATGGGATGCTGCTGGCGCTCGCATTTGCCGCCGTGATGAACTTCGTCTCGTACTTCTTCTCCGACAAGATCGCGCTGGCCATGTACCGCGCCCAGCCGGTGACGCGCGAGCAACTGCCGCGCGCTTACGAAATTGTCGAGCGGCTGACGCAGAAGATCGGCCTGCCTATGCCGAAGATTTATGTGATCCCGACCGAGTCGCCGAACGCATTTGCCACGGGACGCAACCCGAAACATGCCTCGGTGGCCGTGACCCACGGAATCCTCGGCCTGCTCAACGATGAAGAACTCGAAGGCGTGCTGGCACACGAACTGGGGCACGTGGGCAACCGCGACATCCTGATCAGTTCGGTGGCGGCGACCATTGCGGGCGCGATCACCATGCTGGCCAGCATGGGACGCTTTGCCATGATTTTCGGCGGCATGGGAGGCGGCAGCCGCGACCGCCGCGGCGGTGGCCTTGCAGGGCTATTCATGCTGATCGTTGCTCCGATCGCCGCCGCTCTGATTCAGATGGCGGTGTCGCGCTCACGCGAGTATCAGGCGGACGCTACCGGCGCGCATTACACCGGCAATCCTTACGCACTGGCCAACGCCTTGCAGAAGCTGGACACTTACTCGCGGCGGGTGCCGATGGCCGCCAGTCCCTCGACTGCACATCTGTTCATCATCCAGCCTCTGCTGGGGATGAATTTCGGCAACCTGTTCTCGACTCATCCGCCGATCGCCAAGAGGATCGAGCGGCTGACGGGACGCCCGGCGCAGTTTATGCAGTAAGCGGCTTTTAGCTGTTAGCTCTTGGCTCTTAGCTCAACCATCTTTAGGTTTGGGACTGTGGCGCTTGTTTGGGCCCGCAAGTTTGTGACATGTTGGCGTTCCTACTTTCAGGCCGGCGGTATCGAGAGTCTGTAGAAGCTAAAAGCCAAAAGCCGCATGACATCGGTAACTCCGCCGCGTCTGCGCCAGATAGTAAAATCCAAACAATGTCCCCTGAGACTGCCATTGCCGTATCCCACAAGGCCGCTGAACTGGAAAAAGCGCTACGCCGCGTGATTCGCGGTAAAGACGATGTCGTGCGCCTCGCTCTGGTCAGCATCTTCGCCCGCGGACACTTGTTGATTGAAGGGGTCCCGGGTGTGGGGAAAACCACGCTGGGACACGCACTGGCTCGCGCCATCGATTGCACGTTTCAACGCGTGCAGTTCACCAGCGACATGCTGCCTTCCGACGTGCTGGGGATCTCGGTGTACTCGGCTCTGGAGCAGGAGTTTGAGTTCAAGCGTGGTCCCGTGTTCACCAACGTCCTGTTGGCGGACGAGATCAACCGCACCACACCGAAGACGCAATCCGCGCTGCTGGAGGCCATGAACGAAAGCCAGGTCACCGTGGACGCGCATTCCTACGAACTGCCGCAGCCGTTTCTGGTGATCGCCACGCAGAATCCCGTGGAGCATCACGGAACCTATCCGTTGCCGGAATCGCAAATGGATCGTTTCCTAATGCGCGTGCGCATGGGTTATCCCGAGGCAGCGGCCGAGCGCGAGATTCTGCGCTCCGAAGCCGGCGCCGCTCACTTACAGGACCTGCGGCCGGTTCTTACGGGCGCTGATGTGCTCGAGATGCAGGAGGCCGTCAAACACATTCGCGTGGATGAATCGCTGGTGACCTACGCTTTGGAAATCGTGCGCCGAACGCGTCAGTCGGAATATTTATCACTCGGAGTTTCGCCGCGGGGCGCGCAGGCGCTTTACCGCGCAGCGCAGGCCATGGCGTTCCTCGACGGCCGTAGCTTCTGCACTCCGGAAGATTTCAAGCCGCTCGCCGTGCCCGTCTTCGCCCACCGCGTGGTCGTGAACAGCCAGTATGCCTCGACCCTGAAGAAGTCCGAGCAAGCGGATCAGGTGCTGCGCGAGATTGTGGGAAGTGTTGCTGTGCCGGTGTAGAGAAGAGGGCAAAACACAATGACCGTGGGCTTCCCGGTAATCGTATGCCTCGTAGGTTGCATATCATCGTTTTGGGTGACGGTAAAGTTACGGACCTTTAAGGTTTCGGCCAAGCCGCCCGCATCCCGCGCCAGCCTTTCAGTAGAAGAGAGACAACAGAAAATCCGAATAGCGAGTTGGATCAGTTTTGCCATGGGTTGCGTTATGTTGGTCGGAGCAATCGTTCTTGCGCGACTTGCTGGCGGGATTTTTAACTGATGTGCAGTCCAGTTCCGCTCTCTAGTTCTGCGCCCCTCGAGCGTGAGCATATAATTCTCGCGTCATGTCCTTCTTGCGTTTTCTTATGCTGCTGTCACTCGTCGTCTGGATCGGCGGGCTCATCTTTTTTGCTTTCGTCCTCGCGCCTACGGCATTCACGATTCCAGCAGTGCTGCCTAACACCCATCTGGCGGGTAACGTGGTCGGGCGAGTTCTGGGCAAGCTGCACTGGATCGCCCTCGTTTCTGGAATTGTCTTCCTGATCAGTTCGTTACTCTACAGCCGTTTCACCGACGGCACGGCACACGTCTTTGCCGCGCGGCACCTGCTGCTTTGCCTGATGCTCGCCCTTACGCTCGTCTCTCAGTTCGGAATCATTCCTCGCATGGACGTTCTACGCGCGTCGCTCGGTGACGTGGCTTCCGCGCCGATCGACAATCCCGAGCGCATTCAGTTCGATGCGTTGCATGTTTGGTCGACGCGCATGGAAGGCGCGGTGCTGCTGCTGGGGTTGGTGGTGACATACCTCACAGCGCGCCAGTTCGGATTGAACTAG
>Ga0182015_10005588_pt1 | contig 13014 bp, 14 predicted proteins | sample 712P3MmetaG_FD_120478 | JGI IMG/M metagenome (GOLD analysis project Ga0182015, IMG submission 120478) | Permafrost microbial communities from Stordalen Mire, Sweden - 712P3M metaG | ecosystem: Environmental > Terrestrial > Soil > Wetlands > Permafrost | place: Sweden: Stordalen | collected...
CCGACGTGGTGGTGGCGACGGAGTTCTCGGCGGTGGCTGAGGCCGATGTGAAACCCGTCGGGAGCGTGGCGGACAACGAGATGATCCTCGACATCGGGCCCGATTCCGCGGAAGTGCTGTCGGGCCTCATCGCCAAAGCTGGCACCATTTTATGGAATGGACCGGTGGGCGTGTTCGAGTTCGACCAATTCGGCGAGGGCACGCGCGCGCTCGCCAACGCCATCGCTCGCAGCAAAGCGTTCTCCCTGGCGGGCGGCGGCGACACGCTGGCGGCCATCGAAAAATACGGCGTCGAGGACAGCATTTCCTACATATCGACCGGCGGCGGCGCTTTTCTGGAGTTCGTCGAGGGTCAGAAATTACCTGCGGTGGACATTCTGGAGGCGCGGGCCGCATGAGTTTCATCCTGCGCCGTGCAAAGATCGTGGCCACTCTCGGCCCCGCGACCGACGATGCCAAGGTCATCACGGACATGGTGCGTGCGGGTGTGGACGTGGTGCGAGTCAATTTTTCCCATGGCGCGCTGGCCGACCATGCGCGCCGCCTGCAGATGGTTGCGGATGCCGCGAAACGGGCAGGGCGCTACGTCGGCGTTCTCGGAGACCTGCAAGGTCCGAAGATTCGCGTGGAGCGCTTCAAGTCCGGCAAGATCATGCTCGTGGACGGCGCGACGTTCGCCCTCGACGCCTCGCTCGGGGTGGATGCCGGCGATGACCAGGCGGTCGGCATCGCCTACAAGAAGCTGCCCACCGATGTGGGCATCGGCGACATCCTGTTGTTGAACGACGGGCAGATCAGCCTTCAGGTCCAGTCCATCGAAGGCCCCCGCATCAACACCCTCGTGCTGGTGGGCGGTGAGCTCGGCAACAACAAGGGCATCAACCGCCAGGGCGGTGGATTGTCGGCCGGCGCGCTCACCGACAAGGATCGCGAGGATATCGGCATCGCGGCCTCGCTCAAGGTCGACTATCTGGCCGTGTCCTTTCCGCGCGACGGCTCCGACATGAACGAGGCGCGGAAGCTCATGCGCGCCGCCGGAAGCCAAGCCCTGCTGGTGGCGAAGATCGAGCGCGCGGAAGCCGTCAAGAATCTGGCCGACGTGGTTCGGGCGAGCGACGCCGTGATGGTGGCCCGCGGAGATCTCGGAGTCGAAATGGGCTTTGCCGAGCTCGCGGGTCTGCAGAAGCAGATCATGCAGGAGACGCGCCATCAGAACCGCGTCGTCATCACGGCGACCCAGATGATGGAGTCCATGATCACGGCCACCATACCGACGCGTGCGGAAGTCTCCGATGTGGCCAATGCGGTCATGGAAGGCACCGATGCCGTCATGCTATCCGCCGAGACCGCGGCCGGGAAGCATCCGGCGAAGGTGGTTGAGGCCATGGCGCAGATCATCGTCGCCGCCGAAAAGTACCAGGGTGCGCACGTGCGCATCCGCCAGCGCAATACCGGCTACTTCGAGCGCACCAACGAGGCCATCGCGGCGGCGGTGATGTATACGGCCAACCATCTGCACGTGCAGGCCATCGTCGCGCTCACGGAATCCGGAGAAACGGCGCTCTGGATGTCGAGGGTTCGTTCCGACATTCCGATCTACGCCTTCACCCGGCAGGAGGTCACGCGCAACCGGGTCACGCTGTACCGAGGCGTCTATCCGGTGGCCTACGACGTGACGGATGAGAACCGGCAGGCGTTCTACTACTCGATCTTCAAGCAGCTCTTGGATTTGAAGCTGGTGAAGGAGAACGACCTCATCATTCTCACCAAGGGCGAGCTCACGGGTGTCGCAGGCGGCACGAACTCCATGCAGATCCTCGAGGTCCTGCGCAAGTAACCCCGGGGGAACTGAGGCATGCAGACGGAATTCCGGGGAACGGACCGGTACATAGCGACCGAAGAACTGATGGCCGCGGTGAACGCGGCGATGGTGCTGTCGCGGCCGCTCCTGATCAAGGGCGAGCCCGGCACCGGCAAGACGCTTCTGGCGACGGAGATCGCCCGCTCGCTCTCCATGCCGCTCCTCGAGTGGCACATCAAGTCGACCACCAAGGCCCAGCAGGGCCTCTATGAGTACGACGCCGTGTCGCGCCTCAGGGACTCGCAGCTCGGTGACGCCAAGGTCGGCGACATCCGCAACTACATCGTCAAAGGCAGCCTCTGGGAGGCATTCGAAAGCGCGGTCCGGCCGGTGCTGCTGATCGACGAGATCGACAAGGCGGACATAGAATTCCCGAACGATCTATTGCGCGAGCTCGATCGTATGGAGTTCTTCGTCTATGAAACCCGCGAGACGGTGCGCGCGCGTCATCGCCCGGTCATCGTCATCACCAGCAACAACGAGAAGGAACTGCCGGATGCGTTCCTGCGCCGCTGTTTCTTTCATTACATCCGATTCCCGGACGAGGCCACGATGACGCGCATCGTGGACGTGCATTTTCCCGAGTTGAAGCGCGACCTCCTGCGCGAGTCGCTGGCGACGTTCTTCCGCGTGCGCGAGACCCCGGGCTTGAAGAAAAAGCCCACGACGTCGGAGCTTCTCGATTGGATCAAGCTGCTCGTAGCCGAGGACATCTCGCCCGAGATACTGCGCAGCGATGACGCCAAGAAGATGCTGCCGCCGCTCTACGGCGCGCTGTTGAAGAACGAGCAGGACGTGCATCTGTTCGAGCAGCTTCTATTTCTAAACCGCCGGAATGCTCGTTAGGTTCTTTCTATTGCTGCGAAGCGCCGGCGTGCCGGTGTCGACCACGGAGTTGATGACTCTCCTCGAAGCCCTGAAGCTCGGCCTCGGAGAGTCGAACGCTGAGCGCTTCTATCATCTGGCTCGCACGTGTCTCGTCAAGGACGAGCGCTACTACGATCGATTCGATCGCGTCTTCGCCGCGCATTTCAAAGGAGCCGAGGACATGTTCGAGACTTTGTCGCGCGAGCTTCCCGAGGATTGGCTCAAGAAGCTCCTGGTCAAGGATTTGACCGACGCCGAGAAAGCCCAGATCGAGGCGCTCGGCGGCTGGGACAAGTTGATGGAAACCCTGAAGAAGCGCCTCGAAGAACAGAAGGAGCGGCATCAGGGCGGGAACAAGTGGATCGGAACCGCCGGAACCTCGCCATTCGGGGCGTACGGGTACAACCCGGAGGGTGTGCGCATCGGACAGGACGGGTCGCGCAATCGCAGTGCCGCAAAGGTCTGGGACCGGCGCGAGTTCGCCAATTTCGACGATACCGTCGAGCTCGGCACGCGCAACATGAAGCTGGCGCTGCGCCGTCTGCGCCGCTTCGCGCGGCGCGGTGCCCCCACCGAGCTCGCCCTCGCCGATACCATCGATGCGACCGCCCGCTCGGGTGGTTGGCTCGACATCAAAATGGTACCGGAGCGGCACAACGTGGTGAAGGTGCTGCTCCTGCTCGACGCCGGCGGCTCCATGGATGACCACGTGCGAACGTGCGAGGAGCTGTTTTCCGCGGCACGCAGCGAATTCAGGCATCTGGAGCACTTTTATTTCCACAACTGCCCCTACGAGGCGCTGTGGCGCGACAATCGCCGCCGGTTTCGCGAGCATATCGGCACCGTCGAGCTCATGCGAACCTATGCGTCAGACTACAAGCTCATTTTCGTGGGCGATGCGACCATGAGCCCCTACGAGATCACGACTGCCGGCGGGAGCGTCGAGCATTGGAATGCCGAGCCGGGGAGTGTCTGGCTGCAGCGGCTGACGAGGGCGTACCCCAAGTTCGCGTGGATCAACCCCCAGCCGCCGGCGTATTGGCACCACACGGCCTCCATTGGCGTGATCCGCGAGCTCCTCGAGGATCGGATGTACCCATTGACGCTGTCAGGGTTGGATAATGCGATCGATGCACTCGGCTGAGCGGCCGGTTCTCCGTTAGGCTCCCGGATGACATGAATGCGAAGCTCCAGCATAAGGACGAATCGACCCTCGGCCTGGTCTTGACGGGCGGCGGCGCACGCGCGGCCTACCAGGTCGGCGTGCTCAAGGGCATCGCCGAGCAATTGGGGCGGGGCGCCGGGAGCCCTTTCCAGGTCGTCACCGGCACGTCGGCCGGCGCGGTGAGCGCCATCGCACTCGCCTCGGATGCCGCCCACTTCAGGCATGCGGTCTACACCATCGAGAAGGTGTGGCGTGAATTTCGCGTGCACCACGTGATCAGGGCGGACGCGGTCAGCGTGCTGCGCTCCGGTCTGCAGTGGATCCTGGCGTTTCTGACGGGAGGCTGGCTGGTGCATCCCCCGCGCTCGGTGTTCGATAACACGCCGCTCTGGGAGCTTCTGCGCAAGAACCTGCATTTCGATGGCATTCCGCGTGGGATGTACAAGCAGCACCTGCGGGCCGTCGGTATTTGCGCGACCAGCTATTCGGATGCCGATTCGGTGACCTTCTACGCCTGCTCCGGGCCGATCGAGCCCTGGACCCGGGCCGCGCGCAAGGGCGCCCGGGTGCACCTCACCCTCGAGCATTTGATGGCGAGCCTGTCGATACCCTTCCTGTTCCGGCCCATCTTCCTGCATCAGCAATATTTCGGCGACGGCGCCATGCGGCAAACCTCCCCCTTGAGCCCGGCCATTCATCTGGGCGCCAACCGGCTGCTGGTGATCGGCGTGGGCGATCCCGCGTCCGCGGGGCTCGGCATGCCGCCCATTCGTACCGAGCCGACGTTCGGCCAGATGTTCGGCTTCATGCTGGATTCGCTGTTCATGGATCAGCTGCAATCGGACCTGGAGCGTATTCAGGCGCACAACGAGGTCAGCCCGCGCATCGATTGCCTGGTGCTGACGCCCTCACAGGATCTGTCGGAGATTGCGAGCCGCCACCGCTCGGAGCTGCCCCGCAGCATCAGGGCACTGCTCCGGGCCATGGGGGCGAATTCCTCCAAGCCGAGCGCCGGCACTCTGCTCAGCTATCTTTTGTTCGAGCGCGGCTATACCCGCGAGCTGATCGCTCTCGGGCTCCGCGACGCCCGCGCAAGGGCAGAGGAAATCCGCACGTTCCTGCACGCCGGCGCCGTCAGGCTTTCTGCAACGAGTCGTGCCGGGTGAGCACCTGCGGATGGGCCCGGCGGAAGTGCCTCGCCAATTCCTCGGCGATGTAAACGGAGCGGTGCTGACCGCCGGTACAGCCGATGGCGATCGTGAGGTAGCTGCGGTTCGCCTGGGCGAACTCCGCGATGCGGGCGGCGAGGAATTCGGTGAGCGCCGCGATCATCAGGCGCACGCTCTCGTGCGTCTCCAGATACGCAATCACCGGCGAGTCGCGGCCGTTCAGGTGGCGCAGTGCGGGCTGCCAGTAGGGATTCGGGAGGCTGCGGACGTCGAATACGAAGTCCGCATCCCCCGGAATCCCATGTTTATATCCGAAGGATTCGAACATGAGCGCCAGGCGGCCGTCGGTGCGGCGGTCGATGCGCTCGCGGATCACCTCGCGCAGCGCGTGGACGCCCATCGCCGAGGTGTCGATCACCAGATCCGCCGCGGCGACGATGGGCTCCAGGAGCTTCCGCTCGGACCCGATGGCCTCGCGCAGGCTTACCTCGGCCGAGACCAGAGGGTGCTTGCGACGGGTCTCGGCATAGCGTTTTAGAAGCACCTCGTCGCTCGCGTGCAGGAACAGCACCTCGCAGCTGATGCCTGAGCGGCGCAACTCGCCGACCAGCGCCGGAATGGTATCGATCTCATTCGGCCGGTTGCGCGCATCCAAGCCCACCGCAGTGCGCGGATACACCTCGTCGGTGCCGCGGATGGTGTGCGAGATGAAGGGCTTCAACAGCGCCGCAGGAATGTTGTCGACGCAGTAGAAGTCGATGTCCTCGAGCTGGTGCAGAGCCACACTCTTTCCCGAGCCCGATAGCCCGCTGACGATGATCAGGCGCACGTTACGGGGCGAAGCGGGTCAGGTTGAAGAGCGCGCCTTGATGACTTCCTCGGCGTGATGGTCGGAGGCCTTTTCCTTGTGCTTCTTGACGCAGCGGTCGAGCTTGTCGGTGAGTGCGTCGATGGCGGCATACATGTCCCCGTCGGTCGCGTCGGCGTAGATTTTGGTGCCCCGAAGCATCAGCGTCGCCTCCGCCTTGTGGCGCAGCTTCTCCACCGTGAGGACGCAGTGGATGTCGATCAGCTGCTCGAAATGTCTCGAGATTCGCTCGAACTTTTTGAAGACATAGCCGCGAAGGGCCGGAGTTACTTCCACATGATGACCGCTGAGATCGAGCTGCATGAGTCCTCCTACATCTTTAGAAACTGTCTTGTCGATGAATGCCTACGACGCGCGGGCGGCCGCGCGCTTACGTTCGTTGGATGGAGCGATTTGCATGCCTTCGCGGTATTTCGCGACCGTGCGCCTCGCGACCGGTATGCCCTCTCCGGAGAGGATTTCAGCGAGCTTGCTGTCGCTCCATGGGTTTTCGGGATTCTCCTGGGAGATCAATTTCTTGATCTTCGCGCGAATGGCGGTCGAGGACATTTCGGTGCCGTCCGCCGCTTCGACGTGGCTGGAAAAGAAATACCGGAACTCGAATACACCGCGCGGGGTGTGCATGTACTTGGCCGTCGTGACCCGCGAGATGGTCGATTCGTGCATCTCAACCGCTTCCGCGACGTCCTTCAAGATCAACGGCACCATGGCCTCTTCGCCCTGGTCGAAGAAGCCGGTCTGCCGCTGCACGATGCAGCGAGCCACCTTGATCAGCGTCTCGTTGCGGATTTCGAGGCTGCGCATGAGCCATCGGGCCTCCTGTAGCTGCGTGCGGAGCATTGCGTGATCCGGCGCGCGCGAGATCAAATTCGCGTAGCTCTGATTGACGCGCACTCGCGGCACCGTGGCCTGATTGATCTCGACCACCCAGCCGTGATCGGTGCGACGCACGAACACATCCGGAATCACGTATTCGGCCTGGGCCGGATTGACGGCCGCCCCCGGCCGCGGATGGCAGGAGCGGACCAGCGCGAGCGCCATTTCCAGGTCGCTCTCACTGCATCGCAGCTGGCGCCGCAGCAGCACGAGTTGCTGATTGGCCACGAGGTCCAAATGCTCGAGCGCGACGCGGATCGCAATGTCGCGCGCGGGAATGTCGGTGTGAAGCTGGCGCAGCTGCAAAGCGATGCACTCGCCGAGGCTGCGGGCACCCACGCCGGCGGGCTCGAGTGACTGGACCGCGGCCAACACGCGTTCGACATCCTCGAGGCTCGCCTCGATTTCAGGTCGCAAGCTTTGGCGGATGTCCTCCAGATCGTCTTTCAGATAGCCGTCGTCGGTGATGGCGTCGGTGATCACGCGGGCGATGGCAAGGTCGATGGGCGGGAGCCTCCCGAGCTCGAGCTGCTCGATCAGCTGTTCCTGCAGCGTTTGTGCGTGCTGGTCGCTGAAGTCGCCGCTCCGGTCGTCGTCGCCCGACCAGGGAACATCGGACGGTCCGCTGGCCTGTTCGCCCCAGGTGTCATCGGCGATCTCGACCTCCGGCTGCCCCGCCTGCTCCGTGGTGGCCGCGTTTCCGTCGAGCTCTGCGTACTTCTCCTCGACGGGGTATTTCTCCTCGGCGGGGCCTGAGCTGTCCTCGCGCTCGCGGATGCCCTCCGGCGTCGCGTCCGGGGCAAGCTCGTCCTCCGCCTCGAGCATCACATTGGTCTCGAGGGTCTCCCGGACATGGGCTTGCAAGTCGAGCGAGGGTAGCTGCAGCAACCGGATGGCCTGTTGCAGCTGGGGGGTCATGGTCAGCTGTTGGCCGATTCGGAGCTGCAGACTTGGTTTCAACATTCTTTCTAACCAAGCCTAGAGTTTGAAGTCCTGACCCAAGTACACCTCACGGACCTCTCGGTTGGCAAGAATCTGATCCGCAGATCCGGACGTGAGCACGGTTCCCTGGCTCACGATGTACGCGCGCTCGCAAATGCCGAGCGTCTCCCGCACATTATGGTCGGTTATCAACACGCCGATGCCCTTATCCGATAAGTGCTTGATTATCCTTTGAATATCGGCAACGGACAACGGATCGACACCTGCAAAGGGCTCATCGAGCAGTATGAACCGGGGATCAGCGGCCAGGGCGCGCGCGATCTCCACCCGCCGGCGCTCGCCGCCCGACAGGCTCATGCCCATACTCTCTCTTACATGTCCGATGTGCAGCTCGTCCAGGAGTTCCCCGAGGCGCGCGCCGCGCTGGGCCTCGTCGAGCCCCGGCCGGGTCTCGAGGATCGCCATGATATTGCTCTCCACCGACATGCGGCGAAAGACCGACGGCTCCTGCGGAAGGTAGCCCACGCCGAGCTGCGCCCGGCGGTGCATGGGAAGCCGGCCGATGTTCTTGTTGTCGAGGTAGATCTCGCCGTGCTCGCAGCGGGTGAGCCCGACGATCATGTAAAAGGCCGTGGTTTTACCGGCCCCATTGGGACCCAACAGGCCCACGACCTCGCCGCTCTCCACTTCGAGCGAGATGTCCTTCAGGATCTGGCGTGATTTGTAGCTCTTGGCGAGATTAAGCGCCCGAAGGACGCTCATGGTTTGGAGGGGGGCGGGGTGATGATGATGTGCACGCGCTGCGAGCCTTGCTCGGCCGCGTCCGCGACGATGGTCTGCGCGACCACGTTGTACCTCAGCATTTCCCCGTGAATCTCGTTCTGGCCGTCGCTGAGCCAGGCGTTCTTTGACAGCCGCACGATACCCTTGCTCGCATCGTAATCGATCGTATCGGCATGTCCGTGCGCGACCTTGCCGGTTTTCTCGATGAGCTGCTGGAACTGCGCCGGCTTGCCGTTCGCCACGGCCTTGGCGAGGAGCTTCTTGACGAAGTTCACCGTCGCGTCGTCGGCGGTGAGCTGCCCCTGATCCATGGTGATTTTTACGTTGCCGCGGAAGATCCAGACGCTGTTGTCCAAATTTCCGCCGAGCGCTTCCCGCGAGGCCTGCCCCTGGTCTGCCGTCACCGCATTGGTGCCCTGTGCGATGCGGGGCTTGCGGAAGAATACATTGTTGTTCTTGAGGTCGAGCTCGAAGGACTGTGCATCCAAGGCGACGGGTCCGGGAGGTTCCTTGGACGCCGCCCCGGATCGCTGCGCGAGCGCCAATAATAAGCTCCCCACCGTCAGCGCGGCGAGGAGGAGCGTCGGCGCCTTCGCGGACCCGCGGGGCTTTTTAGGGTTGGAATCGGCCATTGACCTTCGATTCTAGGCGCATGGTGCGGTCTTTCAAATTGGCGATGAGGCCGCGGCCGTTCAACGCATGTGGGCCGAAATCGATGCGCACGTCGCTGTCGGTGGTCGCGATGCCGTTTCCCACATCGTAGCGCAGCGTATCCGTATGCATGACGGCGGCGCCCGCATGACCGGTGTCCTGTTCCTCGAGCTTCACGTTTCCCGCGACATCGACGATTTTGCCGCCGGTTTCGACGCGACCGGTATCGCCCAAGAGCACCCAGGCTTGGCCGCTCGGCGACCGATAGTCGACGCGCACATTGTAGAGCGCCACCTCCGGGCCGTGGTCGACCTGATCGATGCGGTCGGCGTGAATGCGCACGGAGGGTGCGCCGGTCGCATCGTAGTCGGTCAGTATGGCGCTCTTGAGATAATACCCCGGGAGGGCCGAGGCCGCGGGCCCGCTCTGCGCCGGCCGATGGCTGGGCGAGCTCAGGATCCAGGTACTGATTCCGAGCGCGACGACCGCGAGCAGCGTGAAGATTCGGAAAGCCATTCAGTCCTCGAGGCCGCGGCTGCGCGCTCGCAGGATGGCATCGCAAAACTCCCGTACCGCGCCGGCCCCGCCGGCAGCCTTGGCTGTCCAGTGCGCCGCCGATTTTACCAGCGGATGGGCGTCCGCCACCGCAGCGGCGAAGCCCACGGCAGACATCAGGGGCAGATCCGGCGTGTCGTCGACCATGCAGGCGGTGTGCAGCGGACCGATGCCGAGTCTGGAGTTGAGGGCAGAGAGAGCAGCTACCTTATCCTGGCAGGCTTGCACGACGTGGCGCACGCCCAGTTCGCGCATCCGCACCGTCACCGCCGCCGAGCGGCGCCCGCTCACCGCTGCGACCGCAACGCCGCTCTGCAGGAGAAGCTTGATGCCGTGACCGTCGCGCACGTGGAACACCTTGAGCTCCTCGCCGCGGGGAGAGAAGTACAGGCGCCCGTCGGTGAGCACGCCGTCCACATCGAGCACCAGGAGCCCGATCCTGTGGAGCGGCGCGGCGCGCCGGGCCATGGGTTTCAAGGGCCCGCGCGATTTCAAACTACACCGGCGCGCATCAAGTCGTGTACGTTGAGCGCGCCCACCACGACGTCATCGTCATCGACCACGATGAGCGAGGTGATCCGATGAGTCTCCATCAGGAGCATGGCCTCGACGGCAAGGGTTCCCGGCCGGATGCGCTTGGCGGCGCGGGTCATCACCTCGTCCATGCGCGTACCATGGACGTCCGCCGCCCGGTCCCATGCGCGGCGCAGGTCGCCGTCCGTGAACACGCCGAGCACCCGGTCGCCGATGTCGACTACGGCGGTCATTCCGAGCCCTTTGCGGGTCATTTCCATCACGCCTTCCGCCAGGGTCGTGTCCGGAGCAACTTTCGGAATGGCATCGCCCGTGCGCATCAAATCCCGCACGTGCAGCAAAAGACGCCTTCCCAAAGCGCCGGCCGGATGCGAGCGGGCGAAATCCTCCTCGGTAAAACCCCGCGCTTTCAAAAGAGCCACCGCGAGCGCATCACCGACCGCCAGTGCAGCCGTGGTGGAGGCGGTGGGCGCAAGGTTCAACGGACAGGCCTCCGCAGGCACCCCGATGTCCAGGTGGACGGTGGCGATGCGAGCCAGGGAAGAGCCCGCATTGCCGGTGAAGGAGATGAGCGGCACCCCCAGACGCTTGATCGCCGGAACGATGGTCAAGATCTCGGCGGTTTCGCCGGAGTTGGATAAGGCGAGCACCGCATCGTCGCGGGTGATCATGCCCATATCGCCATGGCTTGCCTCGCCAGGATGCATGAAGAAGGCGGGCGTGCCGGTGCTCGCCAGGGTCGCGGCGATTTTGCCGCCGATATGCCCCGATTTGCCCATTCCGGTGACCACCATGCGCCCCCGGCAGTTAAGACAAATCCGGCAGGCGCGTGCAAACTCCCTTCCCAAGCGGGGGACTTGGGCGCGCAGGCCCTCGATTTCGACGTTGAGCGCTTGGCGTCCGAGATCGACGAGCCTTTCGTCCGTATAGTCAGGGTCCATCGACGAATGATACAACTTGAGGGCAGCGCATGAATCCACAACAGGTCGCCGATCTCATCCAGCGCGGTTTGCCGGACAGCCGGGCGTCCGTCTCGAGCGAGGACAACGTGCATTTCGAGGCGGTCGTGATCGCCGGAAAATTCGCGGGGCTGCGCGCCATTCAGCGCCATCAGCTGGTTTACGCGACACTTGGGTCTGCGATGGGCGGTGAGATTCACGCACTCGCGCTCAAGGTCTACACGCCGGAGGAATATGCGGGCGTGGGCCGGGGAGCGGGCCAGCCTCGTGGATAAGCTGCAGATCCACGGCGGCATCCCGCTCGAGGGCGAGGTCCGCATCTCCGGCGCCAAGAATGCGACCCTGCCGATCCTCGCCGGATGCCTGCTCGCGGACGGCCCCGTGACCGTGTCGAACGTGCCGCATCTTCAGGATGTGACCACCATGATCGAGCTCTTGGGCCGCATGGGCGTCTCGGTCACCATCGACGAGAAGATGCGCATCGAAGTGGATGCCTCGACCATCAAGGAGCACTTTGCGCCCTATCAGCTGGTGAAGACTATGCGCGCCTCGATTTTGGTGCTGGGACCGCTGCTGGCGCGATTCGGGTCGGCTGATGTGTCGTTGCCCGGCGGCTGCGCGATCGGCGCCCGCCCGGTCAACATTCACGTTGCAGGACTTCAGGCCATGGGCGCCGATATCCATATCGAGAACGGCTACATCAAGGCGCGCGCAGGGCGGCTCAAAGGAACGCGGCTCGTGCTCGAGACCGTGACGGTCACCGGCACCGAGAATCTGATGATGGCCGCCACGCTGGCCTCGGGCGAGACCATCCTCGAGAATGCGGCGCGCGAGCCCGAAGTGGTCGACCTCGCGAGTTTTCTCTGTGCCATGGGCGCGAAGATCAAAGGCGCAGGCACGGACAGGATCGTGATCGAGGGTGTCGAACGGCTCTCCGGCACGGCGTACGACGTGCTGCCCGATCGAATCGAAAGCGGCACGTACCTCGTGGCGGGCGCCATCACCGGAGGGCACATCCGTGTGAAGAATGCGCGGCCCGATCATCTGGACGCCGTCATCATCAAGCTCGAGGAAGCGGGTGCGAAGGTGGGACGCGGTGATAATTGGGTCGAAGTGGACATGCGCGGCAGGCGGCCGGATGCAGTCGACATCCGCACGGCCCCTTATCCGGCATTTCCCACCGACATGCAGGCACAGTTCGCCGCGCTCAACACCGTGGCGAACGGCGTCGGCACCATCATCGAGACCATTTTCGAAAACCGCTTCATGCACATGCTGGAGATGCGGCGTATGGGCGCCGAGATCCGGCTCGAGGGCAACACCGCCATCATCAAGGGAGTCGAGCGCTTGACCGCCGCGCCGGTGATGGCGACGGATCTTCGCGCCTCGGCGAGTCTCGTTCTCGCGGGTCTGGTGGCCGACGGCAAAACCGAGATCGAGCGGATCTACCACATCGACCGCGGCTACGAGGCGATCGAGGAAAAGCTGCAGCAGATCGGTGCGCGGATCCGTCGCACGCCCGGCTGATCCCGCGCCGGGCTGATCCTGCGCGGCGGGCTGCCGACTCGCGGGCAGCGGGCTATTCCGGCGCCTGATGTGTCGGCCGCTCGATGATCGGAAGCTTGACCTGGTAACTTTCGCGCGCGTGGCGGCCGGCGAGCTGCACCTCCGAGCCCGGTTTCAGGGCGGCGAGTTTGCTGACCAGGTCCTGCGAGCTCTTGACGGCGTCGCCGTCGAGCATCGTGATGAGATCGCCCGGCCGCACGCCGGCCTCGAACGCGGGA
>Ga0182015_10005589_pt1 | contig 13013 bp, 9 predicted proteins | sample 712P3MmetaG_FD_120478 | JGI IMG/M metagenome (GOLD analysis project Ga0182015, IMG submission 120478) | Permafrost microbial communities from Stordalen Mire, Sweden - 712P3M metaG | ecosystem: Environmental > Terrestrial > Soil > Wetlands > Permafrost | place: Sweden: Stordalen | collected...
CGGACTGTGTGCCAAGCTTTACGGGCCGGACCTCGATGTTCTCGAGGAAAAGGGCGAACAGATCAAAGATGTTATGGCCAACGTTGACGGGGTCAAGGATTTGGGAATTCAACGCGATACGGGCCAGCCGAATATCGATCTCACCGTTGACCGTCAGGCGGCCGCGCGCTTCGGCATCAATGTGGCCGATGTACAAGATGCAATTCAGACCGCGGTCGGCGGTAATGCTGTCAGCCAGGTGCTGCAGGGAGAGGCAGTCTACAACGTGGTCGTGCGCTATCAGAAACAGTATCGCGATACCAAGGAGGCCATCCAAAATATTCGACTACTCTCTCAATCGGGAGAGCGCGTCTCGCTGGCTCAGGTGACCAAAGCCCAGGTTCGCGATGACGCCTACGACATTTACCGGGAAGACGGTTCCCGCTATGTGGCCATCCGCTTTGAAGTACGCGGGCGCGATCTGGGCACCACAGTCAAGGAATCCATCGCGAAGATCGCCAAAAATGTGCAGATACCGCGTGGTTATCACCTCGAATGGTCGGGAGAATACGATAGCGAAACACGTGCCGAAAAAAGACTCCTCTTCATCCTGCCCCTGACGGTCTTTTTTATCTTCATCATTCTCTACACCATGTTTCGTTCCTTCAAATGGGCGCTGCTGATTATCCTCAACGTGGCCATGGCTCCCACTGGAGGCTTGCTCGCTCTCCTCATGACAGGCACATTCTTCAGCGTTTCTTCCGGTGTCGGCTTCCTGGCGCTCTTCGGCGTCTCGGTTCAAACGGGTGTCATCATGCTCGAATACATCAATCAGCTTCGAGCCCGAGGTTACACTCCGGAAGGAGCCGCGATCGAAGGCGCTGTCCTGCGGCTTCGCCCCATCATGATGACGATGCTGGTTGCGACTCTGGGGCTGCTTCCCGCCGCGATGTCCCACGCCATCGGCTCCGACTCGCAGCGCCCATTTGCCATTGTCATTGTGGGGGGACTCATGGCTTCTCTCGTGATGAGCGTCTTCCTTCTCCCAACCATGTACGTTTTGTTCGCGCGAGAAGGGGACAAGCTCCCGAAACCGGAGGTGGCCTTTGAAAGTTAGTGTGAGCTCTCTTCTAAAGCGCGGCCTGGGAGGCTCTGTCCTCGGCATTGTCTGCCTTGCAAATTCCGCGAGCGCTCAACTGGCGCTCACTTGGGACCAGGTAAGGGCAAAATTCGAGGCGGCGAATCCGGCGTTGAAGGCTGACGCCGACAACGTGGACGAGATGCGAGCAGAGGAGATCACAGCCTTTCTCCGCCCAAATCCGCAATTCACTCTGTCTGTGGATGGCAACCAGGTTGCACAGCACAATGGGGTCTGGACTCCCTTAAAGGGAACTACCGAACAGCCGAACTTCAGTTACCTGCACGAGCGTGAGCACAAGCGCGAACTGCGCCTCGAGAGCGCACAGGAAGGCACACGCATTACGCAATCGCAGCACGAGGATCTGGAACGGAACATGATCTTTGCGCTACGCACGGCATTTGTTGGAACGCTCCAGGCGAAATCCATTCTCGATTTGGCGAAGGCTGACCTCGAATACTACGACAAGATCATTGACATCAGTCGTGCCCGCTTCAAGGCAGGAGATCTGGCGCAGATCGACCTGGATCGTATCGAACTGCTTCGCGTGCAGTACGAATCCGAACTTCAGAACGCGATCGTCAACCTGCGTACGGCCAAGATTCAGCTTCTGCAGATGCTCAACGATCGCACTCCGGTCGATCAATTCGATGTGACAGGGCTGTTCGATTTCAGCGATGCGTTGCAGCCTTTGGGGAGTTACCGGGACGCTGCTGTTGCCGCTCGGCCCGATCTTCAAGCCGCGCTGCAGACGGTTCAACAGTCCGTAACCAATCACAAGCTGGCCTGGGCAAACGGTTCTACCGACCCGACCTTTGGAGGCTGGTTCACAAATAACTCCTCTACGAACAATCCCAATGGCCCTGAGACGATAGGCGCCAGCGTGAGCATTCCGTTGCGCATCTTCGACAAGAACCAGGGCGAGAAGAAACGGACGCAGATCGATATCGATCGCAGCCAACAAGCCAGCGAGGCCACACGCGCACAGGTATTCAGCGACGTGGATACGGCCTATGAACTGGTGCGGAGCAACGTCGAGCTACTCAAGCCCTACAAGGCGAAGTACAACGACCAAGCCCTGCGCGTACGCGATACGGTCACTTTTGCCTATGAACACGGCGGCGCATCGCTCATGGATTTCCTCAACGCGCAAAGCGACTACCGCCAGGTGCAACTGGCCTACGCCCAACTGATCGGCGCCTACCTGACCTCCGCGGGGCAACTCAATCTCGCAGTTGGACATGATGTGATTCAATGATCACTGCTCCAGCTCTGAACTGCAAAGGACGAACTGGAAATCCGAGCAAAGACACGGAGAGGCCACACCAATGAAGAGAGATGACGTCCGCGCCACAATTGAAAGAATCGGCATTCTGCCTTCGGTTCGCGTTAATTCGCGCGATCTTGCAAGTTTCGCCGCGGAGACGGTCTATTCGGCCGGAATTCCAATCGTAGAGATTACGATGACGACCCCGGGTGCCCTCGAAGTTATCAATGATTTGGCGAACCGACATGCGGATCTGGCTGTCGGCGCTGGCACCGTGCTGGACGAGGAGACGGCTCGACGGTGCATCGAAGCTGGCGCCCGATTCCTGACCAGCCCGGGTTTTGTTCCCGAAGTGGTCGGGCTCGCAAAGAGAACGGACATCGTGGTTTTTCCGGGAGCGTTAACTCCGACGGAAATTATTGCGGCCTGGAAGGCTGGAGCCGATTTTGTGAAGATCTTTCCTACGGGCCATGTGGGTGGAGTCCAATATGTGCGCGCACTGAAGGTTCCACTGCCTCAAATCCCCCTGATCGCAACCGGCGGCGTTAATCAGTTGACTGCGTCAGACTTTATTCTCGCGGGCGCGACTGCCATTGGTGTGGGGGGTGAACTGCTCCCCAAAGAGGCATTGCATCTTCGCCAGATAGATCGCATTCATGAGTTGGCCGGCAGGTTTCTTGCCATGGTGAGAGACGCAAGGTCATTGAGAGACACTTACTATTAGCCGAACCCCATGCGCTATTCTCACTTCGACAGTCATAGCAAGATGTTGAAAAATGAAAAGTCAAAGCACCTCGCGCTCGATCGACCGCCTGCAGGGTTTTCGTATTCTCTGGCAGACTCTCCTCGCGTGGGGTGGTCTTGCACTGCTCGCTTACGGCGGCTTTGTCCTACGGGTGAATTTGCTGGCCATCAGCAGCCTTTGCATGCTGGTCGTAGTCGCGATGGCATTCCTGTGTGGCTTCTGGCAGGCCTCGCTTACTTCAATCATGGCAGTGGCCTGCCTGGATTACCTGTTCCTACCGCCCCTCTTCCACTTCAACATTACGGATTCGCAAGACTGGGTGGCGCTTGGAACGTTTGAGGGCGCTGCCTTAGTCATCAGCAGGTTATCGGCGAGGGAGATTCGAAGTGCCAGAGAGGCGGCCTTCCATCGCACTGGAATGGAGAAGCTGTATGAGTTGAGTAGAAACTCCCTGCTTCTGGACTTACGTCAGCCGCCGGGACCACAGCTAGCGGTCCTCATTCACAGGATATTTGGCGCTGCTGCTGTTGCACTGTTTGATAAGACCCTGGATCGGGAGGATCGGATGGGAAACTGGACCGCGGACGAGCTGGATCTGGCACGAAACTGCTGTCTTCGGGAAATCGCTCAAGATGATCTGGAGACAGGGACCTCGCAACGCATACTGGAGGACGGTTCTGGATCATTGGGCGCGCTGGTGGTCCGCGGAAAGCTCAGCCCTCTAGTTGTGGATGCATTGGCATCGCTTTCCGCGGTTGCGATTGATCGGCACCAGTCGTTTGAGAAGGAGGAGAAAGCTGATGTCGCAAGAAGGGGCGAAGAGTTGCGCGCAGCGGTGATGGATGCCCTGGCACATGAGATCAAGCAACCTCTGACAACGGTTTACGCGGCCAGTTCTGGTCTCCTCGAAATGGGGGGGTTGACGGACTTACAACGCAATCTCGTGCAAATGATCGACGACGAAGCAATCCGTCTGAAGGAATTGTGTACACGTTTGCTTCTGACTGCAAAGCTCAACACGGAACAAGTAGGTTTGGAACAAGACGAAGTGAACCTGCTGGAACTAATCTCCGAGGTAATAGCTGGCCCTCAACTAGTGACTCAGAGGAATCGCTTCCATGTGGAGGTGGACGAACCCGAGCTGTCCGTGCGCGTGAATCGTGGGCTTTTGGCAATGATTGTGACGCAGTACATCGACAATGCGCGGAAGTATTCGACACCGGATACTCCAATCGCGATTGTGGGACGGAGAAGTCATACCGATGTGGTCATCTCCGTTCATAACTTTGGTTCGACCGTTCGAATCGAAGATAGAGATCGCATATTCGACCGCTTTTATAGGGCACCGGACATAAAGGATTCAATTCCAGGCACCGGAATTGGACTCTCGGTAGTAAGAAAGGCAGCGGAAGCGCTTCATGGTCACGTTTGGGTAATCAGTGATGAGAAAGAAGGGACGACGTTCTTTGTGTCCCTTCCAGGCGGCGTCAGGAGGAATCAATGAATTCAGAACCGTTGAATGCAAACCATGGGACTATCCTTGTGGTGGACGATGAAAGCTCTGTTCGCCGGGTGTTGAGTGCGACCTTGTCCGGCATGGGATTCACTGTAGTTGCCGCATCCCGTGGTCAAGAGGCTGTCGAACTGGTCCACGTGGCGCAGTTTGATGCGGTGCTTCTGGATGTGGATATGCCGGGAATGGGAGGAGTTGAAACTTGCCGGAGTATTCGGTGCTCGAATGCAATCCTGCCGATCCTGATTTTGACAGCTATGGACGGCGAGGATGACCGGGTTGCTGGCCTTGAAGCCGGCGCGGATGACTATATTACGAAGCCATTTGCAATGCGGGAGTTGATCGCGCGACTGCGGTCAGCAGTTCGCCGAAACAAGACTCAGGATGCGAATCAAGACGCACCCAAACAGGAAGCACCAATTCGTTATGGTGAGATCGAGTTGGATCCGGTGAAGTATCGGGTGCAGAAGCGTGGGCGGCGGATTCACCTTACGCCCAAGCAATTCACGATGCTTCACTATTTAATGATTCATGCAGGCGAAGTGGTTTCCCAGGAACAACTGCTGAAATATGCGTGGGGTCCGGAGTATGGAGACGAGTCGACTTATCTCCGGGTATATATATGCCAGCTGCGAAAGAAGATCGAAGACGATCCGAATAACCCGCAGTATCTCATTACCGTAGCTCATGTCGGCTACAGATTCAACAAGCTGCGGCCCGAGTCGGGTGCCACCTTGTAAAGCAAATCTAAATCCAATGGTTGCGAATTCGGGACAGATCTGTCCCGATAAGTCGGCCTATAAATTGACCTCTACGGATCCCTTCCATGGTTTGAAAGCTTGAGTTCAACTTGGGTCCAATAAGTACCGAAAACCGGGTAAAACGATGCTGCTCGGCGCACAACCGGCCTAAGCGAGTCACTATCTTGGCAAATCGATTGTAATTTCGGGAGCAGGGGGTCGGAGGGTCAAATCCTCTCCCTCCTACCATTCTTCGGCACAGGTCCTTCGCAGATTGCACACGCGCAACTCCAATCCGTCGCCAGGTGCTGAGGTAGACTTGCACGTAGTATTCGGGCTTGGCATCCCCTTCGCAAGGCACTCAATTCCTCGCATCATCTCCCTGCAGAGAAACCCATAGTCAGCCCGTGCACACCGATGCAACAATCTCCTCCATGGGACGAGCCGCTCGACTCCGAACGCTGAGCATCTCTGCGGCATTGGCCGTGTCGCATTGCTGCGCTATCGCCGCCCAGCAACCCGAACCCGCCCAGCAACCCGCTGCCCCCGCGAAGACCGCTGCCCCGCAATCCGACGCCGCGAAGTCAATTGCCGCAACCGCGATCCCCGATGAAGACGTGCTCCAACCCTCACAGGTTCGCTCTGTGGACGATGCCCGCAGAGCGCTTCGCGATGCCGAGGCAAAACACCCGGGCAACACCACCCAGCTGGTTCAAGCGCTGGTCTGGCTGGCTCACTTCCTGTCCATTCAGTCCAACAGCGTGGACGAAGCCCTCAAAGCGGCCCAGCGTGCGGTTCAGGTCGCCGAAGCTGGCTTTGGCAGGCAGTCCCTCGACTACGCAGGAGCGACCACCGAGCTTGCCCGCATCTACGTCGCCATGGATCGCCCCGATCTGGCCCGTCCGCTCGCTGAAGCAGCCCTCGAGGTTCAGGGCCAACTCCAGGGGGATCACGGTCAGTGGGCCGAAGCAGCCGACGCCCTCGGCACCATCTGCAGATCCCTCGGCGACCTGGCATGCGCGGTGCGATCTTCTGAGGTCGCTGTTACTCAGATGCGCAAAGCCGAGAACCTCAGTCCGGTTTATCTCGCTTCCATGCTCATCGACCTCTCTGACAATCGCCGCCGCGCCGGCAACATTGCCGGTGCGCGCGCTGCGCTCGATGAGGCCCTGGCGATCTCCGAAAAGAGCTCAAGCACCGAGCCGCAATGGGCACTCATCGAGGAATACGCCGGCGGATTTTTCGTCTTTGCCGCCGATTATCCCCGAGCCTTCGATCACATGCGCCGCGCACTCCCCATGATTGCCTCCATCTACGGTCCCGACACCATGCAGATGGCTTCAGCTCTTGCTGACATGGCCGCCGTCGAGATGCGCATTGGCAAGTCCGAACAGGGTCTCGCAGATCTGGCTCGCATGCGCGTTCTCTACCTCCGTTGGTATGGGCCCCATCATTCCCAAACCGCATTTGTCGACAGCGGCTACGCATGGGCACTTAATTTAGTCGGCAAGTACTCCGAGGCATGGGATCTGGCCCTCGAAGCTCACCGTGCTAACCGTGACTATGTTCGGCTTGCGATCCGCCTGCTGCCCGAGAGACAGGCCCTCGCCTTGTCCGCTGACACATCGCGGTCTCTAGACAATCTCCTGGCTATATCTCTCGAACTCGGGGGCGATGCTGTGCCCGTCGCCTATCAGGAGTTGGTACGCTCCCGTGCGCTCGTAGCGGAAGAGATGGCACAGCGCGAAGCAAGCCTCAATCGCCGGCACGACCCGGCCGTTCGCTCCCTCGAAGACACTCTCGAAGCCGAGCGAAAGCAGGTGCTTGAGCTGCAGCGCTCCGGGGCAAGCACCACCGCCGCATCCGCTCTCGCCGACGCCACCACCAGGATGGAATCCACCGAGCGCCAGCTCGCCGAGCAGAGCGCCGCCTTCCGCGCCGGTGAGCGCATCCGCTCGAGCGACCTCGCCGATCTGCGCCGCAACCTGCCGCCCGGTTCCGTTCTTATCTCCTACTCTGCGTACGCCCGCTACAACTCGAAGGCCCCACTCGAGTTAGCAAACCGAATTCCCGCGTACGTGGCCTTTGTCCTCCATCCGGATTCCGACAAGGTTGCAGTTTACGATCTGGGCGAAGCCCGTCCAATCGAGGACCTGGTCAAGCGCATGCGAGACTCGGCGAACGCAGAGGCCCATGGCGGCGGCCTTGGGTCCGCGCGCAACGAGCGGGAGTATCGCGCCGCGGCCGAGGCGCTGCGCAAGACCATCTGGGACCCGCTGGGGCCCGAGCTCTCACACGCCAAGCTGGCGCTGGTCGTGCCCGACGGCGTCCTCAACCTCGTCCCATTTAGCGCGCTGCCTGAGGGTGCCGGCTACATCGTTGAGCACGGTCCTGTCGTCCATCTGCTCACCAGCGAACGCGACCTCGTGCCCGACGACGCTTTGCAGAAAAAGTCCGGCCTCCTCGCCATTGGCAGCCCAGCCTTTGAGCTCGCCCGGCTCGACACTCCGCCTGCCGCTCTCCGAGGCGAACCCGTCTCCTGCGATGCTTTCGGCAAGCTCGAGTTCAATCCTCTGCCCGGATCGCTGCGCGAAGTCAAAGACATCTCTACTTCATGGCAGCGCTGGAATGCCGGCGAGCCCGCCCACCTTCTCACTGGCGAGCAGGCCACCCGCACCGGTTTCGTCCAGTCGGCGCCCGGGGCCCGGATCCTCCATGTTGCCACCCATGCTTTTGTCCTTGAACAGAGCTGCGGCAACGGCAATCCGCTCCTTCACTCGGGCCTGGTCTTTGCCGGCGCCAACATCGACCGCGATGCCTCCATCCTCACCGCGCAGCAGATCGCCTCGCTCGACCTTCGCGGCGTCGACTGGGCTGTGCTCTCCGCCTGCAACACCGGCAACGGCGAGCTGCGCGACGGCGAAGGCGTCTTGGGCCTTCAGCGCTCGTTCCGCGTCGCCGGCGCGCGCAGCGTGGTCATGGCGCTCTGGCCGGTCGACGACGAAGTCACGCGCCACTTCATGCATGTCCTCTATGCCGAGCGTTTCGGCGCCCACGCCACCACAGCCGATGCAGTCTGGAACTCTGCCCGCAAACTCCTGCTCGAGCGCCGAGCCGCCGGCAAGAGCACTCACCCCTGGTATTGGGCCGGCTTTGTAGGCGCCGGTGGCTGGAACTGAGGTCTGCCCAAATTCCCGCCTTTTTCCCCGCATGGTACGATGGCTCCAATCCCGTTACAGTGCTGCGCACACGAGCTTTTAAGATGAGTCCGGACCCGAGCGACGCCGACCTTTCAACCACGCCGCCACAGGCCTTTCACAGCAATGCGGGCCTCGTCCATGCCATCGCTGCCGGGGATCGTCGCGCCGAGCAGGCATTCGTCGATCGCTACCTCCCTCCCGTCCGCGCCATGCTGCTGGCTCGCTCGCGCAATCCCGACCTCGCCGCGGACCTCCGCCAGGATGTAATGATCGAGGCCCTCTGCGCACTGCGCGCCGGCCGCCTTAACGATCCTGAAAAGCTAACCCAATTCGTCATCGGAATCGCCCGCAACCTTCTCAACAGCCACTTCCGCTCCCAGAGCCGCACCGAGGCCATCGAAGCCCCGGAAGACCTTCCCGACCTCTCTTGCGCGACTCAGGCCGTGGAAGAAGAAGAGCGCAGTCAACGCGCCCTCCATGCCATCTCCTCGCTCGATCGCCTCGACCGGGATATTTTGCTCCTAACCCTTGTAGAAGGCCTCAAGCCCGGTGCAATCGCCGAGCGTCTCGGCCTCAGCAACGATGTGGTGCGCCAGCGTAAACAAAGGGCCACCCGCCGCGTCATCGAACTCGTCCGGCCGCCGTCACAAAACCCGCCGGACAGCCACATTATTGTAGGAAGAGTCATATGAACCATTGCACTGGAGCGCCAGCTGAGCTTTGGCTCGAGCGGTACATTCAGGGAACTCTGCCGGACTCTGAAGCTCAGCAGTTCGAGGAGCACTACTTCGATTGTCCGGTCTGCCTCGCCCAAGTGGAGGCCCTGCAGGCTGTGCGCGCTCGTCTCGGCCAGCTCCCGGCCGAACAGCATCTCCCGAAAAAGCGCGCAAAACTGATTGCGTGGCCTACAGTTACCGCCGCGCTTTTCGCTCTTGCCGCCTCTCTGCTCATCGTGTTTCTCAGCTTCCGCTTCCTGCTGCCAAACTTTCTTCCACCCGGCGTCACCATTCAAACCGGACCGCCGCCCTCAGCGAATCCTCATCCCGGCGCCACGCCGCCGTCGTCTTCCATAGCCCAACTGGCCGACCTGACACTTCCGCCCTTCCGAGCTGCTACCCTTCGCGGCGAAAGCGAAGAAGCAAACTTCGATTCAGGCATGAAAGGCTACTCAGCCGGCGACTGCCGCACGGCCCTCACCGCGCTCAGCCGCGTCTCCTCGACCGGCAAGAACGCCCTCGCCGCGCAGTTTTACTCCGGCGTCTGCCAGATGCATCTTGGCGACCTGCCAGCAGCCGCTGCAACGCTCCAGCGCGTCACTGCCGCCGGCGACTCGCCCCAGCAGGAAGCCGCCTTCTACTACCAGGCCCAAATCGCCCTTGCCCGCAACGACGCGCCCTCCGCCCGCCAAGCCCTCGATCGCACCATCGCCCTGCATGGAGACTTTGAGCAGCGCGCCCGCCGCCAATCCGCGGGGCTCGCTATCGCAGCGGGAAAGCGTTAACCCGAAAAAGTGATCTCCGGTCGCCGCGTCCTGGGCTCTCCGCGGATTTTGTGGACAGATTACGGAGGACCAGCGAGCGCAAACGGGACAGGGCAAAAAAGTGCTGCTTGGCCATTTTCGGCCACACGGCGGTCTGTAACTTGTTTGATTTCAATGCCGTTTTAGAAGAAGGCTGATTCTAAAAGAGTTAACTGCTTGACGAAATGCGAGGGCTTGTTTGATTGCCGGGGCAACGCAACGGCCCCGGCTGGCGACGACCTGCCACTACTGCCAGAACTCTGTAAGAGCTTTGGAAAGCATAGAAAACGGCCTACGACGGAAGCGGGAACCGCCGGTCACCTTGGACGATTGCGGAATCGATAGCTTAGGCAAACTGTCCCTGCGCAACATCTTCGATGGACCGATTATTGATAGGTCCGTTGAGGGTCTTCTTTGACGCTGCTCTCAAGAGTTGCCACACTCCCTTGGCTGCTCCCTGAAACATAAGTTGCACCATGAAAATCAGGGTCATAACCCACAAAATGGGCGAGCCAGCCAAAAGCCGTTTTACCGCCAGGCGCATGCCCTTGTGATGAATTCTCTCAAGCTGCAACCGGACATTTTCGTTTTCAGTGGAGGTGAGGGCATTGTCCCATTCGGCGCGCCATTCCCTCGGGTCCGGCCTACCGGAGATCTTGTGAATCATGAGCGACATCAACATTCGGAATACGGTCAATTGATGCCCGTACCTAATGAACCCATTCATCTGCCTCCGCAAGAGTATGTAGGCGGGATGTTGGAAAGAGATGTGGCCATCTGCCGCAAGGTCAAACAATTCATCTCTAATTTCAAACATTTGCTGCCGAAATGAGTCCAAGCGAACCTCGGGAAGTATCTTGAAGAGCACCACAATCAAAAAAATGGCAACTACCAAGAATTGGAGGACATTTGCGAGTTGCAACACCGTAATCATTGATCTTCCTCCCTCGTCATTCCTTCGCGTGTCAGAAGACTCGACTCCCGATTTGGGTCGAGTTTCTTTTCCAGATACTCCGTACGTAACGTAAGACGTTTCCGGGTATTTTTATGTCTCCGATATTCGTTTAGCCAAAGGCCCGTGGTCAGCCCTGACAGTGCTAGGCTGGCTGTGATCAAAATGTTGAGGTGAGCAGAGATTTGGAGCGCCAAATCGGCAACTGACACGTATCCAGCAAACGCTCGGAAGGTCTGCGCCCCCTCGTAAATCATGAAGGCAACAACAGATGCCCAAATTAACGAGTTCCCGAACTGGCGAATGAGGGCGAAAATCTCCGCCAAAATCCAGCGAAATACTGGGGTCTCATCTCGTTCGCCACTCCCTGTTGATGACAATTTGAGCCTTCCAGATGCACCAGTACCGGAGCATAATTCGATGCCACCAACATATCACTTCATGTCCTCAAGTTGTAAATCAGATTCACGACACGACCCAAGTGATGCAATACCCCCTTCAACGCCCATTTGAGACACCACCTCACCCGCGCGATGACATTGGAGGCAACCTGTTTGCCGCAAGAGAGCAGTCCACATTAAGGAATTTACAGCAACCCATTCTTAGGACACCACCCACGATTCGATTGTGCGCGTGATGAACGAAATAATGTGCAACTTGAGATCGGGGTTCAGAAAGCGGACAGCTTCTTCCCCGCCTCATTCGCGCTTTCGCCGGCCTCGGCCATGTACTCCAGCCTGCGCACACGATACAGTGCCTCTTCCGCCATCCTGCGATTCAAACTCAGCAGATCGCTCAGCAGCCCGATCATCAGCACCTGGAACCCGATAATAATCAAAATTGCCGCAAGAATCAGCGACTGGATGTGCCCGATCCGCTGCCCGCTCAGGTAGAGGTAGAGAAAGCGAATTCCCGGCAGAATCCCCAGAACAATCAGCGTCGTCCCCAGCCCCGTAAACACCCGCAGTGGCCGGTACATCGTGTACGCCCGCAGAATCGTTACTGTCGATTTCCGAATGTATTCGCCGATGCTCTTCATCAGCCGCGAAGGCCGCGTTTGCGGGTTGATGTTGATCTTCACAAACTCCACAACCATCCGCGAGGCGCCGGCCTGGATCAAGGTCTCCAGCGTATAGGAGTAGCCGCTTTGTACAAACGTCCGCAGCGCCGCTTCACGCGTCAGCGCCCTGAATCCGCTCGTCGCATCCGGTGTGTGCAGCTCCGAAGCCCGCCCGATCACCCAGCTGCCCGCCACCTGCAACCGCCGCTTGATCCACGAGAAGTTCTGCAGGGTGCCAACCTGACGGTCGCCCACCACAATGTCCGCTTGTCCAGCCAGCAGCGGCGCCACCAGCCGCGGAATATCCTTCGCGTCGTACTGGTTGTCTGCGTCGGTATTCAGAATCAGGTCCGCGCCTTGCCTGACGGCCTCATCCAGCCCCGCCACAAACCCCGCCGCCAGCCCCATGTGCCTCTTGAATCGAACAATGTGATGCACGCCGTTCGCGCGAGCCACCTCGGCAGTGCCGTCCGTGCTCCCGTCATCGATGATCAGAACTTCGATCGTGTCGATCCCCGGAATCTGCTTTGGCAGCGCGGCAAGCGTAGCCGGCAGCGTTGCCGCTTCGTTCAGGCAGGGAATCTGGATTATCAGCTTGGTCATGGGTTCGGTTCGCAGCGGAAAACAAGGCAATTCAACTACTTGGGCTGGGAGCGCACCACCACCACATCGCCCTCACCTAGTGTGCCATGAAACACCCTAGCCACGGTGAACTCCTTGCGGATTACGTCGGGCACTCCCGGCGCCGCGGCCTCAAGGTACCGTGGGAATGTGTAAACCAGCCACACCGGTTGCCCCCGGCCCAAAACCTGCTCAAGCTCGGCGGGCGTCTTCACCTCCTGCCACGGCTTTCCAAAGTATTGCTGATACGGAAACACCGTCGCTCCGGCCGTCAACACC
>Ga0182015_10005590_pt1 | contig 13012 bp, 8 predicted proteins | sample 712P3MmetaG_FD_120478 | JGI IMG/M metagenome (GOLD analysis project Ga0182015, IMG submission 120478) | Permafrost microbial communities from Stordalen Mire, Sweden - 712P3M metaG | ecosystem: Environmental > Terrestrial > Soil > Wetlands > Permafrost | place: Sweden: Stordalen | collected...
ATTTTGTCCGTATGGGCTGCTGCACGGCGGCTTCGTTTGGTCAAAATCTCTGCGCGTCACCTTGTGCTTATTAAACATGCGCACGCTCCCGCGGCGATCGTCCGCCCGAACTCAAAACTGCACCTGATACTGCGAAGAACTGGCAATCAAATAGATCGCCGTCTCCGCCTGCGTAAGCGCCTGCGTGGAGCCGGCCGGCACCGCCTGCATGGCCGTCAGAATGTCGCTCTGCATCGTCGCGGACATCGTGCCGTGCAGCATCAAAGTATTCAGAGAAGCCAGCAGCGCCGCTGGATTCGCGGCTTCGGTGCCATAGCTCGCAAAGCTGACCGTTGCGCCGGTGCCCAGCGAAGTGCTGAAGACAAATGTGTTCACAAAATTCGTCCGAGCCAGGGTCGTGGCCGTCGTCAATATCTGGAATTCTGGGCCGACCGTCGTGGTTCCCGGAATCACGTAGAGCGGCGAATAGAAATTAAAGACGCTGCCGGGCGTAAGCGCCGTCTGGCCCATGTTCGTGCCCTGGCCGGTCAAGTTCGAGCCGTCGGTTGTGGCGCCGAAAGCGCGCAGCAATCCCGTAATGTAAAGAATCGGCTCCTGTAAATGCCCGAATCCAGCGGCTTCCGCAACGGTCGGATCGTCGTTTTGCCGCGCTTCGGGATCCATCAAGATCGCCGTGATCACGGCGGACATATCGCCGCGCACGCCCTCTCCATCGTTGATGAAAACATTCGCGACGCGCTGAATGTACGCCGGGCTGGGATTGCTGGTTACCAGATGCTGAATCAATCTCGTGCAAACGAACGCAGGCAAATTCGGATGATTGAAAATGTTGTCTAGCGCGCCCTCGAGATCCTGTTCCGCCGTTTGATTGACGGGCATTAGGCCACCGTTTGCGGCGCCCGGATAAGTCAGCAGTTGCTTCACGGCCTCGTCGTGATTGGTCTCCCAAGGCACCATCGGCCCCGTCCAATACGCGGGATTGTGCTCCGCCGCGGTCGCGCCCGGCATCGTCGGATAGGTCCAGCTGGTATAGGCCCTGGAAAATGCGTCGATCTGGGTTTCGGAATAGGTTGGAATGACGTTGCCATTCGCATCGAGTTGCGACGAACCGTCGTTGTTGATCAAATCTTCGCCGAGCGAGAAAAGCTGCATCAACTCGCGCGCGTAATTCTCGTCGGCATGCGTGGTCGCCGTGGGCTTGTTGTTGTTCACCATGTCCAGGTAGGCGCCCATGGCGGGAGAGAGCGTAACGTCCTCCATAATTTGCCGGTAATTTGTAAACGCATCGCTCTCGAGAACATTCAAATAGGGAGTGAAGGCCTGCGGCGTATTCACAGTCGTGCTGGAGATTACGAATATCTGCCCCAAAGCAAATGCTACGCGTTGCCGCAATTGATCCGGCGCGGTCACGAACTCGACGTAATAGCGCTGCTGCAAAGGACCATTGTTCGTTTCCGTTACCGCCGGCAAGGCAAAAAGCGTGGGCGGCATGGCCAGCTGGCTCGACAAAAATTCCGATAAGCCGGTTTCCGAAACCGTGGTCACCAGCTGAGGCGTGGGACCGAACGTGGATTGCTCGAGGAAACGATCGGCCGCGTTCGGGGCCAGGCCCGCGCTCACCAGGGTTTCAATCGCCGTGCCCACGAGAGGCGACGGCGTCGACGTAATTGTCGCGTGGATCGAAACAGGATTGTTCGGGGATGGGAGTGGCGCGGGCGCGGTGTACACGGCCGTAATTCCCGATCCTGACGGATTGATGGTGCCAACAGTGCTGTTTCCGCCGACAACTCCGTTGACGTCCCAAACCAGGATTGGAGCCACTACGTCCGTAACCGTAGCCGTCATTTGTATCGAGGCGCCCGCCGTGACCGAAGCGGTCTGCGCTCCGACGACCACGCCGGGGACTGGCGGGGCTTCCGCTCCCCCGCCACCACTCGAACAACCCGATGCGAGACTCAAAAAAAGAGTAGCGACGAGCGGAAGCAATAAGCGTTTCACGGGTACCCCCGTTATCAGGCGCCGACTGGCCACGTGCTGCCCTCAACCCGGCGACTGGCGAAAAGTTTCGGTCTTCTCGAAAGATAAATGCTGTGCCCTGCCTGCGAAGTCCCTGGCTGGCTTCCTGACCCTGATCCTTGCGGCGACCATACTCCCGCCAGCCAGCACTGTCCATCCTTTTTAAGTCCAGCCTGCCGGAACGGAACCTGGCTGTCCTGCGGGACGGGTACCGCTCGGAATCCGCGATAGAATAGAACTCGATGGATCCGCTCCCTCCGATCACACTGCGCCTGCGCGGGCGCAAGCTGGCCGTGCGGCTTACGTTCGTGGTTCTCCTGATCCTCGCGATTTGCGCGGGGGCCGTGGCCGGATTGCTGTTCGTTTATTCGAGCGACCTGCCTGAAATCCACGCGCTTGAGGATTACCAGCCCAATGTGGTCACCGAGCTTTATGCCGATGACGGCCAGTTGATCGGCACGTTCGCGATCCAGCGCCGCATCCTGATTACCTACGATCAAATTCCGCCCGTGCTCAAGGACGCCATCCTCACCACCGAAGATCAACATTTCGAGGAGCATTGGGGCGTGGATTTCACGCGCGTGGCCGGCGCCGCGTGGAAGGATCTGATTCACGGCCGCGTGGAAGAAGGCGCCAGCACGCTGACCATGCAGCTGGCCGGCACGCTCTTCCTCAATCGCGCGGATCGCAGCTTCCGCCGCAAAACGCAAGAGACGCTTTTGGCGCTGCAGATCGAGCGTCACTACACCAAGCAACAAATCCTTACGATGTATTGCAATCAAATTTATCTGGCGCACGGCAATTACGGATTCGAGGCCGCGTCCGAATATTATTTCGGCAAGACTCTTGGCCAAATCACGCTGCCGGAAGCCGCGCTCCTGGCCGGCCTGATCCGCGGTCCGGGATATTCGCCGATCCTGCATCCGCAGCGCGCGCTGGATCGCCGCAATCTAGTGCTCGAGCGCATGGCCACGCTCGGCAAAATCTCAGACGCTCAGGCGCAAAGCGCCATCGCCACGCCGCTCGGCCTCAATCTTGAAGTTCCGCGCGACGATCTCGCGCCTTATTTCGTGGAGGAGATTCGCAAATACCTCGAAGGCGCTTACGGAACCGAAACCGTCGACGAGCGCGGCCTGCGCGTCTACACCACGCTGAACGTGGCCATGCAGCGCGCCGCCAATCAAGCCGTGCGCGACGGCTTGCACACTTATGACCGGCGCCACGGCTGGCGCGGCCACCTCGACAACATCCTCAGCGACAATCGCGGCACGCTCGACGCGTACGTAGACGACGATTGGCATGGCGCACTGGTGCCGGGCGCTTACGTGCACGGCTTGGTGACGGAGGTGGACGATAAAACCGCGACCATTAGGATCGGGCCTTACCGCGCGGTTCTGGTGCCCGCCGATTTTGCCTGGACCGGCCGGAAATCTCCGGCTGCCTTGCTAAAAGTGGGCGATCTCGCCATGGTGCATCTCGAAAGTTTGGCCGATGGCACGGCCAAAGTCTCGCTTGAACAGGAGCCGGGTCCGCAGGCCGCGCTGCTTGCGATCGATAATCCCACCGGTGAGATTAAAGCCATGGTCGGCGGCTACGATTTCGCGCAATCGAAATTCAATCGGGCAATTCAGGCGCAACGGCAGGTGGGCAGTTCGTTCAAGGTCTACGTTTATTCGGCGGCTTTCGAGCAGGGCTACGATCCCTTCGATACGATTCTGGACGAGCCGTACACCACCATGAGCGGCGGCCAAGCTTATTCGCCGCACAACTACGACGAAAAATACGAGGGTTTGATCACGCTGCGTCGCGCGCTGGCTGGATCGCGCAACGTCCCGGCGGTAAAACTGCTGGAGAAAGTGGGAATCTCGAACGTGATTGCCTTGGCGCGCCGCTTTGGCATTGAAAGTCCGCTGCCGCCATATCTGCCGCTGGCTCTTGGCGCCGCTGATCTAAATCTTCTCGAGCACACTTCAGCTTTCACCGTTTTTCCCGATGACGGTGTGCGCATTGATCCGCACATGATCCGCAAAGTCACGTCATACGATGGCGCTCTACTTGAGCAGAATCGGCCGGCGGTGCACGACGTGATCGATCCGGCCGTCGCGCGCACCATGGTCGCCATGCTCGAAGACGTTGTGAACATGGGCACTGGGCAGGCCGCGCTCGCGCTTGGCCGCCCCTCCGGCGGCAAAACCGGGACCACCAACAATTTCACCGACGCGTGGTACATCGGCTTTACGCCGCAACTCACCGCAGGCGTGTGGGTGGGCAACGACGATAAGCAAATTTCGCTTGGCAAGCACGAGTCCGGCGCGATCGCCGCACTCCCCATCTGGCTGCAATTCATGAAGGATGCGATGGCCAATCAACCCATCGAGGATTTTCCTAACGTTGTTCCGCTTGAAAAGGTTGCGCTCACCAGAACCGTGAAAGTGGATACGCCGGACAACGCTCCAACCGAAAGCGGCGAGGAGCCGCCGGAGCCAGCCCCCGCTCCCGGTGCCGCGAATCCGAAAAATCCGCCCGGCAATACGCCGCCGTCCCCGCCGCAGAATTAGGCGCCTGTTGCGCGGGATCGCGCCCCGAAACGCCCGACGAGGTTCGGTCAAGCGGTCGCCGCAGCTTTTCCTGGTCCTTTCGGCACCGATTTGCCAGGCGGGACCTTTGCCCAGTGGGAATTGAAGCGGCTATCCGGGCCGGGAAGGCAGAAAAATCGCCATATCTTGTATCTTTGTCGTTGCAACGATCATCTGTACAACAGGAGGTACTACCATGAGCTCAGCAAATACCGCTGTCGGAAGCGCCATCGCCACCTGGAATATCGATCCGATCCACAGCAGCGCGCAATTTAAGGTCAAGCACATGATGATCTCGAACGTAAAGGGCGAGTTCAGCGGCGTCACCGGCACGTTGACGCTAGATAGCGCGGACATTACTAACTCGGAGATCGAAGCGTCGATCGACGTCGCCACCCTCAATACGCGCGAGCCGCAGCGCGATGCGCATTTGAGGAGCGCGGATTTCTTCGACGCCGAAAAATTCCCGAAATTGAGCTTCAAATCGAGTAGCGTTCGGGAAACGGGGGTTGGAGAGCTCGCGGTCGAAGGAGACCTTTCGATTCACGGCGTCACTCGCTCTGTGGTATTTGAGGTCGAGGGGCCCAGCGCTTCGATGAAGGATCCTTACGGCAACACGCGAATTGGGCTTTCCGCGACGACGCGCATTAACCGTAAGGAATTTGGACTGGTTTGGAATGGCGCGCTCGAGACGGGCGGGGTGCTTATCGGCGACGAAGTGACCATCACGCTTGACGTTGAGTTCGTAAAGGCGTGAGCGGAGTCGTGCAAATTTGCCGGCGCGATGCTTGTGTCTCGCTCAGCAGAGCGCCGTGCGCAAAATCCAAATCGGCCGTGACCATCGTATCTATGCTACCGGCGGTGGCGGCATCGGCGGCTTCACAAGGTGAACAGTTGCAACTATAGTTTCGGTCGGAAGCGTTCGAGTTCAACTCAAGGCAGGGAGTTCGAGGGGGGCGACGATGGGACAGTTCATAAACGCGCTTGCGAGCCCGCGGGCGATAGTAGAACGAAAATCACGCGGCGAGCGGGCGATCGCGGCGTGGGTGGCGTTACTTTTTTTGTTGGGGTGCACTCCGGCGGCGCGGGCGACCGACCTTAAACCGCCGACCGTGCAGGCGTGGGAAGCTTATGTCCAGACGGTCAACGAAGACACTGCTTCACGGGCCTCAGGAAGCAGTGCATTTTTGATGGTGGACCAATCGCCTGAAATGGCCGCGCAAGTACGGGGCGGAGAATTGGTGGTCACCAACCACGATCCGCGCAAGGTGCCCGAGGGGCTGATCCACGATTGGACCGGCGCCATGTTTATTCCAAACGTGACGCTGGACCAAGTCGTGAACGTGCTCGGCGACTACGGCCACTACAGCGACATATATAAATCGCTTGTGGGCAAATCGGCGGTGCTCGATCACAATGGCGACGCAGAGAAGATTACCGTCGTGACGGTGCAAAGGGCTTTTTCGGTGACCGCGGCGGTGGAAACCGAGAACGACGTGCAGTTTGTACGCTTGGACGCGAATCGCATCTATATCGTGAGCAACGCCGAGCGCGTGGTTGAGATCGCCGACTACGGTCTGCCAAGCGAGCATCCATTTCCTGAAAATCAGCGCCCCGGCTACGTTTGGCGCACCGTCGGCGTGACGCGCTTGGAACAACGGGACCGCGGCGTGTACGTCGAAATGGAAACGGTTGCGCTGAGCCGCGGAATTCCGGTCGAGTTTCGCTGGCTGATCAAACCGCTCACAGATCGGCTGCCAAGAAACATCATGCTCCAAACGCTTCAGGACACACGCGAAGCCGTGATGGCCACAGCCAAGCCGGTGTGGTGAGCGGCGAAATTTGGCGCGGAGCGAAGCGCGAGAGTGGCACGCGGGCAGGATGCTTCTTTCCGCCACGGACGCGCAGTCCGTCCGCGCGGCGCTTGACGAAAAATCGGTGTGAGCCAAAACTGGTAGAAATATGAACACCCTGATCGACTTTCTGGTGCGGCATGGCTACATGCTGCTGTTTGTCTGGGTGCTTTCGGAGCAACTGGGGCTGCCGATTCCTTCGGCGCCGCTGCTGCTGGCTGCGGGCGCGCTGGCGGGAACGCACCGCATGAATCTGGCGATGGTGGTCGCGCTGCCGCTCGCGGCGGCCGTGATTAGCGATGTGCTCTGGTATGAACTTGGACTTAGCCAGGGCGCAAGGGTTCTGAAATGGCTGTGCAAGGTTTCGCTCGAGCCCGATTCCTGCGTCCGCCGCACGCAAGATCGTTTCGAGCGGAATGGCGCCTGGGCTTTGGTGGGAGCGAAATTTATTCCCGGCCTGGGCGCAGTGGCGCCGCCGCTTGCGGGGGTGAGCCGCATGCCTTGGCAGCGATTCGCGCTCTTCGACGGCACGGGCACGATTCTGTGGGCTGCCACCTACGTCGGCACGGGGTACGTTTTCAGCGGCGAGCTCGAACGTGTGGCGGACCATTTGGCTTTTCTGGGCCGCGGACTTTTCGCGCTGCTCGCGGCCGGCTTCGCACTCTACATCGCCTGGAAATATTTCAACCGGCGGCGCTTCCTGCGGAAACTGCGAATTTCCCGGATCAGCCCGGAAGAGCTCCGGCAGAAAATGGATGCGGGGGAAGACGTCATTGTCGTGGACTTGCGCCATGCTTCGGAATTTGAAGCCGAGCCGGAGACGATCCCGGGCGCGGTGCACATGGATACCGGCGATTTGGAAGAAGCCATCGAAGTAATTCCTCGCGACCGCGACATCGTGCTGTTCTGCAGCTGCCCGAACGAAGCGACCGCCGCGCAGATGGCTCTGCGGCTGCGCAGCTTGGGCATCACGCGCATACGCCCGCTGGCGGGGGGCCTTGCCGGTTGGCGCGGCCTGGGATTTCCGGTGCAGCTTTTGAATTTGGGCGAGGACGATTCCGGCACGCTGGTTGCCGCGCCCGGAAACTAAAATTGCGTCAGCAGTTCATTGCCGGTTCAAGTCGCGCGCACTAAAAGTTCGTTGCCAGGCGCAGGGCAACGCTCCGCGCCGCGCCGATGGCGTTACCAGAGAACAGGCCGCCGAAATCGATCACATCCAGAACATTGCTCAGATTTTGTCCGTCGATTTGCAGCCGCATCTTCACGCGCTCCGAAGAATAAATATCCGCGCCTGCCGAGGCATTCACCTGGAACGACGGCTCGATGCGGCCGCGATCGAAGTCGATCCGGTTCACAACTTGCTGGCCGTATTCGGCGAGCGCCTGATCGTGAGTGCCGTCGAAATCGAACGGCAGCCCGGTATCATATTGAATGCCGCCAGCGATCCACAGGCGCCGCGTGAGTTGATAGCGAACGCGCCCGCGAACAGTGTTGCGCTGATCCTGCGAATCCGGGAAATGGCCTGATGCCGGGATAACCGCGTCGTCGCCCAGAAACAATCCGCCCGTAACCGGGAACCACGCGTTGCCCACCTCATAGGAATAACTGACGAATCCAGAGAAGTGGTTCCAATCCGGCAAATCGACCTTGGCCTCAGCGCCGTAAATAATCGCTTTTTGAAAGGCGATCGGAAAGCTGATGGTCGTGTTGTCAATCTGATCGTCATCGGCGTAGTTGCTAACGAGGCGCCGGAAATAATTGGCATCCAGCTTGAAGTTCTTGAAGAAGGCTTTGGTCAGGCCCGCTTCGTAATAATTTCCTTCCGAAGGCTGCACCGGCAATTGAAGCGAAGTCGGATCGAGAGTTGTGGCCGCGGTTGAACTCGAAAGCAGGATGTTCTCGAACGAAGGCGTCTGGAAAACCCGGTCGTAGGAAAAATGCAGCACCAGACCGGCGGCGGGGAAGTAGCGCGCGATGGAAAAGCGCGGGTCCACCGCTTGGCGGTTTAGCAGGAGTTGGTAGTGGTCCCAGCGAAGGCCCGCGCTGACGTTCCAATCGCCGAGGCGAATCTGATCCTGCACGAACGCGGATTGCTCAAGGTCCGGCCGGCTTGCCAGGAAGCTAAATGTCGGCGGCGTGCCATCGTCGAATTGAGTTGGATCGCTGATGATGTAGCTCAAATTCTCGTGCAGGAAAATGTTGTCGGATTCCACGCCCGCTTTGATCTCGTGGCGGCCGTGGTTGATGGTGATATCGCCCTTGAAATATCCCTCGCGAAACCGATTGTGCTGGAAAACTTCGATGGGAGTGGAATTCGCGTTGGAATTGAAATCGTTGGCGTTGTCGCGGACCATGCCTCTAAGATTCGCCACCGCATGGGATGAAAACGTGTGCCGGTAGGAGACGATTCCCATAGTCTCGAAATTGTCCGCGGTTTGAAGCTGCCCGGCGGCCTGCTGCACGAGTTCGTTGGGAATATCGTAGCGCGAAAGTTCGTGGCGAACGATGAAGCTGACGCGATCCTTCGGCGTCAGGTCGCGTTCGTAATGAACCGAAAAATCGCCCAGCGTGCCGCTGTTGGAATAATTTTCGGGAACCACGGGATTTAGATAGTGGTCCGTCATGCTGCCGCTGGCGCTGAGGCCGAAGGTGTTTCTGCCCCACACGTACTGTCCTTCGGCGAAAGCGCCGCCAGAATCGAAACTGCCGCCGGAAAGCACGATTTCGCCGTGAAGTCCTTGCTGCGCGTCTTCGAGCGTGTTGACTTCGATCACGCCTCCCATTTTCCGGCCGTATTCGGCGGGAATCCCGGCGGTGTAGAGGCTCATTGATTGCACGTCATCGGCTTCGATCTCCGGACCGAAGCTGGGCGAGCGATTGTCTGTGAGCGGGATGCCATCGACCACGAATTGCGTTTGATATTCGGAGCCGCGCGGATGCAGGACGGCATTTCCTTCGTACAGCCAGCCGGGCTGCGAATTCACCAGATCTTGCAGCGAACGGCCGGGAATCGAACCGACGCGATCCTGGATTCTTTCAGAGCCGACCTGGCTGACCGAGCCAGCCTGATCGGGGTCGATCAAAGTGTCGGCCGCTTTTACGGTCACGGATTGATTTAGCGAAGGCAACTTGAGTTGAATTGCGTATTCAGTCGGTATCGAGGAACGGATCTCAACCGATTCCGAAACTTCGGCGAAGCCCGGCTGCGTGATTGTAAGCTGATAGATTCCGTATGGCAGGCGCTGCACATCGAGATCGCCCTGATCGTCGGTCCACAGCGTGTTGCGATATTGATTCGCCTCGCAGACGATTTGAATCGTAGCCTTCACGCCCAGACCGCCGGGATCGGTCACCTTAAGGCGCAATTCACCGCTGTTGCTTTGGCAAAACAGCGGCATAGCGCAAAAGAAGAGTCGTGAGAAGAGGAGAAGAGCGAACCTGACTGCCAAAGTTCGGGCGCTGTTTCCCCGAGGCCGACCGCGGGTGCAATTTCTTCCGCGCGTTTTATCCGCTTTTCCGGCCGGCATTCGGGAATGATACCATCCGGCGTATTCGCAAAAAAATGAGGCGGGGCGGCGCTTCGGAAGGCGCGAAGCGCCACCCTCAAGCAATTGGCCGAGCGAACCTGCGGACCACTACATCACGAGGTAGCGGCGCTTTGCGAGTAGGACTGCCGCCAATCCTAATCCGAGAAGCGCGATGGAAGCCGGCTCGGGCGTGGCCGTTCCACTGGTCGGTGCAAACGACACGCCTTTGAAATTGGAATCGGCCGGCGCGGCAGCGAGCTGCGTGAACGATTCGCCGGCGTCCGTGGTCGCGCTCAGCGTGTCGGCGATTCCGTAGAGATAAGTCGAATCGAGATCGCCGAGCGTGAAATTGGTGGCGTAAAGATATACCGTGCCGCCGATCACCTCGCCCGTCAGACCGTATAGACCGGTGGTTCCGTCGGCATCTGTGTTTGGCACCAGATTCAATCCTGCGGAAATCGTATATTCCAGCGTCCAGGTGCCCGAGCCATCAGCTTTGCTATTCACCCACTTTTGCAACCCGCCGTCGCCCAAGGAAGAGCCTGTTTTGTCATTTGTCGCAGAGGTGTTTTTCGGGTCTCCACTGTCCGCCACGTAGAGGACGGAAGGGCTGGCGAAGAAATAGTTCTCCGGACTGAGATTGATTTCTTTGCCGGCGCTATTGATGCCGTTCGCTTGCGCCGCCGTCAAGGTCCACTTGCCGGTGCCGCCGGTATTTCCGAAGCCGGTGAGCATCGTCGGTCCGTTGCTGCCGTTCGCCACGCTTGTGGGCGGTGTTCCCGCGGTTCCAAGCGTGCCAATGTAGTCGCGGTTCGTCGCGCCACTTTTGCTATCGGTCGAGACGTACAACGTGCCGTTCACGATCTGGACCTCTCGAGTGTCCTGAGAAGCGCCACTTCCGGCGTCGTTGCCGGTAATCGACGTGGCGGAATTACCGCCACGCGTGGCAATGAAAACGCCGCCCGTATTGTCGCCGCTGGTCCCCTGCCCTGAGACGTAGATGGTCGATCCATTCACGGTGTAGGCGCTGCGCGGATTGTTGGCGTTGAAGACGTTGTAGAGCGCGGTGGTCGAATCCACGTTGCCGTCGCCATCGACCAACGCCACCACGCGCGGTACCGCGGTATAGCCTTGTCCCGTCATGCTTCCCGATTGGCCCAGAGCCGTGTTCGTGGAATCCGGGCTGTACGCACCGGGGTCGGCATTGAAGGCAGCGGCATTCACACCGTAACCCATGATCGTCAGGAATTCACCATTGCCGGAAAGTTGCAAGGTTCCCTCCGACGAGGATCCGTATTCGCCGGACACCGCGAAATTCGCGCCAGAGTTGGATTGCGGCAATACCAGCGAACCTTCGTAGGTGGCGCTCGATACTCCGGTCGGATCGAACTCAAAAAGGCTCAGGGGCGCGGCTTGATTGTCGGTGTAAGGTCCGGACGCGGCTCCCTGCACGCCGTTTCCTTCCACGCTGACCACGATATCCCCGGTGCTGAAATCGAACGGATCGGCAAACGCCGGTGCGGAGAGCAGCAAGGCAAATGCGATTCCCGCCATGATAGCCATCGTGAACTTTATGATTCGGTCTTGGCCCACAAATTCACATCGTTGTTTCATCCAGCACGCTCCAATGGGAAGTCCGTCGCTCTGCACCATAGCAAGGCGTTATGAACGGGGTGTTACAGTTATGTTTCACCCGCATGCAAAACGGCATGCAAAAGTTTGCGGCTGCGTGGCCTGCTAAACTTCTGATCGAGGTTGTCTTCGAGTGCGACGCCGAATCGCCATCTTCATCGCCATCGCCCAAACAATTTTGTTTCTGGGCCATTTGCTGCTTTACGAGACGTGGCTCCATTTCTGGAATTTATCGGCCACACTTAGCCCCGCCGGATTCTTGACGCTGCGCATCGCCGTCGCTGTGCTCTCGATCAGTTTTCTCTGCACCTCGCTGCTCGCGTTTCGCTTCACGAATTTTTTGGTCCGCATGCTGTACACCATTTCTGCCGCGTGGCTGGGATTCGCCAGCTATTTATTTTTCGCGGCGTGCGCGTGTTGGATCGCCCTCGGCGCCGATCGCGCTGTCGGATTGCATTGGCCGCCGAGCGGAATTGCGTTCGTATTCTTCGGCGCGGCGCTGGCGATCGGTTTCTACGGCATCGCCAATGCCGCGCTCACCCGCGTTGTGCGGATCAGCGTGAAATTGCCGAATCTGCCCGCCGCGTGGCGTGGCCGCGTAGTCGCGCTGGTGAGCGATACTCATCTGGGCCACGTGCGCAATGTGGGTTACATTCGCCGCATCGTGCGCAGGCTCACGCGCTTGCAGCCCGACGCAGTTTTCATCACCGGCGATCTTTACGACGGCACCAAGTGCGATGCGGTCGCTCTCGCCAGGCCGTTGGCAGACCTCCATGCTCCGCTGGGCGCGTACTTCATTACCGGCAATCACGAGGAATTCGGCGATCCGCAAAAATATATCGACGCCGTCAAGAGCGCCGGCGTGCGCGTCTTGAATAATGAAAAAGTGATTCTTGAGGATCTGCAGTTGATCGGCGTGATGTACGGCGATTCCACCCATCCCGAGCACTTCCGGTCCACTCTGCAGCGCATTGGAGTGGATCGCGAGCGCGCCAGCATTCTGCTGTTGCACGCTCCAGATCGCTTGGCCGTTGCCGCCGAGGAAGGTATTTCGCTGCAGCTCTCCGGTCATACGCATGGCGGCCAGTTCTTCCCGTGGACGCTGATCGCTTCGCGCATCTATGGCCCTTACGTCCACGGCTTGCAGCGCTATGGCAATCTCACGATTTTCACTTCGTGGGGTGCCGGCACCTGGGGTCCGCCGCTGCGCGTAGGCACCAAGCCGGAGATCATCCTGATTCAATTTGAGTGAGCGCCGCGCGGGAGATTTCTGCCGCCGCCTTAGCGGGCTAAGAGCGACGCTTGCCGAAGTGATCCCAGCCGCGAGGCGTTAGCGGCGAGGACTTGCCGCGGGCCGAAATCAACGAAACGCCCGGGCCGCGTACAATTTCTCCGATTTCGGCTGTGC
>Ga0182015_10005591_pt1 | contig 13012 bp, 9 predicted proteins | sample 712P3MmetaG_FD_120478 | JGI IMG/M metagenome (GOLD analysis project Ga0182015, IMG submission 120478) | Permafrost microbial communities from Stordalen Mire, Sweden - 712P3M metaG | ecosystem: Environmental > Terrestrial > Soil > Wetlands > Permafrost | place: Sweden: Stordalen | collected...
ATGCCAGGGCGATCGGCACCGCGCCGTATACGGATCCTTCGTAAAGCCGGTTTGGCAACAGCCAGTCAGAATTGCCCGGCGTCTCGTAGAAATCCATTACCCAGTTGAAATGGACCGCGCGATAGATATCGGGCAGATCGACGTGCCGATTGTACGGTCCCAGAAAACTCATTCCCGGCGACGCCGAGACGATCGAGTCGAAGTCCGGAATGACGTTGCGGCTGACGCGGCCACGGATTACCACCTCCACCAGACCGGGCAGCGCCTGGCATAACGCGCTCAACAACAGCAGGCTGCGACGGCAGCGGATCACGCCGAACCAGCCAATTCGCCAGGGAGGCCCATCATCAGCACCTTTCATGGAGATGGCTGGGCTTATCTCCGACGCGAGGACCTTGTTCTCCAGCAGCACACTTCGAGGGCATAAGCCCGGATTGGCCGAGTAGTTCTGGCTGGCGAAATACTCGGACAGGAATGCCGGCGAGCTGACGGCCAACAGATCGCAACCGCTCAGCAGCCGGCGCTCAAGGGATCGCAAGCCGGAGCTCACGGAACCATGGCCAATCATCAGCCGGTGGATGTCCAGACACTCATAGACCAGTGCGGCCGCCGGCGCGGCACGCCGCCGGGCCAACGACGCGAGAGCCAACATCTCAAGCTGGCGCGCCATGACGACATCCGCACCCTCGACATGCTTTTGCCATGTGCCGACGGACAATGCGGCGCGCGCGACGGAACTGACCCGGCGCAACAGCTTCGCGTCGAACGTCCGGCCGAGATCGACAGCCGGCAGCCCAGAGACGTCCGTCACCGGCTCCGCGCTGCGGCGGAATCCGAGCAGCGTGATGTCCGCCGATTTGGATAGCATGCGAACCCGGCGATGAATGGCCGCATCGGCGAGGTCGTGCGCGAAATAGACGAGCTTCATGCCGCGATCATCGCTGCCGAAGCGTCGCGTAGTATCCGCGAACCTCCGCGCGGAAGAACAGTGAGAACCAGGCGACGGTGACGATCGCTCCAGGCACGAGCGACACCGCGAGCCGCCACAACTGCATCATCGGCGATTCACCCACTGGGCCGGGTCCGACGATCCAGTGACCGACCTCGACCCCGCAAAGCATCAGGGAGAATGGAGCGATCAGAGTCCACAGATAGATTTTGATCGGCTCTCTTATCTGGCCTTCCAGCCACCACACCATCCAGCACACGATCGCTGCGTTCTTCACGGCCAGGGCCGCGGCGCACCAGACGATGCCGAAGGACGCCAGGCCACCGACGAGAGCGGCTCCGCTCACCGCGGATACCGCCGATGTGATCAGCAGTTCGCGGTTGTGACCCGAAACCGACATCAGAGCGCCCGGCACGAAACCGATCGCTCGCGCGAAGCCGCTGAGGGCAAGGACCGCGGCCACAGGTGCGGCGTTCACCCACTGCGGACCAAACACGACCTGAACGATCGGCAGACTGCCGACGAAAAAGATCACGGCCGGAACGCCGCAAACCAGAGTCGATACCGCCGCGGAGCGCCGCAATACTTCGTCCCCCGCGTCGTGATGGCGGCGCGCGAACATCGGTTGAAACAGGATCCCGACGAGCGAGTTGATCATCGTGATGAACGTCGCTTCGATCCGTTTGCCGAGATTGAAGTAGGCGACCGACACTCCTCCCACCAACGCGCTGATCAGGATCTGGTCGAGGTTATTGACAGTCGCGGCGATGAACCGAACGCAGGTCGACAGGCCGGCCTCGGGTACCATGCGGCGAAAGCTCTCACGGTCGAAGCGCGGTCGCGCCAGCGCGCCGGTGCCGACCACGGTTGCCAAAAATATGATGATGGACTGTCCTACCTGGTAGACCACGAGCCCGACCATCCCGTCGCCCAGCATGACCACGGTGATGCCGGCGGCGCCGGCGATGACGTTCGCGATGACACTTCGCAGTGCGAGCATGCGGTAGGAAAGCCGTAGCGCTAGCGCCGCCTGCGGCTGCATCGTTGCCAGATCGGTCAGAATCCGCAAGCCCACGAACGCGAGCACGCCGTAGTGTTGCCCGATATCGGGAATAATCCAGCCAAGTCCGGCGAGTACCCCCATATAAAGCAACACCAGCGCCGCACCCGCGACCAGCGACACGAAGCAGGCCGTCTCATGGCACCGCCGGTCGTCCATGGGCTGCTGAAGCAACGCTTCATACAACCCCTGGAGACCGGCGGTCTTGAGGATCTCAGTGCAGGCGATGGCGATGGCGACAAAGCCAATCAGGATCGGCGGCACGACGTGGGCGAAGACCGTGAAGGTCACGAGAGGCAGTACCACGCCGGCGCCGGCATTCACGACCGACCATACGACGCCAGCGATATAGCGAGGAGACGTCATGGCGATCGGTTAGGCCCTCGAGTGAACAGACTCCTCAGGTCAGAGCTGCGATCTGCCGATCGGCCCGGCTGCCGGGGTACGACTTCATCGATTTGAAGTCGACACCATTGAACACCGCGCCAAGGAAACGGCGGTCATCCAGTTCGGCGTCGGTCAGCGCACCGAGGGTCGTATCCGGATCCGCCCGTCCCCAGGCGACAACCAGCACGAACGCATCAAGCAACTGCGCGGCCGCGTGGATCTCGTTTACCGGGCTGAGCGCGGGGACATCGAACACGACATACTCATAGTGTCTGAGCAGTTCGGTGCGGAAGTCCTGAGCCTGCGAGCCGTTGAGCATGGAGGTGATGGCCCGGGACGTACGCGACCCCATGGGAAGGAAGTGCAATCCAGTGTCTGGATCAGTCCAAACGAGATCGCTCAACTTCGCGCTGCCCGCCAGCAGATCCAGGAAACCCTGCTTCGCGTACGGTGCGAGCGACTGGCTGAGCGAGCCGGAATTCGCAGCCCAGTCGACGAGCAGTGTGCGATTGCCTGACTTGGCGAGGGATTGCGCGAGGTTAGCCGCCACCGTGCTGGTCCCCTCACCGTGGTGCGCCGAAACGCATCCGATCAGGTTCAATGGCATGGCCCGCTGATGTCCGCGGCAGATGCGAAGAGACAATGCGCGGATCCCTTCGCTGAACTTGGAAGACGGCTGTGTCAGCACGTGGCGTAGAATGTCGGGCCGGCTGGACAGGATCCGCGAATTGGCATCCGCGGTGCTCGGCTGGCGTCCGCGCGCTCCACGTGAACGGCGGCCGCGACCCAGACCGGGCAACATACCGATGCAGTTCAGACCCGTGACCATCCGCAGCTGCGCCGTCGTGCGAATGCCGCGATCCAACGTTTCACGAACGAAAGCTACCAGGAAGCCAAGCCCGATCCCGAGCAGGCCCGCGCCGCCCAGTACCAGGTTGCTCTGCGGCCAGCTCTTGCGAAGCGGCGGGGTGGCCGCGGTGATCACACGAGCCTCGGAAACCGGGAACGACTGATCCTGCACAGCCTGAGTGTAGCGTCTCAGGAAGTTCTCATAGACCGACCGGTAGGTCTCGGCCGAGCTTTGCAGCGAACGCAGCGCCACGCGATCGCCATTGGTCTTGGCGGTGAGGCCGAGCAGTTCCGACATCCGTGACTGGACCGACAATTCGTCGGCGCGGGCGACGTCGTAGTCGCTCTGATAGGACTGCGCGATCCGGCCAAGCTCGTTGCGGATCGACTTCTGGATCGTGCTCATTTCGGCGCGGATTTTGAGTACGGCGGCATGATCGGGGCCAAACTTCGCCGACCATTCCGCCTCTTGCTGCGAGTCCTCGAGATATTTCTGCCGCAGGCCGTTGATGACGGTGTTCGAGAGACCTTCCGTGACGGTCGCATCGAGCACGTCGCCGTGCATGATCGCCGTGATCCGGTCGAGCTTCGACTTCGTGTCCGCGCTGCGGTTCCGTGCGGTCACCAGTTCGCTGTTCAATTCCGCGAGCTGCTGCTCGTTCATCAGGCCCTTGTCGGTTTCGACGATGCCCTTTTCGGTTTTGTATCGCTCCACGACCGAGTCAGCCGCCGTAGCCTGATCCCTGAGTTCGCTCAGGCGATCTTGCAGCCAGAGGCTCGCCTCCTTCGTCGTGGTCTCCTTGGCGTTGAGTTGAGCAACGATGTATGCGTCGACGAGGCCGTTCGCGAGACGCGAGCTAAGGTCGGCCGTCGGCGATTTGACGCCGATCTCGATCACATAAGTCAGCCCGAGGCGCCGCACCGACGTCATCTTCATGAACTGTTCGGCCGCCGCCTGCTGATCATCGACCGCCGCGGACGCGCCGTTTCTGGGCATCAGCGCGCTAAGCTGCGAATGGATCCAACCGGTCACGCTGAACCCGGACCGATCGAACAGAGGATCCTTCGTCAGATTGAGCCGCTCGACCACCTGACGCGCCAGTCCCTCGGACCGCAGGATCTCGACCTGACTTTCAAGTTCGGCGTTCAGCGTTTGAGCGTCCTGATTCTCGTGCTGCTGGCTGAGCATATCCGTGCGCCGGATATCGATCATCAGGTCGGTCTCGGCTGTGTAGGTCGGGGGGGCCAGCAGAACATAGCCCAGTCCGAGGCCGACGCAGACCGCGAAGCCGATCGCGGCCGCCTGTGAGCGGCGGTGCACAAATGAAATGGTCTGCGGAACCCATCCGAACGCCGGGGCGTCGTCAACGATCACCTGCGTCGAGAACGGCTGCGCCTCTTTTCTTAAAATGTTCATAGCTTGATCCCGTCTTAAGATTGCACTTGTTCAAGCGCGATGGTTACACGTTGGACATGTCAGTGTGGTTTCTGTTCGTACTTTATATACCTGGTCGAATCCGGCACGGCGGACCGCATCAGGTGACCCACCTGCTAATTTAGCATTGATATCAGAAATGCCGGCCGCTCGTCACGAAATATCTTCACGACGAGGGCTCGAAAAATCGTATTCTCGGCGACAAATCCGATATCCGCCCGTCACACCGCGACTCACACCCTCGCGTGTGTAGATTTAGCCAACTCGTCGTTGGTTTTTCGATCGCCATGAAACCCGAGGTCATGCCATTTGTAAGTATTTTGAAACTTTCAGGCGAGTAATTCACCCGCCGGGCTCACCTTGGTGCCTTCAGCAGATGATTTTCAACGACGTTAAATTTTCACCCGCCGTCACATGAGCCAGTCATCGACGACGATCCGCGAAAGCGCCCAGTCGCATGGCGCGGAAGGGCCTGTCCTTCATACGCGGCAAGCTGAGCGAACCGCGCCCGGGCTGACCACCATCGTCGTCCCGGTGCTCAATGAGGAACGGTTCATCGCGGCTTGCCTTGACTCCATCCTGGCCCAGATTGATCCAGGTGAAATCGAGATTTTCGTGGCCGACGGCGGCAGCACCGATCGCACGCGCGAAATCGTCACCGAGATGGCGCACGAGCACCCCTGTATCACGCTGATCGACAATCCAGGCCGGCTTCAATCGGCCGCGGTCAACCTCGTCGCGACCGTCGCATCGCCGCGTTCCCGCGTTCTGGTACGAGCCGACGCTCACGCGCTTTATCCCGCTGATTTTCTCCGCACCTGCCTGCGGGAGTTGCGGGCGCACGATGCGACGTCGGTCGTGGTACCAATGCGGACGGTGGGACTCTCGGGCTTTCAAAGGGCGGTGGCGGCGGCGCAAAACAGCCGCCTCGGCAATGGCGGCGCGGCGCACCGTTGCGGGGGCGCCTCGCGTTTCGTGGACCACGGCCATCATGCCGCCTTCGATCGCGCGTTCTTTCTGCGCACCGGCGGCTATGATGAATCCTTCACCCATAACGAGGACGCCGAGTTCGATTATCGGGCAATACGCGAAGGCGGGCGGATCTGGCTTTGCGATCAGGCCGCCATCACATATTTCCCGCGCGACAACCCGTGGCGCCTCGCGAAGCAGTATTTCTCGTTCGGCCGAGGCCGGGCCCGCACGCTGCTCACCCACTCGCTTCGCCCCCGCGCGCGCCATCTCCTGCCGGTGATGATTTTGCTCGCGACGGTTGGAGGGCTGCTTCTGGCACCGATCCATCCTGCCTTCGCGCTGCCGTTGCTTGGTTATCTCGGGATCTGCACGGCCTGGGCTGTCGCCGCCGCGATCAGGACCCGCGATCCGTGGCTCCTCGCGACCGGTGCCGCCGCCACGATCATGCATCTCTCCTGGGCCGTCGGCTTCCTCGACAAATGCCTGACGCACCTTCTATCCGGCCGCGGCAGGCGAAAAGGTTCCACACTCGTCACCAATCCGCACACTGTTTGAGGCGACCGGCCTTGTCCCAGACCATGTCCAGACCACGGCCAGCGACGACACCTGCGCCCGGCCGCACGCTTATTTGCGACCCTCTCGTGTTCCGGGAGAAATTCGATCGCGAGCATTTCCTGCTCGAACACACACTGGCCAGCGAACCCGTGTTCCAACTGCCACGCCTTGTCGAACTGGCGAGCGCCACCGCCGCATCCCGTCCGGCTGACGTCTATTACGACGCCGGCGACATCGGCATCGGTCAGCGCTGGGATACCGCCACGTCGGGGTCACTGCCCGTCGACGAAACCATACGGAACATCGAGACCCAGGGCGCATGGATCGTACTTTGGCGCGCCGAGCAGGATCCCGCCTACGCGAAACTGCTCAATCGGGTGATGTCCGACATCCTCGAACTCGCGGGTCATGAACTGGAACGGCTGATCAAGAAGCGCGAGGTGATCCTGTTCATCACGTCGCCCAACCGGGTCACCTCCTATCACATCGATCGCGAATGCAACTTCCTCCTCCAGATCCAGGGCCGCAAGCAAATCAGCGTGTTTCGCCGCGAAGACCGGGACGTGCTGCCGGAGGAAGAGATCGAGCGGTTCTGGACGACCGATCACAACGCGCCGGCTTATCGTGAGGCGCTGCAGGATCACGCGGACGAGTTCACGCTCGAACCCGGGAATGGCATCCACATTCCGGTGAACGGCCCGCACTGGCTGCGAAACGGCGACAACGTCTCGATCAGCGCGAGCTTCAATTTTCAGTTCCACGACAGTGTGCGAGCGGATCTCTATCGGGCCAACTATTTTCTCCGCAAGTTCGGCTTGCATCCCGCGCCCCCGTTCAAAGGCGGCGGACACGATGCACTGAAGCAACCCTTCGGCGCGGCGATTTACAAAGCCCGGCAACTTTACCGAGGCCGCGGGCCGCGCGACTGACTTCGCGGCATGCGGAGTCATGGCTCGTTCATCGGCCGGTACACGTCGCGAAGCGAGTACGAAGCCAATGATGGAGTTGGATGTCTCGGCAGTTCCAGGCCGCCAGCCGCCGATGACAACGATCCCCTCGAATAATCGAATAACGCCGGCGTCCGGGGCCGTGCTCGTCGGCTTCCCGGTGCGCTTTCTCCAGCTCCTCGGAACGGAGGTCCGGAGACGGCTTCACGCCAGCGGTTTCCTGAGAGGCGCATCGGCTCTGTTCGCCGGCACTGTCCTGGCGCAGGCGACCAGCCTCGCTGTCTGGCCAATTCTGACCCGGCTGTATCGGCCGGCGGAGTTCGGCGTGCTCGGCACCTACCTCGGGCTGATCACCGTTCTCGTGACGGTGGCGTCTCTCCGTTACGAAAACGCGATCCCGATCGCCCGTCATGACCGGCAGGCACTCGATCTGCTCGCCCTGTGCGGCCTCGGCCTGGTCGCGACAAGTGTGATCGTCGCCGTCGCCGCCTTCACCATCCCGGACGAGGTATTGGAACAGGCCGGCCTGCTGTCACTCGCGCCGTACCGGTTTTTCGTTCCGCTTGGCTTCGCCTGGGTTGGTGCGTATTCAGCGTTGTTCGGCTTCGCGACACGCGAAGGGGCGTTCGTCGCGATCGCGCGCACCCGCGTGAGCCAGGCGCTCGCCGGTCCAGCGTCGCAGGTCTTTCTGGGGCTGGCCGGTGCCGGAACGTCCGGGTTGCTGCTTGGTTTCATTGTCGCCCAATGTGCCGGGATGCTGCCGCTGTTCCGGCTCGCGCGCTCGCGGTTCCGAGTGGCGGGCCATGTCGTATCGCTTCGCGGCATCGCATCGGTCATGCGTCAATTCCGAAATTTTCCGTTGATCTCGACCTGGGGTGCGTTGGTGGAATCGATCGGTGGCGCGGTGGCACTCTATCTGCTCATCGGCATGTTTTACCCTGCGGCGATCACCGGTTTCCTGTTTCTGACCGAACGCGCTGTCGGACGGCCGCTCCGAATGGTCGCGAGTTCTCTCGCGCCTGTCGCGTTCAGCGAAGCCGGGCGTGCCGTGCATACCGATCCGACGCAACTGCGGCGGCGCTTTCTTCAACTGACTCTGCGCTCCTCCGTCGTCGCGGCATGCTGGATCGTCACCGTGAATATCGCGGCGGCATGGTTGTTCCCGATGGTCTTTGGCCCAGGCTGGTCGGATGCGGTCCCTTTCGTGCGAGCGGTGAGCGTTTGGTATTTTTTCGCGACGGTCACACGCGTCACCGGCCCCTTGCTGCTCGTTCTGGAGCGGCAGGTTCTCAACGCCATCACGCAGATCGGCGGCCCGCTGTTCGGCGTCGCCGCTTTTCTGTTTTGCGGCTACCGCGGACTGGATGCCGTGGTCGCGGTCTGGGCTTATTCGACCTGCCAGGCGATCGCCGCCGCATCGGTGATTCCCGCCACTCTGATGGCGATCGACGCGGTTAAATCCGTGGAGCATGCCGGTGAACCGCGTTGATCCACATGGCCGCGAAGCTGTTACCAATCCCATGCGACTTGCATTCGGCCGGACGGATTGTCCGATCCGGCATCGGCTCGACGAGGTACCATGGTTGAACTGACCGATCAGAAGCAGCCCTTGCCGCGAGGCGCCGGTGATGTGGTGCGCTATTTCGCACGTCGCCTGCCACCTGTCGTCGCGCTGCGCCGCTGGAGTTATGAACGCCATTTCGCCAACGCGGCCGGCGAGCAGCGCCTGTTCCGCGGCGTCTATCCCGATTTCGCGACCGCGATTGCCTCGGCTCCCGCGGCGCACCCGATCGGCTACGACAACAAGGCGTCAGCTCATCGGCTCGCGGAGGAGCGGCATCACGTCTTCCCCACCGACTATCCGGTCCTGTTCTGGCTCGCTCACCTGATCGGCGAGAATACTGTTTTATTCGATCTGGGTGGCAATGTCGGCAGCCGTTATCTCGCATTCCGCAACCATTTGACCTACCGGGACTCGTTGCGCTGGATCGTTTCCGAGGTTCCCGCGGTCGTCGAACTTGGCCGGGAGATCGCGGCGCGCGAAAACGCACCTCACCTCCAGTTCACCACCAGCTTCGACGAACTGAACGGAGCGCATATTCTGCTGGCGTCCGGCGTGCTGCAGTTCCTCGAGGACTGGATCGGCTTCCTCCGAGCGGTCCCCAATCGCCCGCCGCATGTGCTGATCAACCGCACGCCGGTCTACGCGGCCAGGTCGGCGGTGACGCTGCATTCCACCGGCACGGCTTTTTGCCCCTACCACTTGTTCAACCGGACCGAGTTCGTCGCCGCGTTCGTCGATCTGGGTTATCGGCTGGTGGACGAATGGGCCAATCCGGGAATTGGCTGCTACATCCCGCAGCACCACGCCTCCAGCATCGACGCCTATAGCGGTTTCTATTTCGTCCATTCCGGCGCGTGAGTGAAGGTGCTCGTCCGATGCGGGACAAAATCTGGTCATGATCTCGCGCCCATGGTACACCAGCCCGGTGATACAAGTTGCGTCTGGTACGCGTCATGGTGAACCTCTGTTTCGACGCATGGCCCGATTGGCCGAGCGCCGCTTATGGCTGTCGGGACCAATCGCCGAATTACGAAAGGCGCGCTATGAGCGGCGCTTCGAGTCGGCGCGGGGCAATGTCAAAATGTTCCGCGGCATCTACGACAGCTACGACGCGGCCGCGGCGAGCGCTCCGGCGTCTCTTCCGATCGGCTGGGATAATGTGGCGTCCGCGCATCGGCTGGAGCATGAGCGACTCAGGATCTTCACCAGCGATTATCCCACATTGTTCTGGCTGAGCCGGCTGCTGCCCGACAACCAATTCGTCTTCGATCTGCACGGCAATGTCGGCACCGCCTATTTCGCGTTCCGCCGCTTGCTGCCATTCCCCACGAACCTGACCTGGCTCGTGAGCGATGTCGCCGCGATCGTCGCTCACGGTCGCGAGCTTGCTCAGCATGAAGACGCACCCGGACTACGATTCACCGGGGAGCTTGATGAGCTCCCGCTGGCGGACATACTGCTGATCAAGGGCGCGGTGCAGTTTCTGCATGATCCGATCGATTTTCTGAAGCGCGCCGGTCGCCTGCCGCGGCACGTTCTGATCAACAAGGTGCCGCTTTACGATCGCGATCCCGCGGTGACGCTGCAAGCGAACGGCGTGGCGTTCTGTCCCTATCATCTCCTGAACCGAACGCGGTTCATCGCCACGTTCGAAGATCAGGGATACCGCCGGGTCGATAGCTGGTTGAACTACGATCTGAACTGCTACATCCCGTTTTATCCGGAATATACCATCCCAACCTACAGCGGTTTTTATTTCACGCGCGAAATGCGATAGGTCGTGGTCACGGAGCAGGACGTCCAGCTCTGCATCTTTCCGCTTCATCCGAAGCCGGGAGATGCCGATTTGCTGGCGCCGGACGAACAGCGCCACGCCGACGCATTCCATTTCGCTCTCCATCGAGACCGCTACATCGCCGGCCGGGCCATGCTGCGCCGGCTTCTCGCCGCCCGCCTCGCTCGCGATCCCGCTTCGCTGCGATTCCATTATGGCAAATCCGGCAAGCCCGCTCTCGACGAGCCAATATCGTTCAACTTCAGCAATTCCGACGACCTCGGCGCCCTGGCGATCGCCGCGTTCGAACTCGGCGTCGACATCGAACGTGTCCGCGTCATCGAGGAGGATGTCGCCGGCCGCTTTTTCGCGGCCGACGAGGTCGCGCGATTGCGCTCCTTGCCGATCGAGCAGCAAACCGGGGCATTCTTCAATTGCTGGACCCGCAAGGAGGCTTACATCAAAGCGCTTGGCGACGGATTGTCGCTCTCGCTCGATCGGTTTTCAGTGACGCTGGCGCCGAATGAACCGCCTCGACTATTGCGCGCCGGCGACGATCCGTCCGAGCCCGGCAGTTGGCGACTGCATCATTTCGTCCCGGCGCCAGGCTTCGTCGGTGCTATCGCGGCTCGGCAACTGGGTTGGCGGGTGCGGCTTGGTTGCTTGAAGCCGGGTTGCGATCCGGTGGAGGCCAGCTCTCCAGCTTTACCTCCGGATCAACCGTAGATCCAGGCATTTTGCCACCCTGCAACGTGGCGCGAAAAAAACCAACAGCCCAGTACCGGACGATTTCACCGGCACGCGCCGGATCAATCGGACCCGCGCCATTCATGCGCCGCCACGGCACGAGAATTGGATAGTCGGAAAAGTTCGGATGCTGGCTGCCGCTGATCGTTAGGTAGTATCCGCCGTTCCGCGCGAAATTGGCGCGCGTGTGCCGTTCGTTTTCGTCGAGCACGCGCGCCAGGATACTGACCGCGGGATCGGAACTCTGGCGTTCGGCGTCAGTGGGCAGCGAGGAACCATCGGACATTTCCAGATAAGGGTGGGGCGGCCCGAACCTCGCCGCCTCGCCGAATGTTAGCCCGTCCATGTTGAGTGAGGCGCGAAATCTCCGATCGGTCACTGCCGCCTCGGCGGCGGTCGCGCCGCCAAATGAAAACCCGATAATGCCCGCGTGCGTCATATCGAACCGGCCGAAGAACCGCGACCCCGGCTGTGCATTTAATTTCGTCAGCCGATCCAACACCTGACTCGCGGCTCGCACCTGCGCCCGCAGCTTGACCGGAATTCGTCGCATCGTTTCCGCGTAGGAATCTTCAGTGCTGAAATCCATCGGAGCGGCCAAATCGACCCCGTCCAACACGCCGGACGGCTGATCGCCGGCGGCGACGACGAAACCGTGGCTCGCAAGCTCCTGCAGCAGCGCGGTGTTTTCCCAGCGCGTCCCGCCATAGCTGTTGACGTAGACAAGCACGGGAAACGAACCGCTTCGCGACGGCGGCGCATCGAGCCTCGCCGCGGTCCGGATCCATCGGAAAATCTTGTTGCGCCTGCCACCGCCGACCGGCGCATACCAGGCGCGAGGATAGCCCGCCGAATCCTGCGTGGGATACCAGATCTGCAACGTTAGCCCGAGCGGGTCGTCAGGGGGCAACACCGTTGTGCCCACCGGAACAGGACCCGTCGGAGACGGCAATCGGAACACCGGAAACACGAACGACAACAACCCCAGAACCAGCAGTATGCCGATTTCCATCATGCGCGTCGCGAATGCGAGGGCGCACTCATCGCTCCCATCCTTATGACCGCGCCTGACGCCACTAAGTTAAGGCCGACGAAAGCATGGCACTCAGCTTTTAAACATCATGCCGCGTTGCTTCGCACCGTTCGCACCAATGACTGATTCCTGGGCGCGGTTGTCAACAACGTCATGGCGGGCCACCGAGCCGGCCATCAATCGCCGCACAGTGCCGCGAGAGATCACCGGGTCAATCCCCCGATCAGGTCGGGGGACGGCGACGACGTGTTGGGGTGACCGTGCCGACGGTCAATCAAATCGGCGATGGCGCCCACAACCGGCGGAACCTAAACCGACAATCGTTCCCGCCGCATGCGCGCAAACTCCAGCGGCGACCGGAATGACTTGACCGGCTCGGCCGCGGCAGCCGCCACCGCGAGCGCGGCGATGGTCGGATGCTGGATCAGATGCCGCGCCGTCAGGCCGATGCCCGCATCCATCATGCGCGCCGCGATGCGGAACACGTGGATCGAATCCGCTCCCAACTCGAACAGGTTGTCATGGATGCCGATCCGTTCCAATCCCAGCACCGTCCGCCAGATTTCCGCGAGCTTTGCCTCCATCTCCGTGCGAGGCGCCACCGGTTCGCCGGCTGGGCGCATCGCCTCGGGATCAGGAGCAGGTAATGCGCGCCGGTCGACCTTGCCGTTCGCGGTCATCGGCAATGCGGTCATCCGCACCCAAAGCGTCGGCACCATGTAATCCGGCAGTTTGTCGCC
>Ga0182015_10005592_pt1 | contig 13011 bp, 17 predicted proteins | sample 712P3MmetaG_FD_120478 | JGI IMG/M metagenome (GOLD analysis project Ga0182015, IMG submission 120478) | Permafrost microbial communities from Stordalen Mire, Sweden - 712P3M metaG | ecosystem: Environmental > Terrestrial > Soil > Wetlands > Permafrost | place: Sweden: Stordalen | collected...
GTAGCCAGTAGCCAGTAGCCAGTAGCCAGTAGCCAGTAGATGTTTGATGCGGAGAGGCAGGAGACGAGACCGGAGGGAGACGGCAGGAATCGCCGACGACGAGTGTTGCGGGGCTGGATTTCCGTAGTTTAGCTTCCGGATTTGCCGGCGTCGGCTGGAGTTTCGGTGGCCATTTGCTGGATCGTCTCCTGCAAATAGCGGTGTGGGTTCACAGGCGTGTTGTGAATGCGCACCTCGTAGTGCAGATGCGGACCTGTGGAGCGACCGCTCATGCCGACATAGCCGATGACCTGACCGCGGCTGATTTGCTGCCCCGCTGTAACAGCGAAGCCAGAGAGGTGTCCGTAGAGAGTCTCAATCCCGTTGCCGTGGTCGATCAGGATCTGGCGGCCGTACCCGGTGGTCATGGAAGCGATTTCTACGGTTCCGGCGGCGGCGGCTCGCACAGGGTCGCCGAAGCCGGCGGAGATGTCCACGCCGGAGTGGAAGGCGCCTTCACCGTTGAAGGGGTCCTCGCGTTCGCCGAAGGAGCTGGTGATGGGACCGATGACCGGCCAGAGCGTGGGTGCGCCGGCGAGGCTGACCCAATTCGTGACCAGTGTGGAAGTAATGCCCAGCTCGAAGGAACGGAAGCTGCCGGTAAGCGCATTGGTTCGCAGCGAAGCGAGCTGATCGAGGGACTGAGCGTAGGCCTGCTCGGTGAACGATGGCGCGCCGTCGGCGGTGTCCGGAGCGACGGGCGCGGTTGCGGACTTGGCTAAACGGCTCTGGCGTAGTCCATAGAGCGCGCTCACTTCGCTGGCGAGGGAGCCCAGGGAGGCGGCCTGAAGGTCCTTTTGGTGCGCGACGAGCTGAAGCTGGTTGTAATCCTTGCGCAGGGCTTCCTGCTGGGAGCGGACCTGATTAAAGCTGGCAGTTTTGAGCAGCATGCGGGAGTAGGAGCCCGCCAGGCCAGTGATGGTGAAGGCTCCGACCACGGCGGCGGCGACGAATATGCCGGCGTAATGGAGAGGGATCGGGATCTTACGGAGACGTCCATCCTTCTCACGTGCCACGAAGATGATGTAGTAACGTCTGCGCAAGGTACTTGTCCGGATGGTCCCGGAAGACTCCTCTTACCGTATTTTCACGGCCTGAAAAAGTTGGACTAGATTGGCTGTTCCCTAAACGCTATCAGCCTCGAACAGGGGGGTCAATCTGCCATTTGGGGGATCAATTACTCAGGTCACCGGGCTCGTCGGCGGTCCCCAAATGCCCTTCAGCCGCGTCACTATCCTTATTTATAATCAGCAACTTACCATTGGGTACCAAGGTTGACATGTTCTTGTTTTCCCATTTCGAGAAACTGTGCGCTCGATCATGTTCCGCATCGGGCCTCGGCGAGCGGAAGCGTGAATTAAACCGCAGCAAAAAAGGGACCGTTGGCAGACGATCCCGTGGGTCCATCTTAACAAGAAAGAGTGCTGGCGGGGCAGGTTTCTGGTTTTGGGACATTACGTCAGTACCTCATTCTGGTGCTGCGGGACCATGATCTTGCTTCCGGCGGAAAAATGCAACCCTTTTGAGAGCGGTGGGAGGCCGGTTGGTCGGTTTCGGGTCATTTTCGGGCGGTTGCTTGCAGGGCGGTTCCAGGCCTGTCTCTGAAATTCGTTGAACAACCCAGCGCGTTGAAGTGGTGGAAGAGAGCTGGCTCAGGAGCAGAAGAGCATTTGATTTTGGGCTGTTTTGGGGCACGACTGACGTTCGTGCCCGAAATGAAACAGGAGGAGCACCGTCGGGGTGAAGCGGGAATCGATTCATATGGACGTTCGTGCCGGCCGGGGAGTTTGCTTCTTGCTATGGGGTGAACCTGGCCTTCGCTGGGTTTGGGGTTGGGGTTGGGCTTCTTTTCCCGGCACGCTTCGAAGTCGCGGCCTGACACCGTGGCCGCTTCATAGCGCTCTTGAATTGAGCGAGTTACAGGCAGCCGAGAAATTTCGGTGCGAATTTTGTGAGACGCCTGATCGCCAGGACCCTGTGTGCGGGTTCCCTGCAACCGAAACTTCCGCGTGCCGGTGATGCGCTCAACGCTAGCCTTACCAGCGACGGTCCAAGAAGGGCGCGCAGACTGCCCTCGCTATATTCTGCAGAACGGGCGTTATTTCCTAATTCCCAAAGAGACGAAACGTTCAAATGAATCCAAACGAACCACCGTGCGAAGTGCGCATCTCGTTTCAGGATGGTGAGGGAACATTGCTTGTTACGCCAATGGGGCCGAATCTGTATCGACTGGAAGTAAGCTCCATTTTGGGGGAAGCGAGCTATCACGACGTGATCGAGACGGAACCCCAAACCGACGGAAGCGTACGGTTCCTCCGTGTAACCACGCCATCCGGACTGACAACTCTATCCTGCGTCCTCTCGCAGAACCTGCTTGACTCCCCAGCCATGTCTGCTTTGTTGGAAAAAGTGATGGCCGTCGGCGGCAACTGGGAGAGGATATTCGGCGGGTTTCTGATCCTGCACGTGCCGCCGACAGAACGCGATCACATCACGGCCGAGTTCAACAATCTATTCAGTCAGTCAGTCCCCCCCAAATAACCGCGGATCGGCTGTTCTCCATGGGTGCCTGAATCGTGGCCTGATACAAAACCAGGACAATTCTTTAGCGACTACGGAGATCTTTAGCGAACTTCGGAGACGCGACACCAGATTCATGATTCGCGGGGCGATGCGCTGGCCCGCGTCTGCCGGTGGTATGCTTGCGGTTTCGTGTCTGGAACGCTATGCGACTGAACGCTCTTCTCATCCGAAGCACCCTGGTTGGCGCGCTGGGGGGGCTGCTGTTCGGGTTCGATACCGCGGTCATTGCCGGTACGACTCATCAGCTCACTGAAGTCTTTCATCTGAGCGCGGGCGCGCTGGGACTGACGGTTTCGATCGCGCTCTGGGGCACGGTGATCGGGGCGATCGGGGCGGGGCCGCTGGGGCAGAAAATCGGGGGGCGAGAGGCGTTGCGGATTATGGCCATCCTCTACGTCATCTCGTCGCTGGGATGCGCGCTGGCGTGGAACTGGCCGTCGCTGCTGTGCTTTCGGCTGATTGGCGGGTTGGGGATTGGCGGTTCGTCGGTGCTGGGCCCGGTTTATCTTGCTGAACTGGCACCGGCGCGGTTGCGTGGGCGGCTGGTGGGTTTGTTCCAGATCAATATTGTTGCGGGCATTCTGCTGGCGTATGCGTCGAATTACGCGGTTGCGCGGCTGGTGGATGGAGGCGATGCGTGGCGCTGGCAGTTTGGCGTGGCCACGATTCCGGCCATCCTGTTTGCACTGTTCCTGTTCGGCATTCCGCGCAGCTCACGGTGGCTGGTGACGCAGAACCGCATCGACGAAGCGCGGCGTGTGCTGGAGATGATGGGCACACCGAACAGCGAGGCGGAGCTGAAGGAAATCGTCGACTCAATCCACATGGAGAAGAAGCTGCATTCGGAGCCGCTGTTTCAGCACAAATACCGGCTGCCGATTTTTCTGGCGATCTCGATCGGGATGTTCAACCAGCTGGCCGGGATCAACGCGATTCTCTACTACGCCAACGACATTTTTTCGTATGGGGGATTCAGCAGGCTCTCCGGAGACAAGCAGGCGGTGCTGCTGGGTGCGATGAATTTTGTGGCGACGCTGCTGGCCATGTCGGTGATCGACAAGCTGGGACGGAAATCGCTGCTGCTGATCGGGTCGGTGGGGACGGCGTTGTGCCTCGCGGGCGTGGCGGCGATTTTCCATGCGAACAGCCACCAGAGCGACCTGGTCTGGCTGCTGGTGGGGTTCATCTTCTTCTTTTCGATCTCGCAGGGGGCGGTGATCTGGGTTTATATCAGCGAAGTTTTTCCGACTCGGGTGCGGTCGAAGGGGCAAAGTCTGGGGAGCTCGTCGCACTGGATCATGAACGCGATTATTTCGGGGTTCTTTCCGTGGGTGGCGAAGCATTCGACGGCAGCGCCGTTTATGTTTTTCTCCGCGATGATGGTTTTGCAGTTTGTGGTGGTGCTGTTGTGCTATCCGGAGACTAAAGGTGCGAGTTTGGAGCAGCTGCAGAAGCGGCTGGGGACGGATTGAGGCGGCAGCCTTCAGCGCTCAGCCTTGCGCTACCTGCTCCAGGCGCTGCAGCGTGTCCGGGTACGAGCGAACCAGCAACAGCAGCGCAATCGCCTGTGGATTCGGCTTTGCCCGCCCCTGCTCCCAGTTCTCCAGGGTGCGCTCGTTGATGCGCAACCGGCGCGCAAACACCGCCCGTGAACAGCGCAATCTCTCCCGCGCCTCCCGAATGAACGCCGCATCGAGCGCAGGCAGCGGAGCCAGCTCGTGCCGGAAGCTACGCAGTGTAATCTTTCCCTCGCCACGCGCCTCCATCGCCCGAACCCCTTCCATCATCCCGTCGAACGGCTTCCGCTTTTCCATCGTTTACTTCCTCCAGCCATCTCCATCTCTGCGAGATTCGAGCTAATATTACCTTGCCACAAGTGTAGCCCATAGGCTACAATGATTTCTGTGATTGAAGTTCGGGAGACGAAAACATTCTCCGCTGGCTGCAGGCGCTCCGGGATTCCCAATCGCGGGCGAAAATCGCCGCCCGAATTCGGCGTCTGGCTTTCGGTAATCCTGGCGATGTGCATCCTGTCGGTGACGGCATCAGCGAACTGCGCATCCATTGCGGGCCCGGTTATCGGGTTTATTACGTCCAGCGTGGAGCGATCCTGATTGTGCTGCTATGCGGCGGGGACAAGAGTACACAGGCCAGAGACATCGCAACGGCGAAGAAGCTTTCGAAGGAGACGGAATGAGCAAGGCGAAGACAAAGCCGTTCGACCCGGCGGAATACCTGGACGACAGCGAGTCCATCGCTGCGTATATGAGCGAGGCGCTTGAAACCGGCGATCCGGCATTTGTGGCCGATGCGCTGGGCGTGGTGGCGCGAGCGCGCGGGATGAGCGAGGTAGCGAAAGAGGCTGGAGTATCGCGGGAAAGCCTGTACCGTGCGCTGAGAGCGGACGGCAACCCGGAGTTTGCTACGGTGCTTCGCGTGGTGCGAGGGCTGGGGCTGCAGCTGTCGGCTGCTCCAGCTCGGCGTTAGCGGGCGAACTAAGCGAAACGGATGGCCCAGGCTGCCAGCAGTACGGCAGCGAGCGTGGACAGGGCATTGACCGCGTCGTTGTTAAGCCAGCCGTGGCGTTCTGGGATGGCGCCTAAGAGGCTGTCGATGAAGATTCCGGCTATGCCTGCGGCTACGGCTATGGCTGCGTCGATTCGGTTCAGCGGCAGCACCATCAGTGCTACGAGGACGACTACGGCGGCGGCGGCGCATCCTGAGAGGGTGCCTGCCAGGCTGACCGCGCCGTCGGTGCCTGCGGGGACGCGGTGCATGGTGGTGAGGAGACGCGGCTCGCCTCCGAGGACCTGACCCAGTTCGGACGAGACGGTATCGGCGGTGGCTTCGGCCATGGCGGCGATCATGGCCACGAGCGCTGCGTGCGCGTTGAAAGTCGTGGGGCTGAAAATATGTACCGCCGAGAGCGGGATGCCGGCAAGCGTTGCGGCGCCGAGATTCGCGGCCACCTGCGAGGCGGTGCGGCCCTGGCGGGCTTCCGCGGTGCCGAGGGCTTCTTTGCGGCGGCGGCCGAAACGGGTTGCGCCGAAGGTGAGCAGCAGCAGCGCGAGGAGCGGCCACAAGGCGGTGTGCAGGCCCGGGGTCAGCAGGTAGAGGGCTGCGGCAAAGATGCCGCCGGTGATGGCGGCGCCGAGTGTGGCCGCGTGCGTGAGGTAGACCAGCGCTGCGAGAATCACGCTGATGACGACCGCTCCCCACAAAACCGGGTCGCGGGCATTCCACGCCTGTCCTGCTGCGAGAGTGACCCAGATCGCGGTGACGGGAACGAAGGCCAACAGGACCGCCTGGGACTGCCAGCGGAGTTTAGCCTGGCCTGCGCGGCGATGCTGGGCGTTGGTCTGGTTCGGGGTCTCGGTCATGGTCTCGCTTATGGGACACGGAGCGCGACGCGAAGCCGGTCGCGTACAGTACAATCATCTTTCTATCAGCAACCAAGGTTGAACCCGCGCCAACCACGAGGCCGGGCGGAGGAGTCGGGTACTTGCGAGTGCGTAGCATTGGATGGCTGGATCGTCTTTATGGCAGATCGAGCCAGATTCTGGACCGGACCATGCGCAGGGCCGGCAGCCTTTTTCATCGTTATCCAGCGGCGGTTTCCGCGGTGGTTGCGGGGATTCTGGGCGGTGCGGTTCTGGCGGCCGTTGGCTGCGGTAACCAATATCGGCCGGTGATTACGCCGATTAATCCCACCGGGCCGGCAGCGCAGCCGACAGCTGACGTCGTGGTGGTATCGCAGCCGGGATTTAGTCCACTGGGAGCAGGAGTGACGGGGCCATGCGCCGGGATCACGTACTCCACGCCCAGCATTTACACGCTTTTTGACTTCTCGGGCGATTCGGTTGTGGCGCAGGCCAACGGCGGCAACGGCCCGCTGACATTTTCTCTGGACGTGGGCGGGGATAGTACATACGCTCCGAACTGCGACGGCACGCTGACGACTGCCCTCACCGGGGAGCTGGTTACGAAAGACGTGCTGACCAGCACGCTGCTGCCGAGTTCGGAGCCAACGAACACGTTGCTGGCCAATGGCAGCCTGTACGTCACGGAGGCGGGCCTGCACGGGCCGACCTGCATGACAACGAACTGCGTGGCGCAGATGACGGGCTCGCCTTCGGCGCTGAAGCAGGAGATTCCGGTGGCTCCGTCACTGATCAACCTGACCGGCTTCAGCACGGGCGAGCGGATTTATGCGATCAGCCAGGGGAATTCCGGCGGTGGGGCTCAGCCGGCGTGGGGAGACTGCGCGACTCCTTCGGCAGTGACGGCGAACGGCGAGGCGGACGCGATCGAGACCACGACGAATACGATTTCGGCGCGGCTGCCGCTGGGGGTCTGCCCTGTGTTCGGGTTCATGACTACGGACACGCTGCGGACGTTCATCATGAATCGGGGCAGCGGGACGGTCACGGTCATCAATTCGCAGCTGAATGCGATTGATGCGGTACACCCCTGCACGAGCTACTGTGACGGGACAATCACAGTCGGCGCAGGGCCGGTTTATGCGGATTATTACCGAACCGGGCAGGTGCTGGTGACGTCGAATTACGACTCGAACACCATCAGCATTATCGATGTGAGCCTCGATACCTACGGCAACGACAGCTCGACGTTCGGAACGGTGCTGGCTACTATCCCGGTGGGGCTGCATCCGGTTGAGGTTGCTGTGCTGCAGGATGGCAGCCGGGTTTATGTGGCGAATCAGGGAGACATTGCGGCGGACGGTTCGGTGGGAGCGCCAGGCAGCGTTTCGATTGTGAACCTGACGAATTACACCGTGGAGAAGACGATTGCGCTGACGGCGAATCCGCACGCGATTGGGGCGATCTACAACTATCCCATCGGCAAGGTCTATGTGGCGTCGCAGAATAGCCCGTACCTGACGATTATTCGCACCGACTCGGATATCGTGAGCGATACGCCGGAGTTAGAGGGCAACATCGTGGAGATGCGGGTGACTGCGCAGTATCCGGGGCAGTCGGCGAGTGGGTCTGCGAATTACCAGACGGAGAGCCGGTCGGTTGGGTCGGGAGCGCCTTAAAGGCAGGGAGTAGGCAACAGGCAATAGGCAATAGGCAATAGAAGGCCAGAAGCCCGCGGCAGGCAACAGGAAGAGCGCACACGATTCACAGCAGGTAACACGATGAAGATCGAATCGTACCGTGATCTGATTGTCTGGCAGCGTGCCATCGAAATGACGGTGGCGGTGTATCGGCTGACCGCTGGTTTTCCTAAGGAAGAACTCTACGGCCTAGCAGTTGCGAAGGGCGGGAGTTTCTGTCGCGAGCAACATCGCTGAAGGGTACGGTCGCACGTCGACGGGCGAGTACTTGCAGTTTCTGGGCATGGCTCGAGGCTCCAATCTGGAAGTGCAAACGCAACTCGAGATCGCGAGGAAGCTGCCGCTCGGCAATCCTCAGGAAATCGAATTCACCGATGGTCTCTCCGGCGAAGTTGGGAAGATGCTCGTCGGCCTGATGAAGAACGTAAAGGCCAGCAGCAAGCGGTAGACCCGCCGCCTCTATTGCCTGTTTCCTATTGCCTATTGCCCGTCGTCTGCGGAGATTTACAATCGCGACATGCAATCCGCCGAGCTGGCGCGCGTGCTCCAGGCTGAGCTTCGTGGCTCCCCCGATCTTGAGATCACCGGTGTTGCCGGAATCGAAGAAGCCGGACCGGGCCAGATCACTTTCGTGGCTAATCCGAAGTATGCGCACCTGGCCAGGACGACCCTGGCAGCCGCGATTCTGGTCACGCCGGACTTTCCCGATGTTCCCGCCGCGACGCTGCGGCTCAATAATCCTTATCTTGCGTTCGCGCGTGCAATCGATCTCTTCTACCGGCCACCCGCATGGCCGGCGGAGATTCATGTTACTGCCGTCATTCATCCCACCGCGAAGATTGGCGCTAATGCTCGCGTCGGAGCTTACGCAGTTATTGGCGAAAATGTCATTATTGGGGACGACGCGGTCATTCTGCCCCACGTTGTGATTTATCCCGGCGTTCGCATCGGTGATCGGTTCTTTGCGCATGCACATGCGGTCGTGCGCGAGCATTGCCAGCTGGGCGACGATGTTCTGCTGCAAAATGGCGCTGTGGTTGGGTCGGACGGATTTGGATTTGCGAAGGATGACCATGGGCGCTGGCATAAGATTCCCCAGTCGGGGCCGACGGTGCTGGGGGATCGCGTCGAAGTGCAGACGAATGCGTGCATTGACCGCGCCAGTGTTGGCGCGACGCGGATTGGCGACGGCGTCAAGGTCGATAACCTGGTGCAGGTGGGGCACGGCTCTTCAGTGGGCGAAAACACGCTGCTGTGCGCGCAGGTGGGACTTGCCGGGTCGACGCACGTGGGCAAGAATGTGATTCTTGCCGGCCAGGTGGGTGTTGCCGGCCACTGCAACATCGGCGACGGGGTCGTCGCCATCGCCCAAGCCGGACTGCATGGCGATATTCCGGCTGGGTCCATGCTGGCTGGATCACCGGCTTTCGATCACAAGCAGTGGCTGCGCGCGACGGCGCTCTTCAGCCGCCTTCCCGAGCTGCTGAAGCAATTCCAACGCAAGCCGAAACGCGAAGAGTAGAGTAATAACACGAAGTTTCCGGGGGCATTGGCAGCGACACTGTAGTAGTCAGCATCCAAGAATTGTTTATGACAACGAACGACCAGGATTCCTCGCTGACGCTTGTTCAGGCCCCGACCGAGCCGATCCGCGTGCTGCTGCTTGACGACCACCCCGACAATTTGCTGCTGCGTTCGACGATCCTGCGGAAATACGGCTATGTCACCAGTACCGCCAGCACGATCGAAGAAGCCGAACAGATGCTCGACGACATCGACATCGCCGTGCTGGATTATCACCTGGGGGCCGGCAAGTTTGGCACCGACGTGGCGTCGGATCTTCGCGCACGGCGCCCGCAGGTTCCCATCATCATTCTCTCGGCGACGCTGGAGCGGCGCTTCGGAGGGGTGGAGGACATGCACCTGCTCAAGGGGTACAGTTCGATCGACGATCTGGTGACGGCTCTGCGTTCGTTTGAGGCCAAGCGGCGCGGCAGGCCGGTGGTTGTCGACGCTCGGGATTTCTTCTATTCGCGGATCAACATGGCTATGGGGGACGACGTCGTCCTCGAAATTCTGGACGGCGAAGGAACCTGGCAGTATGTGAACGAGAAGTGCGCAACCGTGCTGGAGAAGCCACGCGACTGGTTCCCTGGCCGCAATATGTTTGAGGAGATGCCGGAACTTGCCGTGGACTGGGCCGACATTCTGCGCACCGTGGCCGAAACGCGCGAGACCTACATCGATCGCACGTTTCGCGGCGTACTCAACCTGCCCAGCAAAGGCGACCGGTGGGTGTGGAACGTGCTGGCCTTCCCCATCACGCTACATACGGGCGAAACCGGCGTGGTGCTGACGGCTCGCGCGCTGGAGCGCAAGCCGATGATCTGATCCAGGCCTGTTTGGGACCGGCTGGGGGTCGTCTATCGGCTGGAGAGCACGTACTGGTTGCCGTCCGGGTCTTTGAAAACGCCGGCTGATCCCCATTGCTCTTTCGTTGGTTCCTTCGCGAACACGACGCCCTTTTGTTTGAGAGCTGCCGCCGTGGCGAAGACGTCGTCGCACCAGAAGGAAATCGATGTAAATTGGCCGATTCTGTCTTCCTGACCCTCCGGTGTAAAGGGCGCGATTCCGGTCTCCGCGCCCGGGATCATCAGTTCGATCCATCGCTGCTTGTCATTAAAGGGCTGATCGGTCACGACTTTCATGCCCACCGCTTCGGTCCAGAACTTCAGCGCCGCGTCCTGATTGGTAACCGGCACTCCCACGAATTTGATTCCTCGAATCATCGCTTTCCCTCCCTGATTTTCGGAGCCTGATTTCCGGAGCATAGCCAGAGTTGTTTGGGGATGCAATCGTCCAGTCCTTGCTATAGTAATGGTTGGTATAGGGATGCCGGCTATCGACGACTACATCATCGATGTCCTGATGCGCGACCTAGTGGGCCACGATCGCAGACCGGTCAGCTTTCTGGTTTATTTGTGGCTGGCGGCGGCCCACGCGCGTACCGGTGCGACCGTGCAGGTGAGCTTTCAGGAGATGGCCGAGTCGGTCGGCGTGTCCAAAAGCTCGGCGCAGGCGGCGGTGCGCTGGTTGATCCGGCGAAAGCTGCTGACTGCCAGCAAGGCGAATGCTACTTCCATTCCCAGCTACCGGGTTATGATGCCGTGGCGGGAGGGCTCGCGCCGGGGGCGCTGATGGTACTCTGGGCCGTCATGATGCGAGACTTTGGCTCATCTCTTTCCGCCCGGTGCGCGGCGTTGGCTCTCACGCTGGTCGTTTCCGGCTGTCACTCTCCGTGGATTCAATGCACGATCGTCAATCACGAGGAGACGGCTGTATCGCTGGTGGAAGTGAGTTATCCGGGAGGGTCGTTTGGGGTGCAGACGATCACCGCGGGCGGGAGCTATCACTACCGGTTCCGGAATCTGAGTACGGACACCGTGAGGATCGACTTCACCGACGCTGCGCGGCACAACCACACTGTGAGCGGGCCGCAGCTCGAACAGGGGCAGGAGGGGTCGCTGCGGATCGAGATCGAGCCGGGTGACCGGGTAACGTGGACTCCTGCACTGACGGCGAAGAAATAGCCGATTTTGCTACACTCTTGAGCAACGGGTGATTGATGGCGACCCAGGTACGCATTTCCCTTCAGGAATGTACCGTCCAGACCGGGAATATGTCGACGGCGAGGTGCGGGAGCGGAACGTGGGCAAGTGGGAGCATGCGCGACTGCAATTACTGCTGGGATCATGGTTTGCGGACCATGAATCGCAGTGGCAGGTGATGGCGTCGCCGGAACAGCGGACGCGAGTGGCTTCTTCGCGGGTTCGCGTGCCGGACCTGGGGGTCGTGAAAGCTGGACCACAGCCCGATGTGATCCAGACGGCTCCCATCCTGATCGTCGAGATTCTCTCGCCCGACGATACGTACTCGGATCTGGAGGAGCGCGTGGCTGACTATCGCAACATGGGCGTCGCGGCGATCTGGGCGATCGATCCCAGAACCCGGAGCGGGCGGATGTGTATCGGAGATGACTGGAAGTCCGCGCGACGGCTCGAGGCACCGGGCACGCCGATTTTCGTCGAGCTTGATGAACTGTTCTCCTGCCTGGATCGTCCGCGACCGTAGGTGTCAGCTAATTTCACCAGTCTCGGCGGCGGTCGATAGCCTGACGTGGGTCTTTCTGGCAAACTAAACAAGCCATAGCAAATCGCATTGTTTTGCCGGGAGGCATGCCCCGTGATCCAGGTGGAAAACCTGACCAGGAAGTTTGACCAGTTCACAGCGGTGAATGATATTTCGTTCGAGGTGGATTCGGGGGAGATCTTCGCTTTCCTGGGCCCGAACGGTGCGGGCAAGACGACGACTATCAAGATGCTGACGACGCTGCTGCGGCCCACCAGCGGCCGCATTCACCTGGACGGACTCGATCCATGGGTGAAGCAGCGCGACGCCCGGCAGCGTTTCGGCATCGTGTTCCAGGATCCAAGCCTCGACAATGAGCAGACGGCGCTCGAAAACATGGAGCTGCACGGCATCCTCTACCACATTCCGCGCCGGGTGCGCGTGGAGCGCATTGAGGAGCTGCTGCGGCTCTTCGAGCTGTGGGAGCGGCGCAACGATTATGTGAAGACTTTCTCTGGCGGCATGAAGCGGCGTTTGGAGATCGCGCGCGGGTTCCTGCACACGCCGAAGATTCTGTTTCTCGATGAGCCGACGCTGGGGCTCGATCCGCAGAGCCGCAACCAGCTCTGGACCCACGTGAAGAACCTGAACGCGAAAGAGAAGACCACTGTTTTTCTGACCACGCATTACATGGACGAAGCGGATCGCGTGGCGCATCGCATTGCCATCATGGATCACGGAGCTATCGTCGCGATCGGGACGTCGGCAGAGTTGAAAGCGCGCACCAACACGGACTCGCTGGAAGCTGCGTTTCTCGCGCTCACGGGAACATCGCTGCGCGACGAGAGCGCCAGTTCGACGGATAATCTGCGGCGCTTTGCGCAGATGTGGCAACAAAAACGGTAATGGGACATGGCGCTAAGGAGAGTGCGGTAAGGAGAGCAGATGGGTGCGATCTACATCATGTGGCTGCGCGAGGTGAAGCGCTATTTCCGGTCGAAGGCGCAGGTGATTGTGTCGCTGGGGCAGCCGACGCTGTATCTGCTGGCACTGGGCTTCGGGTTCGGGCCCATTTTTGCGAAGGCCGGAGCGGGCAACTACATCCAGTTCATGGCGCCGGGCGTGATCGGCATGACGGTGTTGTTCAGCTCTATTTTTTCCGGCATGGCGATGCTGTGGGA
>Ga0182015_10005594_pt1 | contig 13008 bp, 12 predicted proteins | sample 712P3MmetaG_FD_120478 | JGI IMG/M metagenome (GOLD analysis project Ga0182015, IMG submission 120478) | Permafrost microbial communities from Stordalen Mire, Sweden - 712P3M metaG | ecosystem: Environmental > Terrestrial > Soil > Wetlands > Permafrost | place: Sweden: Stordalen | collected...
AATTGTGCCGAGTGAGCAGTTACGGAAGTACGGAAACAACCCTTTATCTTCGTTGTGTGTGCCTACGCCGCGACATCCTGATCGCGGCGACCGGCGTCCTCGGCCCCCGAATCACCAGTGCCATATACCTTGCGCGCACGTCTTGTCAAGAGCGTTCGTCGTTCGTGCTGATTGCTGCGCTGTCTTCGCACGGCGCCTCGGCCCGCAGATTTTGCGTCGTCGGGCCTAGCGACGGGGTCGTTCACATCGTGTTCACTACCCCGGAAAAACCATTGGCAGGTGAGCGCGCGAGCCCCTTCGCTAGTTGGTCGTTCGTCTTAGAGCGTGCCCGAGGAAACGTTCCGGCCACAGTCGTACGGTTAGGATAGGCCAATGGTTAACGGAGATGCAGTCCTTGCTGCGGTGCTCTCCCTGCGGGAAGCAACTGAACAGAGCTTCAACCGAATCGAAGAAGAGACGGCGCGGCGCTTCGACGCGCTCGAGAGTCGCCTCGATCGATTTGAAGTAAAGGTGCTCCAACGCTTTGACGATCTCGAAGGCCGGCTTATCGCCGTCGAGACCCGTTAGGAGCGCAGCATCTTGGTACCGCGCAACTTATAGCGCTGCAGCTTACCCGTTTCCGTGCGCGGGAGCGCGGTAACGAATTCAATCTCTCGGGGTGCTTTGAATGGCGCGATCTGCGTCTTGCAGAACTCGCAAAGCTCTTCCACCTTCGCCGCCACAGGGTCGCAACCGTCCACGAGCACGACGAACGCCTTGACGATGTTCGTCTCCTTTACCGGATCGCGTTTGCCGACGACCGCGACCTCCTTGACATCGGGATGCGCGATCAGCGCCTGCTCGACTTCGGGGCCGGAGATATTGTAGCCCGACGAGACGATCATGTCGTCGATGCGCGCAACGTACCAGAAGTAGCCGTCGGCGTCGCGACGGTAAGCATCGCCAGGATAGTTCCAGCCACGCTGGACGTAGATGTGCTGACGCTCGTCCTGCAGGTACTTGCAGCCCGTCGGACCCTTCACCGCGAGCCGCCCCACCATTCCGTCGGCCACGGGCCGGCCTTCATCATCGTGGATCTCCGCGACGTAGCCCGGCACCACGCGGCCCGTTGAGCCGGCGACGCATTCGTCGTGAGCCGAGCCGACGAAGATGTGCAACATCTCCGTGCTCCCGATGCCGTCGAGAATGCGGATTCCGGTCGCGGCATGCCAGGCTTCCCAAACCGACTTGGGGAGGGTCTCGCCAGCTGAGACACACGTGCGCAGCGTGGAAAGATCGTACTCGTGCGCTTTCGCGAGCATCGTGCGATAGGCGACGGGCGCGGTGAAGATCGCCGTTACGCCAAAGCGCGCAATCGCATCGAGCAGTTCCGCCGGGCCGGCTTTCTCCAGCAGCAGGGTCGCCGCGCCCGCATAAAGGGGAAAGAGCAGCAAGCCGCCCAGCCCGAACGTGAACGCGAGCGGCGGGCTACCGCAAAAGAGATCGTCGGGACGCGATCGCAGCACCTTCGCCGCGTACGTATCGCAGCAGGCGAGGATGTCGCGATGGAAATGCATCGCCGCTTTGGGCGTCCCCGTGGTTCCCGACGTAAAGGCGATGAGCGCAACGTCGGTCGCGCTCGTCTCGACGTTGCTAAAGTGCGGCGATGCCGCGCGCGCGTACGCGTCGAGCGACTCGCGCGCCGGCACACCGTCGCCGCAATAGAGAACGCGAACGCCCCCGCCGGCGCGGGCGCCGTCGAGTTCGTCGCGCAGGCGCGCGTCGCAGAGGGCGTGCCTGACCTGCGCCTTTTCGATCATGACCCGCAGCTCCGATGCGCGATAGAGCGGCATGGTGGTGACGGCGATGCCGCCGGCTTTGAGGACCGCAAACCAGCAGGCCGCGAGCGCCGGCGTATTGGGGACGCGCAGCAACACGCGGTTCCCGGGTTCGAGCCGCATTTCGTCGACGAGCACGTTTGCGATGCGGTTGGCGGCAGCACACAGCTCTTCGTAGCTCCACGAGCTTCCGTCCGGCGCGAGGATGCAGCGGCGCGCACCGAGACCGCGCGCGATGCGTTCGTCGAGCAGTTCGGTCGCCGCGTTAAGCCGCGGCGGATACTGCAGCTCGGGGAGATCGAAGCGCAGCTCGGGCAGGTTTTCCTGCGACGGCAGCCGCTCGAGTGCGAAGGTGTCCCGGTACGCCGTGTTGCGCAGCGTCACGACTGAAGGATTTGTTTGGCGATCACGAGTTGCTGGATCTCGCTCGCGCCTTCGTAGATACGCAAGGCGCGCACGTCGCGGTAGAGGCGTTCGACGATCTCTCCGCGTGTCACTCCGCGTCCGCCGAAGAGCTGGACGGCACGATCGCAGATGCGCCCCGCCGCCTCGGTCGCGAACCATTTCGCCATCGCCGCCTCGCGGGTTACCCGCGCCGCGCCGGCGTCCTTCGTCCACGCTGCACGGTAGACCAGGAGCGCACTCGCATCCAGCTCCGTGGCCATCGTCGCGATCGCGGCCTGCGTTAGCTGCAAGTCGGCGAGCGGCGCGCCGAAGAGCCGGCGGCGCTTCACGTGCCCGATCGACTCCTCCAGTGCGCGCCGCGCAAAGCCGGCTGCCGCGGCACCTACGCTGCTGCGAAAGACGTCGAGCACCGCCATGGCGATCTTGAAGCCTTCGCCTTCGCTGCCGATGCGGTGCGCGCTCGGGACGCGCACGCTGTCGAGCCGCAGCGTCCCGAGCGGGTGCGGCGAGATCATTTCGATGTCGTTCTGGGCGTGTAAACCCTCCGCTGAAGCCTCCACCGCAAAGGCACTCAAGCCGCGGGCGCCCTCACCACCCGAGCGCGCGAAAACGATATAGAGATCGGCAATGCCGGCGTTCGATATCCACGCCTTCTCGCCATCGAGCACGTACTCGTCGCCATCGCGGCGCGCGGTCGTTGCGAGCGCCGCGACGTCGGAGCCGGCGGCAAACTCCGAGAGCGCAAAGGCCGCAATACAGTCTCCCGCGGCGATCAACGGAAGATACCGGCGCTGGAGGGCGGCATCGGCGAACAACACCAGCGGAGCGCCGCCGAGCCCTTGCATTGCGAACGCAAAATCTGCCAGGGCGTGGTGGTGCGCCAGACGCTCGCGCGCGAGAGCGATCGTTCGCACGTCGAGCGCGGCGCGCACGCCACCGTAGACTCCAGGAACGCAGGCGCGAAGCCAACCGGCAGCGCCCAGCTCGCGCACCCACGTCCGCACGCACTCGGCGGTGTCGTTGCGCTCTTTCGGCCGCGCGTCGCCGCTAAGCCAGACCTCGAGTCCAGCGGCGAACGCGCGGTGCTCTTCGTCGAAGAGCGGAAGCTCGAGCACGCTAGTCGCCCCGGAACTCGACCGGCCGACGCGCGACGAAGGCCTCGTAGGCGCGGCGAAAATCGTCGCTCTCCATGCAGCGCGCTTGCGCGATCGCCTCGGCATCGATTGCCTCGAGCAGCGGCATGGACCACTCCTGCAATAGCATGCGTTTGGTCATGGCGTGCGCGCGTGCCGGACCGTCGGCGACCGCACGCGAGAGTTCGGCGGCGCGCGCCTGCAGCACTTCGGGAGCGCACAGCTCGTTGAAGAAGCCCCATTCCAGGGCCTGGGCGCCGGGCATTGCTCGTCCGGTGTACAGCAGCTCCGAGGCTCGTCCGAGACCGACGATGCGCGGGAGCATCGCGCACGCGCCCATGTCGCAGCCGGCCAATCCCACGCGGACGAAAAGAAATGCCACGAGTGAACGCGCCGTTCCCAAACGCAGATCGCTGGCCATTGCCAGAATCGCGCCCGCGCCGGCGCAGATGCCGTCTATTGCGGCGACGATCGGCTGGGGGCATTCGCGCATCGCCTTGACGACGTCGCCGGTCATCTGCGTGAACTCCAAAAGCTCGCCGGGCGCGCGCTCGGTAAGCGGCCCAATGATCTCGTGCACGTCGCCGCCCGAACAGAAGTTGCCCTCTGCACCGGTGATGACGACGGCTCGTACATCGGAATCGTCGCGCAATGTGGTGAAGAGGTCGCGCAGCGCGGCGTACGACGCGAACGTCAGCGCGTTCTTACGCGCGGGGCGATCGAGCGTAAGGGTGAGCACATTCCCGTCGCGCCGCGCGCGTGCGCCATTCATCGAATGCGAAACGGTACGTCCTCTTCGTAGGCGTCGCCTGGGCTGTTGCGAGCGATCACGCGCAGCCGATAGGCGCGCACGAAGATCGGCGGCCTGTCGAGCACGTTGAGCGTAAACGCGAACCGTCCTGCATCGAGATGTGGAACGTTGATCGAAAAGAGGTTCGTTCGCACCTCGATGCTCGCGACGTTCGTGCCGGTGACGAACTGCCCCGACCATTGTTCGCCGCGCCTGACGTCGAGCGATGAGAAACGCATCGCCAGAATCTGCGGCGGCGCATCGTTCGGCTCGATGCGTGGGGTCGGGAGCGGCGCGGAGCCGGCGACGACGTTTGGCGGCGGGTCGGAGAGACGGGAACTGCAAGCCGCCGCAATTAATGCCAACGAACATGCTCCGATGCGGAGAAGCACGTTGAGGTCGTACGGACTCTTCCGCTCCGCTCCTGCTCTTCGCGTAGAAGGCACGCCACCTACCCGCGCGTAAGGCGAGAAGCATGCAGAACGCGGCCCCGCGGAGCCTCGCGTTGGATTACGCGGTGGGCATTTGCGGGGTTTGGATATCCGGGGGCTTTTTTCTCGACGCGTGGGCGCACGGCCACGTTCCGGTAGAAAACTTCTTCACGCCCTATCACGCCGTATTTTACTCAGGAATGCTCGTTCTTGCCGTCGTGCTTGCGGGCTTTGCGCTGCACGCGCGCCGGTTGGGATGCTCCTGGACCGAAGTCTTTCCCCAACCGTACCGGCTGGCATTGCTGGGAGTTCCGATCTTCCTGGCGGGCGGAATCGCCGACATGCTCTGGCACCACCTCCTTGGCATCGAAGAGGGCGTTGACGCACTCCTGAGCCCGACGCATCAAATTCTCGGCCTCGGCATCTTCTTCATCGCCAGCGCTCCGATTCGCTCGTATCTCAGCCGTCGCGAGGAGACGCCCACGCTCGCGCGTCAGATGCCGCTCATCCTGGGCCTCGCGACGTGGCTGATTCTGGCGCACTTCGGAACCGCGTACGCATTCGATCCAGGCGCCGGAAGAACCAACGCGCCGCCACCGATCGCCCCCTTCAGTCCCACCTACCTCACCGCGCTCTCGATCGGGTACTACAAAGTTGCCACCGGCGTATTGGTCGTGCTTTTTCAGAGCACGCTGATCGCGGGATTCACCCTGTGGCTCGTTGCGCGCATGCGCCCCGCACCCGGCGTGATGACGTCGCTGCTGCTGCTCGGCAACGTTCCCGCCGCCGCGGCCTTTACCAATCAGACGCCGCTGCTGACGATCACCATAGCCGCTTCCTTGGTCGCCGGCATCGTCGCCGATCTCCTCGCAGCGCGCAGCGATCCGAACCCGTCGGGCCGCGCCACGGCGTTTCGCCAATTCGCCGTGGCCGTGCCGATGACGTACGTCGGAACCTATCTGCTCGGCACGCTGGCAGCCGACGGGTTATGGTGGAGTTGGAACATCGCACTGGGTTCGTGGATATGGTCGGGCGTTTGCGGTTTCGCGCTCAGCCTGCTAATGCTCGCGCGACGCAGCGCGTGATCGCGGCCGGCCTCGTCGCGGCGGCGCTGCTGCTCCACGCGGCGACGGCCGGACGCTACGGCTACTTCCGCGACGAGCTCTACTTTATCGCCTGTTCGAAGCACCTCGCCTGGGGATACGTCGACCAGCCGCCGCTCGCGGCGGTGGCCGCCTGGCTCGCGGCGCCGGCCGGATACGCGCTTCCCGCGTTACGCGCCCTGCCGATACTCGCCGCCGCCGGGACCGTATACTTGGCCGTACGCCTGACGCGCGAGCTCGGCGGCGGCAGCTTCGCACAGTTGCTCGCCGGCGTTGCAACGCTGCTTCTGCCCGCGTATCTGCTGCTCGGCAATACCCTCACGACGAGTTCGTTCGAACCTTTCTTCTGGACGCTCGCATTCTATCTGGCCGTGCGTTTGCTGCGCGCGCCGGCCGGTGCACGGCAGTGGCTGTGGCTTGCCTTAGGTGCGGCCGTTGCGCTCGGCACCTATGCGAAGTACTCGACGCTCGCCGCCGCTGCCGCAATCGCCCTCGGGCTCGCGGCGACGCCGGACCGCCGCGTGTTTCGCACGCCGTACGCAGTCTACACCGTCGCAGTAGTGACGCTGCTGCTGGCGCCAAACCTCGCCTGGCAAGCCGCACACGGCTGGCCGTTCCTCGAGGTGATCCGCGGAGACGCCGCGCATCGGCCCGCATTTGCAAACGGCTGGTCGCTGGAAACGTACGCATTCGCGGCCAACGCGCGCGCCTTCGCCCTCGAACAGTTGCTCTATACCAACCCGCTGGCGGTGCCGGTCTGGCTGGCCGGCGCGATCGCGCCCTTTACCATGGCCAGGCTTCGCGATCTTCGCTTTGCCGGAATCGCCTACGCCGTTCTCTTCCTGGCCGCGGTGCTGCTCGGAGCGAAGGGCTACTACATCATCGGCATCTACGCCCCGCTGCTGGCAATCGGCGCGGTCGCGATCGAATCGTTGCCCTTCGCCCCGCGTGCGTCGCTCTTTGCGGCAAACGCGCTCGTCGGCTTCGCAGCACTTCCGCTCTCGCTCCCGGTGCTCTCCATCCCTTCGCTGATCGGCTACAGCGAAACCCTCGGCTTGACCGGACGCGGCACCGCTGCGCATCTCGTGCAACCAGTCTTCGCCGAGGAGTTCGGTTGGCAGCGACTGGCGCGCGACGTCGCGGGCGTCTACTTTTCGTTACCGCGCTCTGCGCGCACGCGTACCGCGATCTATGCCGATACGTACGGCGATGCCGGCGCGCTCGACTTTTTCGGATCGCGCTACGGCCTTCCACCAGCAATTTCCAGCCAGAACAGCTACTATCTCTGGGGCACGCGCGACTACGACGGACAAATCCTGATCGCCATCGGCGCGACGCGCATCGCGCTGCTGCGTCGGTTCTATCGGAGCGTCATCCTCACGCGCACCTCGACCGAGCCGCTGAAGTGGGTCGTGGAGGGATCGGCGCCCATCTATCTCTGCCGCGATCCGGTCGCACCGTTGCCGGTGATATGGCCGCAACTTCGCTGGTACGGTGCGTAGTTTTGGCCGCCCAGGAAGGAAAGCGACTGGGGAGCTTTGGGTTCAGCGTTCGGCCAGACCCGGGATGACGAGTGAGACGCCGTTGCGCGTGCTCTCGATCAAATCGATAACGCCTTGGGCGACCTCTTCGACGCCGGCGATGCGTCCTTCGGGATTGCTTTTCGCGAGCAACTCGCGCGCCGTCCGCTCGTCTCTTCCGGTCTTCGCCACGATGTTGGCAACGGCCGTGCGGAAGATTTCGGTTTCGGTGTAGCCGGGACAGATAGCGTTGATCGTGACGCCGCTGCCCGCGGCCTCGGCCGCGATGGCGCGCGTAAAGCCAATGACACCGTGCTTGCTCGCGCAGTACGCAGCGATGTACGGGGCGCCGCCGAGGCCGGCCGTGCTGGCCACGTTCACGACGCGGCCCCAACCTGCAGCCAGCATCCCCGGAAACGCCTCGCGCGTGCAGAGGAACGTTCCCGTTAGGTTCGTCCCGATGATTCGCTCCCACATCTCCATGGAGGTCCGCGCGAGGGTCGCGCTCTCCACGATCCCGGCGTTGTTCACGAGAATCTCGATTGCACCATTGGCCGCGCGACAGGCGGCAAAGGCGCGACGAACGGCGCCCTCGTCGCGCACGTCGGCGCTCGCGCGAAAGAACTGCTCCGGGACCGGCGCGTCCGAGCGGTTCACGACGCTGACCCGCGCGCTGCGCGCCGCGAGCGCGGAGGCGATCGCCAAGCCGATGCCGCGCGACGCGCCGGTAACGATGGCGTGCTTCTCTTCGAGGCTCACGACGCCGGTGCGCGCGCTCGCGCGAGAAGCCGCTCGAGCTGGTCGCGCCCGGCAAGATACTGCAAGGGCCACGGCGCGTCGTGGTACCCCAGCTCGGCCGCCGCGTGCAGCGTCCAAAATGGATCGGCGAGATGCGGTCGACCGAGAGCGACGAGGTCGGCGCGGCCGCCGGCGATAATCGCGTTGACTTGATCCGTATCGGTGATGTTGCCGACGGCCATCGTCGCAATGCCGACCTCGTTGCGGATCTTATCGGCAAAGGGCGTTTGAAACATGCGGCCGTAAACGGGCTGCGCGTCGGGCGAGGTCTGACCCGTTGAAACATCGATCAGATCGGCCCCTTCATGCTTAAAGGCGCGAGCGATTTCCACCGCATCGTCGCCGTCGACGCCGCCGTTCGCCCAGTCCGTCGCCGAAATGCGCACCGACATCGGGCGCTCGGACGGCCACGCGGCACGCATCGCGCGAAAGATTTCCAGCGGATAGCGCAGGCGGTCCGCGAGCGTTCCGCCATACTCGTCCGACCGCCGGTTCTGCAGCGGCGTGATGAACGACGAGAGCAGATAGCCGTGGGCGCAGTGCAGCTCGAGCATGTCGAAACCGGCTTGCAGACCCATCGCCGTCGCCCGAACGAACGCCTCACGGATGTCGTCCATCTGCGCGCGCGTCAGCTCGGTGGGAATCTGATTGAGCGGCGCGTAGCGAATAGCCGATGGTCCGACGATGGGCCAGTTCCCATCATCGAGCGGTTCGTCCATGCCCTCCCACATGAGCTTGGTGGATCCCTTCGGACCGGAATGCCCGAGCTGCAGGCAGATATTCGCCCCGGAGAACTCGTGAACGAACCGCACGATCCGGGTCCATGCCTCGACGTGCTCCTCACGGTACATGCCCGTGCAGCCGGGCGAGATGCGGCCCTCGCGCGTGACGCACGTCATTTCGGTAAAGAGCAAACCCGCGCCGCCGAGCGCCCGCGCGCCGAGATGGACGAGGTGGAACTCGTTGGGCGTTCCATCGACCGCGCTGTACATATCCATCGGCGACACGACGATACGGTTGCGCAGCTCCAACGCGCGCAAGCGAAACGGTACGAACATCGGAGGAACGCTGCGGCCGCCGAACCATCGCTCGACGCTTCCGACGTACGAAGTATCGCGCAAGCGCAGGTTTTCGTGGCCGATGCGTTGGCTGCGCGTCAGCAGGCTGTAGGCGAACTGCTCCGGCGGCAAGGTCGTGTAGCGAGCGACGTTCTCGAACCATTCGGTCGAGTTACGGGCGGCGTTCTGCAGCCTGAGCACTTCGAGCTTTCGCCGCACCTCGTAGCGCTGCAGCGCCTGCGGCAGCGAGGCTTCCTCGCGTAACGCCTCCGCCAATCCGATCGCATCCTCCATCGCGAGTTTCGTCCCGGAACCAACCGAAAAATGCGCGGTGTGCGCCGCATCCCCCAGCAGGACGACATTGTCGAACGTCCAGTGTTCGTTCGTCACCCGCGTGAAGTTCAGCCAATCGCGCCCGCGTAAATGGGCACTGTTGGCCATCAACCGATGACCGCTCAGGTACGGCGCGAAGAGCGACGAGCAGAACGCGATGGTTTCCTCGGTGCTCGCGGAATCGAGACCGTGCGCGAGCCACGTCTCCTCGCGGCACTCCACGATAAAGGTGCTCAGCTCGTCGTCGAATCGATAGGCGTGCACCGTGAACCAGCCGTGTTCGGTCCGCTCGAAGATAAACGTGAAGGCGTCGAGCGGAAGCGTCGTGCCGAGCCAGACGAACCGGCAACGCCCGCGCTCGAGACTGGGGTGAAACGCCTGCGCGAAGGTCTGCCGCACTCGGCTATTGATGCCGTCGGCGCCCACAAGCAGATCGCACTGGTCGCGCTCGGCTTCGAGCCCCTCGGCCTCCTTTTCGAAATGCATCGTTACGCCGACCTCGGCGGCTCGTGCCTGCAGTATCGCCAGCAGGCGCTTGCGCGAGATACCGCAGAAACCGTGGCCGCCGGAACGAATCGTGCGACCGCCGAAATGGATTTCGATATCGTCCCAATGCGCGAACGAGCTCGTGATCTCGCGTTGCGTCGGCTCGTCGGCAACACGCAGGTTTTCCAGCGTCGCATCGGAAAAGACGACGCCCCAGCCGAACGTGTCGAGCGGCCGATTCCGCTCGACGATCGTAACCGGCCAGTTCGGAAATCGCGTCTTGATCAAGATGCCGAGATACAATCCGGCGGGACCGCCGCCGATGCAGATCACGCGCACCGTCTTACACTTTGATGAGAGGCGCAGACGAATCCCGCTCGCCATGGTACTCTACGGGCGAAAAGTGGCACGGCTCGTCGGATCGCTCGTTCTTTTGCTCTGCTGCGCGAGCACCGTTGCAGCGCGTGCCGCAGCGCCGATTACGATGGCCGCAGGCCTCTCTGGAACGCGCACGACGATTCCGGTAAGCGTCGACGGCCGGCGGGTATCGTGCGTACTCGATACGGGAAGTTCGGCCATCTTGGTTTCGCCGCAGTTGGCGCGAGCGGCGGGACTGGTGGGAACCGCCGGTACCTTCGAAGTCGCTCCCGATGGCCGCACGTTCGTCGACCGCGAGACGGAGATCCCGCGCTTGACCGTGGCCGATTACGCGGTCCACGACGTGCACGCGCTCATCTCTTCGAACCTCACCGGGTATGCGGCGCTCTGCGGTTACGATTTCTTCACGCGCTTCCCCGCGCTGATCGACCGCCGGCGGCAAATCGTGACGCTCTTTCCCGCGCCGGCGAAGGTCGCGCGCATGCACTGTTTGCCGGTCGATCTCGCACCACGCGTTCCATTGGCAACGGTCGAAATCAACGGCACCTGGCTCGCCGGCATCGTCCTCGACTCCGGCATGACCGGCGGCGGCGCGCTGTGGGACGGCGCGGCCGAACGCTTGCGCAGCCCGCCCGCGGCGACGGCCTACGCGATCTCCGCTCCGGTGCGTGACGGTTTTCAATGCGGCAGCTCGGTATGGGTGCGCTTTGCCGCGACCACGCCCGCCAGCGCCATGCCTCTGTGCACGGCCGCATCGCGCCCCGACGGCTACAACGGCATCATCGAAACGAATTTGCCGGGCGTTCGCGCGATGGCGGTCGACTATCCTCACCGCCGCGTCTGCTTCGACCTCGGCGCCGGCATGAGCGGCGCCTGGTCGCGTTTCAACGATATGCGGCAGCCGTAGCCGACTGCACATCCCCTCGCTTGCGCGCGATGAGCAGTCCGTCGCAGATCGGCACGAGCGCAACGTCGACGCGCTCGTCGATCCCCGATTTGGCGTTGAGGCTCCGCAGCACGCGCGTTTCCGGCTCGTCGTCCGCTGGGTCGATTACGGCGCCGTCCCAGAGAACGTTGTCGACCAGGATCAATCCGTTCGGCCGAACGAGTTGCAGGCAGCGCTCGTAGTACTCGATCGCATTGCGCTTGTCGGCGTCGATGAACGCGAGGTCGAACGGCTCGACGCCTTCGGCCCAGAGTCCGGCGAGCGTCTCCAGGGCCGGGGCGAGACGTAGGTCGATCTTCCCCTCGACGCCCGCCTGTCCCCAATAGCGGCGCGCGGTAGCGGTCCACTCATCGCTCACGTCGCAGGCCAGCACGTAGCCGTCCTCGGGAAGCGCCAATGCCATCGCTAGCGAGCTGTAGCCGGTAAAAACACCGATTTCCAGGTAGCGGCGCGCACCGATGAGGCGCGCGAGCAGCGCCATGAACTGGCCTTGCTCCGGTCCAACTTCCATACGGGCGTTCGGAAGACGCGCCGTCTCTTCGCGAAGCTCGCGCAGGATCGGATGCTCGCGCACCGTCGTCGCGATGATGTACTCCTGAATTGCCGGATCGACGAACGTACTCTTTGCCGTCATCGCTACCCGCGCGCGAGCTCGCGGTGAATCTCGTCGAGATCCTCGACGGTATTGAGCGTAACGGCGTCGTTCACCGAAGCGTCATCGATGCCCGAAGCGGCGCGCATGCGCTCTGCGAGCTCGCCGCCATGGTTATAGGCTCGTATCGCGGCGTTATGACGCTCGATCGTCGCGCGATCGGTCGTACCGTTGGCGACGACCCACTGCTCGAACGCCACGTACGTAGGTTTGGCGCTGCGGACGAACGCCATCGCCTTCTCTCGGTCCACGCCGAGCGCGTTCAGCGTCATGGCATCGAAGCCGGCGCCGCATTCGTCGTAGCCGTCGGGAAGCTTGCCGGCCGCTGCCAGCGAGAGCTTGAGCCACAAGCGCGGTACATGGATCGCGCCGAGCGGGCCGGCCGTGCCCGAGCTGACCAATGGAACGATCGTCGATCCCTCTGAAGCCATGCCGTAACCTCCTGGTTAACCGTGACGAGTTTTGAAGGTAAGTTCCGAGACGCCGGATTTATCCAGCTCTCCCAGCCCGAGCGCCTTCATGCGTTCGAACTGCTGGTACGCGGCCGCGACCAGCGGAAGGTTGAGCTTCGCCTCCATGGCCAGCGCGAGGGCGATGCCGCAGTCTTTGGCCGCGTGTGCGGCCGAGAAAAACACGTCGTGCTCGCGATGCTGCATGTCGGCGCCGTCGGTCTCGAGCACGCGAGAGTTGGCGCCCGTCTGCGAAAAGACGCGGCGCAGCATGTCGAGGTCCAAGCCCAGCGCGTCGCCGAGTCCCAAGCCTTCCGCCAGACCGGCGGTATTGACGTTCATCACCATATTGACGAGAGCTTTCACTTGCGCGGCGCGTCCGGCTTCGCCAACGTAGGTGAGCGACGCGCTCATCTTCTCGAGCAGCGGCTTGACTCGCTCGAACGCCTCGCGGCTTCCGCCAATCATCAGGTAGAGCGTGCCGTTGCGAGCCTGGGGGATCGAGCTTGCCATGCAGGCCTCGAGCGCATCACCTCCGCGCTCGCGCACGGCGCGTTCGATCTCGACGTGAACGCGCGGCGTGATGGTCGCGCAGTTCAGGAATGTCTTACCGCGGGCGCCTTTGAGCAGCGAATCTCCCTGCGGCGCGAAGATCTCGTACATCGCCGCGTCGTCGGTCACGACCGTCAGGAGGATGTCGCTAAGCTCG
>Ga0182015_10005595_pt1 | contig 13007 bp, 20 predicted proteins | sample 712P3MmetaG_FD_120478 | JGI IMG/M metagenome (GOLD analysis project Ga0182015, IMG submission 120478) | Permafrost microbial communities from Stordalen Mire, Sweden - 712P3M metaG | ecosystem: Environmental > Terrestrial > Soil > Wetlands > Permafrost | place: Sweden: Stordalen | collected...
AATGAATCCAAATTCCGCACGTTCTTCCTTCGACCATTGCGCCTTTCCCGAGACGTGTCCAATATGTTCCGGTCCAAACCCGAAACCACTTGCAAACGATGCATTGATGGAAGTACCGGAAGAGAAATTGCATATGTGTGGTTCAATGGTCTATGGCTACTCGTTTGTGAAGAAACAATGGGGTCGTTTCCTTGTGAACATGTTCTCTCCTATTAAATGGGATAAAGCTGCATATCGGCACCTGGTTCTCCACGAAACGAGCAAAGAACTTATTAAAGCGCTAGTAGAAGCTGACAGAGAGGAGGCTACGACACTCAAAGATGTGATCTCGGGAAAGGGTGAAGGATGTATCGTGATCCTGCATGGCAGGCCAGGTACAGGGAAGACCCTGACAGCCGAGGCCGTAGCAGAGGAAGAGGAGAAGCCGTTGATGGTTATCTCGGTGGGCGACTTAGGACAAGATGCAGTGACTCTCGAGAAGCGTTTAGGAGATATTCTACAAATATCAAAACTATGGAATGCCGTTATTTTAATTGACGAGGCGGATGTATTCTTAGAGGCTCGGTGTCTGCACGAATTGGCACGCAACGCGATGGTCAGCGTATTTCTTCGGCTTCTCGAGTATCACCAAAGCTTGATATTTTTGACAACAAATCGTATTGAAACACTGGACGAAGCGTTCAAGTCACGGATTTCCGTTGCAATCAAATACCCGAATCTAAACAAATCCGCCCGGCGACAAATTTGGGGGGCATTTCTCGCGTTGGCAGGTGTTAAGATCGTCGATACTGAACTCGAAGATGGGCCGGAGTCGGCCACGGCGATTTGGACGTGGAGGGAGGTGGATAAACTTAGTTCAAGGAAGCTAAATGGGCGGTATCTAACCTTATTTGAAAGAGAAACTAAGACGACTTAGAGAAATCAAGAACGCTACTCGCACGGCTCAGGCGCTGGCGTTCTCAACAGGTCAACCTCTGGGTTATGACTTGTTGAAGGACGTACTGGATGTGGTGGAGCGATTTGATACCGATTTCAGATCGGCGCGGCATTCCTTTTCTCGTGGTTACAAAAAGGATGTCGAGGAAGAAGATGATTCGGGGATGAAGTTCGAAGAGGTTCCTTTGGTCTAAGATCAACGGACTACATAAATATTACTTGTGCGCTTTCGGGATCTCGCTTCAGACGATGGATGATGTATGGTGGAAGATATCTAAATTAATCAAGACTATTATTCACTGTTGAACTTGATCGTCCTCTGACTATTATTTGAGCAGAACGGACAGACAATGGAGCGAAAGTTGATTGATCGGAGCTATAATGGCCGGCTTTATAAGACAGGCTTTTAGAGTGAACCGGAGGCCACTTTCCCCATATTGTCTCATACTACGGGGGAAGTGTGCCGTAACTCTCATTAAATTGCCATCATATCAGTTGACTACGGATATACTGAACGCCACCTTATTTCGTTCCTGTTACTATATCCAGATTCCAAAAGAAGCTGGATTTTCGTCTCGTTCGTTACCTCTTCCGGAAACTATATGAAGAGTGAAATTGGGTTTTGTGTTAGCAACCATTCCCACCCATATTCGCCGGGTATTTCGATTGATTTCAATAACACATAGAATCCGCGACATGGGGCTACGACCGACCGGTTCCGGAAGGTAGCTGCTTTGCACGCCATTAAGGAGTGACGAGGCCCACCGCTTCACCACATAATCGTACACAGTTTCACCTTGGAAATCTTGCACGGACACGTATCTGAGCTTGGTAGCCATGCCTGTGATTGACTCTATCAGAATCTTGGCGGCCACGAGGTTGTCGTGAAGCGCGGCAAGATGGAGTGGTGTGCGAGTATATGTGTCCGTGACGAGGGGAGTCGCACCATTGTCATCTTGGCTCTGCGAGAACGTGAAGTAGACTGCGCCCGTTAAAGAAGAATCTCAGTACCCGAGGATCGCCGGTAATCCCCACTATCCCGGAGCCGATTGTACTGCCAACAAAAGGCCCCACGCTCATGTTTCCAATTTGAGCGGCGTCGAAATTCCAAGGAAGGGCTGAGAAAATCGCAGCCTGAGATATAGCAGAAGTGACGTACCACATACTCAATAGCGCAGAACAAACACACTCCCAGAGAGTAGCCAGATTGAGAAGAGTAATGAAGCGTAATGAAGTTTGCGTCCTCGTATGTCCCAGTGTACACAGCCAAACTTTGAAGATATGGTTTTTTGAGATGTTCTGTGCTACGCAGGAGAAGTTGAACGACAATACAAATGACAAGAATTACTAACCGGAATTGACATCAAATTTTCACCCCAGATTTCCTCGTGGCAACGCGATCCAAAGTTATACTCAAAGGTTTGAGCCGCCAGCGACTCCAACATGACAGTCAATGAACTCTGTTGAAGACTTCTCCTCGACAGGGTTTTTCACGTGGTGCTCGTTTCAGCTAGAATGCTGGATTGAACCGAATTACAGAGTTACATTGAACTGCGTTGTACTTTAACATCTCGCGAACCACGAAAATGTACGCCGGCAAACTTTGCTTTGTTGCCCAACTCATCTTCAATATCCAACAGCCGATTGTATTTAACAATTCGTTCCCCCCTGCATGGCGCCCCGCTCTTGAGATGGCCACACTGGAGGGCAACAGTGAGGTCTGCGATAAAGTCATCAGTTGTTTCCCCCGACCTATGAGATACGAAAATGCTCCAGCCGTCGCTAAACGCTTCACGAGCTCTACACAAGTCAGGCGCAAAGTGAGGAGGAGACTACGCATCCAAAGCTTCTGTAATAGTGCCGATCTGGTTTATCTTCAATAACATCGAATTACAAGCGTTTTTCTCGGCTGCAATTCTGACGCGTTCGATATTAGTCGCAAGCAAATCGTCACCAACAAGCTCGACTTCAGTGCTTTTGGAAAACTCGATCCAACTTTGCCAGTCATCTTGGCCAAAAGGGTCTTCGAGTAGGACTATAGGATAAGAAGAGAGGAGGCTGCGATATAGCTCCGATAATTTTGAGGGTGTCAATTTTTCGTGTTTCTGGGTCGCGGCTTTGATGTCAAGGTCATATTTCCCTGATGAATCGAGAAATTCCTGAGAAGCCGGATCGATCGCAAATGCCACCTTTCCTTCGTACCCAGCTTCTTGTACGGCCTGTGTCAACAAGTCTAACGCTTGTTGGGGTCGAGAGATAGGTGGAGCGAATCCACCTTCGTCCCCGATGCCGCCCGCTTTCAAGTCAGCAAAGACCAAGGAGGACATACCATTAGCCCCAAATTTTTTGACGATAATCTGTTTGAGCTGTTGGTAGCATTCGCACCCAATCTGTACAGCTTCTCGAAACGAGGACGCACCAACCGGAGCCAGCATGAACTCTTGGAACGCCATCTCGTTGCCGGAATGGACACCGCCGTTGAGGACATTAAAAAATGGGACAGGCATAATGAACGAGGGCGGAGTTTCATGATAAAACATGTCCGACAAATGTCTATACAGCGGCAAGTCCTATCATCAGCTTTGTGTAACAAAGGAAAAACTCTTGTGGCTGCGCCCGCACGGGCGACCGCCATGCTGCACCCGAGAATTGCGTTCGCTCCAAGATTACTTTTATCTTTGGTGCCGTCCAAGCTACACAGAAGGGCATCGATCTTTCCCTGCTCCGTGCAATTTAGCCTGGATTTTACGAGTTCCGGCCCAAGCAAATCGTTCACGTTCGCGACTGCTTTTGTAACCCCCTTCCCTCCAAAACTGTTGCCCCCGTCTCGCAGCTCAATTGCCTCATGATCGCCTTTCGACGCTCCAGAAGGGACTAATGCACGAAAGATACCTGAACCGGTCAGTGGAATAGTTGATTATAGTGTTTAAGGGCATTGAACATACCGTGATCGGTGGCGAGCGTGACTTGGACAGTGGGATTTCCTCGAGAATCAAGACGTTGCGCCGCGGAAATGGATCTGATGGTTCCCATTATTGTTGCTGTGCGAAAGGGGCGAAAGCAGGTTCTTTAATAGGGGACCGACATGGCAGTGACGACATCGTCAAAGACATGATTTCTTATTGGCGGTCGGGCCGGGCGGGCCGTTCGACGCGTCGGGCTAACTGTGCCGTCTCTAAGGCTGTGTAAACGAAATTTGGATACTTTTCGCAAATCAACCAGTTTTCTTCATGGCAGACAAGTTCTGGGCTCATAGGTCGGGAGCTCCCAATGGCCTTGGAGTCGAGGACCCGATCGCAACAAAAGAAGCGGATTACGCCGATCCCGACCACTAGCTATACTTATCCCACAATCGGAGCCGGAGGAAATTTCGCCAACGCTCCCACAAACCTGACAAATCCAAATTTGTTCAAAGCTAATTGCAGGTGTTCTCCGCGAAGGAGGTGATTTTGATGCTTCCAAACCGGGAGCTGGATATGACGCCCCACAAACCTACAACTAGAAAGCAACCTGAGGGAGAAAGCCAAGATTCTAATGACGTTAATCATTCCCGCAATAATATAGATCCGGCCCCCATTCATCGGCATCATCATGGTTTATTCTGTCACGATAAATACTGTCCTTAGGACCAAAACGCTGGAGGCTCGAGAGAGAAATAGGGTTATAATGATTCGGCTATATACTTTGTGTAACGGCTTAAATAGTCTTCTTCGCTTGTGATCGAGTAGTTTCAATCCTACAAACAAGGCTGTGTTGATTAATCCCACGACTTTGAAAGTTGGAATGTAATGTACGATTGGCTCACGATTGGGTCGTGATTGGCATCCCACTGAGAGGACCGGAAGATAAACCTATTGATGCAACTGCTGAACCTTAAGTTTACGCGTCGCTAATTGAGACGTTTTCGGAGCGGACCGGATTTGGACCGGCGGACCGCGTTTCTCCTTACGATTTCTCCACCGCCATTTATGCAGTCGGGACTCGCTTCGCATATAACTATTACCGCTGGATGAACTATGCCCCGATTATCCTCCCATGATGACTTCTCATTTCGAAAAACACAGTTCCTCTGCCTTGTCTTTGGCCCTCGGAGTGGGTGTTGGGGTTATTCATCACCTTCTGCTTCAGTGGCCGGTGCAGGCTTCATTATTCATGACTATCCAGACTTTCTGCGCTGAAAACCTCTCATTCATTGTTTTCACGTACTGGAACTCGCCAGGCTCCGCCACCCAAATTCCGCAACTATTCGGTTTGTTTCTTTCATCTCTTGTACTTGTTTTGATGGACTGACTGACCTGAAGGCCTTTACCGCATTGTCTTTGAAGCTTATTTATAACGTCTACTTTCGGCATCGCGGCATACCCACCAAATTTTCATGGGCTGCGACCGATCTCACTTATTGGAATGCTTACCAAAGGGGTCAATCTCATAAGCAGATTGAGTATCTCCATAAAACGATGGGTAGAATCTAGAACCGCGTTGTTTCTAACGTAGATAGGCGACGTTGTTCGTATTCAGCCAAATCACATCAGTTTCAATTCGTTATCGGCTGTCGAAGCAATTCATGGAGTTCGCACTCAGGCCAGGAAAGGAGATTTATACAGCTATGTCATGCGGTTGCAGCGAGGCTCTCCTTTGACTATTTTCAGTGAGACGTATACATAGGCCTTGCTGGATTCAACTTATATCAGTGACAAGGGTCGACACGGGTTCCTTCGGCGGACTGCGAATCCATTATTCAGTCAAACATTCTTGAGGGAGTTGGAACCTACCATCAAGGCTTACTACCGATGTTTCATAGACGGGATTGCTGCAGAAGGGAGACAGAATAATGGTGTCATAAACATCACCAAGTGGATTGATCACCTTGCCTTCGATGTAAATGAAGTATCGCGTCCTGGAAGCTGATTGTACAGATCAGTGGTGCTCTATCTCTGGGCGAGGATTTCAAAGCCCTTGAAAGTACGGAGAGTCACGAAATGATAGACAGGATTACAGGGAAATGGACGTCCATATCAAAAGTCACTGTCGCCCATTAATAAGCTGACAATAGGTGTTCGGAATCCCTTGGATTGTACCGCTTCAGTGGACCATAGGACAATCCAAGAACACAAAGGAAACTAACGACCAATTCGAAACGGTATCTCGTCCCGTTGTCATTCATTGACCCCCAGTGGACCACAAAAGCGATCGAGAAGACCTTATCTAATCAAAAGTCAGGTCAGAAAAGCATTTTGACTGCCTTGCTCCGAGCTTCTGACCCTGAGTCAGGGGCTAAACTGACCTTCCCCGAAACTATTGCATCGTCCACGGGCTTTATGTTGACCAACCCTGATATCTGGACTGACGGTAGCATTGCCGCTGCAGACACTACGGCTGTGTCTCTGACCTTTACGATCTATCACTGCTTGGCCAATCCACGTGTATGGCAGAAACTCCGAGATGAAATCCGCCCTAAATTCAACACTGCTGAAGAGATTACAGGACAGTCCACTTCTTCTCTGGAATATCTGGAGGCTGTGATCCACGAAGGTAGACTACGCACTTCAATTTTAATGTAGGCACGCGATTACGTCCAGCTGCACCTTCCAATCTGATCCGCGAGTCACCACCCCAAGGGATGATGATTGCTGGTCATTTCATCCCCGGAAAGGTTATTATTCCTCGATAAATTGTTTCTGACAACGTACATAGACCCTGGTTAGCACGCCAACTTGGACCATTTTGCACGACGAGCGACACTTTTCCAGCCCCCATTCTTTTATCCCGGAACGATGGCTTCCACAAGACCAAGGAGAACACACGTGCAACAAAAAGGCTTATCTGCCGTTCTCCACAGGTCTACGGGGCTGCATTGGACGATCGTAATCACCCTATTCTCTCTTGTAATAAGTTAGGTTGGCCATGTTGGAGATGAGATTACTCATCGCAAGTTTTGTGTGGCATTTTGATGCTCAGTTGACCACTCCGGAGGAACCGTTATTTGAAGACAGATTTGTCGCGCGCCGCGGACCATTGGAAATCAAAATCACCCCGGTGGATCGATGCACGTAGTCTGAGTTTGGGGCAATCTTTGGGTCGTATGGATCAATACCTTGCGTCTTGTATTTCCGGAATTGTATTTCCGGAATTGGCTAGGAGTTTAACATTACCAGAAATACGGAATGACTCTTTTAACTCTCGTTGAATATGCTTTGTAGTCTGGAAATTTCTCTCCGAGTACATTCTCCTCCATCACCATGCGCTTATTGTTCGCATCCCACCAAAATGTCGTATAGGCCGCCATCATTGCCCACGCTACGTATGTCCCATATCTTCTCATTGAATCGATATTAACCAGTCCGGCGACTTTGTCCATGAGGCGTGAGGTTGCAAATTCGAAAGCTTTCCGGTGAAAAAGAGGATAGCCGAGAAAAATGCAATACCATCCAGCGTACGCCGGATGCCTCATCCAAGAATAAATGCCATTTTTGACCAGTTTTTGGTCTGGCCATGTTTGTATTGTAAATGTAAAACCTGCTCCAAGACCTCGAAAGGCAGCAACCCGCAATGTACACCCTAGAACGACGATGGCGGCGCTGCCGATATCCACGAAATCCCAATCCGCCTTCGACCACGGTTGAGTGACCAGAGTCGAGAGCAATGGAAAGATAGCGAGACCGGTTGTAGTGAACATTGCTACGCCGGTGGTGAGACGGGATTGGGCCACTCGATTAAGCTTTTGGGTGAGTCGTAGGGCCGGGGATCGGGAGGAATCGTCGTGGAAGTTCACTGATGAAGCGGACGATACTGGGTCAGTTGCGAATACGTTCGGAGGAGTGAGGACATGGATCGTCGACAGAGTTAGGCCTGCGGAGGCAACAGCGCGGGGAATATTGATCTCCATATCACGAGGTCCGATGCGGGTTCCTTGTCGAGACAGATAAATCATGACTTGCGGAACCCTTATCGCGCCAATCACAACGTTCGAGCTGAATTCACGGAAAATTGAACGACCGAAAACTACTTATTATTGCCTAACACGAGTACTAATTATTAACAGACCATCATCGACTTGTTGTTTAACGGCCAAGATATCTCTTCTCGAAAACTCTTGCGATGGGATAAATTATCCCGCAAAAGCTCGCCGCCAATTCAAATGCGATGTCTCCACCATAGGCGGGATCGCCGATCTGTCTACCAATGACGCCAATATACCACACCTGAGCCATTCCGAGCACCACACCCATAATACCAAAACAGAAGGCAAGCATCGATGCAAATCCGTACGGGAGTTGATATTTGTCATTCCAACCCTCCAGTTGGTAATTCGCAAAGTCTGTATGTCGGAAAATGAAATGTTCCTCGAGTACAATCGTGGTATACATGGCGAGATAATAAGACAAGATTGACATGAAAGTGGTGAGGGATTCGGCAAAATCGTACGCCGCTGCAATTCCGATTCCGATGTAAACAGCTGTACCCCCAACTGTCCAAAGGAATCGAGGGACTTTGACGAACCACGAGTGAACGTTTTGGAAGGATAATGCGAGCGAATAACTGTTGGGAAGATTACCGCCAATGATACTGAGGGCGAGTAAAACCATCAAAAACTACAGTCAATTACAGTTTAGCTTCGAGTCACCGTTCCAAAGCCATTAAGGGGAGCCAAAGCAGCGCCGAAAACACCGCCAATTGAGTTATCATCGTATGCCGCTTGCCAAGTTGGTTGAGTCCCAAAGGAAGAACCAAACGCAGCACCAAGGCACATGATAAGGATCGTGGGAACCGTTAAGCCTGTAAACGTGTAGGCGGCGACTTTCCATGATTTGGTGGTTTCTGGCATGTTCACATCGTAGTCGCTAGCGAATGGTGCCCATCCAAGTGATCCGCCGACCAAGACACATCCCTATCATTAGCGGCAAAACTAGAGAATATACAAAGCTTAGAACATTGCCGGCCCCCACACTCCCTGAGCCCATCGGGGAGGATGAGAATCCTTGATGTGCACCTTCTCCGAGCAATATGAAATACACGATGACAACAGGTATCCACTGATATCGTTCGTAAAGATGGACCCACCTTTTATTAACATTTATATATCAGGAGATGTACTTGTAGCCCACCATTGAAACAAAACCTGTAACGACTGCGAGGATGACAATTGCTACTGGTGTAGGAAGAGTATTGTTGGACAGGGTGCGCAAAGTTTGTCCACCAACAGTGACATTAACCGCCGACCAACCAACGCATGAAGCGCATTGAAGGATTGCCATGACTTTGTTTCCGTACCACCCATAACTGTATCGAGATACCGTCATTTGACGTAGCCCTGTCTTTGGTCCAAATGTTGCAAGGTACGCGACAAAGAAACTCGAAAACATGACGAAGAAGAAGATGGTAAGACAGGTGTCGGTGAGTCCGAGGCCAAAGACCGGGGGTCCCAATACCCCAATTGAGAAATTGGTGATTGCGACATTTGCGGATCCCCAGAGAAGCATGAGGTCATAAGTTCTGGTATGAGTACGTTGATCGGGGGGAACTCGTTCAATTCCTCGATCTTCGACATTGACGCCGATTTTCTTGAGTTTTTGCGAGAGCCAGTCTGTGCCATGGATATGATTCGCAGTAGGGTCGATTTCTACGATTGTGCCACGAGAGAAATCAGGATGACTTGTGGTTACTTCGGACGGTCCTTTCTCGGAGATTGGGAGTTTCTCGACATCGATGTCGGACATGCTGTAGTCGAGGGATTCAACGATCGAAGATAGATACTAGTGCAGGAAAATTGACGATCGAACAGAGAATAAGTACTCGCGATACTGCTGTGGGCCAGCCGACGGGTCAGTGGCAACTTGAGGGCCGATAACGATAACCATGAGGGTCCCATCAGGCAGGGATTGGCCAGGAAATAAAGTGGCGGGGATTGGGCACGATAACCGACGGGCATTTCCAAACGAATGATTTTGACAAAACGGATCCACAATGTGGAACGAATGGATGGGTTGAAAAGCGGCGCGATAAGGAGACTTAGTTGATGGAATTTCGCCGAATGGCTGGACCGACGACCGCCTCGACTATTACCCCACTCAAATTTTGTTCAGCCCCGTGTCTCCATCCAATCAGCGGGCACTTGACCTTATCTTTGATTGTTCAAGCTTTTTCAACGAGTCGACGCGTTCAGGGCCGTTCGGCTTACCTAATTCCTGAGACGGCACGACTTAACGTCTCCATAAAAAGCAGGCAGCCAGTCACGTCTCACTGAAAAGGTTTTGCCGAGGGCACAGGCGTCGAATCATGTCGTTAAATGAATTTTCGCAGAGGACGGAGTGCCGAGTGCGCACTGCGGATGCGCCACCTCATCAAACGAAATTTAGAACTTTAATTCTGTAGCCAATTATGTTCGATGCAATATCGTGCAATTTCACGAGCAGATCTTATACGCGGCTGGTGAAGCGATCCAAGCGTGCATGCAGATCGAAATTTAAGGGGGGAAAAAAGCACCCAAATTTAGGCGCTTGACATATTATTTCTGGACGGAAGTTTGTGGTGAACTCCCACGCTCCGGTCCGGAATCTGTTTTCTACCGCCACCCTCGTGAGTCGACGTGGGGTGAAAACTGCAAAACACATCTGCTTCTCCACTTCAAGGCCGTCAATCGTTCCTCCACACAAAATCGTTCTTTTTTTGCGGATATGCATTTTCCTTTTGTTTACGCATTTTTGTTTCTCGCAACCCACGGGGCTTCCCAACTTTTTGATGCCTCCAATGGCATACCCGCCTGTGCAGCCGATTGCTCAGAGGCAGCGTTCACCACAATAGGTTGCACATCAGCAGGCACCACCACTACAGTACAGGTCGGTCCCTTCAACACGCGCACTAACATATAGTGGGAGTGTATTTGTGATCCAGGGGATGGATTTTTTGTGAATGCTGTTCCATGTTTCAACGCGAATTGTACTTCAAGCGACTTTCAAGCGACGTCCAATTGGTTTACAGGAGAGTGTTCTTTCGTCGGTGTTGAACCACCGCCATTCTCAGCAATTCTGGACGGACAACTTCCACCACCACCACCACCAGGAGGCCGACCGGGAGGACGACCGCCTCCTCCCCCGGGTGCGCCCCCTCCACCTGGTGAAGGACCTCCTCCGCCTCCGGTGAATGTCAGCATAGTAGCCACGACGACGATATACACTGTACCCTCCCCGACATCTTCATCAACGAAGTACATTTCGTCTACCATTCCCACCACCAGCTCAAGCTTGGCCACAAGTACGAGTTCAAATTCGGCAGCTCCCACCTCTAGCGCAACGACGTTACCTGTTGAAGAAAAACGTGTGTCTCCCCAATTCTTAAGGCTAATATAGAAACTTCGACTTCTATTTCGAGCGGAGCAATTGGGGGTATTGCGGTTTCGGGGGTGCTAGCTGGCTGCGCTCTCGTTTTCGGTCTATTCTTTTTCCTTCGACGCAGAAAACGCAACTCGCGAAGCAGAACAAATGTCTCCATCGGCGAGGATGATATCAAGATGCTCCCACAGAAAAGTCTGTCGTTGCGCTACCCCAACGACGGGAGACACTTTTCCGCAAATCTGGGGTCGGATGAAAGGGATCCTCCCCCTTCACCATTTCAACCAAAATTCGCGCCAGCTTTAATTTCGATTTCAAGAGCATAATGGGATAACATTGGAAGCGAGTATATTTTAAAGGAAGTATTAATCGGGTATATTGCGATGATATAGTAATACTATTGGTACCATTTGTATCCCCTGAGTTCTCGTTGCACCAATCACGCAAGTTCTTTCGGATGATTGGCGTTATCGCCCCGCCCGCACCACGTTCTGATAAGGTCGGAAGAGAGTGACACGACTTAGTTCCCGATTCACAAATCCTCCTCAGAATGAGCCTCTCTCGCCTTCCAGTCATCGGTAAGTAGTCTATTGACCTGCGTTGAATTCCTAGATATCAGCGAAATTGACAGCAATCCCGAGAAACTCGCTCCGGAGATCACCAAGGCGTGCAAAGAATGGGGGTTAATTCACGGTATATCGCTCGCTGATTCGAAGTTTCTTCCTTGTGAAGGGTCATCCAATACCTCTTGGGTTCTCGTCTTCATTAATAGAGCTCATGATCCAGGGACATTCAAGAGATCTTTGCGATGGGAAAGGAATTTTTCGATCTCCCTGATGACCAAAAGGATCCGTATGTAATCGATTTCAATAGAACTGGTTACGTCGGGTCCTTCAAAGACAAGTACTCTCTACTTCCGCTTCCCTAATATTAGAAACAAAGACGACAAAGCATCCATGTACTTTGGAGGTGTTCGAAATGGTTATAGTCCTTCCACTCCGAGTCTGCCACCGTTCTTCTACTCTCACATCGAAACGATTGAAACTTTCCGAGCGACTTGCCATCAGTTGGCAAAGAAGCTCTTAAGATGTTTTGCAATCTCGTTTGGCTTGGATGCAGACTATTTCGCGAAGGGTACGCAAGTCTCCACCATGAACTGATCGATAGGACACAAGGAAACCGAATTGCCGGGCGATCAACTTCGACTTCTTTGTTATCCCGCGCGGAATGAACCACCCATGAATGGCATCACTCGACTCATTCCGCACACGGACTCTCAATCTTTGACGTTGCTATTCCAGAAGAATCCTGGATTAGATGTTCTCTCGCCTTCTGGGGAATGGGTTAGAGCACCAGCGTGGGACGATCACATTCTGATCAACATCGGTGATGCACTTCAGTTTTGGAGTGGCAATCAACTCAAGTCGACAATGCATCGGTGAGCACCTGGATGATGTGTTCTTATCTTAGTGTTACATTCGACGGACTTCCCCACGACCAGGCTCGATATTCAATGGCTTACTTTTGCGGGGCCAATAACGACACAGTTTTGCAACCGCTCGTCTCGAACGTGGCGTCGGAGAAGCTGATAGGATGGGACGGGAAACCCATTGGAAGTGTTACTGCGGGGGAATATTATACTCGAATGTTCGATGACTTGTACGCTGGTCTTAGTCCTGGTAGACCCGTCGCTGCATCATGATTTTCCGATCGGGGCTGTAGACTGCGAATTGAAATGAAGTC
>Ga0182015_10005596_pt1 | contig 13006 bp, 10 predicted proteins | sample 712P3MmetaG_FD_120478 | JGI IMG/M metagenome (GOLD analysis project Ga0182015, IMG submission 120478) | Permafrost microbial communities from Stordalen Mire, Sweden - 712P3M metaG | ecosystem: Environmental > Terrestrial > Soil > Wetlands > Permafrost | place: Sweden: Stordalen | collected...
ACCTGGTCCAACTGCGCGATCCAACTATCGGCCTCCGTCCAGGCGGCAATCGACGGTGCAAGAATCGAAGAATGTCGAAACAACCGGAACACGCGCATCATGCCCGGTATATCGTCGGGGTGGTTGCGGCCGGCGATGAGGCCGCGCGCAGCGAGCTCGAAATCCGGACTGCGACTTTGCAGCTCCAACCGCGTCGCATGATCCCCCAGATTTACGGAGAGTTCGCCGCGAAAGCGTCGATAGTGCTCAATTGTCCCGGTGCTGGCATATTCTCGCAACTCAGCGATCGCCTGTCGCTCCGCCTTGGACCACATCCCCTCGCCGTGTACAAAGGCGCGTATGGAGGACAGGGTGCTCAGGCTGGCAATGCAAAGCGACAGCATCAGACCGGCGATTGCCACCATCGGCCAGGTTACCGACAGGAGCTTGCGTTCGAGCGGCGGCGATCCTAACGGCAACTGACGGTATTGCATGGAGTCAACGTGTTGCGAATTCCTAGCATTATCGACACCCGCTCGCCCACCTTGAGCGCAAGGTGGGCGGTGCCCGTCATGTTGGATTGGCGAAGCCCCGGAAGTGTGATCCAGTACTGCATACCGTCGCACGAAGAGCTATGCCGGGCGCGCATTCCCGCGGAACATAATGGTGTGGCGGAAATCGCTCTGACCCATTCGCCAACCCCTGCCGATGTGCCTCATCGGTCCCCACGCGTGATACGCTTGCGCCATAGGAGTGAAGCGAGGGTGGAGCGCTTGAAGGTCTTCGTACTGCTGACCCTGGTCTGCCTTTCGGCCTGCAGTTGGTTCGGCTCGAGGAAGCACGAGTTGCCGAATCCGACCGAGATCATCGTGAACGGCGCTCCCGGCGGTTCAGTCGTATTCATTGACGGCCGGCAGACGGGGCCACCAGATTCCGCCGACGACCGTCCCCAGGTTATCAACGTCGCGGCTGGCGACCACAATGTGGAAATTCACGTGGGTGACAAGGTCGTCTATCGAGAGGACACCTACGTGGGCCCCGGCGAGCGCCGTGTCGTCACGGTCCTGTCGGGATTGGCCCGGTAGTGCGGGCTGATTGCCGATCGCGAGCGATCGGCGCGCTATATCGCAACGTGAAGGCATCGCGTCACTGCGGCGCCTTTTCGCCGCAGTGACGCACGTGCGAACTGCCGTAAAGCCCGGGCCGTGTCAGTGAGCGGCTGCGGGCTTCGCGACGAAGCCAATGCAATATCCGTGCGGCGGAATCTCCGTATCGCCCGGGTAGAGCTTGCACCCGTTCACATCGTCGTTGTTCCCCGGCTTATCCTTGTTGAGAACGAAATTGACGCAGTTGCTGCATTGCTTGTCGCCGCTGGGGGTCTCCTGGAACTTCAGGGCCTTGCGTACCGACGCGTTTTGCGCCGCAGATGCCAGCTGGGGAATTCCGGCGAGTGGGATCGCGGCTAGCGCCGTAATGCCAATCTTGAGCACCTTTCGGCGCGAATGTTTCGCATGATTGTCCATTGTAGTCAGACCTCGTATCGGATGATTTATGAGCACAACCCCGCTCAGGGATCGCCTATGATTTCCCCCAAGCCCACGTCCGTTCCTGTGGCTTTTGGCATGGTCCGCGAAGCCTCCTCGATTCGACATCCGTACTTCCACTGAGGACATAGGTTGGATTCCGCCGGTGCACTGCCTGCGGCACTCGCATTTGCAGGGCAGTGGCTATACTGCAGGGAGGCATTTACTGCCCTTCGCCGAAAGAGCCCCGGGAAAGAAGCTTGGAACCGATCGCCAAATTGACATTTGCAGCCGCTTTGGCGGCGTCAGTCGCTGTCCTCATTGCTCTGGCATTCGCGCGTCGAAAGCCTGGCCGCGCATCCTGGGCCGCAAAGGGGCTGTGTCTTCTCGGAAGAGTGCTTCTCGCCCTGCGCTATCGCGTCCGCTTAACGGGCGTAGGGCCTGCACGACGGCGCGCTACGGCCGGCACTCTATTCCTGCCGAATCACCCGGCATTGATCGATCCGGTCATTCTAATCGCCCACCTCCACGGGCGATTTGGCATCCGGCCGCTGGCACTGGAGGACCGCATCGGACAACCGATCGTTCGTGCGATGGCGAATCTGGTCGGCGTGTTGCGGGTGCCGGCCCAGTCGGAACTCGAGCAAAGCAGCGCCAGGGAGATCCGGCACTCCATTGATCTATGTATTGAAGCGCTCAAACGAGGCGACAATGTGTTGCTGTACCCCGCCGGACGGCTCATGCGGCAGCGGTTGGAAACACTGGGCGGCGTGAGTGCGGCGCACAGGATCATTTCCGAGCTGCCTGAAATCAGGGTGATCCTGGTGCGAACCACGGGACTGTGGGGCAGCTGCTTCGGTTGGGCCCCGGGCACCCCGCCGCAGATGAAAGATGGACTGGTCGGGCATCTACGGCGGGTCCTGGCCAGCGGCATATGGTTCGTGCCCAAGCGCGAAGTGCACGTTGAACTCGCCGAAGCGGACGATCTGCCGCGCCATGGCGAACGATTGGACCTCAACGCCTATCTCGACGGTTTTTATAACCACGACGCCCCGGCAGCTCTATACGTGCCCTACAGCTTGTGGGAAAAAGGCGGCACGCACGAACTGCCGGAGCCCAAGCTGATCACGGCCCAATCAGCCACCGACGCACCGTCGGCCACGCGGCAAATCGTGCTGGCGCATCTACAGCAGGCGACCGGAATAGACAATCTGAGGGACGATCAAGAGTTGGCGCGAGACCTGGGGCTGGACAGCCTCGCCACCACGGACATACTTCTATGGTTGGAGAAGGAATTTGCCGTGTCCGTGCCCGGCATCGAAGCGGTACGCACCGTGGGCGACATGATCATGGCGGCCTGCGGGGTCGCCTCGGCAGAATCCGCCGATGTACGCGTCATCGATCCCTCTGCCGCGTGGCTCAAGGACGCGGGCAGCATGCGGGTGCGGCTTCCCGAGGGCCACAGCATCCAGCAGGTGTTTCTGGCCCAGGCCCGCCGCAGCCCTGGTCAGGTCATTGCCGCAGACCTGCAGCAGGGAAGCCGCACCTATCGCGATTTGATCACCGCCATCTTTGCCTTGCGCCCGAAGATCGCGGCCCTCCCGGGCAATTACATCGGCATTCTGCTCCCCGCCTCCGTCGCCGCGGACACTGTTTTTCTGGCCACGTTGTTTGCCGGCAAGACGCCGGTGATGATCAATTGGACCGCCGGCCCGCGCGTCGTCCAGCTTGGCCTCGATATGGTGGGAGTACAAAAGGTGCTGACTGCGGATCTCCTTCTGCGCCGGCTTTCCTCGCAGGGGATTGACCTTGCGGCGCTGGGGGACCGTTTGGTACCGCTGGAAACCCTGGCCGGCACACTTCGCTGGAGCGACAAGCTCTTCGCAGCCATCCACGGCCGCTTTTCGTGGCGCAGCCTGGAACGGATCAGCACACCCGATACCGCGGTCGTGCTCTTTACCAGCGGCTCGGAATCGTTGCCGAAGGCGGTTCCACTCACGCACGCCAACATATTGACCAATATCCGTGATTCGCTGGTCAGCTTCGCCATTTTTCAGGGCGACCGGTTTCTCGGCATGCTGCCGCCATTCCACTCCTTTGGCCTGACCGGCACCGTGCTTTTGCCGCTGCTGTCCGGGGTACGGGTGGTGCATCACCCGAACCCGAATGAAGTCGCCGCGCTCGCCAAGATCATCGAAGGCTACCGGGTCACCATTCTGCTGAGCACCCCCACTTTCCTGTCCAACATTGTCCGAGGGAGCGCCGGCGGCGATCTGACCTCGCTTCGGCTCTGCGTGACCGGCGCGGAAAAGTGCCCGCGGGAGGTTTACGATGCAGTGAAAGAACGCTGTCCGCAGGCCGTCATTCTGGAGGGATACGGCATTACCGAATGTTCGCCCATCGTGTCGGCTACCAGGGAGGATGACGCGCAGCCTGGAACCATCGGCACGCCATTGCCGTCGGTCGTGGCGCTCGTGATGGATATCGACAAGCAACAGCCGGCGGTGCCGGGGCAAACCGGAATGCTGCTGGTCCGCGGACCAAGCATTTTCGGCGGTTATCTCAATTACAGCGGCCCGTCGCCCTTCGAGGCATTCGATGGGCATACCTGGTATCGCACGGGTGATCTGGTCAAAGCCGATGAGCGAAATAGACTGACGTTCATGGGACGGCTCAAGCGGTTCGTGAAAATCGGGGGCGAAATGGTCTCGCTGCCGGCCATTGAAGAGGTGTTGATGCATACCTACGCGCTGCCGGACGACAAAAATCCGTGCCTCGCCGTCCTCCCCACACCGGATGAGGCGCATCCGGAACTGGTCTTGTTTACGGTCCGGCCTCTGGACCGGGCCGAGGTGAACAAGGTCATTCGCGAGGCCGGGCTCTCGGGCCTGCACAACATTCGGATGGTCCGGGACGTTGCGCAGCTTCCCGTTCTCGGAACCGGAAAAACCGATTACCGTACGCTGCTGCAATCGCTTGCGGCTGGGCCAAAAAAGCAACCAATTTCCTAGATCCGGCGCCGTCTCGCACGCGGCAGGCGTCGCACCCTAGGTGGGGGTAGCACGGCCGATTGCCCGTCTTGGCAAGCTCTTTGGAGTATTATTTTAAGGAATACGGTGAGGAGGATCCATGTCGTCAACCAATCCCATGGGCACTGACGGATTCGAATTCGTTGAGTATACGGCACCCGATCCCACGGAACTCCGGCTGTTGTTCGAGCGGATGGGCTTTCCGGCGGTCGCCAGGCATCGTTCGCGCAATGTGACCTTGCACCGCCAGGGGGACATCAATTTCATCATCAATGCCGAGCCCGATAGTTTTGCGCAAGGCTTTGCACGGATGCACGGAGGTTCGATTTGCGCCATGGCGTTTCGAGTCAGGGATGCGGCGCTGGCCTATAAGCGGGCGCTGGAACTCGGGGCCAAACCCGGCCCCCAGTCCGCAGGGCCGATGGAGTTGAACATTCCCTCGATCGAAGGCATCGGCGGCAGCTTGATCTACCTGGTGGATCGCTACGGCGAGCGGAACATTTACGACGTTGACTTCCTGCCCATCGAACAAAAGGACGCCGTGCCCGGCTCGGGCTTGACGCTATTGGATCATTTGACGCACAACGTGATGCGCGGAAATATGGCCGTGTGGGCGGGCTTTTACGCAAGGCTGTTCAATTTTCGCGAGATTCGATATTTCGACATCGAGGGCAAGGCGACGGGTCTTTTCTCCAAGGCTCTGACGAGTCCATGCGGAAAAATCAGAATCCCGATCAATGAATCCCAGGATGACAAATCCCAGATCGAGGAGTACCTGCGGGATTATAAAGGCGAAGGCATACAACATCTGGCCCTTGCGACGAACAATATCTACGATACGGTCGACGCACTGCGCTCGCGCGGCGTGGTCTTCCAGGATACGCCGGACACCTACTATGAGGGCGTAAAGGCACGCGTCGCCGGCCATGAAGAAGACTTGGCCGAACTGAAGAAACGGCGCATTCTGATCGATGGTTCGGCTGCGGATGGGATACTGCTTCAGATCTTCACCGCCAACGTGCTTGGTCCGATCTTTTTCGAGATCATTCAGCGCAAAGGCAATGAGGGTTTCGGCGAGGGCAATTTCCAGGCGCTGTTCGAGTCCATTGAGCTCGAACAAATGCGCCGCGGCGTGATTTGACCGACGTCGAGGACGCACTGCGATGAATCGGACCCCCTCCAACCCGCCCGCCCAAACCAGCGACCGGGTGCTCGAATATCAAAGTGGCTTTTGCTCGGAGCTCGCCACCGAAGCGCTGCCTGGCGCGCTGCCCGTGGGCCGGAACTCCCCGCAACGTTGTCCCTATGGTCTGTACGCCGAACAGTTTTCAGGAACCGCGTTTACCGCGCCGAGGCACAGCAATCGCCGGTCCTGGCTTTATCGAATACGGCCCGCGGCGCTGCACGGTCCCTTTACGCCCTTCGCGCATCGGACACTTGCCTTGGATTTCGCCGGGGTGCCCACGCCCCCCAACCAGCTGCGCTGGGATCCATTGCCGATTCCGACGCAGCCGACGGATTTCGTGGACGGGCTCACTGCGATGGCCGGTAATGGTTCGCCGGAGTCGCAAATCGGATGCGGTATTTATCTCTACGCGGCGAACAGGTCCATGCAGCATCGATATTTCTACAGCGCGGATGGGGAATTCTTGATTCTGCCGGAACATGGACGGTTGGTGCTGGCCACCGAATTGGGCCGGATCGAGGTCGAGCCGCAGGAAATAGCGGTCCTGCCGCGTGGCCTTCGATTCCGGGTCGAGTTGCTCGATCCGGAGGCGCGCGGCTACCTGTGCGAGAATTTCGGCGCGCCGTTACGCCTTCCGGATTTGGGACCAATCGGCTCCAATGGTTTGGCCAATCCACGGGACTTTCAAACACCCGTGGCCTGGTACGAGGAGCATGACGGCAAGTGCGAGTTGATTGCCAAGTTCTTGGGAAGGCCTTGGACGGCCGCAATGGACCATTCCCCGCTCGATGTGGTCGCGTGGCACGGCAATTGCGCGCCCTATAAATATGATCTGCGCCGCTTCAACGCCATGGGTTCGGTTTCCTATGATCACCCGGACCCTTCGATTTTCCTCGTATTGCAGTCCATCAGCGACACGCCTGGAGTCGATACCATCGACTTCGTGATCTTTCCGCCGCGGTGGCTGGCGATGCAGAACACATTCCGGCCGCCCTGGTTTCATCGCAATGTGGCCAGCGAGTTCATGGGGTTGATTCATGGCGCCTATGATGCGAAGGCCGCCGGGTTCACGCCGGGCGGCGCCTCGCTGCACAACTGCATGAGCGGCCACGGCCCCGATGCGCAGACGTTCGAGGCGGCCAGTCGGGCCAATACCGATACGCCGCAGCATCTCGCCGACACCATGGCCTTCATGATCGAAGCCCGAGCCGTGATCCGGCCGACTCGCGCCGCGCTGGAATCACCGCAATTGCAGAAGGACTATCAGAGCTGTTGGCAGGGACTCAAGAAGCATTTCGATCCCTCGAGACCCTGATGATCCTGGTGAACGCCACTCACGATCCGTCCTTGCGCAGTTGGGTTGAATCGGCGAACCGGCCGGATGGCGACTTTCCGATTCAGAACCTGCCGTTTGGGGTATTTCGTCGACGTGGATCCGGCGAGGGGTTTCGCGGCGGGGTCGCCATCGGAAATCAGATCCTCGATCTGGCCCGGGTGACAGAACTCGGCGTCATTCGCGGGCCCGCAGCACACCCATTGGCCGCAGCCGCGCAATCCACCCTGAACGCCTTCATGGAGCTTGGGTTGCCGGCATGGTCCGCCCTGCGAAGCGCGCTCTCTCAAAGTTTGAATGTGGATTCCGGTGCCGCTGGGGAATTGGCCGCATGCCTGGTGGCGCAGGATGAGGCTGAATATGCGATCCCTGCCCGGATCGGCGACTTCACCGATTTCTACACCTCAATTCACCATGCGACCGCCGTAGGTCGATTGTTCAGGCCGGACAACCCCCTGCTTCCTAATTACCACTGGGTCCCCATCGGTTATCACGGCCGCAGCTCCTCGATTGGCGTGTCCGGCCAATCCTTTCCTCGCCCGTTCGGTCAAACGATGCCCGCAGGCGCCGCCGAGCCGAGCGTTGGGCCCAGCAAGCGGCTGGATTGCGAACTCGAACTTGGAATCTATGTGGGCGTTGGCAACCCACGCGGCATGCCCATTCGCATGGATGCCGCCGAATCGCATATTTTCGGCATGTGCCTGCTCAATGACTGGTCGGCGCGTGATCTGCAGGCCTGGGAATATCAACCATTGGGCCCATTCCTGTCGAAGAATTTCGCAACCACCGTATCCCCTTGGATCGTAACGCTCGAAGCGCTGGCTCCTTTTCGTCTGCCCTTCGACAGACCCGCCGGGGTCCCGGCTCCGCTTCCGTACCTGGACTCGGCCGACAATCGCGGCAGCGGCGCAATTGACATTCAATTGGACCTCCGGATTCAGACCCGCACCATGCGCAGCAAGCGCATCGCTCCGCAGCGGCTATCCCACACCAGCTATCGTCACGCCTACTGGACCGCGGCTCAATTGATCAGTCACCATACAATCAATGGCTGTAACCTCCAGGCGGGGGATCTCCTTGGCACCGGTACCCAGTCGGGGCCGACGCCCGGCGAAGCCGGCTCTTTGTTGGAGCTGACGGCCGGCGGCAAGGCTCCCATCAAGGTGGGCGAAGATGAGAGCCGGATCTTTTTTGAGGATGGTGATGCCGCCGTCATGCGTGGCTGGTGTGAGCGGCCTGGTGCGCGGAGCATTGGTTTCGGTGAAGTGATGGCGGAGGTACAACCCGCCTTGGGATTGCGCGGCGATTCCAAGGAGCCTGTCTGCTGAAGCTTTATACCTATTTTCGCAGCTCAGCGGCCTATCGGGTGCGCATCGCCCTGAATGTCAAAGGGATCGCATACGCCGCCATACCCGTACACCTGTTGAACGACGGCGGTCATCAGCACCGGCCGGACTATGCTTCACTCAATCCATCGGAATTGATCCCCGCTCTCGAAGACGACCCGCACACGATCACTCAATCGCTCGCGATCCTCGAGTATTTGGAGGAGGCTTACCCCGTCCCCGCGCTCCTGCCGCGCAGCCCGTCGGAACGGGCGCGCGTGCGCGCACTCGCGCTCACCATTGCCTGCGAAATTCACCCGCTCAATAATCTGCGGGTGCTCCAATATCTGAAGCGTGAACTTGGCGTCGATGACGAGCGGCGCAATGAATGGTACAGGCACTGGGTACGGATCGGATTCACTGCATTCGAGCGATTGATGACGCGAGACTCACTGTCCGGCCAATTTTGCCATGGTGACGCACCGACCTTCGCGGATTGTTGCCTTGTGCCCCAGGTGTTCAACGCCCAACGGTTGAATTCTCCGCTGGATGACTACCCCACACTGATGCGCATTCACTCCAATTGCGAACGGTTGGAGGCGTTTCAGCGCGCAGCGCCCGGTGTTCAGCCGGATGCTGAATAATGACGTCGCCCATATATGCTATGCCGGTTGTAGCTACGAGCGGAGCGGACATGCTGTTGCGCATGGACGACTCCAAAATCACCAAGCAGCACTGGAAAATCATGTTCATCTCGGGCATGGGGTTCTTCACCGATGCTTATGATCTCTTCATCATCGGCGTGGTGATGGCGATTTTAAAGGACGAATGGCACCCCTCGGCGGCTGCCGTCGGCCTGGTCACATCGACGGCGCTGTTGGCGGCTGCCTTCGGTGCCGTAATCTTCGGACGCGTTGCCGACATGCTGGGCCGTAAGCGCATTTACGGCTATGAAGTTCTGGTGCTGGCCGTGGGCGCGATCGCGTCGGCTTTTTCGCCCAACATCTGGTGGCTGATAGGCTTCCGCATCATCCTTGGTATTGGCATCGGCGGGGACTATCCAGTCAGTGCGACCCTCATGAGCGAGTTTTCGGGAAAAAAGAGTCGCGGCATGATGGTGTCGCTGGTATTCACGATGCAGGCCGCAGGCCTCGTTGTTGGGCCGCTCTTCGCAGCGGCTTTGCTGGCCTCAGGCTTATCGCACGACTTGGTGTGGCGTCTCCTGCTCGCGTTCGGCGCCGTACCAGCCATGGCCGTCTTCCGGATGCGAAGACATATGGCGGAAAGCCCGCGCTATCTTCTGGCAACGGGTCAACATGAGGATGCCCATGCGGCGTCCGGCCACGTGCTCGGTGAGGGCCACGGCGCTGCAAGAGATGGTAGGCCACCCAAGAAGGTGTCCTTCACTGAAGGCTTTCTGGCACTAACGAGACGTCGCGACCTCAGGGTAAGATTGATCGGCGCCGGCGCGGCCTGGTTCCTCATGGATTTCGCCTATTATGGCAATACGGTAAGTAGTCCTCTGGTGATCCACGCGGTGGCGCCCGACGATAATTTGATCACCGAAACCTTGACCCAATTGGCGATTTTCGCGGTCGCTGCGGTACCGGGCTATTTCGTTGCAGCTGCCATGATGGACCGCATTGGGCGCAAAACCATCCAGATCCTCGGCTTTGCGATGATGGCGCTAAGCTTTGCCGCAATTGCCCTCATCCCCGGCATCGAAAAGCTCATCTATCCGTTTTTGATCGTATACGGCATCAGTTATTTCTTCACGGAATTCGGCCCAAATGCTACGACCTTCGTGTATCCGGCGGAACTCTTTCCGGTGGAGGGGCGCACGACGGGTCACGGAATTGCTGCCGCAGCCGGCAAGGTAGGTGGCTTCCTAGGCGTCTTCTCATTTCCGATATTGCTTAGTGCGGGCGGTCTCTTTGCCGCTGAATCCGCGGCTGCTTTCGTTAGTGTCCTCGGCATTTTGGTTACGGCATGCATGCTTCCCGAAACCAAGGGCAAGAGCCTCGAAGAACTCAGCACCGTAAATATGAGACCAAAAGATCCCTCCCCGCTAAGTATCGCGTGACGGAAAGCCACAGCGGTTGAGTACGAAATCATTGCGGTACCGCATCTCGAATCACCAGGATAAGCTTGCCGGACCCACCTTTTTGTGCCAATGCATGTGCTTTGGCCGCATCGTGCAGCGGCAGGCGTTGGCTGATCGGCAACACAAATTTACCGTCGCGAATATCATCGGCAAACTCTCGGACCTTCGACGCATCAGGACGCGCGAAAACACGAGTGACCATGACGGTGGGATTCGTTGCAGATACGCCGTCGGGCAATACCGACGCATAGCCAAAGCTACCGCCATTCTTCACCTTGGCGAAGAGTTTTGCAGCCGTCTCACCCCCTACGGTATCGATTACGCCGTCCACCATCGCTAGGCTTGCGATCGCACTCTCGTCATCGATGGCCACGGTATCGGAAACCCCAAGCGCCGACGCTTCCGGCAATTGACGTGCGCGAACGCCGGCGATCACATGCACCCCTAGCTTCTTTGCGGCGTGCACGGCGGCGCGGCCTACGCTTCCAAGTGCCCCGGCGACAATGAAGGTCTGCCCACATTCCGCACGAGCAGCAAGCTTCACAAGCTGATCACCCGTCAAAACGACGAGTGGAATCGCCGCAGCATCGACCAAGTTCACCCCCTCGGGTAAGTGTGTGAGCAGGGAGCCTTCTACCGCAACGACTTCAGCGTAGGTCGCTTCCGCTAGCGCCAACACACGCTCACCCGGCTTGAAGGTGCGAATATTGCTGCCCACCGCGCGCACCACTCCGCTCACATCCCTGCCGAGGATCGCCGGCAGGTTACGGGGAAAATCCTTTTGCCGTGCCCCCGACCGAATCTTCCAATCGATGGGGTTGACGCTGGCGGCCGCAGCCTCGATCAGCACAAAGTCGGCGCCAAGCGTAGGCTCGGGAACATCAACCTCAAATTTCAGGTTTTCAGGACCCCCATATTCGTATAAGCGAACAGCTTTCAATGTTCCTCCATCGTCAAATTGGCGGTTCTGCAGGGACCACGTTGGCCGTATTCTAAACCGTTAAGGTGACAGATGACTTACCGTAGTTTCCGCACATCGCGCGAAGTCGTTTGCGTTACACGCAACGGTCATTCCACCACGCTGACCTTGTCCTGCGTTTTGGTGTCGAAGTCGCCCGCCTCGTGCCGCTCGCGCAGCTGGCTCGCCGGGTCGCCGTTGATGCGGTTCACCATCCGCCCGCGCTTGACCGCCGGTCGTTCCGCGATCGCATCGGTCCAGCGCAGGACGTTCTTGTACTCGGCCACCTGCAGGAACTCGCCGGCCTCGTAGAGCAGGCCCTTGGCGAGCGCTCCGTACCAGGGCCAGACCGCCATGTCGGCGACGGTGTACTGCGTCCCGCCCAGGTACTCGCTCTCAGCCAGACGCCGGTCCAGCACGTCCATCTGCCGCTTCACCTCCATGGCGAAGCGGTCGATGGCGTATTCGATCTTGGTCGACGCATAGGCATAGAAGTGGCCGAAGCCGCCGCCCAGGTAGGGTGCCGAGCCCATTTGCCACATCAGCCACGAAAAGCACCGCGCCCGCGCCATGGGCTCGGTGGGCAGGAAGGCGCCGAACCTCTCCGCCAAGTGGACCAGTATCGCGCCCGACTCGAAGATGCGGATGGGGGTCGGCCCGCTGCGATCCACCAGGGCCGGAATCTTGGAGTTTGGATTCACGCCCACGAAGCCCGTACCGAACTGATCGCCCTCGCGGATGTTGATCAGCCATGCGTCATACTCCGCGTCCGCGTGACCCAGCGCCAGCAGTTCCTCTAGCATCACCGTCACCTTCACACCATTGGGCGTGGCCAAGGAATAGAGCTGCAGGGGGTGGCGGCCCACAGGCAGATCCTTCTCGTGCGTCGGCCCGGCCACCGGGCGGTTGATGTTGGCGAACTGGCCCCCGTTCGGCTTGTTCCAGGTCCAGACCTTGGGCGGGATGTAGGCGGTCTCGTCAGTCATGGCTTCGGCTCCAGTCGATAACAAACACCGAGGGAACTGGCAATTCGTGTCCTCCCAATGGATTATGCCGTTTATGAGGACTTTTCCTTCACGTAACGACCGGGCGCCGCCTCGATGCACGGGTATTTGCGGCTGCCCACCGTTTTTGGTGCCGGCGCTTCGGCGCCCGCCTGAAGCCGGAGCCAGTTGCTCCACTCCGGCCACCAACTCCCCGGCACTTCTCGTGCGGTCTCGAGCCAGCGATCTGGATCGGGCCCGGCTACACCAGCGACCCAGTGATTGCGCTTGTTCTTCGATGCGGGATTGATCACACCCGCAATGTGACCGCTGGCGCCGAGAACGAAGGTCGTATCGTGGGGAAGCAGCTGTCCCGACGCGTAAGCCGTACGCCACGGCACGATGTGGTCCTCGCGCGATGCGTAAAGGAACACAGGCACCTTGGCCAGCGACAAATCGACCGCCTCTCCGCACTGGATGGATTTGCCCGGGACACGCAGATTGTTCTCCAGGTACGTATTGCGGACATACCAGCAGAACATGGGGCCCGGGAGATTCGTGCCGTCCGCGTTCCAGTACAGCAAAT